>ERZ650300.73-NODE-73-length-47290-cov-10.082756_pt1 | contig 47290 bp, 47 predicted proteins | sample MGYA00376236_ERZ650300 | MGnify/ENA primary metagenome ERZ650300 (study PRJEB26733, sample SAMN07839303) | wastewater metagenome | biome: urban; feature: wastewater treatment plant; material: waste water | place: USA: North Carolina | collected 2016-04-28 ...
TACTAGCCGGAGTGATTACTCTTTTTTCTGTAAACACCACTAAAGCACAATTAACTTTAGCCCATTCTAATGTTTTTTAATATGGAATTTGAATAGGAATGGCTTTAGCCCATTTTTTAAAATGAGATTCAAAAAAGGCTTTAGCCAAAATTTAACCTAATTTCGATTAAAGCCTATTTAATAATTATTCCCACTGCTGTGAGATGTATTTGTTTACATCAATCCTTGATTTGCGAAACTGCTTTGAATAATTCCCGTGTTATACAGGAACGTAAACAAGCAAAAAAAGGAATGAAAGTATATCCAAAATTGCTGGTATAATTTCATTCCTTCTTTATTTAAGTGCTAGTTACCCAAAGCGGAAGTAGTTATTCACTATCCTTTGTTTTGATGGCATATTTTACTGCTAAAACAATGATTCCTGTAATAAAGATGATGATTCCCAGTGTGTAAAAAGCATCAGTATAATCAATTAATTCTTTGGTTTTAGAAAGACCATTAGTATCAATCACGTCTTTTGTTACTTTAACTGCTTTTGCTTTAAATAAAAACGCAATTAGCATAGCACCTATGTTTCCTCCGGCTCCAACAATCCCTGCCACGCTTCCAACAGCCTTTGGATTGATAAAAGGAACAAGGCTATAAGTGGCTCCGTTTGCCATTTTTAAACTCATTCCAAAAAGAAACATTAAGAAGATAGCAAGTCCCAGCTGCTCTGTCAACCCAAAGAAAATGATTCCAATTCCTTCTACAATTAATAGCAAAGCAAGCAATACGTTTTTTCCAGAAAAACCATATATTTTGCCTACTTTATCGGCTACAATTCCTCCTAGGGGACGAGCAAAAATATTAATCATGCCAAAGATTCCAGCGCATAATCCAGCCGTTTTTAGACTAGCTCCAAACGTATCTGTGAAATAAATTGGGGCGAAATTATCAATCGTAATTTCAACACCAAAGCAAGCGGCATAGGCAACCGTTAAGACCCAAGTACGGTAGTCTTTTACGGCTAACATAAAGGTGTTTTCTTTATTTTTGTTGGCAATTCCTAATTCTTTATAATTCCCGTTGGGTAAATCTTTTGTATATCTAACATAGACAAAGGCGCAAATTAATAGTATAACTCCAGGAACTATCATAGCGTATCTCCAACTATCTTCGTGTGTACAAAATCCTAATCCTACAAAGCCAGCAGCAATTAATGGCATTGTGCTATTTGCTAAGCCAGCACCAGCATTTCCAAACCCTCCCGCTGTAGCATTTGCTGTTCCTTTTATTGAGGGTGCAAACATTACAGAAGTATGAAATTGTGTAATAACAAAAGAAGCTCCAATAACACCTATGGCTAATCGAAACAGTAAAAAGCTTTCATAGGATTGTGAAGTTCCTATTAACAAAACCGGTACAGCACATATCACTAGCAGCCAAGTGTACACCAATCGTGGGCCGTAGGCATCTACTAGTCGACCGATTAGTAATCGAGCTATTATTGTTGCAGAAACAGAGGCAATTTGAATATTACCCAATTGATCTTTGGTTAGATGTAACTGTTCTTTTGCCAAGGGCATTAGTGAAGCCATACCAAACCAGGCAAAAAAACTAAAGAAAAAGGTAAGCCATGTAATATGGAAAGTTCGCATTTGAACGCCTTTAAAGCTGAAAATGTTTAAACGAGTAAGCGGTTGATGGGTTGAAATTGAGTTCATGTTCGATAGGTTAGTTATTTTACATTATTTTAATACGTAGATGAAATCCTTTGTTTAAGTATTTCGTGTACTTTTATGGCAAAAATAATGACGAATGATGGAGTAAAACCTGTCAAAACGCAGTTTTTGAAAAATAATTAAGTATTTATACTTAATTATTATAAGTATTTTGCTTAAAGTATTGTTTCGATAGCTGAAGAACTAACTAATAATTTAAAAAAGACTTTTTTAATCGTTTTTATGGTAGCGTTGCATTTGGTGTAAACTGTAGGGAATGTATGAGGGATAGCTCATTTAGGAATTTATAAAGCAAAAAAAAAGTGGTAAAATTACCACTTGTACACATTGAATCAATAAGTTTTTGAATAAACACTAGAGTAGCGAATATTCTTTTGCTTTGTTTGCTAATTCAATTAAATTTTTAACCTTAAGTTTTTTCATCAAGTTAAAGCGATGCACTTCTGCTGTTCGTTTACTAATTTCAAGGGCTTCTGCAATTTCTTTATTGCCTTTTCCTGATAATAAAAGTTGCAAAATTTCTTTTTCTCTTTTGGTTATAACTAGCTCTTCGTCTAGTTGTCGTTTTTTTTCAGTGTTGAGTGGTTCGTTGCCATTAGTAAGTTGGTTAATTAAAATAGAGGAAATATCGCCGCTAAAATATTTACCACCATTAGCAACAGTGTGCAATGCTTTTAAGAATTCTTCTTTACTAGATCCTTTAAGTAAATAACCATCCGCGCCTGCTTTTATAGATTTTAATACATATTCTTCAGATTCGTGCATGGATAGTACTACAATCTTGAGTGGGGTGTTCTCTTGACGTATTTTTTCAACCACTTCAATGCCAGTAAAGTGAGGCATTCTAATGTCTACGATAAGTAAATCAGGTTTTTCAGAGGCTACTATAGTCAAGGCTTCTTGTCCATCTGTAGCTTCCCCAACAACTATGATGTTATTTTCATTCTCTAACAGTGATTTGATACCATCACGAACGAACACGTGGTCATCTGCTAATACTACTCGAATGGGATGATTCATAAGTATTGATTTTTTTAAGTAAAATTAACTAATCTTGGGGCTAAGATACGTATTTTGTAATTATGTAGAATACATATCAAAACTATAAAGAGCGAATTCCTATATGGGAATATTGAAGGTAATTCGAGTACCTTCACCAGGAATTGAGTTAATAAAAATTCGCCCATTGATGTATTGTATTCGTTCTTGCATAAAAACAAGTCCCATTCCAGATGAGCTATTGCGCTTTTTTTCTACAGATTGTAGGTCAAATCCTTTGCCATTATCATCAATCGTGATGCTTAAAATGCTAGTGCTATGCGATAATTGAACAATAATGTGTGTTGAATCAGCATATTTGATAGCATTATTTATGGCTTCTTGCGAAAGTCTATATATATTAATTTCCGTTAGTGAGTCCAAACGCTGTTCAAACTGACTTTTGTTATAAAAAACAATACTTTTCCCAGTTAATTTGGATAGTTCTTGACATAACTTAGACAAAGATGAGACGATGCCATGATCACTCAATTCGGGAGGCATTAAGTTGAAAGTAGCAGTTCGAACACCTTTTATAATGTCTAAAGAAAGTTGTTTGAGGTATTCCATTTTTTGGGAGGTCTTTTCTTTATCATCTAGATTGATACTCTCAAGACTAAACTTAAGGCCTGTTAGCATTTGGCCTATTCCGTCATGAATTTCCTTGGCAATGCGATTTTGTTCGTTTTCTTGATTTTCGATAATTTTACTCGAAATTATTTTTTGCTGATTGATTTTTGCCTCACTGCTTTCAATGTTAAGGCGCTCCACTTCTTGTTGTGCTTTTTTTCTTTCCGTTATATCAAAGCAGATAATCAACAGCTCAGATGCTCCTTTTTTTATAGTTACAGGAACCATAGATAAGTCCAGCCAAATGGTAGTGTCTTCTTTACTTGTAAAGGTAATTTCTCCTTGCCAACCGCTTCTATGTTTTTCTGCAATGATACGGTCAATGCTATGCTGTTCTTTTTCTGAAGCGGTAAGTACTTGTGAAAAACGTTGTTCAGTAGTGGATTTATTATAGTGTAATAATTTGGAAAATTTTTCTCCTATGTGAATTAAAGTTCCGTTAGGTGCTACTCTACAGTAAAGTAGTGTGTTTTCCATAGCATAATTTAAAGATTTGAGTTCTTTTACAGAGTTTTCTTTTATTTCACTCAAAACTTCGGTATTGTAAGCTAATTTAAGTGCTTTTCTTTCTGAGGTTAACAGTTTTGAAATTAGTATCTCAATTTTTTTATTAGTAGGTTTAAAGATAAAAAGGAATTCTAAAACCAATACCAGTAGGGTAAAAAGCAGTATGCCATATTCTGTTTTGCTTTGTAACGTTACCTTTTCTAAAGCTTCTTGATCATATTGTTCAACAATTTGATTCATTTTGGTCAAAAAAATACGTTCATTGTCTAAAATAATAGTTATCAATTGCTTTAGCTTCTCAGGATTTTGCTCGTTTTTTTTAATTTGTAAATACTGATGGCTCGCGGCTATTATGGCTTCGAAATTGGGTTGAATCGATTGATACAATTTGTTCAATAGCGCGCTTTTTTCTTCAGGAAAACCTAGTTTTTCATTGCCATACACTAAAGCATTATGATTAAATTTCCATTTATTTAGAATAGAATCTATCCTTTTTTTTTCCATTTCAACTTTGGAGGGATCTGTTGCAAAATGAAGGATTAAAAGTTCTTTAGTCAACTTTTGGCTTAACATTCTTTGTTTTCCAGAAGTGTTGATGATTTTGGAATCACTTAATTGACGGTTGAGATTGTATTGTAGAATAAACTGACTTACCAAAACAGTCAATGCAATTGTTAATAGTGCAAAGAGATACAATCTCCTTAAATTTTTGAAGGAAATGGAGTCTATTGTGGTGTCGTTTTTTGAACTACTCATAGTCAATTATAAGTCTAACGCTTCTTTTATGAGTTGTAAACTTGCCGTTGAAAAAGATAAGGTTAAGGCTGTTTTTTGCCCTTTTTCAGACATTTTGTTCCAGGTTTTTATAATAATATTTTTGAGCTTCTCAGTGTCGTGTTTTAGGATAAACTCTTCTAAATAATATTCAAGGAAGACCAAACAAATTACGTCTTCGAGCAATTGGGTTTCAGCATCTTTTTTGAGTAATTTTTTTTCAATTAGAAAGCAAACTCGGTCTATAAATGCGTTTTCATAACCAACTTCTTTCAGAATTGAAGTAGTTTTCGAAGCATGAAATTTTTTGAGTGCTTCTCTCCATTTTAAGTAGCCCACACGATCCATCGGATAGGTGTTTCTAGCAATTTCCCAACGGCAAATATGTTGCCCTTTGGCGGCAATTTGAATGGCTTCAGATGCATCGGGAGCAAAATCCATCAAGCGGTTTAGCATTCTATCAGAATACAATAATTCTTTTGCAACTATTGTGTCATCAATTACAACTTTATTGGGGTCTTTTGCATTGGCAGCATCAATGCGCTGTAGCGCATTTTGAAAACGATTCACATTCATTGAAAAGGAAGTTATAGACGTTTTTTTAATCGGCTTAAAATAAGAAAAAGCAATATTTTTTATCAACCAAATATACGTATTTAATCCAAAAAGCCAACGAATACTTCGTCACCTTCAATCTTTACTGGGTATGTTGCAATTTTGTAATCGTCTCCGTTTAGGTTGCTCCCGTCAATAAGAGAAAAGGTTTTTTTGTGCAATGGACAGGCTATTTTTGGAACGCCGTCAGCAGATCCTGTCATACCTCTCGATAAGACCATTTCCATTTTGTGTGGACAAGCATTTTGGCAAGCATACCAAGCATTTCTTCTTTCAAAATTGAAAACAGCAATTTGTTTGTTTTTGTATTTAATACAGCCACCTCTATTACTTGGAAAATCTTTAATGTTTCCTGCTTTGAACCAAATTTTTACATTTTCGGTAGCTACTGTTTCGTATTGATTTAATAATTCTTCCATATTTTTTTGATTTAAATAATGCTTTACTCTTTCCCAGATGAATAGGAGTTAGGAAAGAGGTAGCGTTAAAGGGAAACGTTATTTTTTATATTTTTTACCAAGGTCTTGGCATTTTTTGATCTCTTAAAGGAACAAATTCTATGGCATCATCTTTCTCGTCAGTATTCACAAAATGACTAAAACGCTTTAAAAGCCTTGGTTTTTCGAGCACTTGCTTCCACTCGCATTCAAAAGTACCCACTAGTTTTTCCATTTCATTTTCTAAAGTTTCACAGATGCCAATGCGATCGTGAATGATGATTTCTTTTAAGTAATCCAAACCTCCATCCAACTTATCTAGCCAGGTAGCAGTTCGTACTAGCGGGCCAGCGGTGCGGATATAGTACATCAAGAAACGATCGAGATATTTTATAACGGTTGCTTTATCTATTTGTTCGGCCAAAAGTACGGCGTGTTTTGGATTTGCCCCTCCATTGCCGCAGATGTAAAGATTCCAACCTCCTTCTACTGCGATTACGCCAAAGTCTTTGCCTCTTGCCTCGGCGCATTCTCTAATGCAAGCAGAAACACCGCCTTTGAGTTTGTGTGGGGCACGAATACCTTTGTATCGGTTTTCGAGTTCAATAGCAAAGCCAGCGCTATCGTCCATACCGTAGCGACACCAAGCATTGCCTACACAGCTTTTAACTGCTCTTAAGGATTTGCCATATGCATGACCACTTTCAAAACCATTTTCTATTAAAATTCTCCATATTTCGGGTAAATCGCCTACGTGGGCGCCAAATAAGTCTACTCGTTGCGCCCCAGTAATCTTGGTGTACAAATTAAATTGTTTGGCTACTTCACCAATGACGATTAGTTTTTCTGGTGTGATTTCACCTCCTGCTACACGAGGTACAACAGAGTAAGTGCCGTTACGTTGAATATTAGCCAAAAAGCGATCATTGGTGTCTTGGGTCGTAACGTGTTTATTGGCAGTATCATTATAGATACTAGAAAAAATGGAGGCGACTACCGGTTTACAAACTTCACACCCATCTCCGTTGCCATGGTGGTCGATTACTTCGTAGAAGTTGACATATTTATTGATCTTCACCAAGTCAAATAGTTCTTGACGAGTATAATGAAAATGCTCACATAGGTTTTCTTTTACTTCTTTTCCAATTGATTTTTGAGCTGCTTTTACCAAGTCCACCACCATTGGTTTACAGCCACCACAACCCGAAGTCGCTTTGGTGAGTTTGACTACATCCGAAAGAGTTTCGCAACTTCCTTCTGTGATGGAACAGCAAATGGCGCCTTTGGTTACGTTCTCACACGAACAAATTACGGCAGTATCAGGCAAATCCATTGCGCTACCCATAGTGTTGCTTTCGCCTCCTCGAGATCCTAGTATTAAATCTTCTGGATTGGCAGGCAAAGCCAAAGCATTGTTATAAATCTGAAACAGCGCATTATAATCGGAGGAATCGCCAACAAGAATACCGCCAAGTAAGGTTTTGCCGTCTTTGGTGACATTGATTCTTTTGTAAATGCCGTTGAATTTATTTTCGTAAACGATAGCAGTCACCTCTTCATTTTCTATGAAAGGATCACCAAAACTCGCCACTTCAACACCAATTAACTTTAATTGTGTCGACATGTCGATGGTCTCTCGCATCGTTTTTGAACCTTTGAGTATTTGTTCTGCTGCTACATCGGCCATTTCGTAACCTGGTGCGACCAAGCCATAAATCATGTTGTGGTATAACGCTACTTCTCCAATAGCATAAACAAAAGGATCCGATGTTTGCATTTGATTATTGACTACTATTCCTCCACGATCACCAACAACTAATCCAGCGACTCTACCGAGTTCGTCACGTGGTTTGATTCCAGCAGAAATGACTAGCATGTCAACTTTAAGTAGTTCATCGTTGGCAAACATCATCCCTTTGATACAATCTTCTCCATCAATATATTGTGTCGCTTTATTGAGATGGATACCTATGTTGAGCGCTTCGATTTTAGCTTGCAGCATGTTACTAGCGCCCTGATCCAATTGTCTTGGCATTAATCGAGGGGCAAATTCTACCACATGAGGATTCAGTCCAAGATCTCTAACTGCTTTGGCAGCCTCCAGTCCTAACAAACCTCCGCCAAGTACAGCAGCTTCAGTAGCGCCTTTGGTTTTTATCTTTTTGGCATAGGCCATTATTGCATCTAAATCTTCGATAGTTCTGTAAACGAAAACCCCTTCTTTTTCTACCCCTTTTATGGGAGGAACAAATGCAGCGGAACCTGTTGCTAGTACTAAGTAATCGTACGTATAGTTTTTGCCAGTATGTGTCGTAATAGTGCGATGGGTAGTGTCGAGTCCAGTGACCAATTCAGAAGTATTCAATAAAATGTTATGCTCTTTGTACCATTCTGCTGTGGATAAGGCTAAATCATCAGCACTCTTGCCACTGAAATATTCGCTTAAATGTACGCGATCATAAGCTCTTCTCGGCTCTTCGCCAAAAACAGTGATTTCATATTTTTCTTGCCCCGATTTTGAAACAAATTTTTCACAAAATTTATATCCCACCATGCCGTTACCGACTACAATTACCTTGATCATAACTCAATAATTAAGTATTACAAAGCAAATATAAGTATAAATACTTAATTAAAACCTATTTTACGTATTTTTTTTACGTAGAATTAAAAAAGGGTACTTAACTTTTAAACTGCTCAAGGTTGAGTGCAAAAGTTCAAGATGTGTGGTAGTGACGTCAGCAAGGAATACTTAAAAAGATTCCCAGCAATTGTTATAAAGTTAAAAGTAATAGTGGCTAATAAGAGAAATCAAGTTTCTAGGAATACTTTCTTTTGTAGATACCCAAATGTGTATTGGTTTAGAATTAGGGAAACGGTAGTGAATCAATATCTTAAAAATGTATCTCCCGTTTTTAAACCCAAAGTCAATTCTTCGAGGGTGGTATTTTCTAACATATTAGAAAGATCGTTTCTGATTGATTTGAATTTATCATGCATTGGGCACGGATGTTCTTCGGAACAAGTGGATAAGCCTAAGCCACAACCTTTAAACACACGATCACCTTCTAACGCATTTACTATTTGCGAAAGTTTAATTTGTGACAAACGTTCTGTTGGGATTTCAAATCCGCCTCCGACTCCTTTTACAGAATCTATCAGTTTGTTTTTGGTTAAAATTTGCATGATTTTGGCCGTAAAAGCTTCTGGAGAATCTATTTTTTTGGCAATATCCTTTAGCCCAGATCTTTTGTTTTGATGCGATTCTGATGCCACAAAAATTGCAGCTCGAATGCCGTATTCAGTAGTTTTTGAAAACATAGCACGTTTTTTTTCAAATTTATGATTTAATAGCCTCCAAAACGAACAAAGGAACCCAAAATTAGCATTGAAATCCCAATTATTGTAACACATAAAATATGCAAAGCCATTTCTGGTAAGTATTTTATGTTATTATTGAGTTTAGGGAGTACTTTAAATTGAGCACTCAAAGCAAAGAGTAGGGTTGCAAATAATAAAAGCAATTTAGTCGATACGACTTTTTCTATTGGTGTTGCAAATTCAAACCAATGCTCAATGGTCACTCCATATTTATATGCCATTAAAATCCCTGACAATATAAGTAATATCAAAGACAGCATACCTATTGGTTCATACTTTTTTTCATAATTCAAAATATAGTTTTGATTTTTTTCTTTAATGGCTCGTGGTAAATAAGATGCAACCAATATCAAATGACCGCCAACCCAAACAGTAGCGCTCATTAAGTGAATAATAAGTAATAAATGATGGTTCATTATATTTTTATTTTACAAAGAAAACAATTGATAGTAACAGAAAGGATTCCTGAAGGCAAAAAAATACTCAGTGCAAAAAGTAGATGAGGATAAAATGGCAAAATTCCATTTTCTAAAAATTGCCAGATTCCTTGAAAAAAAAGTACAAGCTCTGTTGAACAAAATCCAATGATGATAAAGAGTATACCTAACTTGTATAGTTTAGTCTCCTGATGAAAGAAGGTGCTTTTGGATAAAAATGCAAGAATGAAAAAAGTAATTATTCCCAACATCGACAAATGAATATATCCAATTATAAAAGGTCTTATATTGTGAATTGTTTTACTCATTTCAGGGTAAAGTAGTATACCTTGTAATCCTAATTTTAACAATAAAGAAAAAAATGCCAACTGATACATTTTTTTTTCAAGTTTTGTATTACTAATGAAATACGTTTGGATTCCATTGGCGTGCATTTTTATAAAACAATAAATTGCAATACATAGAAAAACTACACCTAAATTATTTAAATAATATAATATAGGGTGGGTTAGGGACCAACTTATAGGTAGCGAAAATGTAAGTAGTGTTCCAAGAACAAAGCATAAGTAAAACAAATTGAAAAAATTTTTCTCTAGCTTAATGTTGCTAATTCTAAGCAGCAAAGCTATTACTGCAAACAAAAACCAACCATTAAACTGAAAGTGCAGAAAAAACTGAATGGCAATTTGATAAAAGGCACTTGCTTTTCCCATTAATCCCACAGCAGGGCCTAAACACCAAACTCCTAATGTTGAAAGTATCATAAAAAGTAATGCTGTGTCAAGTAGTTTTTTTTCTGGGTATTTGGTGTTTTTTGTTTCTTTCCAAAATATGTAGGCAAAGAAATAGCTACAAAAAATATGGAGTGTGGAGAAAAAAATCGATAACATCGCATAGCCTTCTATTGGAAAATCAATCATCATACCAACTACCGCAATTTCGGTTGTCCAAAATAAGCGATTAAAAACAGGTTTTTCTTGACTCTTTTTTGGAATGAAATAATGTATTATAAGACAAGAAATCGATAAATAAGTCCAACCAAGCAAGGCAATATGAGAATGCCCATGAACTAAAAATTGAAAATTTATAGAAGGGATGGGACTAAGATACATCCACCGTAAGATTAGTCCCATTATGGCTGCCACAAAGAAATTAATCAAACAAACAATTAACCATGATTTTTTCATAATGACTAAATACAGAAAGCCCCAAATACCATCAGTTCATGAAGGAGTAATTGGGGCAAATCAAAGAATTAAGATTGAGCTATGAAGTCTTTTTCCAGAGCAACAGCTGCTGGAAATAAAATGTTGTTTTCTAAATGAATGTGTTTGTGAAGGTCTTGTTCAAATTCTTGAAGCATAGCAAAAGTTACTTTATAAGTGTTACAAGCATCAGCTGGAGGAACGTAATTAGAAGTTAACATAGCAATTTTTCTAAAACGTTCTCCTTCATTTTCATGCTCATGTTTCATCATTTCAATTGGATTTTCGACTGTTCCGAAATGAGGTTGGGAGATGAGTTTATCTGTAAGTGTAGCTTCTACCATTTTTTTTATAAATGGAAATAGTATTAATTCTTCTTTTTTCATATGTTGCGCCAATTCACCAGAACAGCCAATGAATAATTCATTAATCTCGAAAAGTTCTGGATGATGTGCACCGTGCACTTTGCAAAGTTTACTCAAAAATGGTAATAAGACTTGTGTTTTCTCTACTACATAACGATGATGTGTCTTTTCTATATAGTCTGCTAATAAATCCAATGGCCAAGATTTGAAATCAATGCTGTTGTCAGTTTTACTTTCTAAAACAGTTTTAATTTCTGCAAGTATGGTTTGGCTATCTGCCCCTTTTTTCTCGCTTGCTTCTTCGATAGTTCGATTGCCTTTGCAGCAAAAATCTATACCAAATTTTGAGAATACTGCTGCCGTTCTAAAATCTTTCGCTACAAATTCTCCTATTGTTGTGTTTTCAATGGTGTTCATAATGATACGTTTTAATTGGGTACAAATATACATATAATTTTTAAATAAAAGATAAAAACGTCTTTTATTGTTTTTTATTGTAAGTTATAGATTATCAGATTGGTTTTGTTTTTTATCATTACTAAAAAGAATGTATTTAATTTATGATTTTTATCATGTTTTTACTCTTTAATATACTCTTAATTTGCAGCAATCAAATAAAAGATAATTTTGTCTTTTATTGTTAATCAAAATTCAATACTAATAAAAACCATTTATTATGCTTTCAAAATCACAAGCTCGAGCATTTTTTCTGGGAGGAACTTTGGTCACCTTTTTAATCTTCATAGGATTGACCATTTATTCGTTTATGCCCAGAAATGATCAAACTAATTACAAGGCTATTACTAAACAAGTAGCCAGAGGAAAAGAACTTTGGGAATCCAATAACTGTATGGGGTGTCACACTATATTGGGAGAAGGAGCCTATTATGCGCCTGAACTTACTAAAGTAATAGATAGAAGAGGAGAAGGGTATGTTAAAGCTGTTTTGATGTCGCCTGTACCTTGGGCTCCAAATGGTCGTAAAATGGTTGTTTATAATATGGGAGAACAAGATGCAGAGGCTGTTGTTGCTTACCTAAAGTGGATTGGCAAAATAGATTTGAATGGGTTTGACCGTGTGGTTTCACCTTTAGCGAAAGAGAATAATTAATAAATAACATAACAATTGAATTCACTATTGAAAACAAGTTTACGTTTATCATCATTATTTGATAAAATCCGGGCCAAAATTGAATTCTAACAATAAAAATACAAATATGAAATATCAATCACAAAAAGTAGCCTACTGGTTTTTTGCACTATGTATGCTATTATTTTCCTTACAGATTATCTATGGTTTTATAATGGGTTTTGACAGAATTGGAATCCAAGGATTGCATGACATTATTCCTTTTAATACCGCTAGAGCAGTGCATACTAATTTACTAGTAGTGTGGTTACTAACTGGTTTTATGGGAGCAGCTTATTACATTATTCCTGAAGAAGCTCAACGTGAGTTAATTAGCGTGAAGTGGGCTTACATTCAACTGATTTCATTGGCTGTTGTTGGAGTTGTAGCTATAGTAGGATTTCATTTAAACCATTGGGAAGGACGTAAATTTTTGGAGATACCAAGAGAATTAGATTTTCTAGTAGTTATAAATGTTCTCTTATTTTTAGGTTTGATTTTGGGAACTTTATTTAAAGCCAAACGAAGAACTACTACAGCATTGGTTTTATCAATGGGATTGCTGTTTGCTGCCTTGTTGTATTTGCCAGGAATGATTTGGTTTGACAGCCAAGTAGTGGATTCTTTTTTCCGTTGGTGGGTTGTGCATTTGTGGGTTGAAGGTGTATGGGAATTAATTATGGGAGGTATTCTTTCCTATTTATTAATCAAATTGACAGGTGTTGATAGAGAAGTGATTGAAAAGTGGCTATATGTGATTGTTGGGTTAACGTTTCTTTCAGGAGTTTTAGGGACAGGACACCATTATTATTACATAGGAGTTAATAAGATTTGGTTAATCATTGGTGGGATTTTCTCTGCATTAGAACCTTTAGCTTTCTTGGCTATGGCTTTGTTCGCAGTCAATATGTATCGCAAAGGCGAAAAGAGTCATCCTAATAAAATTGCATTATTCTGGACTATTGGCTCGTCTATAGTTTCCTTTGTGGGGGCTGGTTTATTAGGTTTTGCACATACTCTTCCGCAAACTAATCTATATACTCACGGGACATTGGTTACTGCTATGCACGGGCATTATGCTTTTTGGGGTGCCTATGCTATGATAGTTTTAGCAATTATTAGTTATGCATTGCCCAATGTAACAGGTCGAAAACGATACCAAAGTAATACGGGAATGGCTGCTTTTTGGTTGTCAAATATTGGAATGTTAGGGATGACTGTTGCATTTGGAGTCGCGGGAGTGGTGCAAGTCTACTTGGAGAGAAAATTAAAAATGGAATTTATGATGGTGCAAAATGAAATAAGTATTCACTTCGTTGTATTGCTCATCTGTGCGACAATGTTTGCAACCGGAATTTCATTGTTTATTTATGATTTTATAAAATATGGCCGCCCAACTAATGAAGCATTGAATGAACGGTAGTTTTTTTTAATTGAAATTTTATAACCTTATTTTAATGCTAAATACAGTTTTAAGTCATAGGATTTAAATTTAATAAGAAGTGTATATGAATTATTTAGGGATATAAAAGTTTTTTTTACTCAATAAAATATATACATATAATTTAACGATTCTATTTTTAACCGGAACGTTTGGATAATCGTTTAAGAATTTGCATTTCCATAGAGTGATTGTTCTACGTTTCGGTTTTTTATAATAATAAAGAATATGCTAACAGATAATTTAATAAAAATCCCATATTACCAAGCTACAGGTAAAGAGACAGAAATCTTTGTTCATTCCTATCGTAACAAAATTCCTTTTTTGTTAAAAGGTCCTACAGGAACAGGGAAGTCTCGTTTTATTGAGTTTATGGCACATCAGTTGAATAAAAAATTGATTACCATTAGTTGTCACGAAGAAACGTCTTCCACAGATTTGATTGGTCGATTCATCATTAAAGGAGCCGAAACGGTTTGGTTGGATGGCCCATTGACAACAGCTGTAAAAGAAGGTTCTATTATCTATTTAGATGAGATAGCAGAGGCTCGACCCGATGTTATTGTAGCTATTCACTCTCTTACTGATCATCGACGCCTGCTATTTATAGATAAATTAGGAGAGACTATACAGGCGCATGATGATTTTATGCTCGTAGCTTCTTTTAATCCAGGTTATCAAAGAGGTTTCAAAGAGCTTAAACCCTCAACTCGTCAACGATTTATTGCAGTTACTTTTGATTATCCAGAACCAAAAATTGAAACAGAAATCTTAGTCAATGAAACTAATATTGACAGCGATACTGCCAAAAAACTAGTCGCAATTGGCAATAAAATTAGAAACTTAACCGAATTAGGACTGACAGAAACTGTTTCTACTAGACTTTTAGTCGATGCGGCCAAAATCATCCACAGTGGATTGCCAAAACGATTAGCCGTTCACGTAGCGGTTGTAGAACCATTAACAGATGATCTACAGACTATAGAAGCTTTGAAGGATTTATGTAATCTGATGATATGATCCCCCTAACCCCCGAAGGGGGAATTATAACTTAGAAAAATATGTTGTGTTAATAATGTTTTTTAACAATTTAAATCCTATTGACCCCTAATAGGAGTTCCCCCTTCGGGGGTTAGGGGGCTTATTATGGGTTTCGAGATAGATGAATATTTAGTTGGGAAGTTTTTCAAGCATTTAAAAAGCAGAAAAAAAATAAGTCCCGAAATAGAAGCCAGAACGGTGACTCTTGCAGAGATAAAATCGCGTCTGACCATAATGGCGCGTGCTTTGACTGGAAAACCTATCGAAATATTTCCTGCCGAAAGAGAGGGAGGATACAAAAACAATAATTTTTTTCTGCCGATTTCCTTTGCTGAATTTCCAACTTTGGAAGAAAACCTTACTTTTTATCATTTTCGAATGCTTTATCTCTGTGTACAACAGCGGCTGAACTATAATTGGACATCTGAAGAAATAGAACCTGAATTGGCTCTTTCACAACAAAAAGCATTGGAAACATCCGATACTGTTCTTGCGATTTTGTTTCAGGAGTTTTCTATTGGCGAATCCTTTTTGGCGAAAGCCAAAGATTATTTTATCCAAAAATCAGATGCTAAAAAAGGTCCTGAGTTCTCTTGGCTTTTTGGCAAATGGATGAAAAATGAAACGGTAGTAGATAGCGAGAATCTATTGCAAAACTTCTCGGACAAGACCAAAAAACCTAATGAGATTCAGCCTTTAACGACGCTTAAAGCAAAAGCTGTTGAGGAAGTTATCACGGTGGAACTTGACAAAAAACAACAAGAGGATTATGTGATGTTGCATAATTTTGAGAAAGTAGAAACTGCTGAAGAATTCAATGGCAATTGGCGTGATTTTGACGGATCGGATGAACTCGAAGAGCATCAGGACGCATTGGAGGAACTCAATATGAAATACAATGTGCGTGTAGATGATACTGTGCATTCGGTTTATCTATCCGACTTTATAGAAAACACCACAATATCCGAAAGTGCTGAGGTAGATGAAAAAGGATTTCATCATAAATATAATGAATGGGATTGCAGTAAAAATAGTTACAAAGAAAATTTTTGCAAAGTATATCCAAAGTTGCAGTTAAAAACAGATTCCGATTATTACAAAAGAACAATAACCAAGAATGCCTCCACTTTGATGGGCTTGCGTAAAATGTTGACAAACGTTAATAACAAAATGCAACAGCAAAAACGCCAACCTCAAGGCGACGAATTTGATATCGATGCCATAACCGATTTGTATGTCGATGTGCATTCTCGAAAAACACCATCCGATAAAATTTATCTTGCGAATAGAAAAATAGAAAAGGATTTGTCGATACTGATCCTATTAGACATTAGCCTTTCAAGCGACGGATATGCTGCAGGAAATAGAGTCATTGATGTAGAGAAAGAAGTTTCTATTTTGTTTGGAGAAATCCTGAACGAGTTTAATATCGATTTTTCGATAGATAGCTTTTATTCCAAAACCAGAAATTATTCCACTTACCTAACGGTTAAAGATTTTGACGATAATTGGAATGTCGCCAAACATAAAGTAGGAGCTGTTGAACCCAGTGGTTATACTAGAATAGGAGCGGCTTTGCGTCATGCAGGAGTGCGCCTCGATAAGCGAAGTACCAAAAATAAATGGGTAATACTCATTTCAGACGGAAAACCCAATGATTATGATAAATATGAAGGTAAATATGGGGTCAATGATGTAAAACAAGCCCTTCGCGAACTCAATTCAAAAAATATTAATTCCTACGCCTTGGCCATCGAAGCCGAAGCCAAATATTATTTGCCACAAATGTTTGGACAAAACCACTATCAAATTTTGACAACTCCCGTTGAGTTGTTACAATCCTTAGTGAAATTATATGAAAAGATAAAACACCAGAAATAAAATTAAACATATAAGTCATATAAGATTTTTTGAGCTTGATATATTATGAAAACTTATATGACTTATATGTTTTAAAATTTAATTATAATGACAGAAACAATTAATTCCACAGCATTGCCGGAAGGACATCCCGTTTCGATTTACTTTCAGGAAAAAGAAATTATCAATAGCCTTTTGGAAGAAATTAAAGCGGTAAATCCTTTGAAAGATTTACCAAAATACACCAACATATTCAATCAATTACTTACAATTGAGAAACGATTTGCCCGCAAAGAGAATCAGCTTTTCCCTTTTTTGGAAAAGAAAGGTTGGGTTGGTCCATCTCAAGGAATGTGGTCGTTTCATGATAATTTGCGAGAGCAATTTCGATTGATTCAGTATTATCTAAAAATGAATAATCCCGAAAGAATAGCAACAAATACTCCTTTTTTGGTAGAGGGTATTTACCGATTAATTGGAGTTGAAGATACTGTGCTTTTCCCTAATGCATTAGATATACTTACCGAAGAGGATTGGATACAAATGCGAAAAGGCGAAGAAGAAATTGGTTGGATGTTGTCTCAAACACCACCGCCTTTCCCAAAAGTGGAATATGTGCATCCAAGTGAGGATTTCACCATCAGAGAAATGCCATTTTCATTGGAAAACACTTCGCATTATGATGAAGGATACATGACTGTAGAACAAGTGAATTTGCTTTTCAGAACAATGCCGTTGGATTTAACTTATGTGGACGAAAATGATAAAGTGATTTTTTATAATAGAGGCGAAGAACGTGTATTCCCAAGAAGTGCTGGAATCATTGGTCGAGAAGTAAAGTTTTGCCATCCTCCAAAAAGCGTAGGAACGGTTCTCAAAATTTTAGAAGAATTCAGAAAAGGAACTCAAAACGAATCGTCTTTTTGGATTAATTACAAAGAACGCCTGATCTATATTCGCTATTTTGCTGTACGAGATGCCAATAAAAACTACAAAGGGGTAATTGAGATGTCTCAAGATATTACCGATATCAAAAAAATCGAAGGAGAGAAAAGATTATTGGATTGGGAATAAACAGGAATCAAACACATTGAATGATTGAGTTTTAATTTAGAAGGCTATGTTTATTGAAACTTTAAGAGTAACTTATGGAAAGATTAAAAATAAATTATAAGAATATCTACTATCCTCCTGGCGGAATCCTAATGTGGATTATCATTTTCTTAGAACTCATCACTTTCGGAATGGCATTGGTTGCATTTGTCTATTATGGGAGCGAGAACTCGACCGTATTTCATCAATCTCGATTAGAATTAAATACCACTTTTGGTGCGGTGAATACTGTTTTCTTATTGACAAGTGGTTTTTTTATGGCTAATGCGGTGCATTTATTCAAAGAGAAAGAAGTTTTGAAATCATCGGTATATTTTAAGTTGGCTATTTTGGGTGGGTTTTTATTCTTGGCATTAAAAAGCGTAGAATATTATCATAAAATTGAAAACGGAATTACATTAGACACTAATATGTTTTACACTTTTTATTGGTTATTAACAGGTTTTCATGTTATTCATGTTATTATTGGAATGGTTATTTTGGCTTGGACCAATTACGGAATGATAAAAAAAAAATCGGATACTGCTATTGAAGATGTAGAAGGCTGTGCTGCTTTTTGGCATATGTGTGATTTGATATGGTTGCTTTTATTTCCAACCTTATATTTAATCTTTTAGTATATGAAAAAATCACTTCTCTCAGTTTATGTTATTTTGTTATTCCTAACCTTGGTTTCGGCAGTAATTTCAAGTGCTTCTTTCCTTTCAAAAACTATTGTTTTGCTGCTAATGGGATTAGCGGCAGCAAAATTTATATTGGTTGCTTTTCATTTTATGGAATTAAAAAAGGCACATATCTTTTGGAAAACAACCCTTATAGTTACATTATTCTTGATTATGTCTATAATGATATTGCTGAAATAATTCATAACAAAACGTTAAAAACATGATAATTGTCATTTTTTAAATAAAATAGCTATTTTAAATTTACACTTATAATAAAGGATAAATTCATCCTTTATTATAACTCAAACCTTTACAACCCAAAAAATGAAAACAAATTTTAGTATTCGCAATCGTTATCGATTACTCCCATTGCTTTTTATGGCGTTATTTTTCTTTTTTTCTTGTTCTAAAAAAGAAAAGGAAGCTCAAGATTATCATGATATAAAAATTGAAGGACAAAAAGAAGCAGAACTAACTGCACCACCCTTTGTGCCAAAACCTGTAGGAGATCGCGCTGCCACAAAATTGGTAGTCAACATGGAAATTAAGGAAGAAGAAGGCGAAATGGTCGATGGTGTAAAATATACCTATTGGACTTTTGGTGGATCGGTTCCTGGAAGTTTTATCAGAACTAGAGTGGGAGACGAAGTAGAGTTTCACTTAAAAAACCATCCCGATAATAAAATGCCACACAATATTGACTTGCATGCGGTAACAGGACCAGGTGGTGGTGCAACTTCTTCACTGGTTGCTCCAGGTCATGAAAAAGTATTCAATTTTAAAACTATAAATCCTGGTTTATATGTGTACCATTGTGCTACAGCTCCCGTTGGAATGCACATCGCAAACGGAATGTATGGTTTGATTTTGGTGGAGCCAGAAGGAGGATTACCTCCTGTTGATAAAGAATACTACATCATGCAAGGTGATTTTTATACCAAAGGGGCCTATGGAGAACAAGGATCTCAACCCTTTGATATGAATAAAGCCATCAAAGAACAACCTGATTATGTGGTTTTCAACGGAAAAGTGGGTGCTGTTGCTGGTGACAAAGCCATTACTGCCAAAGTAGGTGAAACAGTACGTATCTATATGGGTAACGGTGGTCCAAACTTGGTTTCTTCTTTTCACGTAATTGGTGAGATTTTTGACAAAGTACATATAGAAGGAGGGGACATGATTAATGAGAATGTTCAAACAACCCTTATTCCAGCTGGTGGTTCTGCTATTGTTGAATTTAAAGTTGATGTTCCTGGGACATTTATTTTGGTTGACCACTCTATCTTTAGAGCTTTCAATAAAGGAGCTCTGGGAATGTTAAAAGTAGAAGGGGAAGAAAACAAAAAAATCTATTCAGGTACGACTCAAGAAGGAATCTATTTGCCTGAAGGCGGAACCATTCAAAACATGCCTAAAGAAAACGGAACTGCCAAAAAAGTAGCTGCAAAAACAGTTCCTGAACAAATTAAATCAGGTAAAGAATTGTATGGTAGAACGTGTTTTGCTTGCCACCAACCCGAAGGACAAGGAGTGCCAAATGCTTTTCCTCCATTGGCCAAATCTGATTTCTTGAATGCTAATCCTGATAGAGCAATTAGTGCTGTATTGCATGGATTAAGTGGTGAGGTAGTTGTAAACGGCAAGAAGTTTAACAATGTAATGACAAGTCAAAACTTAACCGACGACGAAGTTGCCGATGTATTAACGTATGTTTATAGTAGTTGGGGCAACAACAAAACGGTTGTGACTCCTGCCAAAGTTAAAGCAGTTAGGGCAAAACCAGCTCCAAAGCAAACGGCAGCTCACTAATTTGTAATCTTATAATCTAAATATTAATTCAATGAAAAAGTATGTTTTAAGTGCAGCTATGCTAGTGGTAAGTTGCTATGGTTTTGCTCAAAATGCAGCCAAGGGAAAAGGGGTTTATGATAAAGTTTGTGTGGCTTGCCACCAGCCAACAGGTCAGGGAATTCCTGGTGCATTTCCTCCGTTGGCCAAATCAGATTATTTGAACAAAGATGTTAATCGCGCCATAAAAGGAGTAGTAAAAGGACTATCAGGACCTATTACAGTAAACGGAAAAAAATTCAGTGGAGCGATGCCAGCACAAGCGTTAAGCGATCAACAAATTGCAGATGCATTGACTTATGTGTATGCAAGTTGGGGTAATAATAAAACAGTGGTTACACCAGCTATGGTAAAAGCCCAAAGAAAATAATACAGATCCAGCAAAAAAGTTTTTCAATGATATCCTTTAAAAAAATATTTATCTTCATTTTATTCTTCATTGATTATACTTTTTATGCTCAAAATGTAAAAATGGCTACCATAAATAGGGGGGCTTTTGTCCCCCTCTATGGTACAACTTCAAAAAAACCAGTACAAGTAGCTTCTTTTAGTATCGATATATATCCAGTTACCAATGCGCAATATCTTGCATTTGTAAAAAAAAATCCAGCCTATAGTCGTTCTCAAATGAAAGCCCTTTTTGCCGACAAAAGTTATCTCTATCAATGGCAAGGTGATTATAATTATGGTAAAAATAACTTGGAAAACGCTCCTGTGACTAATGTTTCTTGGTTTGCTGCCAAAAAATATTGCGAGTGTCAAGGGAAACGATTGCCTACTATGGACGAATGGGAATATGTTGCTATGGCTGATGAAAAACGTATCGATGCCCGTGCCAAAGAGGAGTTTAATAAATACATTATGTCTTGGTACGAAAAACCCAAAACCTATTTAAATCCGATAGGGAAAACCTATAAAAATTATTGGGGAGTGTATGATATGCATGGTTTGGTTTGGGAATGGACAGCCGACTTCAACAGTATTTTTCTTTCTGGTGAGTCTCGAAAAGATAAAGCTACCGATAAAAATCTCTTTTGCGGAAGCGGTTCGGTAAATGCTACCGATTTGATGAATTATGCCGCTTTTATGCGTTACGCTTTTAGGGGGAGCCTCAAGGCAAATTATACAACTAAGAATTTAGGTTTTAGATGTGCTAAAGATAAGTAGTATCCAAATCTATAAAAACGTTTCAAAATGAAATTATTGTTATTCAATCACAAAAAAACGAGGGTGTTATTGAACCGATCCTCTATTTTAGCATTACCTCTTCTATTGTTTTTTCTTTCTTTGCAAAGTTGTCAAAAAAAGGAGTCTGTTGTCAAAGAAAAACCAATTTCAGATTTGTCTATCTATAATTTGCCTTCACAATGGACCTCACAAGAGGGTCAAAATATGGAGATGAAAGATTTAAAAGGCAAAGTTTTGGTTATGGTCATGATTTACACCTCCTGTAAAGCAGCTTGCCCTAGACTCGTTGCCGATATGAGAAACATAGAAAGTCGCTTACCAAACAAAATTAAAGACAAGGTGCAACTCATTTTGGTGAGTATTGATCCAAAAGTGGATACTCCAAAACGATTAAAGGCTTTTGCAATAGAAAATAAAATGGATGCCAAACCATGGCTTTTTCTTAGGTCTTCTGAAGAGAATACCCGTGAGTTTGCCGCAGTATTAGCCGTTAATTACAAAAAAGTTTCTCCTATAGATTTCTCTCATTCTAATATTATTAGTGTGTTTAATACTCAAGGTGAACTTGTTTTTCAGCAAGAAGGGTTAGGGGTGAATTCCGACGCCACGGTTAATAAAATTATTGAGGAGGCTGAACATTAAGATGAATTTGTAAAATAAACTACAGCAATAAGAGGTACATAATTTAAAATTTTTGCCGTAAGATTTATGTAATATGTTTTTGGTACTACAAAGAATTGAGTGGGTTTTGAAATAATTTTTTTAAAAAAAGTTAGCCACGACTCAAGCATAAGCAAACAGGTGAAACAATTGCACTAATTTACACGAAGGATAGCGTGTTTTAAATTTACAAATCTTGATGAAACCTTAAAATTAGTGTTATTCAAATTTTTGGATGATTGAATTTGTGATAATTCGTATAATTCGTAGTGAAATATTTTACCCACACACTTCTTAGTAAAACCTCTGTTTATGGTTTTCTGTACTATCCTATTTAGGCTTAATTATTTAATTTGTTAAAAACTAGAAATTGCATTTAAACTAGATGCAGATTCTAGTTTTTCTTTTTTAGTATAGTCTTAAAAGTCTTAAAAAAAACTTAATATTTTTTTTTGAGTATGATATTTATCATAAAAAGACTGGCTTGTCCTTTTTATTTTTGTTGTAGAAAATTCTCAAGTATATATAAAGTAAATAAGTGAATTATGAAAGCAAGATGGATTCGAAGAATGTATCCGCCGCCAGAGTGGAGACCAGCAGTGCTTTTACTTATGGGCATAATAATCGGTTTAGGATTGTACATGCTAAAAATTGGTAACGTGGCCTCTTACGCCTCTGATGATCCAAAGGCTTGTATTAATTGTCACGTAATGAATGGTGAGTATGCCACTTGGTTGGTGTCTTCGCATGCTAAAAAAGCAACCTGTAATGATTGTCACGTACCTCATGACAATGTTTTTAACAAATACTTTTTTAAAGCAAAAGATGGTTTATATCATGCTTTTGTGTTCACTACAAGAACAGAACCCGAAGCTATCATCATGCACGAACCTGGTCAGAAGGTAGTAAGGGAAAATTGCATTCGTTGTCATGATCGACAATTGAAAAACCCGAAACAATCGGGATTGATGGCAGATTATGATGTACATCGAACCGATAGAAAATGTTGGGATTGTCATAGAGAAATGCCTCACGGTAGAACCAAAAGTTTGTCTACTTCCTCTATGTTAGGAAAAAAAACAACCGAAGAGGATGATAAAATGCCAGAATGGTTGGCAAAACAATTAGAAGAGAAAAAAACAAAAAAAAAATAAATAAATAGAATTATCAAATGGATCCAATCAAAAAAAGAAACATAAGAAATTGGTCGTTTCTTATCGGTACCATCCTAATCGTATTTGTATTAGGAATCTTAGCCACTTCAATCATCGAGCGCAAATACGAATCTAGTTTTGCTGGTTTAGAAAAAAAAGATATTGACCAAAATGATCCTCGAAATGCCGTTTGGGGAGATCAATTTCCGCAGCAGTATGAGACCTATATGGCCACGCAAGACACCTCATTTAGAAGTATGTATAATGGTAGTGCCATGATTGATGAATTGGCCGAAAATCCAAAACTTGTAATTTTGTGGGCAGGCTACGCTTTTTCGAAAGATTACACTCAAGGTCGAGGTCATGCTTATGCAATCAAAGATTTACGCAATACACTTCGTACGGGTAATTTGTATCCAAACGATACAACCAAAGGAATGCCAGGAACATGTTGGACATGTAAAAGCCCAGATGTACCAAGATATATGGCCGAAAAAGGTGTGGCCAATTTTTATAAAACATCTTTTGAAAAATTGGGTCCAGAAATTGTAAACCCTATTGGTTGTGCCGATTGTCATGATTCTAAAACTATGAATTTGACCATTACACGCCCTGCTTTGATTGAAGCGTATGCCAAACAAGGAAAAGATATCAAAAAAGCAACACATAACGAGATGCGATCTTTAGTATGTGCCCAATGTCACGTGGAATATTATTTTGACAAAAAAACGGTTGAAAACCCAAAAGTTCCTTATTTGACTTTCCCATGGAAAAAAGGAATGACGGCTGAAAGCATCGAAAAATATTATGACGAAAAAGGCTTTGAAGATTGGGTACACCCGATAAGTAAAGCGAAAATGATTAAAGCGCAGCATCCTGATTACGAAACATTTACTACGGGAATTCATGCCAAAAAAGGCGTTTCTTGTGCCGATTGTCATATGCCTTATAAAACAGAAGGCGGAACGAAATTTACCGATCACCATTTACAATCTCCTTTGAATAATGTTCAAAATTCTTGTAATGTTTGTCATAGAGATGATGCCAATTCGTTAATTGACGATGTGTATACCCGTCAAAAAAGTATCAAGGAAAACGTAACTTCTTTAGAAGAAAACTTGGTTAAAGCGCATATCGAGGCAGGTCAAGCTTGGAAATTAGGAGCTAAAGAGGCTCAAATGAAAGATATCTTGATGGATATTCGTCACGCACAATGGCGTTGGGATTATGCCACTGCAGGTCATGGCGCTTCTTTTCATGCTCCTGTTGAAATTGGAAGAACGGTTTCTTCTGGTTTGGCAATTGCTATTGAGGCTCGTGTAAAATTAGCAAGAGTTTTAGCTGCTTTAGGTCAAAAAACGCCTGTTTCCATGCCTGATATTTCTACTAAAGCTAAAGCGCAAGAATACGTAGGTTTGAATATGAAAAAATTGCATGCCGACAAAGAAAAATGGAAAAAAGAAGTGTTGCCAACTTGGGATGCTAAGGCAAAGGAAAGAGAAAGTAAATATGGAAAATAAAACAAAGAACGAAGGTTCATGGGGGTATAGAGAATCGATAATTGTTGGGATTACGTTACTCTTGTTGGGAATTGTTTTGCAAATTCTATTGGGTAAGTCTGTAGAGTTAAGCCTGCAATGGCCCTTTAACCTGATCACTTTTGTTGTACATATTGTTATTTGTGTAATGGGTTTTGTGCTTTTTAAAAGTACGAAACCCATTCGTTGGATTACGCGTATCCCAGCCTCTATGGTATCCATCGTGATGGTGCTTTTTTTGACCATGCTTATTGGGACGATTCCTCAAGTTCCCGAACAAGAGGAAACCTTTATTACGCTGTTGGGTTTGAATAAAGTAATCCAAACCTGGTATTTTTTACTGCTAGTTTTCTTTTTCTCTACCGCTTTATTAATGGTAAGTATCAAGAGAATTAGTTTAGGGTTTCGTTCTAATTTAGGGTTTTTGGCCAATCATTTGGGGTTATATATCGCTCTAAATGCCGGAATTTTTGGATCAAGTGATTTGATTCGGTATACCATGGAACTCAAAGAAGGGAAAATATCATGGGTAGCCAATGACGAGAATAATAAAGCTATTGTCATGCCTATAGCTTTGGTTTTGGAGGATTTTGTTATGGAAGATTTTGCGCCAAAATTAGCGTTGATCAACCAAAAAGGAGAATTGATTAAAGAAAAAGGGAAAAACTTATTTTTAGTCAAAAAAGGTCTGAAGGTAGTGTTAGAAAACAACTATGCCGTTGAAGTCATAGATTATATTCCTGACGCCGTAAAGTTTGATGCTACCTATAGAGCCGTTAACCAAGAAGGTGCAACGCCTGCAGTGTATGTAAAAGTTACCAATGCCACTACCGGTTTTAATAAAAAAGGTTGGTTAGCATCAGGAACATTTTTGTACGATCAACAGTCTTTAGCTTTAGATCATCATCAGTTTTTGGTTTTGACTAAACCAGAACCTAAAAAGTTTAGCTCCAAAATTAAAGTCTTTACCGTAGACAAAGAAGAGTATGCTGCGGTTTTGGAAGTGAATAAACCCTTCGAAGTCATGGGTTGGAAAATGTATCAATTGAGTTATGATGACCGATTTGGAAAATTTTCGACCACGTCTACTATCGAATTGGTAAAAGATCCTTGGTTACCCGTAGTATATTTGGGTGTATTTATGATGATTGCTGGGGCAATCTATCTCTTTTTTATTGGCAATGTAAAATCTAAAAAAAATGATTGATTATAACTCCTTTTATTATATCAGTAGTGTTTTGTGGTTTTTTGCCATTATATTCCTGCTACTATCCTTTAAAAAATCAAATAAATTTTTATCCTTAGGTTTGGTTTTTAATGTCTTAGCAATACTTGTTATTTCAGGTTTTATTGTTTATTTATGGCAAGAATTGGATCGTCCTCCTATGCGAACTTTGGGTGAAACACGATTGTGGTATGCTTTGTTTTTACCCATTATCGGAACCGTTTTTTATATAAGATGGAAATATGTTTGGATCTTGTTTTACACCATTCTTATGGCGTTTCTTTTCTTAACACTTAATTATTTTAATCCTGACATGTACTCACAAACGCTGATGCCTGCTTTGCAAAGTCCTTGGTTTGTACCACATGTTATTGTGTATTTGTTTTCATATGCTGCGCTCGGAGTTTCTTGTATTGTAGCGATTAAAGAATTGATTCAACCATCAGAGAGAAGTCTTCAAATGGCTGATAATTTGGTTTACATTGGTACTGCCTTCTTGACCTTAGGATTGTTATTTGGGGCTTTGTGGGCCAAAGAAGCTTGGGGGCATTATTGGACTTGGGATCCCAAAGAAACTTGGGCTTTTCTTACGTGGATTGGGTATATCCTTTACATTCATTATCGTTTTTACCATCCTAGAGAAGATAAAAAGGCGATGTACTTGTTAGCATCTGCTTTTGTAATATTATTAATATGTTGGTTTGGAGTAAACTATCTTCCCACGGCTCAAAACAGTGTGCATACTTACACTAGTTAATTTAGAGTTGGTTTTTAATGCAAAAAGATACTAATTTGTAATTTTTTAATAAATTTAACATAAAATGATTTTTATCATAATAAAGGATAAAAACATCTTCTACATTTGAATCGTAATAAAAAAAAATATGTGTATGACTACTTTGAAAAAAATATTACTGACTGTTTTTATAGTTGTAAATGCCAATGCAATTGCACAAGAATTTGATATAAATCTTCAATTACGCCCTCGTTTTGAATTCAGAAATGGTTTTAAAAGTCCTCTTTTAGATACAGATGAAGCCACCTCGTTTATTTCACAACGTTCTCGATTGAATCTTGCTTTTCACCAAGAAAGATTGACCGCCAAATTAAGTGTTCAAGACATTCGGACTTGGGGCGATGCAGCTACGACGGCCACAGCAGGTAAAAATGGTTTAGCTGTTTTTGAAGCTTGGGCCAAATACCATTTTAATGAAAATTGGAGCACAACATTAGGCAGACAGGTACTTTCTTATGATAACGAGAGGATTATGGGGGGAATTGATTGGTTGCAACAAGGTCAAAGTCACGATGCAGCATTAATCAGCTACAAAAAAGAGAATAGCCTTTTGGATTTAGGTTTTGCATTAAATGCTAATGCTGAGAATTTGGTAGCACCCACAACACCCTATACTACTAATTACAAAGCAATGCAATATGCTTGGTTGCACCACAATTGGACAAAGGTTGGTCTGAGTTTGTTATTTTTAAACACAGGTTATGAATTTCAGAAAAGTCCAAACGATTTAGAAGTAGATTACAAACAAACTTTTGGAACGTACATAACGTTCAAAGACAAAAAATGGGATGCTAATTTTGGATTCTACGGACAAACAGGGCAAAGCCTAGGTAAGCAACTTGGTGCGTGGTATGCTTCAGGTTATGTAAATTATGCTATTGTCGATAGTTTTTCTGCAGGATTAGGCTATGAATTTCTTTCGGGTAAAGACCAAAACGATACCGATACGAAGCTAAAATCCTTTACTCCATTGTTCGGAACACACCATGCTTTCAACGGATTGATGGACTATTTTTATGTTGGAAATCATCAAAATAATGTGGGTTTACAGGATGCTTATTTGAAATTAAATTACAAAAATAAGCAATGGCAATTTGCTTTAGTTCCTCATATTTTCAATGCTCCTAATAAAGTATTGGATGCGCAAGGCAAACAAATGGATAGCTATTTAGGAACTGAGATTGATTTGACAGCGTCATATGTAGTGCAAAAAGATATTGTGATTTCGGGTGGTTTCTCTCAAATATTTACGTCTACTACTTTAGAGCGAGTAAAGAATGTTACCAATGCTGCTGATGCCAATAACTGGGCTTGGCTAATGGTCTCTTTTAGTCCAAGATTATTTAGTACCAACAAGAATTAAATCTAAAGAATTGATTTTCGGATTTTTTGATTAAATTAGATACTTGTAAAGTTCTTTTATCTGATTTTGAAGTTTTACCATAAATTTTATACGGCACTCTCTATGAATAATTTATCGCAATCTCATAAAATCCTTTTTCTAAATACTCTGGCTTTTACCATTTGTTTTGCCTGTTGGACACTTAATGGTGTATTAGTTACTTTTTTGGTTGATTCAGGTATATTCAACTGGAGTGTGGTAGAAGTAGGATGGCTTCTCGGAATTCCAATTCTTTCAGGGTCAATATTTAGATTGCCTATCGGAATTTTAACCGATAAGTTTGGTGGAAAAATAGTTTTTTCTATTCTATTATTACTCTGTGCGATTCCGTTGTTTTTACTGCCTTTTGCTACTAGTTTTTGGAGTTTTGCTATTTTGAGTTTTCTTTTTGGGATGGTGGGTACCAGTTTTGCAGTAGGCATTGGGTTTACTTCGGTTTGGTATCCGCAGCATTGGCAGGGTAGAGCCTTAGGGATTTTTGGAATGGGAAATGCCGGTGCCGCTATCACAACTTTTGTAGCTCCCACTTTGCTTACAAATTTTTCTCAAGATAATCCTGCAGAGGGTTGGAAAATGTTGCCCGTCACTTATGGTGTGGTCTTAGTCGTGATGGGGTTGCTTTTCATCTTTTTGGCTAAAAATAAAAAACCAGCTGTTGAAGCTAAAGAGCTTAAAAATCTTCTAAAACCTTTACAATCGATGCGTGTTTGGCGTTTTGGAGCGTATTACTTTTTGGTTTTTGGATGTTTTGTAGCGTATTCCCAATGGTTACTACCCAATTTTATGAACGTTTACCAAACTTCATTGGTAATGGGCGGTATGTTTGCCACCTTATTTAGTTTGCCTTCGGGTGTAATCAGAGCTTTTGGTGGGTATTTATCGGATAAGTTTGGGGCACGAAAAGTAATGTATTGGGTATTGGGTTCTTCTATTGTAATCAGCTTTTTATTGATGTTTCCAAAAATGGAAATATTTACCGCAGGTCCAGGTGTTTTGGCTACCGAAAGTGGGGTAGTAACCCAAGTGAGTTCTAATGTCATACAAATTGACGATAAAGTACATACTGTAATTCCTCGGAAAACTGTTGAACATGAAAAAACAGCCATTTTACCTGAAAAAGCATCTTGGCAAGAAATTGTGGTGAAGCAGAATCAAGCGGTCAAAAAGAAAGAACTAATCGCTAAAGGAATCACACAAATTAAGTTTGAAGCGAACATGTGGGTATACTTAGTTTTAGTGATTTTAATTGGAACCTCTTGGGGAATTGGTAAAGCAGCAGTTTACAAACATATTCCAGAGTATTTTCCAAATGAAGTGGGTGTAGTTGGAGGAATGGTTGGATTAATAGGTGGTTTGGGTGGTTTTTTTGGGCCTATTATTTTTGGGTATTTGCTCAGTACCACAGGTTTGTGGACGAGTTCTTGGATTTTCATTTTTGCCATTTCAACGATTTGTTTGATTTGGATGCACAAAACCATTATCAAAGCCATTCGCGTTCAAATTCCTCAATTTTCAAATCATATCGAGCATAAATAAAGCCTTTGCATAACAAGCTTAGGCTATTCAGATTAATAATTTTCAAATAGTACTAACAGTAAATAAACATCATATGAAAACATGGTTAGACAAGTGGGAACCAGAGGACAATGAATTTTGGCAAAACACCGGTAGTGCAATCGCTTGGAAAACACTCACCATTACTACACTTTCATTAATCTTATCCTTTGCTTCATGGTTCATGATGAGTGTCATTGCTGTAAAATTACCTGGACTTGGATTTGCATTTTCAAAAGATGAATTGTTTTGGTTGGTGGCTATTCCTGGTTTAGCTGCTGGTTTTCTTAGAATCATTCACACCTTTATTTTGCCAATTTTCGGTACACGACACGTAGTAGCATGGGCAACTTTAATCAAATTGATTCCTGTAGTAGGTATTGGATTTGCGGTTATGGATACCAACACTCCTTTTTGGGTATTTGCTATTTTAGCTTTTACCTGTGGTTTTGGTGGTGGAGATTTCTCATCTTACATGCCCAGTACTAGTTTGTTTTTTCCTAAACGATTAAAAGGAACCGCATTGGGTATTCAAGCGGGTATTGGTAATTTTGGGGTGTCTTTGGCTCAATTTGTTACCCCGCTTATTTTGGGTGTTAGTCTTTATGGAGCTAGTGCAGTTTTTACCAGTATTGATGCTAAAGAGGCGCTGTCCGTTTTTCAAACTGTCGAGTCAACCAAACAAAAAGATGTATTTAGTGCATTAGAACCACAAGTACAAACCGCATTATTGTCATCTGTAAAACCTGCTGTTTTAGATTCAGTAAAAGCTACTATTGGTACTACTGATAATGCGACTCTATTTGTTGCATTACCCGCCAAAGCAAAAGCCAAAGTTATGGCAAATGCTAATCCAAAATTAGCTGAAAAAATAATGAATCAGTTGAGCCCTGATACTAAAGCTGTCGTAAATAAATCCATTTATATTCAATCGGCAGCCTTTTGGTATGTTCCATTTCTTATTATTTTATCGATTATCAGCTGGTTTTATCTCAGAAGTATTCCGATGCATTCTTCTATAAAAGAACAAATGGATATTTTTGGTAACAAACATACTTGGTATTGTACCATAACTTATGTCATGACTTTTGGAACTTTTGCTGGACTATCAGCAGCATTTCCCTTAATGATTAAGTTTTTATATGGTGATTTTCCTAATGCTCCTGATCCTTTAGTGTATGCTTTTTATGGACCATTAATTGGTTCCGCGAGCCGTGTTGCCTTTGGTTTTGTAGCTGATAAAGTTGGGGGGGCTATATTGACAACGCTGACAGGAGTAGGGATTATTGGAGGGGCTATTGTTTTAATTACCCAAGGTTTGGTAGCGCCAACTAGTTTAGACCAATTCCCAATGTTTGTAGGGGTTATATTTTTAATGTTCTTTTTTACTGGTGTGGGTAATGCTGGAACTTTTAGACAATACCCTATCATATTTGCAGATAACCAACGTCAGGCTGCAGGTGTTATTGGTTGGACGGCTGCGATTGCTGCTTTTGGACCATTCATTTTTTCTAAACTTATTGGGGGTAATTTAACGTTTAATGGTACTGTTAATCAATTTTTTATAGGTCTCATTCTTTTTTGTATCTTAGCTACTATCATCAATTGGTGGTTTTACAATCGAAAAGGCTGTGAGAAACCAAGTTAGAAGTGAAATCTAAAAGTATTAATTTGTTATGCTATACAATGAAAAATAAAAATCTTAATACTAAAGCATTATTAATAGCAACAGCACTTTCCATCGTGATGATTGCCTTGGTGTTTTTTGGTTCTAGAAAATTGCAAAATTTCGATGCGGCTTTAATTACGTATTTGTTTGGAACTGTTTTCGCTTTTTTCGGAATTGTCTATCGCTATTCGGTGTGGTTGCAAAGACCGCCCACTTGGATTTATTTCAAAAGAGGCATTACGTATTTGGTTACCGGAAAGGTGTTTTCTCATTTTTGGTTTGCTACCAAAGAGTCAATTGAAAATATTGCTTTTCAAAAGTTTATTTATCCTAGAGGAAAATACCGTTGGGTGGCGCATTTTATGATAGCCGTGGGCTGTACCTCAGCTTTTTTGATTACCATTCCACTCACCTTCGGTTGGATTCACTTTGCTATGGCACCCAATACGATTGCTACCTATGAAGCCTATTTCTTTGGATTTAAAGTAATGGATTTTGAACTCGATTCCATTATGGCGTTTCTAACTTTTCATGCCTTGAATTGGTCTTCTTATTTAGTAATTTTTGGGTCTTTATATTATTTAAGAAGACGTTTGATCAATCCCGGTTTGATTGCTACTCAAACTTTTGAAGGGGATTTATTGCCGCTGATTTTGTTGATAGCTATTTCAGTGACAGGTTTAGGATTGACCTATTCGTATCAATTCATGAAAGGTTTCGCTTTTGATTTCTTGGCGGTTTTACATGCCGTTACCGTGATTTTGTTTTTGATTTGGATTCCCTTTGGAAAGTTTTTTCACATCATTCAAAGACCCGCCCAAATTGGCGCACATATCTATAAAAAACAAGGAATGAAAATGGGTATGGCCGTATGTCCTCATACTGGAGAAGAATTTGCTACCAAATTGCACATCCAAGACTTGAAAACGGTTACAGAAGAATTAGGATTCGATTTTTCGCATGAAGATGGTACTTCTCATTTGGATTTGAGTCCAGAGGGCAAAAGATCGCGATTGGCACAAGCCCATTTGAAGGCAAGACAAGCGGGAGGCAACTTGTTTGGATAGTTTTGGAAGTTAGCCCTTTGACTCCGCTCAGGATGATAAGGTAAAGGATAGAAGTTAGATTTTAGAAATAAGGAACGGAATACTGACAATTGTAAAAAATATAAAATGGCAAAATTACCAGTCGCAGAAGAAAATATTATTGCCAAGTTTGGTCCACATTTGAATTATGCTCCCAAAGATGGCTATGAAGGTAGAGATGAACCCGATAAAAATGTAAAAACCCATTGTTGTTTTTGCGGTTTGCAATGCGGTATCGAATTGTTGGTCAAAGACAACAAAGTAGTTGGTTTTGAGCCTTGGAGGGAATTTCCATTTAATGAAGGGAGATTGTGTCCCAAAGGCGTACAACGCTATTTGCAAAATAACCACCCCGACCGATTACTCTCACCTTTAAAGAGGGTAGAAGGACAGGGATTTATGCCTACTAGTTGGGATGACGCCATGGAAAAAACGGTTTCAGAGATTCAACGTATTCAAGAAAAATATGGGAAAGATGCTTTTTCGATGCTCTCAGGTGTTTCCTTGACCAATGAAAAAAGTTATTTGGTTGGTAAATTTGCTAGAGTCGCTTTGAAAACCAAAAACTTAGACTACAACGGTCGTTTGTGTATGGTGAGTGCAGGAGCGGGTAATAAAAAAGCTTTTGGTTTGGACAGAGCCTCTAATAATTATTCCGATTTAGAGTATGCTGAAGTAATTATTGTGGCGGGTGCCAATATTAGTGAAACGTTTCCAACCCTAACTCATTGGATTTGGAAAGCCCGTGATCGTGGTGCTAAGATTATTGTGGTAGATCCGCGCATGATTCCTCTCGCTAGAACTGCCGATATTCATTTGGATGTTCGGCCAGGAACGGATTCAGCCTTGTATGGAGCCATGTTGAACTATTTAGTAGCGCATGATCTTTTGGATCACGATTTTATTGATAATTACACTTCTGGATTTCAAGAAACCATTGATGCAGTAAAAGACTATACGTTAGAATGGGCTGAGGAAGTAACTGGAATCGATAAGAATAAAATAAAAGCTGCGGCCGAATTATGGGGCAAAGCCAAAACCAGTTTTTTATTGCATGCTCGAGGAATAGAACACCATTCCAAAGGAGTAGACAATGTTGTAGGATGTATTAATCTCGTATTGGCTACAGGTAGAATCGGGAAACCTTATTGTGGTTATGGAACGATAACAGGGCAAGGAAATGGTCAAGGTGGTAGAGAACACGGGCATAAATGCGACCAATTGCCTGGAAATCGAGATATCGAAAATCCAGAACACCGTAAATATATTTCGGAAGTTTGGGGTATCAATGAAAAGGATTTACCCGGAAAAGGATTGTCTGCTTATGAAATTATAGAAGCCATTCATCGTGGTGAAATAAAAGGATTGCTTTCGATTTGTTTCAACCCTCTGGTGTCTTTGCCTAATAGCAATTACGTTCGCGAAGCCTTAGAAAAATTAGAATATTATGTTTGTATCGACTTTTTCTTGAATGAAACAGCCCGTCATGCCGATATGATTTTGGCGGGTTCTTTACAAGAAGAGGAGGAAGGTACCACCACTTCGGCAGAAGGGCGCGTCATTCGTATTCGTCAAGCGGTAACCCCTCCTGGAGATGCAAGAACAGATACTTCCATTTTGTTAGAGTTGGCAGATCGTTTGGGGGTAAAAGATAAATTTACCTACGACAATAGTGAAGCTATTTTTAATGAATTGCGAGTAGCCTCCAAAGGAGGAACAGCCGATTATAACGGAATCACTTATAAAAGAATAGAGGATAATATGGGCATTTTTTGGCCTTGCCCTACCGAAGATCACCCCGGAACACCCCGACTTTGGGAAGATAAAAAATTTAAAACCCCCGATGGAAAAGCCCATTTTAATCCAGCACCTTATAAATTGCCAGGAGAAGTAGTCGATGCAGCATATCCCGTGGTTTTGACAACAGGTCGAGTGGTTTCGCAGTATTTGAGTGGTACGCAAACCCGAAGAATAGGGAAATTAGTAGATCAATTTCCAGAACCGCTGCTAGAAATTCATCCCAAATTAGCCCAGCAATATGGTATCCAACAAAGAGAATTGGTAAAAGTGTCCACTCGAAGGGGAGAAGGAATTTTTCCTGCGAATATCGTTGAAACCATTAGAGAGGATACGGTTTTTATCCCGTACCATTGGTCCGGAAAAAAATCGGCCAATCAGTTAACACCAGCAACTTTAGATCCGGTTTCTAAAATACCCGAATATAAAGTGAGTGCTTGCCATTTGGAACCTCTCAGGAAAATAGCGGGGCCATCTACAGAATCAACAGCTTATGCTAGTGTTTAATCTATAAAAAAGAAATATGAACTACACCAGTTTCAATACAAACGAGGAATTTTTTGTAGATATGCAACGTTGCATAGGCTGCAAAGCTTGTGAGATGGCTTGTGCCGAATGCGAAACCAATGGGCAAGATTCTATGATTCATGTCAATTATGTAGATAGAGCGTCGACCATTCAAACTACGGTGCAGGTTTGTATGCATTGCGATGATCCAGTGTGTGCTAATGTGTGCCCAGCCGATGCTATCTCAAAAGACGAGTTCGGTATCGTGCATACCGCAAATACTGAGCGTTGTATAGGTTGTTCCAATTGTGTGATGGCTTGTCCGTTTGGCGTGCCTAAAAAGGAAGAATCCTACGATTTGATGATGAAGTGTACTATGTGTTATGACCGAACCAGCATTGGCAAAAAACCGATGTGCGCTACCGTTTGTCCTAGTGGGGCTTTGTTTTATGGTACCAGAGCTGAAATCGAAGAAATGCGACCTAACAGCACCCCTGTCAATACGTTTGTTTTTGGAAAAGAAGTAGTCAATACCAAAGTCAATATTATGATGCCCAAAGGAAGTACGGAATTAATCATTTATTAGAAATTACCAACTCCAAAGGTAATTTCACAGCACATTGAACACTCATAACAGAAAACCATAACTGATAACTGATAACAGATAACCGAAAACAGATAACTGTCTTATGTCAAAAGAAGATAACCTAAATAAAAATTGGAAAAAGGATTTTCCAATTCTCAAGCAACAAGCGAGTAATGTGAGTCGCCGTGATTTTGCCAAATTCCTTACGCTGGTTTCTGGTGGATTGATGGTGGGAAGCGGACTAGTTGCGGCTAAAGCCTATATACTCCCAAAAGAAGAAGTAGCAGGCGAACATTTCGTGTGTAAAAAAGACGAAATTCCCGTAGGAGGAACTCGTGCTTTTGTGATTGAAGGCAGCACCATTCCTTATATTTTAATTCATTTAGAATCGGGGGAATTCAAAGCCTATGAACAAAAGTGTACTCATTTGTCTTGCTCTGTTTTTTATAAGCCCGGTACGGATATTATTTATTGTCCTTGCCATAATGGTTCTTTTGATGCCAAAACAGGAGAAGTATTAGCCGGTCCTCCACCAAGAGCATTGCCAAATCTAGAAGTATTTTTAAAAGGGAATGACATTTTTGTAAAAGCTTCCAGCAGTGAAGCACAGTCGGTTTAAACTGATAAATAAGTATCAGTAATGCAAATAGAGCATAAACAATAAACTTAAAACAAACGGATGAATGAGCACTTTTAGAACCCGTCAAAATCAAGCGAATCCCAACAAACTGAATAATATTCTCTCTACCTTGATATTTATATTGATATTGAATGTTACGATACAAATTTGGTTGTTGTACGCTTCTTTGAACAATGCTTTAGAAAATAATCGGGAGATTTTGATTCCGGCATTTATTGCCTCACTGATTCTCTTTTTAATTGGTTTTGGATGGTTGTATTATTTGCCTTCAGGGAATAAACAACAACAATAAATGCAATTTATGTTACATTCTGACACCGTAAAATCAATTCGGAATTGTACTTTTGAATGCATCAAAAACTAATTTTATGATTACCGTTTCAGAAGCGTTTTCAATTTTACAAAATAATCTACCTACTCTTAAAGAAGAAAATTGCTCTTTGCTTGAAGCTAGAAAAAAGACACTTTCACAGTCCATCCATTCTCCAATCCACATGCCGCCTTTTCGACAATCGGCTATGGATGGTTATGCGGTTGGTATACACGATAAGCTGACCTATCAAATTATTGGTGAAATCAAAGCGGGCGATGCCGAATCTTTTGTTTTGCAACCCGGCCAAGCGGTGAAGATTTTCACAGGGGCTCCTGTCCCAGATACAGCGCAAGCTATGATTCCGATTGAGAAAGTTACTGTAACACAATCGGTTTTGACAGTACAAAGTGTGCCAAAACTAGAGGATAACATTCGGCCTATAGGAGAACAAATCAAAAAAGGGGAGCTAGCCCTAGAAAAAGGCACTGAGTTGGATGCCGCCGCCATAGGTTTTTTGGCTGCTTTAGGAATAACTATTGTTCCAGTATTTAAAAAACCTAGTGTTGGGATAGTAGTAACGGGCAACGAATTGCTCACTCCAGGTACACCTTTAACGTATGGGAAAGTGTATGAAAGCAATGGTGTAATGCTTGAAGCTGCTTTAATGGATGTTTTTTTTCATGATGTTGCGCGTTACGCTGTAAAAGATGATTTTGAAAGTACCAAAAACACCCTTCAAACCGCCATAGAAAAGCACGATGTGATTTTGGTTTCTGGCGGAATATCAGTAGGGGATTATGATTTTGTTGCCCAAGCCCTTCAAGAATTACAAGTAAATACGTTGTTTCATAAAGTCAATCAAAAGCCTGGGAAGCCTCTTTTTGCTGGAAAAGTAAATGAAAAGATGATTTTTGCATTGCCTGGAAACCCAGCCGCTTGTTTGACCTGTTTTTATGTGTATGTGTTACCTACCTTAAAAAGAATTTCTGGACAGATTACGCAATATGAAGCAAGGAATAGTTTGCCATTAGAACATCATCTTTCTGTAAACAACAGCCGAGCTCAATTTTTGAAAGCAAAAATCACGAATGGTAAAGTGGCGATTCTATCGCATCAGGCTTCTTCTATGCTAAATACTTTTTCAACAGCAAATGCTTTAGTATATGTAGTTGATGGGAATTATGAATTGAAAGAAAATGAATTAGTTACGGTATATGGGGTAAAGAATTAGTATTTTATTTGCAAAAAGATAATACTATTTTTATACTTTTATGTAAAATATAATACAACTATTGATTAGTTAGTTTAATAATAACCGAAAAAATAGCCGATATGATTTTAGAATACCAAGGTACGCACAAGGGTGTTCCAACAAAATTTACGATACGAATTGTTGGAAACAATTTATCAAAAAGTAGCTCCAATTATCAATTGGACTTGTATGTAGGGGATAAACAATTGCCAATGTTTACAACCTTTATCCATCAAAGTTTGTCCAATTGTTTAAAGGAGATTTATTTATTTAGAAAGCACAATCAAATGACTTTTGATAGCAATTCTGAAAAGATTCTTTCACTATATGTGCCTTACGATAAGGTCTTGTACAATTATCATAAGGGAATGATATTTAGCGCTTAGTATATAGTTTTAAATGAAAAGCTGTCCAAAAGGGCAGTTTTTTTTATGCGGATAATGGAGAAAAAATTTCAGTTGCACTAATTAGATATGTAACAGATTCAATGCGATAATCGCTTTTTTATAAAATAAAATTCGTTATATTTGTGAAAGTATAACGAATAGTTTTAAATCTAAAGTAAGTACAGATAAATAGTAACCGTTATCAAAAATAAATTTTACCGAATGAAAATTAAAAGTAAAATTTGGATTGAATCCGAAGAAGGAGTTTTGATTAGCGAAGGCCGAGTGCAATTGCTTAAGCTAATCGATGAAACGGGTTCGCTAAACAAAGCGGCAAAAGAGATGAATTTGTCTTATCAAAAAGCGTGGAAGTTAGTCGATGAATCCAACAAGGCTGCATCAAGCCCTTTGATTACTACTCAAATTGGCGGAAGCAAAGGCGGAGGGACTGTGTTGACGCCTTACGGGAAATCGTTAATCGCTTCTTTTGAAACGATCAATCGCTCTTGCTGGGAGTATTTAGACGAACAATTAAAAAAACAAAATCTATGACGGTTGCCACACTTTTTGACACGCCTCTTTTGTTGCTTTTATTGCCTATTGTTGCTTTTTTGTATGCAAGTGTGGGACACGGAGGCGCCAGTGGTTATTTAGCCTTGATGAGTCTTTTTTCATTTCCAATGACTTTTATGAAACCTACGGCTTTGGTACTGAATATTTTGGTTTCGGCAGTTTCGTTTTATTTTTATTATAAAGAAAGGAAAATGAATTGGTCGTTGTTTTATCCCTTTGCTCTTACTTCGATTCCGTTTTCTTTTTTAGGTGGCTTTTTGACCATCGACGCTTTTTATTACAAAATAATTTTGGCCACTGTTTTGGTTTTTGCAGTACTTCGATTGCTTGGGGTTTTTGGTAAAGAAAATACAGAGTTAAGACCTTTATCCATTCCGTTGGCGTTGACCATTGGCGCAATCATTGGCTTTTTGTCGGGCTTGTTGGGAATAGGAGGAGGAATAATCTTAAGCCCTGTTTTGTTATTGCTACGATGGGCTACCATCAAACAAACCGCAGCGGTTTCGGCCTTGTTTATTTTGGTAAATTCTATTTCAGGTTTAATAGGGTTTGCTACGAAAGGCGGTACGTTGCCAGAAGCTTCCTTACTTTTAATTGCGATTGTCTTTGTAGGAGGAGTAATGGGTGCTTTTTTTGGAAGTAAAAAAATGAACACCAGTCAATTGAGATATGTGTTGGCTTTGGTTTTGGGAATTGCTATTTTTAAATTATACACGACCGCTTAATTAGAAAATGAATATGGAAAATGCCATTACAGCCTATATTTTAGCAGGAGGAAAAAGCCAACGAATGGGCACGGACAAAGGGTTTTTGGAGTGGAAAGGGCAGTCTTTTTTGGCGAATATTATCGCTGCTTTAACTCCCGTAGTGGGGAATAATATCGTACTAATTTCTTCAGATGAACGATACGATGCTTTTGGGGTAACCCGAATTTCGGATATCGTGACGAACAAAGGCCCTCTTGGCGGAATTTACACGGCATTGAAACATACCACAACCAAACGCAATCTGATTTTGAGTGTGGATGTTCCAATGATTTCTTCCGAATTGTTACAGTGGTTGGTCAATGCACATTCGGATGCCTATCAAATGACGCAAGTACAAGTTAATGATAAACCAAGTCCGTTGGTCGCGGTGTATGATCGTTCCGTTCGCATTTTGTTGCCTGAATTTTTAGCAGGAAACCAACTGAAAGTAAGAAAATTTGTGGACGAACTCACACACCAAACAATCAATGTCCCTGAACAATGGAGTGCGCAATTGCAAAACATCAACACACCAGAAGAATATAAAAATTTAAAAGGATGAGAGTTACCCTAAAATATTTTGGCTTACTGGCAGAAATTACCCATCGCAACGAAGAACAAATGGAGTTGACTGCGGATGTCAATACGCTTTTGGGATTGAAAAGTGCGGTAGAACATCGTTTCCCTGTTTTTCAAAAAACAGCTTATAGCATTGCTTTGAATCAAGCGCTTTGTAATGATGACCTTGCTTTGAAAGATGATGATGAAATTGCTTTTTTGCCTCCTTTTGCTGGTGGATAATAAAGCACTTTTTTCTTGATTAATAATCACTTAAAAAAATGAAACATTTAAGTCAAATAAGTTTTTAATTATAATAGTAAAGTTATTTATAGATGAGTAGTAAAAGTCCATAGAAGAGCGTTGAAAAAAGTAAATAAAATTGTATCTGAATCTTTTTATGATTGACTTGAGTTTACTTTTATGGGCTTCATTTTTCTTTATAACCTAGTCAATAAAAAGGATACTGAGATGACTCCTATATTCATAATATTTAACCGCAAGGATCGCAAAGATTTACGCAAAGTTCGCAAAGAAGAACTTAAATGACCTTCAATGCCTTATATGGTTTAAAAAAGTTAACTAGAGAGTTTGTGAAGAAAAAACTTCAATGTCTTATATGTTTAAACAGAATTAAATACAATATTTAAAAATGCACAACAACACCCGCTATTCCCGACAAATCATTCTTCCAGAAGTGGGAGCGCTCGGTCAGCAAAAATTACTTGACGCTCGTGTTTTGGTGATTGGTGCTGGAGGATTGGGTTGTCCGGTTTTGCAGAACTTAGTAATGGCTGGTGTCGGGCATATCGGAATTGTAGATGGTGATGTGGTGGACGAATCCAATTTGCATCGTCAGTCCTTGTATACTCATTCGGATGTGGGACAACAAAAAGTTGTGGTGGCCAAACAAGCGCTACAGGCACTCAATCCTGAAGTTGACCTAGTCGTTTTTACTGAATATTTCGATTCGAATACTGCGACTATGGTCGAGAAGTACCAAATCATAGTCGATTGTACCGATGCCATTGGTGTTCGGTATTTGATAAACGATGTGGCAGTGGCCAGAAGAATTCCAGTGGTCTACGCTTCTATTCATAAATTTCAAGGGCAGGTTTCGGTATTTAATTATCAAAACGGACCTTCTTATCGTTGTTTGTTTCCTGAAAAAGAAGAAGGAATCGCCATTCCGAGTTGCGAAATGTCGGGAGTGCTGGGAGTAGTTCCTCAGGTGCTGGGGAGCTTTCAAGCCACCGAAGTACTGAAAATTATTTTAGGAGTTGGGGAGGTCTTATCGGGTAAACTGTTACTATATGATGCTCTTCGTGTTCAAACCCAAATGATGACTTTCGCCAAAAATCAAAAAGCGATAGAGAAGGGTGTCATCAACGGAAATAAGATATTGAATACTAAGAAAAAGCACAACGGTCTAAATGCAATAGCTTTTTTAGAAAAATGCAATTCATCTGAAATAGTAGTTATTGATGTTCGGGAAGTGGAGGAACTTCCGGAGTATAAAGGAACGAATGTCATTCAGGTTCCTTTGGGTCAACTAGCAGCGTACAGTAAGAATTTGAATAAAAATCAGGAAATACTACTCTTTTGCCAAAGCGGACAGCGTAGTCTTGTAGCGATGCAGTATCTTGAAAAATCAGAATTTACTAGTGTTTTCCATTTGGAAAAAGGTATCGAATCCTTGAAAAACCAATTACAATAAAAAATTAAAAAAATACACCAGAAAAATGTCAACTGAAAAGCCAAAGAAAAGTTCCTTTATCCAAGGACAAATCACCGCCGAGTTCATTGGGAATTCAATCGCCAAGCACCAAAGCAAAACCAGTATTGGAGCCCATAATATTTTTCTTGGGCAAGTACGTGCAGACGAAATTAACGGGAAGAAAGTAACCGCCATTGACTATTCGGCTTATGAAGAAATGGCTGAAGCTTCCTTTCATACCATACGCGAATCGGCTTTTGAAAAATTCGAGTTGACCTGCATGCATATCTACCATAGTTTGGGTAAAGTGAATGCGGGCGAAATTTGCCTTTTTGTCTTTGTTTCTGCTCCAAGACGCAAAGTGGTTTACGAAGCTTTGGAATATTTGGTAGAGGAAATCAAAGAAAAAGCACCCGTTTTCGGGAAAGAAATTTTGGAAGACGAAACGTATGTGTGGAAAGAGAATAGCCCCCTAACCCCCTAAGAGGGAACAACATAGCTTGTTTTAAATTTTTGGTTGAAATGCTAAAAATCTAAATCCCAATTCCTAAATCCTAAATCCTAATTCCTAATTCCTAAATCATAATTCCTAAATCATAATTCCTAAATCCTAATTCCTAAATCATAATTCCTAAATCATAATTCCTAAATCATAATTCCTAAATCCAATGGTAGACATCACCCATAAAATAATCACCCAACGTACGGCAACCGCTCAGGCTATTGTTAAAGTAGGGACACCCGAGACTATGCAAGCGATTGTAAACAAAACGGTGCCCAAAGGCGACGTTTTGGAAGTGGCCCGAACTGCTGGTTTGTTCGCGGTAAAAAATACATCGAATGCCATTCCGGATTGTCATCCTATACCGATTGAATACACCGGAATTGAATACGAATTATTAGAGGATTCTATACTAATTAGAGTAACCGTAAAAGCCATTTACCGAACAGGTGTTGAGGTTGAAGCCATGCACGGTGCCTCAATTGTAGCGTTGACCATGTATGACATGCTCAAACCTATTGACAAACAAGTCGAAATTTCAACCATCAAACTCCTGCACAAAAAAGGTGGCAAATCCGATTTTGGTGCAAAAAAAAGATTGGATTTGTCCGTAGCAGTTATCGTTTGTTCGGATAGTGTTTCGGCTGGTAAAAAAGAAGATCGTGCTGGTAAAGTCATCACAGACAAAATAACGAATTTAGGTTTAAAAGTGTCTCATTACGCCATCATTCCAGACGAAATCAAAGACATTCAAACCACTATCAACCAACTCTGTGAAGACCAAAAGGAGTTAATTATTCTAAGCGGTGGCACAGGTTTGTCCAATCGAGACGTTACACCAGAGGCGATTATTCCATTATTAGATCGCCGAATTCCTGGTATCGAAGAAGCGATTCGTTCGTACGGACAACAGCGCACGCCTTATGCTATGTTATCTAGAAGTGTGGTGGGTTTCAAAGGCAATACGTTAATTATGGCTTTGCCAGGATCTACGGCAGGAGCTAGCGAATCTATCGATGCTGTTTTTCCATCGGTCTTACATTTGTTCCAACTTCTAAATGGCTTTAATCATGGTCAATAATTCCCCTTTGTTGCAGGATACGCACCAGCGTAATCATTCTTATTTGCGCATTTCGATTACCGAAAAATGCAATTTGAGATGTACCTATTGCATGCCTGCCGAAGGAATTGCATTAACGCCAAGACCGCATCTTATGACCGAAGACGAAATTGTTGCCATAGCGCAAACCTTTGTAGATTTGGGCGTGACCAAAATTCGACTAACGGGCGGTGAACCTTTAGTGCGTAAGGAAGCTCACAGTATTATCGAGCGATTGGGGCAATTGGGGGTGCAGCTTACTCTGACGACCAATGGATTGTTGGTACACGATTTTATTCCAACGTTTAAAAAAGCTGGAATAAAAGCCTTGAATGTAAGCATTGATAGCTTGCAAAAAGAAAAATACAAAGCCATAACGCGTAGGGATTCTTTTAATCAGTTATGGAACAACATTGAATTGTTGCAGCAAAATGATTTCCAAGTCAAATTGAATGTGGTGCTAATTAAGGGTTTTAATGACAATGAAATTTTAGATTTTATTGCATTGACCAAAGCACAAAAGCTTCAAATCCGTTTTATTGAGTTCATGCCTTTCGATGGCAATCAATGGAATAAAGAAAAACTCGTTTCTTATGCGGAAATCATAGAACAAGTCCATTCGGTCTATTCAGAAACCCAATTGCTCCGAATACAAGACCAGCCCAACGATACCGCTAAAAATTATAAAATCGAAGGGTTTAAAGGTAGTTTTTCGATCATCAGTTCGGTTACGAATCCATTTTGTAGTACCTGCAACCGAATTCGCTTAACTGCCGACGGGAAACTAAAAAATTGCTTATTTTCCAATTCAGAAACTGCCTTGTTACCCACCTTGAGAGCGGGAAACCCCATCGAACCGCTTATTTATGAAAACATCCAATCCAAACACGCGATGCGTGGCGGTATGGACAACGATGCCAAGTTTCAAAATCCCGATTTATTCACACAGAATAGAAGCATGATTAAGATTGGGGGGTAAGAGGTTTTGAGATGCATTCCATAAGAATTAAGTTCTCCTGACTTTTTAATCCTAACACATCATATTTGAAATTTGGAGTTTCAGTTTTGGTGTTTTAGCCCAGTTCCTCAAAGTGTCTTAATTGATAGATAAATGTGTTGTGTATGCTGCGCAAAGTGTCCTCACTTTGCGCCCTTTTAAATCGTCTAATATTCCGCAAAAGTGTCAAAAGTCTCCTGACTTTTTAATCCTAACACATCAGATTTAGAATTTTAATTTTTGGAATTCCCTTCCCCTTTATTTCAATTCAAACACCATCCAAATAGGAACGTGATCCGAAATTTTTCGGGCGTCTTTCAAGCTGGAAAAAGCAGTGTAGAAGGGAAGAATTCCAGATTGGTAGACCTTGGTTTTGGAAGAATAATAAAAGAAATTATCGAATTCTGAAGCCAAACAGGCATTGTACTGACAAGCTTTTTTCAAGGAGGTTTTCTGTCCTTTCAGAGCGGAGTCATAGCCCATTTTCTTTAAAGGAGTAAAAACAGAGTGGGATTGCGGACAGTTGAAATCACCCAAAAACAAGAGGTTCAATTGTGGGTATTGAGCGGGCAAATACTTAAAATATTTGATTTCTTTTTCAGGTTGTTTGCTTTTGGTGATGGCATGAAAGTTCACGAGCGTAACTTCTTTTTGGTTGATGACAAAAGTGGCTAAGTATGGTTCGCGGTCTATTTCGAGTTGGAATTTCGACTCCAACCACGGTTTTCCTTTTAAACGTGCCCGACTCGTTTTCCATAAATAAGCATAGCGCTCCGTTTTGTAGGCACTGCTGCTGGTGGGATTGCTGATAGTATAATCCCATTTTGCTCCTTTTCGGTTGAGTTCGGCGGCGAGCTGAGCCACGGTTTGTGCACCTCCTTCACCAGCCACCACTTCTTGTAGGGCTACGATATCGTAGTCTTTGACAGTATTGGCAATAAACTCTAGTTCAAGATTCGATTTGGAACGGCCTAAGTTTTCGATATTCCAAGACAAAAGCCGTGTTTGAGCATAAAAGGAAGTGCATAAAAGTAAAAGAAACAGGCTGTAGGTCTTGTTCATGAAGGAGGGAATTTGGCCCGCAAAGATAAAGATTGTAAAAGAAACATCAGTCCTCCCAACCACAGAGAGCAAGACCTATTTTTTACTAATCACTAATGGACTCTCAACTCATAATAGCGGCCTTGTTGGTCTTTCCCTTTTAGCACGCCATAATCGATCCATTCTACTTCTACGGCTAGCGTATCTTGGTTGTTGTCGATGAGAATTCCAGCGCCATATTTTCCTTTGATGTTGATCAAGCCGTTGATGGAGTCTTTGGCCTCATTCAATCCGTGTACTTGATATTGGTACTCGTAATGCCCAGAAGTACCTGTGCGGTATTCGTATTCATATACCGTGTCCCGATGGTACGTTTTCGCTTCCTCTGGCGTAAGCGTTTTGACATCATCTGGAGTGATTTTCTCTTGATACAACGATTGGACTTTAGGCTGGGTAGGTTCTTTTTGACAGGACAACATACACCCAAGGAAAAGCAACATAAGAAGGAATGGTCGGCGCATAGCTTTTTATTTCAAAAGTAGAAGCCTTGTCTTTTAGTTCCTTACGGGAAACCGTAAAGAGAATAAAAAAAACACCTTTTAGAAGGTGTTTGAGTGGAAGGATTTTAAAAATTTGATATACTTTACAAATCAAATTTAGAGACTTGATTTAGGTTTTTAGACAATTTGACTTTCTGTTATGCTATAGGTTTGAAACTAAAAATTCAACACTTTTTATAAATTCAAATTTTTCCCAATTTTCGAAAGAAACGGACATAATAATAACAGCTGAAATATATCCAGAAAGGGTAGTGTCTCACTAACTGTGTAAGTTAAAAAATGATGGGGTTTAAAATCACCATCATTTTTTCAGGATTTGCAATTTGAATTTCAACAGATTTATGAAAATTCATATTTACAATTCTATTATATTCATCTGATGTTAAAACTACTTCTAATTTTATTTTAAATTTTTTAAATAGAGTAGTGTCCTTTAAAGCTGTAAATATAAAACTTATAAAGTGGTCAAGATAACATCTAAATTTGTTGACTTCATACATTAAAATATTTCTTTTTTTATCAAATAGAAATACATTTCCGTAAGCCAATCCTTCGTCACTGTTTAAGCCGAGTTTAGATAGCGTTTTTGCTTTTTTGCTTTTTTTTGGTGGTAAATTATTATTTCGACTGGTTTCAATAATACCAACTAAATAATCTTCATTATTCGCGAAAACTTTAAGTTCTAAATCTTTTCCTTTTAAATATACTTGTTTATTTAGTAACTCTTCGGAAGTTAAAATTACATCAAGTTTTATGTCAGATTTTTTGTCATCCAATGTTTTTAAAATGACTTTGTAGAATTCTATTTTCTTTTTTCTTACTGCCATTATTTGTGTGGTTTATTTAAATTTATCATAATATTTAGTTTTTATTCATTTCGGCTATAGCCTCAAGTTTTTCTGTTAGTTCAATAACTTCTACGATATAATCTCGATTTTTTTCATTTAAGTTATTTATGTCATTTACTCTAATCGCTGTTCCAGCCATACACACCATTAGCATGTTGGTACTGCCAGAACCAATTTCATTAAAATCGATATCTGTAGAAATGACTGCATTCCCTCCAAGTTTTACACATTGAATTCTTAAATCAGTCATACAAAGTTTTGTGGCTCTATCTATTTTCTGATTACTAGCATTTGAGGTTGTACCAAAAAAATCATTAAATGATCTTGAAAGTTCTGTAGAAAAGCCAGTTCCCGATGTAGTATTTTGTTCGTCCATTTTTCGCATCATTTCCATAAGTGCTGGAAATTGTTGACTTACTTTCAATACATCTGCATGTGAAATAGTTAGTATTTCAGTATCTTCCCAGACATCAATAGTGTAAAGCGATGTGTGTGAGCATTGCCCAACTTTCTCTGTCACCCATCCACCAATTTTCTATACCTAATTGCACAAAATGCTCAGTTCCTTTTCGTCAATGTAATATTGTCGCATTGCACCTTTCAAAATAAATGCAAAATGTTTGCAGACTTGACCCTCTTGTAAGAAATATTGTTTTTTTTTAGCTTTTTAAAAGTAAAATAACTTTT
>ERZ650300.75-NODE-75-length-47000-cov-14.394121_pt1 | contig 47000 bp, 38 predicted proteins | sample MGYA00376236_ERZ650300 | MGnify/ENA primary metagenome ERZ650300 (study PRJEB26733, sample SAMN07839303) | wastewater metagenome | biome: urban; feature: wastewater treatment plant; material: waste water | place: USA: North Carolina | collected 2016-04-28 ...
TGCTGGCCATTGGATTGGCGGGTTTCACTGCGCCAGGTGTAATTGCACTGGCCACCGCCCATTGCCTGCATGGCGGTGTCGGTAAAGCGGTAAAACACAATGCCGTTATTCTCCCAATCGCCTTTCAGCGGATTGGCAGGAGGGGAAATTTTTGCTGTCAGCGCCTCGGGGTTGCAGGCGCTCAGGCAGGCCAGGGTCATGCCGGCCAGCAGGGTGCGAAAAAAACGCATAGTTTGATCCTATCACCATCAATGATGAAGTTACAATATCGTTGTGCGTAAAGTTACGGTCTTGGCATGCTGTGGCATGTGTGCGCCACGGTCTGGGCTCAGCGACGGCGAAAGGTGATGTGCGAGCGGCTAATGCCGACTGTGCGGCCTCGATAGCTGTAGCGGGTGGTGCTGCTGTAGTGGCCCAAGCGTGGTGAGGCGTGGCGCACGGTGTGGGCGCGGAGGCGGTAATGACCAGGCCGGGCGGCAAGGCGCGGATGGCGATAGAGGCCCGGCTGGCGACGCACGGTGATGCGTGAACGGGTAATGCCCAGCGGACGGCCCCGGTAGTCGCTGCGGGTGGTGGCGGTGTAGTGGCGCACACGCGGGCTGCCATAGCGATGGCCGATGGTGTGGCTGGATACATGGCCAGCGTGGCGATAGGTCTGGAAGGTTTTGCCGGTGGCGGGCATGGCCGTCAGCAGGCTGGCGGCCAATGCGGCCACAGACAGCAAGGTTTTCATGGGGGTTTCTCCTGAGTCAGGCCGCCGATATGGCGCCGTTGGAGGCAGGAGTATGCCGCTGAGGTGCGTCAACGCATGTCGCGGTGCGTTTTGCCGGCACGGCATGAGCATTGCTGGAGTGAGGATCTAAAAAATTTTTTGCCTGGTGATCGAAGGTAGTAGAACAGCATTTGTAATTACGTGCGCCCGCCTGCGCACGTGCCATGGTTTTCTTCCTGTGCCTAGCCCCAGTGGTGCGACACGGTGTGTCGCACCCTGCGGTTAGCATGGCGTCACTGATTTGCTGGCTGTTGTCATGGTGACATAGGTCAGCGAGTGTTCGATGTGATGTTCGGAGGAATGCATCATGGCCAAACGAGAAAAGCCAGCAGCCAACAGAAAGCCAGCCAGTCGCAGCATGCCTGTGGCTCCACCCCCTGCCGTAGAGGAATGGGATTTTTCTGATCTGGAAGACATGGTGACACTGAGCTGTTCGACAAGTGATTGTGGTGAGCTTGATGAGGATTTGTTGGCAGCTCTGGAGCCAGCCAGACTCAATCCGCGCACACATGCCACCGAGTTGGCCGGGCTGTTCACCCTGCGCGTTCTGCTGCGCATGCCTCGGTTGGCCACGTTGTGGGGCAATGAAAGCGGCAAGTCTCATGCTTACCCTTTGCTGCGCCCATGGCTGGCGGATGATTGGCCACAGCGCCTGCGCCGTCGTGCGGCCAAGCAGGGGCAAACCAGTTTGTGGCTGGACGATGATGACATGCCAAGCAATGCCGACTGGAATGCATTGCTGACCACTAGCGCAGGGCAGGCTGTGTTGCATGAGGCCTTGGCGCGGGCTGATCTGGCTTCGCCTTTGTCCTGGCCGCTGCCTACAGTGCTGGCGGAATTGCAGTCACGCTTGTGCTTGTCGCAACATGACATGCAGCTGCTGTGCTACCTGGCTACCGTGTATTTTCAGGATGATTTCAAGTCCTTGCTGGAGCTGGTGCATCGCGGACATTTCCGGCATGCCCGGCCAGCACAGTTTCTGGCCTGCGCACTGGATGTCAAGATGATGGTGGCGGATAGCTGGCTGCAAGATGAACGGCAATCGCTGGCGCGTTGCGGCTTGGTGGAGCAGACCGACCCGGAATACGCCTCGGATTTGGCAGAAATGCTGGAATTGAGCAATGCCGCCAAGCGGGTGTTTTTTGGCGAAATTCAATGTGTGGATGATTTGGTCAGCCATATTGTGCGCCAAGCCTCGCCTTCTACACTGCGTTCGCTGGATTTTCCGCACATGAAAGCCCAGCTTGATGTGTTGCTGCCCACCTTGGCGCACGCACTGAAGTTGCGAAGAGGCAATGCGCCTGTGCGCAAAAGTTTCCATGCCTTGTTTTACGGTTCACCCGGCACGGGCAAAACGGAGCTGGCACGGCTGTTGCCAAGCTTGCTGCGTCAAGCAGGTTGGCCAAAACCGCAACTTTACGAGGTGCCCATTTGCGAGGCAGATGGCAGCGCCATGGATGGTGTGGCGCGCTTTCAGGCATTTTTGTTGGCCCAGCAGTTGCTGAGTCATACGCCCAATGCTGTGCTGATGTTTGACGAAATCGAAGATGCTTTGCCTGATCACTATGGCGATCGACGGCGGCGCAGCGGCCAGCACAAAGGTTTCATGAACCATGTGCTGGAAACCAGCCCGGTGCCAACGATGTGGATCAGCAACCATGTTACGCATATTGACCATGCGTTCTTACGCCGATTTGCCATGCCGATGGAAGTGCCGTTGCCACCGGCTGAGGTGCGCCAGCGCATGGTGGACCGCTGCCTGAAGCGATATCAAGTCAAGCTCAGTGATGAGACTCGCCAGCGCCTGGTGGCGGATGAGGCATTGATGCCTGCCATGTTGGCGGATACCGCTCGTTTGGTGACCTCGCTGCCAGAGCAAGATCACGATGCTGGGTTTTTGCGACTGCTGACCAATAAAAAACGCCTGCTTGGTGAAGATGACCTGCCTGATGCCGATGTGATTGAGGATGGCAAGGCGGGTGCATCGTCAGCGCTTGGCGCATCAGTAGCCTGCCATGCGCTGGGCAAGGGGTTTGATCCAGCCTATGTCAATTTGGCGGGGAGCTGGTCGGTGGATGAAGTGCTGACGGCACTCCAGCATCAGCACTCCGGGCGTCTGTGCCTCTATGGGCCTCCAGGAACAGGCAAGACTGCATTGGCTGCACATATTGCGCATACCTTGGGCATGCCGCTGCTGGTAAAAAGCGCCTCCAGCCTGCTGGATCGCTATGTGGGCGGCACAGAAGAGCTGTTGGCTAAAGCCTTTACCGAAGCCCGTGAGCAAAATGCCGTGTTGTTTTTGGACGAGGCTGACAGCTTTTTGCTGAGCCGGGCCGGCAGCTCGCACCGCTGGGAAGTGACACAAGTCAATGAATTGCTGCAACAGATTGACCAGTTTGATGGCGTGCTGATTTGTGCCACCAACCAATTTGCCCAATTGGATGCAGCAGTGCATCGCCGCTTTGATTTCAAATTAGAGTTTTGCCCGCTGACATCGGCTCAGGCATTGACGCTATTTTGTCAGGTATGTGATTGCCAGATGAACGATCTGTCTGCCGAAGTGATGGCTCGTCTGACGGCATGCTCGACTTTGACGCCAGGAGACTTTGCTGTAGTCAGCCGCCGTCAGCGTTTATTACGTGCAGAATGGACTGCTACACGCTGGATGAAAGAACTGGAGGCTGAGCTGGCGACACGCGGTGATGCCGGCGCAAGCAAGGTGCGTCTGGGGTTTATTTGAGTTGTAAAGCTTTCTTAACTTGACGAATAGTGGCGCTGGCCAGACCAGCGCCAGTTGCCTGATACCACTATCGCTTCAACATGGAACACACTATGCACGCAGACGACCCGATGAACAACAGTGTTGATGACTGGATCAGCATTCTGGAAGGCGTGGATCAAGACACCCTGGACGTGCTCGGGCATATTCCTGCAAGCCCGGCATCGATTGGTCACGTAGAGTTGCTGAAAAAATTGGGGCGTGAAACTCGCCAGGGTGAAAAGCGTAAGTTACAACGCCATACATTGACCATGGCCAACAACCAGCTTTGCTTGCGTCAGGGCGACGCCGGCAAAGGGCAGTCGATGTCTTTATGCCCGAATCTGCGCCAGGCGCTGGATTTGCGTGAACGGGCGCACAATGGCAAGGCGTTGGTGGAGCCTGGCAATTCGTTGGCGGCTGCGTTGCAGGCCGAGGTGTTGTTGGCAGGTTTGCCAGATGAATGGCTGGTGGGGCGGCCAGAAACGATTCGGCAATTGGCGCACCCGGCTGATCCGTTGGTGGCGATTGTCAGCGAAACCTACCCCCGTCTGTCGCCGGAAATCATGCCGGGTGTTTTTCCCGCCTTGGCGGAGGCCTTGGCAAAAAACCAAAAGCTTGAGCTGACGTACACCTTATTCGATGGGCGTGTGCGCAATCAGGAGCCCGTGTCACCGTTAGCGTTGCTCAAGCGTGGGCCAATGTTTTATTTGGTGTGCCGCAAACCGAACAGCAAACAACCGGGCGAATTTGCTTTGCGCGAAATTGCCCTGTGCCGTATCAGCCGGATTGTCGTGCTGGAAAAACCGGCTGAACGGGGGGATTTTTCCTTGCAGGCGCATCTGGCCAGCAATCAGCCTTATTTTTTGCGTTCGGATGCCACGCTTGCCATCAAGCTACGGGTGTTTGGTAATACCCGCCATCATTTGTCTGACACTCCGCTGGCGGCAGATCAGCTGGTATACGATGGCGATGATCCCGATTCATGCATGTTGACCGCATCGGTGATGGATTCTGACATGTTGCGTTGGTGGCTGCTGGCCATGGGGCCACAGGTGGAAGTGCTGGAGCCAGTGAGCCTGCGCGAGGAAATCCGCAATATGCTGCAACAGGCCTTGGGGCGTTATATTTGAGAGCCTGCCGATTTTTTTCAAAATCAAGCCTATAGGCTTCCTACTTTCGCAGGTGCTATTCCTAAATGACGGTAAAGGCAGCACACCGCTGTGCCATGCAGGGGGGACATCCCCCCGCACGTTACCCCCTACCTCGCCCCCAGCAGCTTCTCAATATCCTCCTTGCCAATCGCCCCCGGCACCAGTTGGCCGTTCGGGAAGATCAGTGCCGGGGTGCCGCTGATGCCCAGTTGCTGGCCCAGGGTTTGCAGTTTGGCAATCGGGGTGTCGCAGTCGCCTGCGCCTTGCGGGGCGATGCCCTTGCGCATGAATTGTGTCCAGGCTTCTGCGCGGTCGTTGGCGCACCAGATTTGCGCGGATTTGCGCGGGGCGTCGGGGTGCAGTTCAGCCAGCGGGAACAGGAAGGTATAGATCGTCACGTCGTCCAGCTGGGCCAGGGTGGCTTCCAGTTTTTTGCAGAACGGGCAATCCGGGTCGGAAAACACCGCCAGCTGGCGACGGCCCTGGCCGCGCACTTCTTTGATGGCTTGCTCCAGCGGCAGTTGCTTCCAGTCCACTTTGGAGAGCTGGTTCATGCGTTTTTCGGTCAGGCTTTCGCGCTTTTTCACGTCGATCAGCTCGCCCACCAGCAGGTGCTCGGCGCGGGCGTCGGTGTAGACGATCTGCCGGCCCGGCATCACCACTTCATAGACGCCCTTCATTGAGGTCGGCGCAACGCTGAGCACTTTGCGCTCGGGAAACTGCTTGGCGAAGGCTTTTTTTACCGCGTCGCTGTCGTCGGCAGCCTGGGCGGTGCAGGCCAGCAGGGAAAAGCTGGCCAGGGCCAGGGCAAGGGGGCGGAAGGAAAAGGTCATCAATACACTTTCAGCAGACAGTCAGACAGTCTGGGACCCATTCCGGGCGCCAGGGTTCAGCGCGTGATTGTCCGCCGCACGGGGTGAATATGCAATTGCCGTGCCGTCATGGGCCTGGGCTGATGCCTGCGCTGACGGTGAGGCTGGCAAAGCCGCCTGGCTTGCCCAGCGTGATTGACCTTAAGCCAAGCCCAAGGCCATAGTGCGCCGATTGTCACATTCCGTCCGCCCGGCGCGGACTTTCATCTTGCAGGAGCCTTCACCGTGAGCATTTCTTTCAGCAGCGACGTGATCATTGTGGGCGCCGGCCCGGCCGGCCTGGCGCTGGCGTGCGCGCTGGCTGACGCCGGCATTCGCAGCCTGGTGCTGGAGCAACAGCCGGCTGCGGCGCTGGCGCAGCCGCCGGAAGACGGCCGTGATATTGCGCTGACCCACCGCGCCCGCCGCATCATGAGCGAGCTGGGGGTGTGGCGGCATCTGCCGGCGGATGACATCGCCCCCTTGCGCCAGGCGCGGGTGAGCAATGGCGATTCGCCGCGCGGGCTGGTGTTTGACGGCCAGGCCGATGGCCACGAGCAGCTGGGCTGGCTGGTGCCCAATCACCGCATCCGCGCCGCCTGCCACGCCGGGGCCATGGCGCGCGGCGAGGCGATTCAGCTGATTGGCGAGGCGCGGGTGACGGCGCTGACGCGCAGCGCCCAGGCCGCCACGGTGACGCTGGCCGACGGCCGGCTGTTCAGCGCGCCGCTGGTGGTGGCGGCTGACAGCCGGTTTTCCAGCGTGCGGCGCATGGCCGGCATTGGCGCGCGCTCGCTGGATTTTGGCCGCACGGCGATTGTCTGCCGCATGGCGCACGCCCAGCCGCACGACGGCGCCGCGCACGAGTGCTTTTTGCACGGCCACACCCTGGCCATTCTGCCGATGGCCGGCCAGCAATCATCGGCGGTGTGGACGGTGAAAAGCGACGGCGCCGACGCACTGATGGCGCTGGACGACGCCGGCTTTGCCCTGGCGGTGGAACAGGCGTTTGGTCGCCGTCTGGGGGCCATGCGCCAGGCCGGCGCGCGCCACGCCTACCCGCTGGTGGCGGTGTACGCCGAGCGCTTTTGGGGGCCGCGCTTTGCCCTGGTGGGCGATGCGGCGGTGGGCATGCACCCGGTGACGGCGCACGGCTACAACTTTGGCCTGTATGGGGTGGAAACCCTGGCCAAACAGCTGGCCAAGGCGCGCAAGGCCGGCCGTGATCTAGGCGAGGCGCGCGGGCTGGCCGCCTATGCCCGCGAACACCAGCGCGTCACCCTGCCGATTTATCTGGGCACCAATGTGGTGGTGAAGCTGTTCACCGACGACCGCGCGCCGGCCAAGGCGCTGCGCGAAGCGGTGGTGGGGCTGAGCAATCTCTTGCCGCCAGTGCGCGCCGCCGTCACCCGCCAGCTGACCGGCCGCCCGGCCCACGGCCTGTGGCGCGCGCTGGACGCCCTGCCGCTGCCGCCCTTGCCCAAGCTGCCGCTGCCGCGCTGGTTGGCGTAAGAGCCGCTCACAACTCCCCCTGGCGTGGTGGTGTGACCTTGCCGTACTTGTTGTACTGTCTACGGTCATGCCTGGCCAGGCGCACTTCGCCGGGTTTGGTGAGCGACGCTAAGCACGGCTCGGGCGTTTCCTGCGCTGGCGCAGCCTGCTAGACTTTGCGGCTGTCTGTTTGTGTAGGAAACACCCGATGCGCATCACCCAACGAGAACTCACCGCCTTGCTTCGCCTGTTTGGCAATGGCAGCCTGAAAACCAAGCTGGCCGCCCTGGTGGTGGTAATCAGCGCGGTGCTCGGGCTGTTTTATACCGGCACGGCCGGCGGGCAGGGGGTGATTGAAGGCCGGGTGGTCAGCGTGGCCGATGGCGATACTCTCACCGTGCTGGCCTTGGGCAATAGCCCGGAAAAAATCCGCTTTGCTTTTATCGACGCCCCGGAAAAAACCCAGCCGCACGGCCAGGCCGCCAAGCAGGCGCTGTCGGCGCGGGTGTTTGGCCGCCAGGTGAAAGTAGAAGTGGTCGAAAAAGACCGCTATGGCCGCCATGTCGGTCGGGTATGGCTAGATAATGTGGACGTGAATCTGGCGCAGGTGCAGGATGGTTATGCTTGGCACTATGCCCAGTACGCTAAAAAAAACCAGTCGGGCAGTGATTTTGCCGCCTACGAGCAAGCCCAGCAGTCTGCCCGTCAGCAGCATCTGGGCCTGTGGGCCGACGCCATGCCTACCGCGCCGTGGGATTATCGGCGCAGCAAGCGTGAAGAAGACGGCCGCTGAGCTAAGAGCGGCTAACAAAACCCCCGCCGCCCGTGCCGTGCGCCTGATCAGGGCACGGCCACCCCAGGCTGGCAAGACCAGTTACCCAACTTGTCACCCCGCCCTGCGCACTGCAAAGCAAGTTTCCACCGGTTTATTTCCACCCCGTGACAAGTCGCTGTTTTATCAGTGCATGTCGCCTTTAGACAGGCTGGCATGCATCTTGTTGTTGCCCTGGCTTGATGCTCTGAGCTTTTCCCGCCACGTATAAAGGACAACAACACGAGATGGAGACTTTCTACAACGTGATGCGGCGTCAGGGGGTGACCCGTCGCAGCTTCCTCAAATTTTGCAGCTTGACGGCCACTTCGCTGGGCCTGAGTTCGGCTTTTGTGCCCAAAATTGCCCACGCGCTGGAAACCAAGCCGCGCGTGCCGGTGATCTGGCTGCACGGGCTGGAGTGCACCTGTTGCACCGAATCGTTCATCCGCTCGGCGCACCCGCTGGCCAAGGATGCCATTCTGTCGATGATCTCGCTGGATTACGACGACACCATCATGGCGGCCGCCGGTCATCAGGCTGAAGCCATCCTGGAAGAAATCCAGCAAAAGTACAAAGGCAATTATATTGTCGCCGTGGAAGGCAACCCGCCGCTGAACGAAGACGGCATGTTCTGCTTTCCGGGCGGCGAGCCGTTTGTAGAAAAACTCAAGCGGATTTCCAAAGATGCCAAGGCGTTGATCGCCTGGGGTTCGTGCGCCTCCTGGGGCTGCGTGCAGGCCGCCAAGCCCAACCCCACCCGCGCCACGCCAGTGCACCAGGTGATTCTGGACAAACCCGTCATCAAGGTGCCGGGCTGCCCGCCGATTCCGGAAGTCATGGCGGCGGTGATCACCTATATGGTGACGTTTGACCGCATCCCCGAGCTGGACCGCCAGGGCCGGCCGAAGATGTTCTACGGCCAGCGCATCCACGACAAATGCTATCGTCGCCCGCATTTTGACGCCGGCCAGTTTGTCGAGCACTGGGACGACGAAGGCGCGCGCAAGGGTTACTGCCTGTACAAAGTGGGCTGCAAGGGCCCAACCACTTACAACGCCTGTTCCACCGTGCGCTGGAACGAGGGCGTGTCCTGGCCGGTGCAATCGGGCCATGGCTGCCTGGGCTGTTCGGAAGACGGCTTCTGGGACAAGGGTTCGTTCTACGACCGGGTGACCGGCATTCCGCAATTCGGCATCGAAGCCAACGCCGACGCCATTGGCCTGACCGCCGCCGGCGGGGTGGGCGCCGCCATTGCCGCGCATGCCGCTGTCAGCGCGCTCAAGAGCACAGCCCTGAAAAAACAGGACCTCAAACCGGTCGAAACCACCCAGGCGGAGGATAAATAATGAGCAGTTACACAACACAAGGGTTCTCGCTGGACAATAGCGGCCGCCGCGTGGTGGTGGACCCGGTCACCCGCATCGAAGGCCATATGCGCTGCGAGGTGAACCTGAACAGTCAGAACATCATCACCAATGCCGTCTCCACCGGCACCATGTGGCGCGGTCTGGAAGTGATTCTCAAGGGCCGCGACCCGCGCGACGCTTGGGCCTTTGTCCAGCGCATCTGCGGCGTGTGCACCGGCACCCATGCGCTGACCTCGGTGCGCGCAGTGGAAAACGCCCTGGGCATCGCCATCCCGAAAAACGCCAACCTGATCCGCAACCTGATGCAGGCCACGCTGTATGTGCACGACCATCTGGTGCACTTTTACCACCTGCACGCGCTGGACTGGGTGGACGTGGTGTCGGCGCTGAAAGCCGACCCGAAAGCCACCAGCGCGCTGGCGCAAAGCATCTCCAGCTGGCCCAACTCCAGTCCGGGTTATTTTCATGACCTGCAAATGCGGCTGAAGAAGTTTGTCGAATCCGGCCAGCTTGGCCCGTTCCGCAATGGCTACTGGGGCCACCCGGCCTACAAGCTGCCGCCGGAAGCCAACCTGATGGCGGTGGCGCACTACCTGGAAGCGCTGGATTTCCAGAAAGACATCGTCAAGGTGCACGCCATTTTTGGCGGCAAAAACCCGCATCCAAACTGGCTGGTGGGCGGCATGCCGTGCGCGATCAATATTGACGACGTCGGCGCGGTCGGCGCCATCAATATGGAGCGGCTGAACCTGGTCAAGGGCATCATCGACCGCTCGATTGCCTTCTGCGAGCAGGTTTACCTGCCCGACCTGACCGCGATTGCCGGTTTTTACAAGGATTGGTCCAAGATCGGCGGCGGCCTGGCCAGCCAGAGCCTGCTGTCTTATGGCGACTTCCCCAGCATCGCCAACGATTACAGCGAAAAAAGCCTGCTGCTGCCGCGCGGCGCCATCATCAATGGCAAGCTGACCGAAGTGCACCCGGTGGACCTCACCGCGCCGGACGAGATTCAGGAGTTCGTCACCCACTCCTGGTACACCTACGGCGACGACAGCAAGGGTCTGCACCCGTGGGACGGCCGCACCGAGCCGAAATTCGAGCTGGGCAAGGGCCACAAGGGCACCAAGACCAAGATCGAACAGCTGGACGAATCGGCCAAGTATTCCTGGATCAAGTCGCCGCGCTGGAAGGGCCACGCCATGGAAGTCGGCCCGCTGGCCCGCTACGTGATTGGCTATATGCAGAACAAGCCGGAATTCAAAGAACCGGTGGAAGCCCTGCTGAAAAAGCTGGACGCCCCGGTGGAAGCGCTGTTCTCCACCCTGGGCCGCACCGCCGCCCGTGGCCTGGAAAGCGTGTGGGCCGCCTACGAGATGCGCCGCAATTACGACGAGTTGATTGCCAACATCAAGGCCGGCGACACCGCCACCGCCAATATCGAAAAATGGGAGCCGGCCTCCTGGCCCAAGCAGGTCAAGGGCGTGGGCTTTACCGAGGCGCCGCGCGGCGCGCTGGGCCACTGGCTGAAAATCGACAACACCCGCATCGACAGCTACCAGTGCATCGTGCCCACCACCTGGAACGCCGGCCCGCGCGACAGCAAGGGCCAGATCGGCGCTTACGAAGCCAGCCTGATGAACACCCAGCTGGCCAAGCCGGACGAGCCGCTGGAAATCCTGCGCACCCTGCACAGCTTTGACCCCTGCCTGGCCTGCTCGACGCATGTGATGAGCCCGGAAGGTGAAGAGCTGATCAGCGTTGCCGTGCGCTAAGCGGAGGATTCCCCATGAAAACCTATGGTTTTGACGGCGACGCCCCGCAGCTGTCCGGCCAGCGCAAGGTCACCTCGGTGTATGTCTACGAGGCGCCGTTGCGGCTGTGGCACTGGATCACCGTGCTGAGCATCATCGTGCTGTCGGTGACCGGTTATTTCATCGGCAAGCCGCTGCCCAGCGTGCCCGGTGAGGCAACCTTCAACTATGTGATGGGTTATATCCGCTTTGCCCATTTCACCGCCGGCTACATTCTGGCGGTGGGCCTGCTTGGCCGGGTGTACTGGGCGTTTGTGGGCAACCACCACGCGCGGGAAATCATCCTGGTGCCGGTGTGGGATAAACAGTGGTGGAAAGAGTTTTTCTTTGAAATCCGCTGGTATTTGTTCCTGGAGCGCTACCCGAAAAAATACATCGGCCACAACCCGGTGGGCCAGATCGCCATGGCCAGCTTTTTGTGGATCACCCTGTTCATGTGCGTCACCGGCTTTGCCCTGTACGGCGAAGGCACGGGCGCCGGCAGTTGGGCGCACAGCGCCTTTGGCTGGGTGATTGGCGCCTTTGGCAGCAGCCTGGACGTGCATAACTGGCACCGGCTGGCGATGTGGGGCATTGTGCTGTTTGTGATGGTGCATGTGTACGCCGCCATCCGCGAGGACATCATGTCCAAGCAGAGCATGATCTCCACCATGGTCAGCGGTTTTCGCATGTTCAAGGACTAAACCACCATGCCCGCAAGCGTTGCGCCCACCGTCGCCCGCTGGCCAAGATTTGGCGGCAATCGCGCCCCTTTGCATCCGGGGCGCTTTCTGGCCAGCCGCATCCTGGCCCCGCTGGGGCTAAGCCAGCTGGCGGCGGCGCGCGCGCTGGGCATGTCGCGTCGGCGACTGAACGAAATGATCCACGGCCGCCGCGCCATCACCCCCGACACCGCCTTGCGGCTGGCGGCGTGTTTTGGCGTGGACGCCGGTTTCTGGCTGCACTTGCAGGCGGATTGGGATTTATACGCTGCGCGACGGCAACTGGCCGGCAAGCCACTGCGGCCCGACACGGCCCTTTGCGCCTGAATACGTCTCTCTCTGTGCCCCGGCTTGCCGGGGTATTTTTTTCTGTGGCCTGGCCGGGCGGGCTTAGCGTCGCTCACAAAACCCAGCGAAGCGATCCTGGCTAGAGCATGTTCTGAACCATGCCAATAACATCAGGCAGGTGCGGCAGCATCAACATGGCAAACGCCACGTAATGCAGTCCAGCCAGCGTCTGCGGCAGCTTCTCGTAAGCTCTGGCCAAACGCCGGAAGCGAGCAGCCCAGCCAAAGCTGCGCTCAACTACCCAGCGACGCGGCAGCAGCACAAAGCCACGCTTGGCTTCTGGCAGCTTCACCACGTGCCACGGTTAGAGGCACTAGGGATAGTGCTTGGCCAAGGTAAATGAGTTCACCGCCCCTGCTCTTTGCTGCTCGCATCGCGTCTTGATTGTTCGCGATGCTTTTTTGCGCACAAAAATCTGAGTGTTTCACGCTAAACACCCCGCTCACGCATGGCGCAGCGGGGTGTCGGGTGCAGCAACAGGCCATCAGCCCATGGCGATTACTTGCCGATGGTCTGCATCACCTTCCATTCGCCGTTTTCCACCTTGTAAACGGTGATGCCACCGTCTTTCAGGTCGCCCTTGTCGTCGTAGGCCCAGCTGGACGAGGTCACGCCAGCGTATTCAATCTTGGCCAGTTCCGGCAGGTACTTGCTCGGCTCAACCGAGTTGGCTTTTTTCATGGCTTCGATCACCACGCGGGTGGCGTCGTAGCCGTACGGCGAGTAGGTGGCTACGTCAGCATTGAAGCGGGCCTTGTAGCGGGTTTCGTAGTCCTTGCCCTTGGGCATCTGGTCCAGCGGCAGGCCAGCCAGCGAGGCGATGCTGCCTTCGGCTTCTTTGCCGGCCAGCTTCAGGAAGGTCGGGGTCTTGGTCATTTCGCCCGACACCAGCGGGGCCTTCAGGCCCAGGCGCTTCATCTGCTTGGCCATCGGGGCGGATTGGGCGTCGGCGCCGCCGTAGAACACCACATCCGGGTTGGTGGCCTTCAGGGTGGTCAGGATGGCGGCAAAGTCGGTGGCCTTGTCGGTGGTGAATTCACGCTTGACCACTTCGCCGCCGTTGGCCTTGACGGCCTTTTCGAACTCATCCGCCAGACCTTGGCCGTAGGCGGTGCGGTCGTCGATGATGGCGATTTTCTTGGCCTTCAGGGTTTCCACCACGAACTTGCCCATCACGGTGCCCTGTTGGGTGTCGGAGGTCATCGAGCGGAAGGTGGTCTTGAAGCCTTGCTGGGTGAAGGCCGGGGCGGTGGCCATGGCCACTTGCGGGATGCCGGCGTCAGAGTAGATCTTGGAAGCCGGGATGGCGGTGCCAGAGTTGAAGTGGCCGATGATGCCGTTCACTTTGGCGTCAACAAACTTTTGCGCCACTTGGGTGGCGGTTTTCGGGTCGGCCAGGTCGTCTTCGGCCAGCAGCTCGAACTTCACCGGCTTGCCGTCGATGGTCGGCTTTTCGGCGTTGGCGTCTTCGATGGCCAGGGTCACGCCATTTTTGTACTCTTCGCCATAGTGCGCTTGCGGGCCAGTCAGCGGGGCGGCAAAGCCGAGCTTGACCACCACATCGCCAGCAGCAGCCGGGGCCGCAGCCGGGGCGGCGGCGTCAGCCGGCTTGGCTTCTTCCTTTTTGCCGCAAGCGGCGATGGACAGGGCGGCGGCAACTGCGCACGAGATGGTCAAAAGTTTGTGAGACATAGTCTTCTTCCTCTGATTGTGGAATGAAACCGGCCGCCGGTGGGGCCGGCAACACCTGTAACTGGGCGCGCTTGTGGCGCGCGCCCCGGATTGTACGTGAAACCGGCCGAATCGGGTTTCACGCGCAATATCTCCCCGTTTGCCGCAGCGTCTGCCTGTTTGGCTGCGCAGACTGAGGGCAAGCGGGGTTCTCCCTGAAGCGGGCGGGCAGACCCATCATCTGCATCGCCCCATTTTGGCGCATAGCCTTATATATGTCTTGATGCGCCACCCCCTCCAGATGCCGATGCACCAGGAGGGGGCATAAAATCTTCGGGCACCGGCTGCATCGCAGCGGCCGGCGCCCAGTGGCTCAATCACCGATGGTCATCAGGCTGGCGTTGCCGCCGGCCGCCGTGGTGTTGACGCTGACCGTGCGTTCGGCCACCAGCCGATACAGGTCGGCCTCGGTTGGCTGCACGCAGACATGCAGCGCCACCAGCGGGCCATCGCGCTCGGCCAGCGCGGCGCGCAGCGCGGCTTCGCTGTCGGCGGCGCCTTCAAACAGCACGGCGTTCAGCGTCGGCTGCGTCACCGGCGACGCCAGCCAGGCGATGGCCAGGGTTTGCGGCAAGGCGTGCATCACCACATCGGCGGCGGCGCCGCCCAGCAGCACGCGGTTGTCGGTGGCCAGCGCGGCAATCAGCTGGGCCACCAGCGACGGCGCATGGTCGGCCACGCAGGCCACCGTGCCGCGCGGGGCAAAGCGCAAGGTGTTGGTTTCGCCGGTCGGGCCTGGCAGGGTGACGGCGCGCGCCAGCGGGCTGAGCTTGGCGGCTTGCTCGGCCCAGTGCATCAGCTGCTCGCATTCGTGGCGATTCAGGCAGTTCAGCTTGGGCAGTGCATCGCGCAGTTGGGCCAGGCGCTCCAGCGCCGGGCTTTGGGTGTCGGCAGTCAGCTGCGGGGCGACGCTGGCGCGGGCCAGGCGATGCAGATACAGCGGGCCGCCGGCTTTCGGGCCGGTGCCGGACAAACCTTCGCCGCCAAACGGCTGCACGCCGACCACGGCGCCAACGATATTGCGGTTGACGTAGATATTGCCCACATGCGCGGTGTCGCACACCAGATCAATGGTGTCGTCGATGCGGCTGTGCACGCCCAGGGTCAGGCCGTAGCCGGTGGCGTTGATGTCGCGGATCAGCTGCGGCAGCTCGGGGGCGGCAAAGCGGATGACATGCAGCACCGGGCCAAACACTTCGCGCTTGAGCTGGTCAATGCTGCGGATTTCAAACAGCGTCGGCGGCACAAACGTGCCATTGCCGCAAGCGTCGCCCAGGCGCACTTGATAGCAGCCCTTGGCCTCGCCCTTCATGCGCTCGATATGCGCCAGCAGGCCGGCGCGGGCTTCGGCGTCGATCACCGGGCCAATATCGGTGGCCAGCTGGGCCGGGTTGCCCACGGTCAGTTGGTCCATGGCGCCCTTGAGCATGGTCACCACCTTGTCGGCGATGTCTTCTTGCAGGCACAGGATGCGCAGCGCCGAGCAGCGCTGGCCGGCGCTGTCGAAGGCCGAGTTGATCACATCGGCGACCACTTGTTCCGGCAGCGCCGAGCTATCGACGATCATGGCGTTCTGGCCGCCGGTTTCGGCAATCAGCGGCACTTCTTCGCTGCGCGCAGCCAGGGTGCGGTGAATCAGCTTGGCCACTTCGGTCGAGCCGGTGAAAATCACCCCCTTCACGCGCGGGTCGCCGGTCAGCGCCGCGCCCACCACTTCGCCACGGCCCGGCAACAGTTGCAGCACGTCGCGCGGCACGCCAGCGGCGTGGAACAGGCGCACGGCCAGGGTGGCGATCAGCGCGGTTTGCTCGGCCGGCTTGGCCAGCACCGGATTGCCGGCGGCCAGCGCGGCGGCCACTTCGCCGGTAAAGATGGCCAGCGGGAAGTTCCACGGGCTGATGCACACCACCGGGCCCAGCGCCTGATGGCTGTCGTTGTTGAATTCCAGGCTGATGCGTTCGGCGTAGTAGCGGCAGAAGTCAATCGCCTCGCGCACTTCGGCGATGGCGTTGGGGATGGATTTGCCCGCTTCGCGAATCGCCAGGCCCATCAGCGTGGCCAGATTGTCTTCCATGGCGTCGGCCACGCGCTGCAAGCAGGCGGCGCGTTCGGCCACCGGGGTGGCGGCCCAGCGCGGCGCGGCGGCTTCGGCGGCTTGCAGCGCGGATTGCACATCGGCCAGGCTGGCTTCGTAGACCACGCCCACTTTGTCGCTGTGGTTGGCCGGGTTGAGCACCACCTGCGGCTCGGCGCTGGCGATGTCGCCGGCAGCCAGCAGCGGCAGCGCTTGCCAGTCCGGGCGGTCGCTGTCCAGCAGGCCTTGCGACAGCACGCCCAGCGCGTGTTCGCTGGAGAGATCCATGCCGCGCGAGTTGGCGCGCGCCGCGCCATACAGCGCCAGCGGCAGCGGAATCTTGTCGTGCGGCTGGCCATCCAGGCGGATGGATTCTTCCACCGGGTCGGCAATCAGGTCGTCGATGCTGACGGTTTCGTCAACAATGCGGTTCACAAACGAGGTGTTGGCGCCGTTTTCCAGCAGGCGGCGCACCAGGTAGGCCAGCAGGGTTTCGTGCGAGCCGACCGGCGCATAAATGCGGCAGGCGCGGCCCAGTTTGTCGTCGCCCACCACTTGGTCGTACAGGGTTTCGCCCATGCCGTGCAGGCACTGGAATTCATAATCCTTGCCTTCGCCCAGCTCGTACACCGCCGCCAGCGAATAGGCGTTGTGGGTGGCGAACTGCGGATAGATGGCGTCTTGCGCGGCCAGCAGTTTTTTGGCGCAGGCCAGGTAAGACACATCGGTATACACCTTGCGGGTGTACACCGGGTAGCCCGGCAGGCCGTCCACCTGGGCGCGCTTGATTTCCGCATCCCAGTAGGCGCCCTTGACCAGGCGCACCATAAAGCGATGGTGGCTGCGGCGGGCCAGGTCAATCAGGTGGTCGATGATGTAGGGGCAGCGCTTTTGGTAAGCCTGCACCACCAGGCCAATGCCGTTCCAGCCGGCCAACTCGGGGTCAAACGCCAGCGCTTCCAGCAGGTCCAGCGACAGCTCCATGCGGTCGGCTTCTTCGGCGTCGATGTTCAGGCCGATATTGTATTGCTTGGCCAGCACCAGCAGTTTTTTCAGGCGCGGCAGCAGCTCGTTCATCACCCGGTCGCGCTGGGCGCGGCTGTAGCGCGGGTGAATGGCCGACAGCTTGACCGAAATCCCCGGCCCTTCGTACACGCCACGGCCGGCCGAGGCCTTGCCGATGGCGTGGATGGCCATTTCGTAGTCGGCCAGATAGCGCTGGGCGTCGGCTTCGGTCATGGCGGCTTCGCCCAGCATGTCATAGCTGAAGCGATAACCGCGCGCTTCGCGCTCGCGGCCGTTGGCCAGCGCCTCGTCGATGGTTTCGCCAGTGACAAACTGCTTGCCCAGCATGCGCATGGCCAGGTCCACGCCCTTGCGGATCACCGGCTCGCCTTGCTTGGCGATCAGGCGGGTGAGCGCCGAGGACAGGCTGGTTTCGCTGTGGGTGGACACCAGCTTGCCGGTGACCACCAGGCCCCAGGTGGCGGCGTTGACAAACAGCGACTGGCTTTGCCCCAGGTGGGCTTTCCAGTCGCCCTTGCTGATCTTGTCGCGAATCAGGCGGTCGGCGGTGTGCTTGTCGGGGATGCGCAGCAGGGCTTCGGCCAGGCACATCAGCGCCACGCCTTCCTGGCTGGACAGCGAAAATTCATGCATCAGCGCATCCACCCCGCTGGCCCGCGTCCGCTTGGCGCGCACTTCGGTCACCAGCCGGCGCGCCAGGCCCTTGACGTCCAGCACCTGGGCGGGCGAGAGCGAGGCTTGCGGAATCAGCGTGTGAACGCATTCGCGTTCGTCGCGGCGGTAAGCGGAAGTGATGGCGTCACGCAGCGGCGATTGCGCGCGGGACAGTTCGGTAAACGACGGCATGGTGATGAACTCCGTAGGTGATCGGCGCGAGCGGCCAGCAGCATCGCCTGCCTGCCGGGCTGGCCAGGATGGCTGTTCCGGCGCGGCGGCAAAGGCCCGCTTCTGGCTGGGCTCGCCACAGTGCGGGCGGGGTCGCCCAGACAGTGACCGGCGCATTGTGTCGTGAAAGTTGCGCCCGGAAAATCCACTTTCCCCCCGGATGACACAGCCATGGTTGCCCATGTCGCAATTCCGTACAAAACCGCGAAAAACCCCGCCGCTAACGGCCTCAAGGGCAGAAAAACCACAAAAAACTGGGGGGTGATAGGTGCGGGTGGCGCAGTGCACGGGAAGAATTTCAATATAAAACAAAGTGTTGTTTTTGCCAGAACGCCAGGCAAACGCTTGCTTGGCGGCGTCGCGCGCGAAGCAAGTCCGAGGGCGTTTTGTCAAGCCCGGATGAGTGGGGCGGCGATGTCACGGCAGAGACCGCTGCCAGGGGCAGGGTGGAGCTTGCCGGCGTCCAGGGCACGCAGCGGACAGTTATAGACAAAATTTTTTGGTGTGTGCCGGGCCGGGCGCCAAAGCCAGGAGAGCTTTGCGGGCCGCTTCAGCTTGCGCCTGATCGACAATCGGCCATCGCGCAGCTGCGCATGCCCTTGCTCGGTCACTCGTCATGCGCCGGCCCTGCTACAATACGCCGCTTTCGCGCGCGAGAAGCGCCTCCTGAACTTAAACTTTGTGGAGCGTCTGCCATGTATTTTGTCGATCGCGCCGTCGCGGTGATCAAACCCAAACAAGCCTTTGCCGACTGGCTCAACGCCGTGCCGGACAACGATATGGAGCTGTCGCTGGACAGCCTGCGCGCCGACAGCACGGTGATTTTGATTCCGGAATTCAACGAGCCGGAAGAAGGCGTGGCCTATATTGATGACATCTTCGAGCAGCTGTTCGCCATGGAGCTGTCCAGCTGGTACGACGACCCCAGCCTGTGGCCGCAAGACCGTTCGCTGAAAACCTTCTGGGAATGGTTCGACGTGGAAATCCACTCCACCCTGATTGACTCGGTGGACGCCGACCTGAACAACGCCCCGCTGGAATGAACGCTGGCATGAGGCCATTTGTGGCGCCGCTGCGCCGCTCGCCGCGTTTGCTTGCCGCCTTATTGGCCGCCTACGCCGCCGCCTGGCTGGCCATCAGCCAGTTGCCGCTGGCGCCAGCCTTGCTGGCGGTGGCGCTGAGCGGGCTGGCCTTGTGGCGCGGCCTGCGTCAGCAAGGCTGGCTGGGCGCGCCGCTGCCGCAGCTGGAAGTGGGCGCGCGCGGCGAGCTGATTGCCCATTGGCCCAGCCACGCCGAACAGGTGGGCGTGCGCGCCGACAGCCTGGCGCTGCCTTGGCTGATTGTGCTGAAACTGAACACCCAGCGCGGCCGCCTGGCCTTGCTGCTCACCGTGGACAGCGCCCCCGCCGACGCCTTGCGCCGGCTGCGGGTGTATCTGCGCTGGGCGCAGCCGACGACCGTCGCCTGACAGGACACTGCCTGACATCATGAGTCAAAACTTGACGCTGGCCGATTGGCTGACCCGGCTGGAAGCCCTCAACATCAACAGCATCGACCTGGGGCTGGACCGCGTGGGCGCCGTGCGCGACGCCATGGGACTGATTCCGCCCTGCCCGGTGATCACTGTGGCCGGCACCAATGGCAAGGGCTCGGTGTGCGCCATGCTGTCCACCATCCTGCACGCCGCCGGCTATCGGGTGGGGACGTTTACCTCGCCGCATCTGCTGGCCTACAACGAACGGGTGGCGATTGACCTCAAGCCCGCCAGCGACGCCCAACTGGCCGCCGGCTTTGCCGCTGTCGAGGCCGGGCGCGGCGACACCCGGCTGACTTATTTTGAGTTTTCCACCCTGGCGGCGATGCATACCTTTATCTCGGCCCAGGTGGACGTGATTGTGCTGGAAGTCGGCCTGGGCGGCCGGCTGGACGCCACCAACGCTTTTGACCCCAGCTGCGCGGTGCTGACCAGCGTGGACCTGGACCACCAGGATTGGCTGGGCGGCACGCGCGAGGCGATTGGCCGCGAAAAAGCCGGGATTTTTCGGGCGGCGACGCCGGCCATCTGCGCCGACCCGCGCCCGCCGCGCGCGGTGATTGAACACGCCGAGCAGATTGGCGCGCGCTTGCTGTGTCTGGGCCAGGATTTTGGCTTTGCCAAACAGGAAGACAGCCCGCAGTGGAATTTCTGGCTGGGCGGGGCCCGACGCAGCGCCTTGCCGATTCCGGCCTTGCGCGGCGGCTATCAACTGGCCAACGCCAGCGCGGCGTTGGCAGCGCTGGAAACGCTGCGCGACGCGCTGCCGGTGGGCATGGGCGACATCCGGCGCGGCCTGTTGGAAGTAGAATGGCCAGGGCGTTTTCAGGTGCTGCCCGGCCGGCCGGTAACGGTGCTGGACGTGGCGCACAACCCGCAGGCGGCGCGCGCGCTGGCCACCAACACCCTGAGCCTGGGCTTTGCCGAACAACGCTACGCGGTGTTTGGCATGCTGGGCGACAAAGACGCCGACAGCGTGATCGAGGTGATGCGCGAGCATATCGATACCTGGCTGCTGCCGCCGCTGGACAGCCCGCGCGCGCTCAGCCCGGCGGCGCTGGCGGAAAAACTGGCCGCGCACGGCGCGCGCGATGTGCGTCAGTGCGACAGCCTTGATCAAGCCTGGCGCCTGGCCACGTCGCTGGCCGGCGAAAATGATAGAATTACTGTCTTTGGCTCGTTTTACACCGTGGCCGGGGTGATGCAGGCCCGCCTTGCCGCCCGTCAGTGAGCCACGGCATATAGAACCACTCACCAAACTCAGCGTAGCGTGCCTGCGCCAGGCGCGCGGCCGCAGGCAGGACAGGTGGCAACAACGCCTGGAGGGTTTGGTGGGCGGCGCTGAATGATGGACTTTTGCGGCGCAGCCTAGCCCGGCGCGCCGTTTTCTCGTACAGGATGATCGATGTCAGCAATGAGCAGCCAGCAGGACGAACTGGATCAGCTGCGCAAACGCGCGCGGCGGCGTCTGGTTGGCGCCATCGTCATGAGTCTGATTGCCGGCGGCGTGATGCTGCGCGTGCTGGACAGCAAACCGCAACACGAAATGCGCCCGGAAACCGTGGACATTGTCAGCAATCTGCCGGGCCAGCAGCCCGCCAAGCCTGCCAGCGAGGCTGCGGCCACCACGGCCCCGGCCGAGGGCGGCAGCACATCGACGCCCGCGGCCAGCACGCCGCCAGCAGACGCCAAGGCCACCGCCCCGGCTGGCGCCGCCCAGACGGCAGCTCCTGCAGCGGCAACGCCGTCAGCAGAAACCACCCCGGCTGCGGTTGCGCCGCCGGCTCCCGCGCCGGTGCCCAAGCTGGCCGCCGCCATGCCGGCGCCCGTGGTGGAGCCCAGTGTCGCCACGGTTAAACCGCCGGTCGCAGCGGCCAAGGCCGAACCGAAACCTGAAGCCAAGGTCGAACCCCGAGTTGAGCCCAAGCCGGAAACCAAGCCCGAGCCACGTCATGAGCCACGCCCGGAGCCCAAAGTAGAGCCACGGGCAGAGGTCAAACCGGAAAAACCGCAAGACAAGCCTGCCGAGAAAAAACCGGAAGACAAAAAAACCGAAGAAAAAGAGAAAAAGCACGCCGACCCGGCTGCCATTCTCAGCGGCAAGGAAAGCAAACCCGAGTCGAAAAAAGACAAGGAAGCCAGCAAGCCCGAGCCGAAAACCGAGAAATCGGCAGACAAACCCGCCGAGAAAAAAACCGAGGACAAGCCCAAGGACAGCGGGGGCAAGCAACGCTATGTGATCCAGCTGGCCGCGCTGTCTGACCCGGCCAAAGCCGATGCGCTCAAGCAAAAGCTCTCGGGCTTGGGCGTTTCCGCCTCGGTCAGCCGCGCGGAAACCAGCAAGGGTGAAATCCACCGTGTGCGGGTGGGGCCGTTTGCCTCGCAGGACGAAGCCAAAGCGGTGATGAACAAGCTGAACGCGGCTGGGGTGTCCGGCATCATGGTGCCGCAATAATGAATACGCTGGATTGGGGGCTGCTGGCCATCTTGTTGCTGTCAGCGCTGTATGGCCTGCGGCGCGGGCTGGTGGCCGAGGTATTGATTCTGGCCGGTTGGCTGGGCAGTTTTTTGCTGGCGCGGATGGCGGCCGGCACGGTAGGCCAGTTGTTGCCGCTGGGAGAGTCTGCCGAAGGCCCGCGCTGGCTGGCTGGGTTTGTGCTGACCATGCTGGCCGGCTGGCTGGGGTTTTTTCTGTTGCGCCAGGTGATTGGCGGCATGCTGAGCGTGGCCGGGTTGTCCGGGGTGGATCGGGTGCTGGGCATGGGTTTTGGCCTGGTGCGCGGGGCGCTGCTGCTGACAGTGCTCACCCTGCTGGCGGGCTTGACCGATCTGCCTCAACACACGCTGTGGCAACACTCGGCGGTGGCGCGGCCGCTGGAGCGCTTGGCGCTGACCGCGCGCGCCTGGCTGCCGGCAGACATCGCCGCCCGCGTGCATTTCGCCCAGGCTGACGATGCGGCGCCGCTGAGTAGCTGGGTGTCACCCCAGGTCAGCGATATGGTGCAGCCGGCCATGCCGGCCAGCCCGCCCACCATGGCCAATCCAGGGCGTCGCTGATGGCGGGGTAAGAGCCGCTCACAAAACCCCCTGGCGTTGTTGTGTGACCTTGCCGTACTTGTTGTACTGTCTGCGGTCACACGCCTAGCCAGGGCCGCTTCGCTGAGTTTTGTGAGCGACTCTAAGTGGATTTTTCGTCGCGGGCGTGGCCCGCGATATGGCGCCGGTCTTGGCCGGTGTGATCTTTTGCTGGGTTTTTTCGTGGCGGCCACGCGGCCGTCTCATCCGGCGGACAGCGTCCGCCAGCATGTTGGGAATTCTCTGTTATGTGCGGAATTATTGGGGTAGTGGGACAAACGCCGGTCAATCAGCTGCTGTATGACGGCCTGCAAGTGTTGCAGCATCGCGGCCAGGACGCCGCCGGCATTGTCACTGCCAACGGCAACAGCTTTCACATGCACAAGGGCAGCGGCATGGTGCGCGACGTGTTCCGCACCCGCAACATGCGCTCGCTGCTGGGCAAGGCCGGCATTGGCCATGTGCGCTACCCGACGGCCGGTTCGGCCTCCAGCCTGGCCGAGGCGCAGCCGTTTTATGTCAATTCGCCGTTTGGCATCGTGCTGGCGCACAACGGCAATCTGACCAACACCGAGGCGCTCAAGCGCTCGGTGTTCGAAAAAGACCTGCGCCACATCAACACCCAGTCCGATTCGGAAGTGCTGCTGAATGTGTTTGCCCACGAGCTGGAACACTATATCGAAGGCACCCAGCTGTCGGTCGAGGCGATTTTCAAGGGCGTGGCCGGCGTGCATCGCCGCGCCAAGGGCGCTTACGCCGTGGTGGCGCTGATTGCCGGCCATGGCCTGGTGGCCTTCCGTGATCCGTGCGGCATCCGCCCGCTGGTGCTGGGCCGCAACGACGCTGGCGAATACATGCTGGCCTCGGAATCGGTGGCGCTGGACTGTTCCGGCTTTACCCTGGTGCGCGATGTGGCGCCGGGCGAAGCGGTGTACATCACCTTCGCCGGCGAGTTGCACAGCCGCCAATGCGCCGAACAGAGCAAGCTGGCGCCGTGCTTGTTTGAATATGTGTATTTTGCCCGCCCGGATTCGATCATCGACGGCGCCTCGGTGCACGCCGCCCGACTGAATATGGGCGAGAAGCTGGCCGAGAAAATCCGCGCGCAGGGCATTGAACTGGACGTGGTGATCCCCATCCCCGACACCAGCCTGCCGTCGGCGCTGGAGCTGGCCAAGTGCCTGAACCTGCCGTTCCGCATGGGCTTCATCAAAAACCGCTATGTTGGCCGCACCTTCATCATGCCGGGCCAGGCGGTGCGCAAAAAGTCGGTGCGCCAAAAGCTCAATCCGATCGCCAGCGAATTTGCCGGCAAGAATGTGCTGCTGGTGGACGATTCCATCGTGCGCGGCACCACCAGCCACGAAATCGTGCAGATGGCGCGCGACGCCGGCGCCAAGAAAGTGTACTTTGCCTCGGCCGCGCCGGCGGTGCGCTTCCCCAATGTGTACGGCATCGATATGCCGACCCGCGCCGAGCTGCTGGCCACCAACCGCGACGACGTGCAGATTGCCGCTGAAATCGGCGCGGATGCGGTGATTTATCAAGACCTGGAAGCGCTCAAGCAAGCCGTCCGCGAGGCCAGCCACCCCGACGCGCTGGCATTGAACGTATTCGAAACCTCGTGCTTTGACGGCCATTACATCACTGGTGACATCGACGAAGCGTTTTTGGCCAATATCGAAGCGCGCCGCAAGGAATCGATGGCCAGCCGCGAAGAATCGCAAGGCATGGTGGATTTGAATCTGAACGTGGCGGAACAGAACCTGGTGCAGTAAGCGCCGCTCACCAAACCCTCCGCTCGCCATCTCACGGCTCTGCCTGAGTGGTGTTGGTGGCGCGATTGGATGAAAGTGCTGTGGCACCCACGCCACGCCATGCCCCGTAAGGCATGGCGTGGCGTTTTTCATGCCGGCAAGGGTTGGCCTGATTCGGCAGGCGCACCCAGCCAGTCGCGCAGCAGCAGCAATTCATCATGGCTAAGCTGCCATTGGCTGGTGGCACAACGGCGCGCCACGGCATCGGCATAGATGGCTGCCAGTTCGTCGGCCTGCTTGCCGGCATATTGCAGGTTGACTCCATTGCGCTCCAGCAGGAACAGCATGCCGGTCGCGTCCTGGCGTGACAGGGCAATACCCTGATCCTTGGCATGGTCGCGCAAATTTTTGGACATCTCGTTCAGGCCACTGCCTTGGTGCTGCAAGAGCTCGGCAATGTGCTGGAAGCAGACACGGTATTCCTGCGGACTTAACGGCGGCGTTTCGGTCAGTGCGCAAATCCGGTTGGCCAATTGGATCAGCACCGGGTCGCTGCCTGGGTCGCGCAACCACTCGCCCAGGGTGGCCAGCTCACGCGGGGGCGTATGCTTGTCGGCTAGGTAAAGATACCCAGGGGCCGCCTGCGAGAAAATCACTCCGTGTTCATAAATATTCACCGCAGTAAAGAAACTGGCCGGGCGACCAAACCCAAACCAGTTATTAGCCTCACTGCCGAAATTTTCACGCAGGATTTCAATCACCTTGGCGGAAGGAATGGCATGTGAGGCATTTTGCAGTGCCTCAATCAATACCTGAATCACCGCCTGATTTTTTTCTTCACTCAACCATTCCGGGGCTACCGGTGCTGGCAAGCTTGCTGGGCGCACCGGCCGGATGGGATATTCTGTGCGCGGTGTTGGAGTATACTGTTGCAGATGCTCATTTTGCATATATGCCTGATTTCCGGCATAGCCTTGCATTTTTTCCAGCAGCTCGGCCAGTTGCAGGATTTCATCTGCTGACGCCCGATAGGCGCCCGATGTCATGCCCGCCAGCACCACGCAGGTCTGGCGGTCGTATTCCCGCAGTTTCTGCAGCACCGGGGTGAAGTCCGAGTCGGCTGAAAACAGCATGAATTCTTCGAAATGGGTTGGATGCATCAAGCGATCGACAATGTCGATGGTCATGTGCATGTCGGCCAGTGTCTTGCCCTGTTTGGTGATGGGTGGGCAGTCGATGACATCGAACGCAGAATAAATAAAATAAGAACGATATTCCTCGAACGACGACGGATTCATGTAACAGCGACGAATCAGAAAACGGCGGTCGGTGCTTTCCAACTGTTTTAGCCACTCGGCTGGCCGTTTGGCAAAACAATCCGCCAAACTCGGGTCGATGGCTTTCAGACATAAAAATACATTGTCAAAATCGACAAATAGCGCAGTTTTTTTAGGCACACGATGATCCTTGCAAAAAAGTCCGGCAAGCTGGGAATGGTAGCAACAAGCCGGGGGAATGGCAATCCAATTTAATCAATTGGATTAAGTGGCACGGATGCCGTAAGCGGTTGAATGTGTGAACTACCGTAAATATACCTATTGGTTTGTTCACGATTTGCCAATCTCTCGACAAACCAGAAAATGCAAAAAGCATTCTTTCAGGATGAACAGGGCAACGGCAGGCAGTTTGTCATCGGCGTGTCGCTGGCCTGCCGTATGATGGTGGACACTTTTTTGCACGCACAGGAGACTCTCATGCGCATTTCCCTTTTGCTGGCCAGCTTGTTGACGGCCACACTGGCTCAGGCGGCGCCACCAGTATTCAGTTTTGGCGCCTGGGGTGACATGCCTTACGCCAAGAATCAGGATGCCACGCAGACTGAAGCGGTGATTCGTAGCCTCAATCAGTCGGATATCCGGTTCTCTTTGTACGACGGCGACATCAAGGATGGCAGTTCGTCATGTGATGATGCCACCTTTACCCGCGCCGCAGCCATGTTCAACCGCCTGAAAAAACCATTGATCTACGCGGTGGGTGACAACGAATGGACCGATTGCCATCGCCTGAACAACGGCGGTTATGACCCGCTGGAGCGCCTGGCGCAGCTGCGTCAGGTGCTGGCCAACCAGCCGGACAGTTTTGGCCAAACCCGGCTGGCACTCACCCGCCAAGGGCCATTAGGCGGCAAGTTTGCCGAGAATGTCCGCTTCAGTTACGGCGGCGTGGTGTTCATCGGCCTGAATGTGCCGGGCAGCAACAACAATCTGGTGCTGAGCGACAAAGAGTGCACGCACAAGAGCGCACGCACTCTGGCGCAGTGCCAGGCGGGCAATGCCGAGTATGCCGAGCGGGACGCTGCCAATATCGATTGGCTGCGCAGCGGCTTTGCCCAGGCCGGCCAGCAGCATGCGGCCGGTGTGGTGGTGTTTTTTCAGGCCGACCCCGGTTTTGACCTGCCAGAAACCGAAGACGTGGATGAAAGCACCCTGCCGCAGTACAAGGGCTATCGTGCCCTGATGCAGGCACTGACCGGGCTGACCGAGCAGTACGCTGGCCAGGTATTGCTAGTGCACGGTGACACCCATTTCTTCAAGGTGGACAAGCCGCTGTACAGCCCGACCCGGGTGCTGCCCAATCTGACCCGGCTGGAAACGTTTGGCAGCCCGGTCAATCACTGGGTACGGGTGACGGTGGACACACGCCGGCCAGAAGTGTTCACCCTCACGCCAGTGATGGTGCGCTGACGTGATTGTCGGTGATGGACATAGGCAAAGGCAATAAAGTTCCGGCACGAGCGGTCGGATGGCGACAGAAATGTCGCATTCCTGCATGGCCGTCAACAGCGGGCGCTGGGCTTTATGCCCAGCCGCCCCGGCGCAGGCACAATTTGGGTTCGCCGTGCAGGTCGGGACGGGTGTTCAGATAAAACCCTTCTGTCGGGTACTGACTGGCCACATAGACGTAGCGTTGCTGACTGCTGTGCTGGCTGTCGTAGCGGATGCGCAAGGTGCCTTGTTCCTGATCTACCCGATATACGCCGCGTACCTCATCCGGCTCGCCAGCCTGCTGCGGGCGCAACAGATAGCTGCCATCGCGTGCCAGGGCCAGGCTGAAATCGCCACACTGCCAGTCTCCAGCCAGATGCAGGTTTTCGGGGCGGCAGCCGCTCAGGATGATCAGGCTGCACAAGACGGTAAGGCGGAGGGTCCAGCAAGGAGTGGGAATCATGACTGACAGGGCTCGGCACGTATTGGAACTGCTGACAAAACCCGCCTGCTGTTGTTGCACGGCCTGCTGGCTGTACGCCTGGCCCGGATTGCTGTGCTGAGTTTTGTGAGCAACATTGTACTATTTGACAGTGTAGATAACTACGTAGTTTTACGTAACAAAATAACAGTTCCTGCCATTCTTTTAACACATTGTTGTCGCTTTTTGCATATTTTCTTGCCTGGCATGTCTGGCACGATGGCGCCCAGGCGGATTTTTTGCACCTGCAACATATTTTCGTCACATCCAGTTCGTAGCATGGCCGTGTCTTCCCCACCTTATCCCGTATCCGCGCCGCCGGCCGGCGCCCACCAGGCGCCCTCGACGCGCGGCTTGATATGGAGCTGCCGCCATGCCGAATACCGCTGTTCCTTCCCGTCTTACTGCCACCCGCCGCTCTGCCAGCCAGGTTCGTCCTGGCATTAACGGTCGTTCGCTGGCTGGCCATCTGGCGCAAAACTGCCCGGTGGCCTCGCCTGAGGACACCAATGAACAGGTGCTGCACTTGTTCTCCGAACATCAGCACGTTGGTGCGCTGCCGGTGGTGGAAAACGGCCGGCCGATGGGCATCATCAACCGCAACCAGTTCATGAGCCAACTGGCCAAGCCGTTTCACCGCGAGCTGTACGCCCGCAAGAGCTGCATTGCCTTCATGAACCACTCACCGCTGGTGGTCGAGCATGATGTCAGCTTGCAGGATCTGAGTTTCATGGCGGTGGCCAACGGCGAAAAAGCCCTGGCTGATGGTTTTATCATCACCCGTGACCAGCAATACATCGGCATTGGCGCCGGGGTGGATCTGGTCAAGGCGATAGCCGATCTGCAAGCAGAAAAAAACCGCCTGGTGATGGAATCCATCAACTACGCCAGCGTGATCCAGAAATCGTTTTTGCGCAGCAGCCGCGAGGACATGGCCGCCGCGCTGAATGACTATTTCATGCACTGGGAGCCACGCGATGTGGTGGGCGGCGATTACTACTATTTTGTCAAACACGACGACGGGTTTTTCTGCGCGGTGATCGACTGCACCGGCCACGGCGTGCCCGGCGCCTTCATGACGCTGATCATCGCCTCGGCGCTGAATCAGGTGCTGAAAGAAACCGACCTGCACAACCCGGCTGCCGCACTGGCCGAGGTCAACCGCACGGTCAAGCAGTCGCTGGGGCAGTTTGATGGTGGCCGCCAGGGCATGGACGACGGCGGCGAAATGCACTCGGACGACGGCATGGACACGGCATTCTGCTGGGTGGATCACCGTAGCCGCACGCTGACCTTTGCGGGCGCCAAAACGCCGCTGTTCATCCTGCCGCCGGGGGCGGAAGACCTGGAGGTGATCAAGGGTGATAAAAAAGGCGTGGGCTATATTGACACCCCCATGGATTACGCCTGGGAAAACCAGACCCTCAGCCTGAAGCCTGGTAGCCGGGTGTACATCACCACCGATGGCATCATCGATCAGATTGGCGGCCCCAAGCAGATTGCCTTTGGCAAGAAGCGGCTGAAAAAAGCCATCATGGAATGCGCCAGCAAATCGATGGAGCAGCAAAAAGCCCACATCATGGACACCTTTTACAAATACCAGGGCGAGCATCTGCGCCGTGATGACGTCAGTATTTTTGGTTTCCGTCTGGATTAAACCCGGATGCTGGGTTCACTGAATCGTAATATCACAAAGGCACACTGAGATGACCGAGCATACCCTGCGAGTCAATGACATGTTGCAAAGTGAGATCAACAGCTTTCGCGAACTGGAGCGAAAGTGCAATGTGATCTTTTATTACTCTGGCCTGTTTTCCCAGAACATCGTCGCTGCCATGGCCGAAGCGCTGAAACAACGGCTGGCGCACTCCGGCAACAAGGCTGCCACCCAGCGCAAGGTGTTTTCCACCTTTATCGAGATGGCGCAGAACGTGATTCATTATTCTGCCGACACCTTCAGTGATGTTGACCAGCAGGACGACGAGCTGCGCCATGGCGCGGTGTGGATTGGCGAGAGTGAAGGCAAATTCTTCATCGTCTGCGGCAATCCGGTGGCGGCCAGCCGGGCCCCGCGCATGCGCGACCGGCTGAATGCCCTGCAAAGCATGTCGCAGGAAGAAATCAAGGCGGCCTACAAAACCCAGCTGCGCAGCGAGAACGAAGCCGGCAGCAAGGGCGCTGGCCTGGGCTTTCTGACCGTGGCCCGCGATGCCTCCGAGCCGATTGAGTTCCATTTTGACGAACAGCCCGACGGCAAGACGGCGATGTTCTACCTGAAAGCCAAATTCTGATTCACGCCTCCAAGAGCCCAATCATGGAAAACCTGTATATCCCCGCCACCGCCAGCGAGCCGGAAGTGGACTTTCGCTTTGACACCCACTCCCTGACGCTGAAGGGTGAATCCTTTCCGGAAAATGCCGCCGCTTTTTATGTGCCGGTGATTGCCGCCGTGGAAAGCTACCTGGCTGGCCGCAGCGACACCACCATCCAGGTGAATGTCACCCTGGCCTACTTCAACAGCTCCAGCACCAAGATGCTGTTTTCACTGTTTGAAATTCTCAATAATGCCGTACTGTCCGGCAATGTGGTGGTGCTCAACTGGTTTTACGACGAAGACGACGACACCATCCTGGAGTTTGGTGAAGAAATCGCCGACGACTTTGCTGCCCTGGAATTCCGTCCGCAGGCGCTGGTGTAAAACCCATGCAACAACCATGCAGCCGGGCGTGAGGCGGCATGGATGCAGGAGGAAGCCGGACATGGCATAAGCGATGGGTTTGACAACTTACCTATCGATAAGTAAATTCGCGGCATGACCGCTTCCGCACTGCCCCAGCCGGACGACGACCGGCAAGACACCAAAAAGCGCATTCTCGACATGGCCGAGGATCTGCTGCTCACCCGTGGCTTCAACGCCTTCAGCTACCAGCATATTTCCAGCGAGCTGGGCATGAAGAACGCCGCCATTCACTACCATTACCCAAAAAAAAACGACCTGGGCGTGGCGGTGATCCAGCGCTATCGCCGGCGTTTTCAGCGCTTTGTCGATGGCCAGGCCGGCCAATCGGCCCGCGCCCAGCTGGAAGCGTATTTTCAGCTGTCCACCCATTACTACCAGCACAACCAGCAAATCTGCCCCAGCGGCGTGCTCAGCGCCGAGTTTCATGTGCTGCCGTCAGACATGCAGGCCGAAGCCCTGGCCTTTGTCGCCGAAATGCGCGATTGGGCCACCCGCATTCTGCAACACGGCCTGGCCAGCGGGGAGTTTCACTTTGCCGGCGACGCCCGCGCCATGGCGGCGGTGATGTTTGCCGCCCTGCAAGGCGGCCTGCAACTGGCCCGGCTGGACGCCGCCATCCTGGACGACCTGAAGCGCCAGCTGTGCGCGCTGCTGGGTCTGCCGCCTTGCTGATTCACCTTGACCACAGGAACGCCCACCCATGACCGACGCCTGCCTGAGCCGCCACCTTGCCGACGGCATCGCCACCCTGACGCTGAACCGCCCGGACAAATCCAACGCCTTTGACCAGGACATGTGGCGCGCGCTGCGCGAGGCGCTGCAATGGGCCGACGACACCCCCGAGGTGCGCGTGGTGCTGCTGACCGGCGCGGGCAAAAATTTTTGCGCCGGCATCGATCTGGCCATGCTGCTGAACATCCAGCAAGCCATCCACCAAGAATGCGAGGGCCGCAAGCGCGAGGCGCTGCGCCGACTGATCTTGCAACTGCAAGACGATATCTCCAGCCTGGAGCGCTGCCGCAAGCCGGTGATCGCCGCCATCCACGGCGCCTGCATCGGCGGCGGCATTGATCTGGTCACCGCCGCCGACATCCGCTTTGCCAGCGCCGACGCTTACTTTGCCGTGCGTGAAATCGACATGGGTATGACTGCCGACGTGGGCACGCTGCAACGGCTGCCGCGCATTGTCGGCGAAGGCGTCGCGCGCGAGCTGTGCCTGACCGGCCGACGCATCGACGCCGCCGAAGCGGCCCAGCTCAAATTGGTCAATCAGGTGTTCGACAGCCAGGACGCGCTGCTGGCCCACGCCCGCCAGGTGGCGGCCAGCATCGCCGGCAAATCGCCGCTGGCGGTGCGCGGCACAAAACAGGTGCTGAATTACAGCCGCGACCACAGCGTGGCCGACAGCCTGGAATACGTGGCCAACTGGAACGCCGCCATGCTGTTGTCCAACGATATTCAGCAGGCGGTGATGGCCAGCATGAGCAAGCGCACCGCGCAGTTTGCCGACTGAGCAACCATCAAGGTGAGGGCGCCCCGGCGGCGACCAACTCATCTTCACAAAAAACCCCCGCCAGGCAGATGCCTGACGGGGGTTTTTGCATGGGCAGCGGCTACCCCGTGCGGCTTACATCTTCACAAAGGCCAGATCGCTGAAGCTGACTGTCTGCACCCCGGTCAGCTTGATGGCCAAATCACCGCTGGCAAACGTGCTGGCATTGCTCTGATCCAGCACCAGATAGGTGTCGCCAGAGAAATTAAACACCGTCACCTTGGGCGTGGCGGCGGCGTTAGCCAGTGTCAAGGTCACGGTTTTGGCGCTGCCAAACGACACGGAAGTCCGGCCGTCACTCCGCGTTGTCACCAGATCTGCGTAGCCATCCTGATTCAGATCGGCGGCCTCGATGTGTTGGACCACATTCACGCCGGCGGTTTCGATGGCCAGCGAGGTGGGTGTGCTGGCAAAGGCGCCATTGCCGGTGCCGCGCTGGTGATACGGACAACCTGCATCCGGGTGGGCAGATCCGCCAGCAGCACGTTCAGGTCGGTCAGGGTGGCGTCGGCAATCAATATGTTTTGCTGGGTCAGGGGCATGAAAAATTTCCTTGCGTGACAATGTGTTGAAGTGGGATTTGTGTGATGAGCAAGAGGATGTTTTGGTGCGATGCCAAGCCGGTGACTTGGGTGTGGATTTTGTAATGAATTGAAATTGACGGCAGTCCACGTTTTATTTGCACATCAGATGGAGTAAAATTTTCAGGCTAGCCAAGATCAAGTTATAGTTTTATGATTTATTTATATAAAAAACAAAAATGAATTTTATGTAACAGCATGATTAATGTATAAAAAATACGTTTCACGTCAGGCAAAAATTTTTTGCGCTTGATCATGTGACAAGGTTTTTTGCTACTCAATATGCGAAGATATATGTCATTTATTGGTTTGAGCTATTTTATAGAAAAGCGTCTGGTAGGGCTGGGTGTTTTTTACAAGTGCTGACTGATGTGTGCCGTATAAAAATCCGCTAAACTGATAACCCGATTCGATACCCGCAACTGGCTTTTATCATGATCCTCCATATTATTTCTGGCATGGCTGTGCTCGCCACACTATGCCTTTGCAGTGCATCTTTCGCCAATGACTCCACCTTTGGCGAGGACAACGGCACCATCGTCTTCAAACAGCAAGCCGACATCAGCATGGACAAAGAAGTGCTGCTGATTAGCGAGAAACAGGTGAAGGTCGATTATGTGTTCACTAACCACAGCGCGCAGACACTCACCCTGCCCGTGGCCTTCCCGATGCCACAAGAGCGTTTTGGTGATATGTTTTATGATCGGATCACCCAGTTTCGACTCTGGGTGAATGGCCAGCGCCAATCCACCACACAACGCATGGTGGTATTGCTCAACGGAAAGACAGATGTCACCCAACAAATCTATGACCTGGGCTGGACGCTGGATGACCTGAGATATTATCTGGGGCAGGATGAGCCGGTTCTGGGCTGGCGGCCCAAACGTGGCAAACCGCTGCCACTGGCCTGGCGCGGCGAGCCGCCGTATGACCCAAAGTTAACCATTCATGAATATTTCACCTGGCAGCAAACTTTTCCGGCGGGGCAGTCTGTTGCCATCAGCCATGCTTACAAGCCCAGTCTCTACACCAGCGTTCCGTACACTGCCAGAAGTACCATCGAGACATGGCAAAAGCCTGCCTGCCTGGATGCCGAGGCGCGCACGGCCATTCACCGCCTGGAACGGCATATTGATCGGCGGACAGACCCTGATCACACGCCAACGATCTTGTGGTCAGCACTCAGCTATATCCTGACCACCGGCAATCACTGGCGTGGGCCGATCAAAGACTTTACCTTGATCCTGAAAAAGGAGCTGCCGTCCGATCTGATCAGCCTGTGCCTGGACGGAAAATTCACGGCGACTGATCCACTGACGCTGACCCTGCACGAGCAGAACTTTGTGCCCAAAGCCAATCTGGATGTGCTGTTTGTGCGGCGGGACAGATATATGAAATCCCGTTAACCGCTTATTGGCACGGATACCCCAGCCGGCTGCGAATATGTCAAAAGGATTTTGGCGTGTCAAACCGCCAGAGAAACCTGCATAAAAAAGCGCCGGGCAAGGCCGGCGCGGGAGGGGTGAGCGGCGCTTAGAGTGGCTAACAAAACCCAGCGCAGCGATCCTGGCTAGGCGCACGACCGCAGACAGTACAAGCAGTACGGCAAGGTCGGGCAACGACGCCAGGAGGGTTTTGTTAGCCGCTCTTAATGCGCCAGGTCACTGCGTTCCAGCAGCAGAATGCCCGCCATTTCTTGATCTACTTTCTGCATATGCTGATACAGCGATTCGGTATGCGCGAGCATCGCCTCGACGTCGCCCTTGCCTTGCCGTGCAGCGCCGGCCAGCTGTTGCAGGGTGTCCAGCGTATCGCCCATGCGCTCGGCAAAGCCGCCCACCAGCTCGCCCACCTGGTGAATCTGGCTGCTGACCTGCTCGATTGAGCGCAAGACATTGTCGATCGAGCCGCCGGTGGTTTCCAGATTGGACTGGGTGTTGTTGGCCAGCTTGCGCACTTCGTCGGCCACCACGGCAAAACCTCGGCCGGCTTCGCCGGCGCGCGCGGCCTCAATGGCGGCGTTCAAGGCCAGCAGATTGGTCTGCTCGGCGATTTTCTTGATCATGCCCAGCACATTGCCAATTTGCCCGGCGTGCTCGGCCAGCTCGCCAATTTGCTGGCGCACCGATTCGGTCGAGCGGGCGCCGTCGCTGACATGGGTGCTGAAATCGCGCAGCCGGGTTTCGATGCTTTCCAGTTGCTCAATCTGCGTCTGCGCATTGCCACGGAAGGCCGGCAGGGTTTCGCCCAGCTCGGTGGCCAGGGTTTTGTAGCCCTGCAAATCCTGGATGATCTGGCTTTTCATGCCGCTGATCACCGTGCTGCGCGACAGCTCGCGGCGGAAAAAGTAATTTTTGTAATTGGCGTAATGCAGGGTGAACTGATCGACAAACTCATCGCGGAAACCCTGGCTGGCCGGGTAGAAAAACACCGCCGTCAGGGTCTGGTTGATATTCACCCCCAAGAGCTCGCCAAAGGTGGAAAACCCAGCCACCGGCACATCGCCATACACCTGGGCGCGAGCGAGCTGGGCAGCGTTGTTCAGCCGGCGCAAAATGCAGTCGGACAAAATCCCGCCCACTGGCGCCGGTTTGTTCTGGCTGAAGGTACGGTAGTCATTGGCGGTCTTGCTGACAAAATCCACCGCCTTGAGCAGGTGCAGGGTTTCACCAAAGGCGATGTCACAGGCAAAGTGCAGCTTGCGCGTTTGCCGGTTGATTTGCAGCACCGAGCGCACAAAGATTTCGCCATTGATCTTGATGCCGAAAGTATGGTTTTGCAGCTTGCCGTCCAGCTCGTCCTCGCGGCAATGAAAATGCTGGCACAGCTCGCCGATCATGTCGCGCACTTCGCCGGTTTTTTGCTCCAGCACTGAATCCACCGTGCGCAGCTCGGTATTGGCGCCGGCAATCAGGAAAGATTTGCCGGTTTCTTCAAAGTTCTGGGTTTTGAACACCCCATAACGATACGCCGGGGTGAGCTTGATAAAGCACAGCAGCGCGTGGTTTTCGCGGGTTTGCTGGCCGTCATTCAGCCGGGTGTGGCTGAAATCCAGCAAGCCGCCGGCCGAGCCGCCAACAAACAGATACGGAAAGCGGTTGGATTCGTACACCGCTTCCATCAAAAAACTCTCGCTATTGGACAGCCCATCCACCAAGGTGAGCACGAAGCCTTCTTCCGCGCGCATCGAGAACGGCACCGACAATTGGCCCAGCGTGCGCGCCAGCTGCGCCACCCGCGCATCGTGGCGCAGCTTGGGAGCACCCTGGCGGATGTCCTCACAGCCCAGCGGCACATTGGCCACATGCGCCTGCTCGATGATGGCCTCGCTGAACAGCTGCAACACCACGCCCTGCCAGCCTTGCGGGGTGTCCTGGTACAGCGCATCGCCCGCCCGCGTGGCGCACAGCTCGCCCGCCGTGCTGGTCAGCACCACGGCCGCGCGCGGAAAGCGCTCGCGCACGCTGCGCGCCACGGCGTCCATATTGGCGTTGGGGCTGACATAGCCCAATGCCAGCCGCACGCGCGGCTCGGGCTGGGCAGGCAGCGCCTGCGCCAATTGCCCGGCCTGGGCACGGATCACTTGCACGGGGGGAAGGGCGTCGGCGCGCGCGCCAGACGCGGGCGCACCGTCGTCAACGGCTTTTTTGCGGAAGAACAACATCTCGGCCTCACTTGGTGGGTGGTGTGTATGCCGGCGCTTCATGGTGGCGCCGTGCATTGGCCGGACGGGCCGGCCTGGCCCGGACAAGAGGGCCGCCGGGCCGGAAAGCATACGCAGCATGCCAGCAGAAGCAGATGGCATACATATTGACGCTAGGATACAACTGTTTGAACAAGTGTGCAGCGCCGATGCCGCGCTTGCCATTAGACAAAAGTGCTGAAACCCAAGTAGATACAATATGTCATGACCAGGCCAGCGCCAGCATATGGCCAGTCAACTGGCTGCGGTCGTGCCATATGGTCAACGCCGCGCGCTGGCGTGCGCTGTCGGCGCAGTATTCCGTCAGCGCCAGCCCCAGGCATTTATTACCCGCCTCCAGCGCCGCCCAGGCAGCGGCAAAAGCCGCACCCTGCTGCGCGGGCGGTAAAGCGGCCAGTTGCGCGCAGTGCGCCGGGCTGAAATACGTCGCTGCCACCGCCGGCCAGTCTGCTGGCGGCGTCAGTGGGGTGAGATCCACGCCGACCGCACCCGCGCGCAGCGCCAGCACCGCCACGCCCTGGCCATAACTCAAACTCAGCCGCAAGGCCGGGTTGTGCGGCTGCGGCCCGCGTGGGCTGTCGCGCCAGCCGGTGGCCAGACAGGGCAGCGCGTCCAGTTGCGCGCGCAGCCATTGCCGCGCCAAGGCCGGCGCCAGGCCGGCGGTGCGCACCGGCAGCAGCAGCGTTTCGCCAGCGGCCACCTGCGCCGGGGCGTGCTCGGCGCAGCGCAGCCAGCGCGGCACGCTTAGGCTGGCGGCGTCCATGGCTTACAGGGCGAGCCGTTCCATTGGGTGCGCGGCGGGATGTGCTCGCCCTTCATCACCAGCGACAACGGCCCCAGCAGCGCGCCATCGCCCACCTGGCTGTCGTACAACACCGTGGTGCGCGCACCCACCAGCACCTGCGCGCCAATGTCCACCCGGCCGATTTTCATCACCCGGTCTTCAAACAAATGCGTCTGCGGGCCAGACCAGGCATTCAGCACGCTGCCATCGCCAATGCGCACGCAGTCGTATTCGGTCACGTCGGTGGTGTCCAGCACCACGCCACGGCCGATCTGACAACCCAGCAGGCGCAGCACCCACGGCAAAAATGGCGTGCCGCGCAAAAAGTTGACAAAGTTCGGCACGGCAATCGATTCATACAGATTGGTCACCGCCTCGCTCAGCCAGACAAACGGCGTCCACATCGGCGCGGCACGCGGGGTGTAGCGGCCAATCAGCAGCCATTTGGCTGCCAGCACCACGGCAAACGAGCCCACGCCGTAGCACAAGCCCGCCAGACACAGCCGCCAGGCGGCCAGCGCCCAGTGCTCGGTTTCAGCGGCGGGCAGCACCTTGATCACTGTCAGATACCCGCTGGCGATGATCAAGGCCAACGGCAGCACAATGCGCACCGCTTCTACCGTGCCACGGCCGATGCGCCGGGCTACCGAGGGGCGGAAGGTCAGGTGTTCGGCAAAACCGCTGGTGATTTCCCGCGCCGGCAGGTGCAGCGCAGGCGAGCCCATCCAGGTGTCGCCGGCTCGCATCTGGCCATTGGCCGGCGCACGCGATTGCACGCCAATCAACACATCGGCCGGCAACTCGGTGCCATCGGGCAGGTAGGCGCCATTGCCGACAAAGCTGCGTGCGCCGATTTCGGTGGGGCGCAGCGTCATCCAGCCGCTGTCGATTTCTTCGTCGCCCAGCATCACCGCGTCAGCAATAAAGGTGTCGTCGCCCAGTGTCAGCATGTCCGGCACCACGCCCATGGCGGTGGAAATCTCGGCGCCCTTGCCAATGCGTGCGCCCAGCACCCGGTACCAAAACGGCGCAAACACCGTGGCGTACAGGCCATGCAGCACATGCAGGCTGGATTCCTGAATCTGGTTGGTCAGCCATTTGCGGTAATACACCCGGCTGAATACCGACCAGCGCCCCGGTTGCAGGCGCGGCAGCACCAGCCAGCGGATGGCCGCCGACAGCAAAATGGTGGCCGCCACCAGCACCGCGCTGGCCGGCAAGGCCAGCAAGGCATACCAGAAAAACGCCTGCCAGGCCGGCAAGCCCAGTTGGCCCAGGTCCAGCTCGTGCACGTCCAGCCAGTCAATCAGGATAAAGCTGGGGAACACCGGCAAGAAGAACAGCGCCGCCACCGCCGCCGCGCCCAGCACATAGCCGGCCAGTGCCAACGCCCGCATCGGCAGGCCGGGGCGCGCTGGCGGGGTGGGACGTTGGCGGATGGGTTGGGCGCTGCGCCGTGCCGGCGCGCCCTCCCAGCGCTCGCCCGCCGGCACCTGCTGGCCCTGCGCCAGGCTGGACAGCCCATCCAGATACGCGCCAGCGCCAATGCGGCTACCGCCCTCCAGCACACCATACGAGCCGACATAGGCCGCGTCGCCAATCTCAATCTGCCCCACCACCAGCGCATCCGGCTCCAGGCGCACGTTTTCCAGGTTCACCGAAGCGCCGATATTCACGCCCGCACCAATGCTCACCGCATCTGGCGCGCGCAACGACATCGAGCCAATCAGGGTATCTCGGCCAATCCGTGCACCCATCGCCCGCCAATAGGCGGTGAGCAGCGGCGAGCCGTGCAGCAGATAGGTGGCCGGCACATCAGCCAGCCGGTCGGCCAGCCACCAGCGGAAATACGTTACGCCCCACAGCGGGTAGCGACCGGGCTTGAGCCGGCCAAGCACCAGCCATTTGCCGGCAATCGCCACGGCAAAGCTGGCCACATGCGCCAGCAAAAACACCAAGAGCGACGCCGCCACCGCCAGGGCAATGCTGTCGTCCGGGTCGCCGGTCAAAAAGTGGTAAGTAAAGAACGGCGCCAGCCACTGCAACATGCGCAGGCTGACCAGGGGCGGCAGCATGGCCGCTTGCGCCAGGCCGCACAGCGCGCGCTTGAGCGGGCTGACCGCGGCAAAGCTGGGCGCCACATTGGCCGCCGCCTGGGCGGACAATTGCTCCAGCGCGCTGGCCATCGCGCCCACCGTGCGGGCGCGATAAATCTCCTGCACGGTGATGCCGGCATAGCGCGGCGTGTGCCGCAGCGCCGACACCAGGCGCGCCGCCAGCAGCGAATGGCCGCCTAAATCATTAAAAAAATCCGCCTCGCGCGCCAGTGGCTGGCCGGGAAACAAGCGGCGCAAATGGCCAAACAGCTCGCGCTCGGCGTCATTAGTCGGTTCGGCTTGGTCTTCCACCGCCGGCAATGCATCCAACTCACGCGCGCGCAGCGCCTTGCGGTCCACCTTGCCCGAGGTCAGCCGTGGCATGGCGTCCAGGGTGATGAACAGCGCCGGCACCATATATGGCGGCAGCCGCTCGCGCAGCCCGGCGCGCAAGGCGGCGACATTGGCCGGCTGGCCGCTGTCGGTCACCAGATAGGCAATCAGCTGGTCCACTTCGTCGATGGCTTTGACAATCACCGCCGCCGCGCCAATATCGGCCTGATCGCACAGCGCCGCTTCGATTTCGCCCAGCTCCACCCGAAACCCGCGAATCTTCACCTGGTCATCCGCCCGGCCCAGGCACTGCACCTGGCCGGTTTCGTCGATCTTGGCCAGATCACCGGTGCGGTACAGCCGGCGGTCGTAGCCGCGCTCGATAAACGGGTTATCCAGAAACTTCTCGGCGGTCAGCTCGGGGCGGCCCAGATAGCCGCTGGCCACGCCGGGGCCGACAATGCACAGCTCGCCCACCTCACCCGCCGGCAACAAGCGCATATCGGCCGGATCCACCACCAACAGGCCATAATTGGGCAGCGGCTGGCCAATGGTCACCGGCTGGCCAGGCACCAGACGCGCCAGGCTGGCCGACACCGTGGCCTCGGTCGGGCCGTAGGTATTGAACAAGGGCCGCTCATGGGTGGCCCAGCGCTCGACCAATGCCTGCGGGCACATCTCGCCGCCCAGGTTGATGATGCGCAGATTGGGCACGTCCTGCGCAAACAGCGCCAGCAAGGTGGGCACGGCGTGCAAAACGGTAATGCGCTGGGCGATCAGGGCGGCAGGCAGGGCATCGGGGTCGCTGACCAGCATCTTGGGGGCAATCCATAGCGTTGCGCCGACCAGATACGAAATCCAGACTTCTTCAAATGACATATCAAACGCCAGTGAAAAGCCTTGGTAGACCTTATCGTCACCCTGAATGCCGAGTACGCTGTTTTCACTGCGGAGAAAGTGGCAAATGCTGCCGTGGTTGATGGCAATGCCCTTGGGCTTGCCGGTCGAACCCGAGGTGTAAATGACGTAAGCCGTGTGGTCAGGCTGCAGCCCTTGGCGTTGCAATAGCGGCATAGCGGCTGGCAGCGGTGCGGTCAGGGCTTCGACCGTCCACACCGGCGGGGCAAAGTCGGCCAAGGCAGCGAGGTGGGCTTCGCAGGTTACCAAGCCCATCGCACCGGCATCCAGCAGGCAGACGAGGATGCGCTCAACGGGCGTATCGGCATCAAACGGCAACCACGCCGCGCCGGATTTGGTGATGGCGGCTTGCGCCACCAGTGCATCTGCGCCGCGCGGCAGCCACAGCCCGATGATTTTGTCGGGGGCGGCACCGTGCTCCAGCAGGCGGTGTGCGCCGAGGTCGGCACGGCGGTTGAGCTCGCCATACGGCACAATTTGCCCTTCCCAGAGGAGGGCAGGATGGTTGGGCTGACGGGTGGCAGTGGCTTCCAACAGGTCGGGCAGGGTTTCGTCACGCAGCAAATCAGGGCGGGTGGCACCGTGCAAGATGGCGGGGGAGAGGGGGGTGGGTTCTGGTCTCGTCGGTGTCATGGCTTAGTTTTTTTTATTTTAGTGGGCGGTCAGTGTCTGGCCGTTTTTCAGTTTAGAACCTGTTCAAATACGTTTTGACAGGGGTGGGTGGCGTTTGAAATAAGGGGATACCGTTTGACCGAGAATAATGCCTGCTAAGCATGGCTTTATTTTTCTGGCGTTCTTTTTTACGCTGGTTTCGGCAGAAAAAAACCCCTCTGGTACGAGGGGGGTGGGGCAATAAGAGGAGGAGGGATTGTTACGCGCCGCACCACGTCGGTGGCCGTTTTTCGATAAACGCCGCAATGCCTTCTTGGGCATCTTGGGTGGCGAGGTTATCCACCATCACTTGCTGGGCGTAAGCATAGGCTTCGGCAAGGGGCAGCTCGGCTTGGCGGTAAAACGCGGCTTTGCCGGTGGCCAGCGTCAGGGCGGATTTGTCGGCCAGCTTACGCGCCAAAGCTAAGGTGTGGGAATGCAGCGCGTCGGCAAACACATGTTCGTTAATCAGCCCAAAGCGCAAGGCGGTGGGCGCATCTATCATGTCGCCGGTCAGCAGCATTTGCATGGCGTGTTTGGGGCTGACGTTGCGGGACAAGGCCACCATCGGCGTGGAGCAAAATAGTCCAATGTGTACGCCTGGCGTGGCAAAGTGTGCGGTATCGGCGGCAATGGCCAAATCGCAACTGGCGACTAACTGGCAGCCTGCGGCGGTTGCGATGCCGTGGACTTGGGCGATGACCGGCTTAGGCAGGTTCACAATGGTTTGCATCAACGTGGCGCAATCGGCAAACAGCCGCTCGGTGTAGTCGCGCTGATAGCCCGCTGCTTGGATTTCTTTTAGGTCATGCCCCGCGCAGAAGGCCGGCCCTGCCCCCGCCAAAATCACCACCCGGACGCTGGCATCGTTTGCCACGGCATCAAAGGCAGCTTGGAGAGCGGTCAACATGCCCTGCGATAGGCTGTTGCGTGCTTGTGGGCGGTTAAGCGTTAGGGTGGTAATCCCTGCTTCGTCGTGCCGGAGCACCAGTGCATCAGTGGTCATGGGGTTGCCTTTTAAGGGGGGGAGACCAAGCAAAAAAGAGATTAGGCGGGCGACAAAAAGCCGTTGAGCCGTTTTTCTAGAATATAGGGATTTTCACCGTGGGCAATCCCGACGAGGCCTTCAATTTGCAGGTCCATCAGCGTGACCCGCTCGGCAATTTGGGTTTTAAGTTTGTGCGCCACGGGCAAAAAGAACAGATTGGCCAACCCTACGCCATACACGGTGGCAACAAAGGCGACGGCAATCCCGCTCCCGAGCTTGGCAGGGACGGTAAGGTTTTCCATCACATGAATCAAGCCCAGCACCGCGCCCAAAATCCCCAAGGTCGGCGCATAGCCACCAGCAGATTCCCAGACCCGTGCCGCAAGGCGTTCTTTGGCTTCGTAAGCGTGAATGTCTAATTCAAGGGCAGCCCGTAATTGGTCGGAGTCGCGGCCATCGACCAAAAGTTCTAACCCTTTTTTGAGGAAGGGGTCGGGGGCAGTATTGGAAATTTCTTCTAACGCCAAAAAGCCATTTTTGCGGGCAATTTGACTCCAGCCTACCAAGTCTCGCACCTGACGCTCGAGGTCGTTGTGCGGTGGTAAAAATACACGGGGAAGCATTTTAACCCCATGCACAAATTGGCGTGGCGTGCATTGCAGCATGACCGCTCCCATCGTACCCCCGCCGACAATTAAGAATGCGGTGAGCTGGAACAGGGAGGCCGGATGCCCGCCTTCTAGCATCTGCCCACCCACCACGGCGGCTAGGCCGATAATTAAGCCGAAAATACTGGTGAAATCCATAGCGCGTGCAGCCTAGTAAAAAGTGAAAATCAAAATAAAGGTTAGAACCAGTCGCGTAACTTGGTACGCAACCGGCTAACAGCTTGGCTATGAAGCTGACACACCCGTGATTCTGTGACGCCTAAAATATCGCCAATTTCTTTCAGGTTCAGGTCTTGTTCGTAGTAGAGGCTCATCACCACTTGGTCACGCTCTGGCAGGGTTTTAATGGCTTCGACCAGCTTGGCGCGGAAGCGGGTATCGCTAAGCGTGGTGACGGGATCCACGCGGTGCGGGTCGGCAATATTATCGACGGGGCTACCGCCTTGGCCTTCGTCACTATGGACAAAATCTTCGTAATAGACGATTTGATGCCCCTTGCTTTCAAACAGTGCAGACTGGTAGTCCTCTAGCGAGAGGGTCAGGGCTTCGGCAATTTCGGATTCTTGCGGGGGGCGGCCAAGGCTTTGTTCGAGCTGTGAAATTGCCTCTTCTATTTGCTTGGCTTGCTTGCGGGCTTGGCGGGGTAGCCAGTCGGCGCGGCGCAGCTCATCCAACATTGCCCCGCGTATGCGTTGGCTGGCAAAAGTTTCAAACAGTACGCCCAACGAGGCATCAAATTGGGTAGAGGCTTCTAGCAACCCCATCAAGCCCACTTGCACCAAGTCATCCATTTCTACCGAAGCGGGTAAGCGGCTCATCAGTACATAGGCGATTTTTTTGACCAGCGGAGCATGGCGTGCCAAATCTACGCTGCTGTAGTCGGCAGGGGGCTTGGTGGGGTAGGCATGGACTTTGTTTAGGCTGCGCGGCTTGCTCACGGTAGCACTTCCTCTGCCAAGTGGCGGGTGGCGGCCAGATAGCGTTCAAACAGTTGGCTGGCATTGCCGTGCCCCCCACTGCTCCAGCCGGGGAGGGCGGCGGCAAGTTGGCGGCAGGCCGTGGCGCATTCGCTATTGGGAAAAGCCTGTAGCGTAGTGGTACGCAGCAGGGCGGTACGGCGCACGATGGGGTCTTCGGGCATAAACCCCACCCAGCGCAGCGACACGCCCAAAAACTCGCTGGTCACGCCTGATAGCCGCTGAAAAATGGCTTGGGCATCGTTGATGTCATAAGCCCGTGATACCAGCACATCAAAGCGGCGGCGGGCAAATTCTAAGGCTAGCCGTTTCACCGCTGCGTAGGCATGAGTCAGGGTGCGAGGGTCGGGGGTAATGACTAAGACCAAATGGTCGGCCAAAGCGGGTAGTGCGGGGTCGGTGGCCACGTCGGGGGCATCAATTAGGGCGATTTCGACATCCCGCATCAGGGCTTCGTATTCTGAAATAAGTCGGCTCTCTACCGCTTCTGGCAGGGTTTCTAGGGTCAGGGGACGGACAAAGAGATTCATGACCGGCACACCATAGGGGAGAACGGTCACGGCATCGTGCAGCGAGCCTTGGCGTGCCATCACGGTGTCGAGCATCATGCCGCACTCATCGGAAAACCGCCGTGCCAAGGGATTGCCGCCGTGGGCATCAAGCAAGACCACGCGCCGTTGTGAGGCGGCCAGCCCCGCCGCCAGCTCTGCCAGCAGGGTCGTAGTACCCCCACCAGGCACGCCCAAAAAGGCAAAGCTCCACCCCATCTGTGCGCCAGGGGTGAGTCGCCTGAGGCTGGCGGCTTGGTCTTCCATCATGACTGCGCCTGTCTCACAGCGAACCGACAAACGCCGAGGTGAGCAGTTGGTATTCGTCGCTCTTGAGGCTGTATGGGCTGGTTTCTCGCGCCATTTTAAATGCACGGTCGAGCAGGTAATTGGCCTTGGCGAGGTGCAGGTCTTCTGGTACGCGTTGTCCGTTGGTGACATACATCAGCGGCAACCGTTGACGGACGATGGTATCAATCGCGCCGCCCAGTGTTGGGGCTTCGTCAATCTTGGACAAAATGCAGCCGACCAGCCCGCCGCCAGGGGTGTAGCGGTTGACGACATCTTCGAGCGTTGCGCCGTCTGCATTGGCGGCCAGCACCAAAATCCGCGATACCGCCCGCCCGCCGTTATTGGCAGGGCGGGCATACATTTCGGTTTGTGAATCCACCCGCGCATCCCGCTGCCCCATGCCGGTGGAGTCAATCAACACCAGATGTTTGTCGGTCAGGTCAGCCAGCGTGACATGCAAATCGGCTTCGTTTTGCACTGAATATACCGATACGCCCAAAATTTTGCCGTAGAGCCGCAGTTGGTCTTGTGCGCCAATCCGGTAGCTGTCGGTGGTAATCAGCGCGATGCGTTCGGTGCCGTGTATCAACGTGGCGCGTGCCGCGAGCTTGGCGACGGTGGTGGTTTTGCCGATGCCGGTAGGGCCGACAAGGGCATATACGCCGCCTCGTTTGATGATTTCGGCAGATTCATCCACCGTTTTCAGGTTGTGTACCAAGGCCAGCTTGGCCCATTTTAGGGCGGCTTCATCGCTGAGTTTGTCGGGTAGTCGCGCCACCAATTGGCGGCACAGGGCAGGGGATAAGCCCAGTGCCAGCATTTGGCGGAAAAGCTCGGCTTGGCGGGGATGGTGTTCGGCCATATTGGCCCACGCCAAGCTGGCTAACTGACCTTGCAGTAATGATTGCATTTCGGTCATGCGGTCGCTGAGCAAGTCGATTTTCTCAACTGCTTCATCCGACAGCGCGGGCGGCTGGTCGCCAAGGTCAGGCAGCGGATCCGCGGCGTGGGTGGCGTGGCGTGTGGCGTATTCTGGCTCGGCAGGGGCTTCGTAGCGGGCATAAACCGATTGAGGCTGCGGCTGGGGTGCTGGCGGAACGGGGGCATTGGCCGCCCGCATCGGCGGCATAGGGATGCCGACCGGTTCGTTGGCTTTTTCGGGGGCAGGACGCGCCGAGACGCGGGGCGATTGCAGCATCGGCTCGGCATCGTCTAGTGGCTCAACCGGCATGGCATAGGTGCGTGCCACCGCACTGGACAAGGCAGCATGGGAGGCTGCAGGACGGGGCGGCGGCGGGGAAGCTAAGCGTGCCGCAGGGCTACTGAGCGGCGCGTAGGCCTGTGCAGCCGCCGCATGTTGAGCAGGGCGTTGAGGGGTCGCTGGGGTGGCAATGGCGTTTACGTCCGCATCAGCAACGGCCATGATTTCTACGCCGCCTCCTGCAATGGGACGGTTAGACAGAATAAGGGCATCTTGCCCGAGTTCGTCGCGGACTTGTTTTAGGGCATCGCGGGTGGTTGCGCCAAAGAATTTTTTTACCTGCATAGTGCGTTACTCTCGCCCTCCGACCACAGAAATGATGCGGATGGTCTTGTTGTCTGGAATTTCGTTGTGCGCCAGCACCGCCAGTTGGGGCAAGGCGCGGCGTAAGAATTTGGACAGCAGCGGTCGTAGGGCGGCTGGGGTCAGCAGCACGGGCACTTGCCCTTGTTGTTCGACGCGCTCGGTTTCTTTGGAGGCATTGGCCAAGAGGTTTTCGGCCAGCCCAGGCTCTAGCCCGCCGCCCTTGGTCTGTACGGCATTGACCAAGATTTGCTCTAGGCTCGGCTCTAGGGTCATGACGGGGAGCTCGTCCGCGCTGCCGTAGAGTTGATGAATAATGGTACGGCACAGCGCGACCCGCACGGCGGCAGTCAGCTCGTCGATGTCTTGGGTCAGCACAATATGCTCGGCCAAGGTTTCGATAATGGTGCGAATGTCGCGGATATGCAGACCCTCGGACAACATGGCTTGTAGCACTTTTTGCATGGTGCTAATCGGCACCACTTTTGGCACCAAGTCTTCGATAAGTTTGGGCGCGTCTTTGGCAACGTGGTCAACCAGCTGTTGGGTTTCTTCACGCCCCAGCAATTCGGCAGAGTGGTTGGACAGGATATTAGAGATATGCGTGGCCACCACGGTACTGGCATCCACCACGGTGTAGCCCAGTGTTTGGGCTTCGTCGCGGGTGGCACCGTCAATCCATGTGGCAGGCAAACCAAACGCAGGGTCGGTGGTGGCGGTACCTTGCAGCCGTCCCAGCACCCGCCCTGGGTTGATGGCGAGGTATTGCCCGACGAAGGCTTCGCCTTGGCCGACCTCTACGCCTTTTAGCAAAATACGGTACTCGTTGGGACGAATTTCGAGGTTGTCGCGGATATGCACCGACGGCACCAAAAAGCCCAGCTCTTGGGCGATTTTTTTGCGGATGCCGCGCACACGGCGGAGGAGTTCGCCATCGAGCGGCATTTCGACTTCCGGGCGTGGTGGAAGGACCGCACGGACTACCGCAGCGGGGAGCTCACACCGCCCGAGTGTTACACGGTCAGGGAATTTCTGGGGCGTTTGGGTTTCTTCCACCGGCACGACAGCCTGGTGCTTCGCTTCCGCCTTGCACGGCTGCATTACGATGAGCTGCCGGGCACCTGCCGCGAGCTGTTCCGGGGTTATCTGATGGCGCGGTGTCTGGAGGCGCTGAGGCAGAACAGGCGCTATCTGCTGACCCTCGAGCGGAT
>ERZ650300.79-NODE-79-length-46627-cov-41.710856_pt1 | contig 46627 bp, 46 predicted proteins | sample MGYA00376236_ERZ650300 | MGnify/ENA primary metagenome ERZ650300 (study PRJEB26733, sample SAMN07839303) | wastewater metagenome | biome: urban; feature: wastewater treatment plant; material: waste water | place: USA: North Carolina | collected 2016-04-28 ...
GCTTCATCAGCTGCAGGCCGGGCTGGAAGAGTTCGGCCCGCACCGCCAGGATCATCGCGCCGCCGACGAAGAACATCAGCAGCGAGAAGGTCAGGTACATCGTGCCGATGTCCTTGTGGTTGGTGGTGGTGAGCCAGCGCATGAGCCCGGTGGGCTGATGACCGTGGCCGTCGTGGTGATCGAGGGCGTGGGTGGCGGTGTTCATCGTGCGGACTCCTTACCGAAGGGCCTTGATCTGGGCGGGCTGGATCATGTCGCCCCTGGCGTTGCCGAAGGCGTTGCGCTCATAGGTGACGATGGCGGCGATGTCGGTGTCCGACAGGGTCGTCTTGAACGCCTGCATCGCGGTGCCGGCCTTGCCGTTCATCACCCGGTCCACGTGGCTGTCGGGGATCAGCTTGCCCTCCGGCGAGAGCAGCGGGCCATTGACGATCTTGCTGCCGGCCAGCGCCGGGAAGGCCGGCGGCACGCCCTTGCCGTCGGGCTGGTGGCAGGCGGCGCATTGCTTCTCGTAGGCGTCCTTGCCGTGGGCGATGAGCTCGTCCTTGGTCCAGGTCTTGTCGCTGCCGGCGGCTGCGGCGGCGAGCTCGCCTTTCTTCTTGTCGACCCACGCGGCGTATTCGGCTTCGGGCACGGCGTGCACCACCACCGGCATGAAGCCGTGGTCCTTGCCGCACAGCTCGGCGCACTGGCCGCGGTAGATGCCGGGCTCCTCGATGCGCACCCAGGTCTCGCGCAGGAAGCCGGGGATGGCGTCGCGCTTGACGCCGAACTGCGGCACCCACCAGGTGTGGATCACGTCGGTGGAGGTGAGCAGGATGCGTACCTTCTTGCCCACCGGCAGCACCATCGGGTTATCCACTTCGAGCAGGTAGTGCTCGCCCTTGGCTTCCTTGCCCTCGATCTGCTCCCGCGGGGTGGACATGGTGCTTATGAAGCGGATGCCCGAATCCGGGTATTCGTACTGCCATTTCCACTGCATCCCGGTTACCTTCACCACCATGTCGGCCTTGGTGCGGGTGTCTTCCATCTCGATCACCGCGTGGAAGGCCGGGATGCCCATCAGCACGAAGTCGATGAACAGCAGGATGCCGAAGGGCACCAGCACCCAGAACCACTGCAGCGCGCCGGTGGGGCCGGTGAAGCGGGCGGGCTCGGCGCCGACGCTCTTGCGGTGCCTGACCATCGAATAGACCATGATCGCAAACACCACCACGAAGAGCACCGTGATGATCACCATGAACTCGTTGTGGATGTTCAGGGTGTCCCGGGCGATGGGGGTGACCGGGGTGGGGAAGTTCCAGCTGAAGTCGGCGCGGGCAGGGCCGGTGGCGAGGAGGGCGCCCAGTCCGGCGAGAAGGCCGGAGATGCGTGGGGCTGACTGAGTGAGGCGGATGCGGGGGTTGAGTGTCGTCAAGGCTCTACCTCTTCTCGTCGTGGGATGATGTCAGGGCTGCAGCCGCTGCCGGAGATCCATCGCCAGCATCTGGCGCTGGTCGGGTGTCATCAGTGCGCCGACCCGCGCGGTCTTGCCGTGGGAACGGATGCACACCAGCGGATCGTCAGGGCGCTCGCCTTCGAGGCTGACCCGGGCCCAGCCGGCATGAAAGCTGTGGTGCGATTCGCAGCCCGGCAGATGGCGGGTGACGGTCAGGCGGTCGCCTTCGAGGCGGATCGATTCGAACGAGGCATCGCGGCGCGCAAGGGCACGCAGGGCGACGAAGAGAAGAAGGAGTTCAAGACCGGCAAAGGGCAGCACCAGCCACGCGCCGGCCAGCCAGAAACCGAGGCTGATGAGGATGCTCGCCGCCAGGATGAGGCCGATGAGGCCGCGGCGGACTGCTGGGGTGAGTGAGCGGTTCGGGCGCGCGATCCATTCACGCGCGCCCGCCGTCTCTCTTGTTGTTATAGCCATGGCGTCTCCTCCAGGCCCTGTCTGCGACTTTTTGACGCAGATCAAATTCTGGAGCCAGTGTAGCATCGTGCATCGTTTTTGCAGTGCACTTGAAAAACGCGCAAGCAGTTGAAACTTAAAGGGGTTTTAAATGATTTCGATGTTGCGCCGCACCATCGTGACGGGCCTGGCGCTTGGCCTGCTGGCGGCCTGCTCGCCGAAGGGGGATGGCGGGCCCGGCGCGGGCTTTGCAAGCACCGACATCACCGGCGCCCAGTATGGCCAGAGCCTCAAGCTCACCGACCACACCGGCACCGTCCGCACCCTGGCCGACTACAAGGGCAAGGTGGTGACGATCTTCTTCGGCTACACCCAATGTCCCGACGTGTGCCCCACCAATCTGGTGAACATGGCCGAGGTGATGCGCCAGCTCGGGCCGGATTCCGACAAGGTGCAGGTGCTGTTCGTCACCGTCGACCCGGAGCGCGACACGCAGGAACTGCTGGCCCAGTACGTGCCGGCCTTCGATGCGCGTTTCGTCGGCCTGTTCGGCGACGCAGCGACCACCGCCGCGGTGGCCAAGGATTTCAAGGTGTTCTATCAGAAGCAGGGCGACACGAGCGGCAAGGCCTACACCGTCGATCACTCCACCGGCACCTACGTGTTCGACCCCCAGGGCCGGCTGCGGCTCTACGTGAAGCACGGCGAAAAGCCCGAGGTGGTCGCTGGCGACATCCGCAAGCTGCTGGCGGGCAAGTAGCCCGACCCGAAATCTGTGCCTATCGGATTTTCAATCTGATCGATCTGTGCCTATACCGGCTCTTGCTGGGCGCGGCACAAAACAAAAGGGCGACCCGGAAGTCGCCCTTTTTGCTGTTGCCTGCGTCTGGATCAGGCCAGCGCCACCAGTTGGGTGCGCATCTTCTGCATCGCCTTGGCTTCGATCTGGCGGATGCGCTCGGCGGAAACGCCGTACTCGGCGGCCAGTTCGTGCAGGGTGGCGGCGTCGCCTTCGGCCAGCCAGCGGCGCTGGACGATGGTGCGGCTGCGGTCATCCAGCGCGGCCAAGGCCTCGTGTAGCCCGCTATCCTGCAGTCGGGCGTATTCGCGCTGGGCGATCACCTCGGACGGTTCGGCGTGGGGGTCGGCCAGGTAGGCGATGGGCGCGAAGCGCTCCTCTTCGTCTTCGGGGCCGGATTCGAGCGCCACGTCGCCACCGGACAGGCGGGTTTCCATCTCGCGCACTTCTTCGGGCTTGACCCCGAGCTGCTCGGCGATGGTGCGGACTTCCTCGCCCTGCAGGGTGCTGCTGCTCGCCTTCAGGCCGCGCAGGTTGAAGAACAGCTTGCGCTGGGCCTTGGTGGTGGCGATCTTGACCAGCCGCCAGTTCTTGACGATGTATTCGTGGATCTCGGCCTTGATCCAGTGGATCGCGAACGAAACCAGCCGCACGCCGCGGTCCGGGTCGAAGCGCTTCACGGCCTTCATCAGGCCGACGTTGCCTTCCTGGATGAGATCGGCGTGGGGCAGGCCGTAGCCGAGGTAACCCCGGGCAATGGCAACCACCAGCCGCAAGTGGGACATGACCAGCTTGCGCGCCGCATCCAGATCCTCGTTCTCCCGGAAGCTGTGGGCGAGGTCGGATTCTTCCTTCTCGGTCAGCAGCGGGATGCGATTCACGCTCTGGATGTATTGATCCAGGCTGCCAACCGCGGACGGGACGGGAAACGACAAGGTATGGGACATCAGTAACAACCTCCTTCACCCAGATGTTAGCACTCCCTGCCTGTGAGTGCTAAGGGGGCGATTGGTTCCGCGGCAGGGGATTTTCCATACCGCACGGGCGACGCCCGCGCCCGTTGTTTACGGCCGCTGCGGGGCGGACTGCATGCCGCGGTGGTGCTTCGCCCGCTGGCCCGCCGCGGCCCGCGCTGTTATCTTCCCGTCGCTACCGAAGGCGCCGCCCGCGCCAGCCCCGAGGACGAACCGTGCACCCCACCGCCGCACTCATCCAGCTTCACGACGACATCGACCAGCGGGTCGGAATGATCCGCGCCGGGCAACCCGACTGGCTGTGCGCCAAGGGCTGCGACACCTGCTGCCGGCGCCTCGCCAGCGTGCCCACCCTCACCGCCGCCGAATGGACGCTGCTGCGGGACGGGCTGGCCGCGCTGCCGCCCGCCCAGCTGGATGAGATCCGCCGCCGCGTGGCCGCGCTGGCCGATGCCGCGGTGCGTCCGGTGGTCTGCCCGATGCTGGATGAGGCCAGCGGCGCCTGCCCGGTGTATCTCAGCCGCCCGGTGGCCTGCCGCACCTACGGCTTCTACATCGAGCGCGACAAGGGCCTGTACTGCCGCGACATCGAGGCGCAGGAAGCCGCTGGCGAACTGGCCGGAGTGGTGTGGGGCAACCACGAGGCCGTGGACCGCCGGCTCGCCGCCCTGGGCGAAACCCGCCCGCTGACCGACTGGTTTGCCGGCTGGACCGACGATCCACCTGCTCGCGGCGCGCCCTGACGGGATTTGCGCGGGTGGCTGCACGCAGAACTTGAAATCCGGCATTGACTGTATATTATTACAGCTTAAAGAGGGTTTCAAAGGTTTCACCATGCCGCGCTTCATCTGCCCCCATTGCCATAGCCCGGTCGATCCCGCATCGATGGATTTCGCCACCGGCCCCGGCGCCTATTACCGCGTCTGCCCGGTGTGCGACGAAGCCGTGCTGGTGTCCCTCGCTGCCGGCCTCCACGCCGCCGAGCCCGAGCCTGCCGCCAACAGTGCGCCCGAGCCGGAGCTCGCCCGATGAGCGACGCCGCCACGGCCGAGCTGCCCGCCTACCTCGCCAGCCTCAACGATGCCCAGCGCGCAGCGGCCCTCCACGGCGCCGGTGAGGCCGCGCCGGGGCCGCTGCTCATCATCGCCGGGGCGGGCTCGGGCAAGACCAACACCCTGGCCCACCGGGTCGCCCATCTGCTCGCCCAGGGCGCCGACCCGGCGCAGATTCTGCTGCTCACCTTCTCGCGCCGGGCGGCCGACGAGATGATCCGCCGTGTCCAGCGCATCGCCGCCCAGGTCTCACCGCGCCATGCCCGGCTGGCCCAGGGCGGCTTTCCGTGGGCCGGCACCTTCCACAGCGTGGGCGCGCGCCTGCTGCGGGAGTTCGCCGGGCGCATCGGGCTTGACCCCGGCTTCACCATCCACGATCGGGAAGATTCCGGCGACCTGATGAACCTCGTCCGCCACGAGCTGGGCTGCTCGGCCAAGCACAAGCGCTTTCCCCTCAAGGGCACCTGCCTTGCCATCTATTCGGCGGCGGTCAACACCCAGGCGCCCCTGGCCGAGGTGCTGCAGTCGAGCTTTCCGTGGTGTGCCGAATGGGAGACTGAGCTCAAGCCCCTGTTCCTCGCCTACGTCGAGGCCAAGCAGGCCCAGCAGGTGCTCGACTACGACGACCTGCTGCTCTATTGGGCGCAGATGGTGGCGGTGCCCGAGCTGGCCGATGAGGTGGGCGGGCGCTTCAGCCACATCCTGGTGGATGAGTTCCAGGACACCAACCGCCTGCAGGCCGGGCTGCTCCAGGCCATGAAGCCCGACGGCCGCGGCCTTACCGTGGTGGGCGACGACGCCCAGTCGATCTACAGCTTCCGCGGCGCCACGGTGCGCAACATCCTCGAGTTTCCCGATCAGTTCGATCCGCCCGCCCGGCGCGTCACGCTGGATCGCAACTACCGCTCCACCCAGTCCATCCTGGCCGCCGCCAACGACGTGATCGCCCAGGCCAAGGAGCGTTTCAGCAAGGATCTGTGGAGCGATCGCACGTCGGGCGAAAAGCCACGGCTGGTGTCGGTGCGCGACGAGGCCGACCAGGCCGCCTACGTGGTCGAGCAGGTGCTGGCCCGGCGCGAGGCGGGGCTCAAGCTCAAGGCTCAGGCGGTGCTGTTCCGCGCCGCCCACCACAGCGTGCGGCTCGAGATCGAGCTCACCCGGCGCAACATCCTCTTCGTGAAGTTCGGCGGCCTGAAGTTTCTCGAGGCCGCCCACGTCAAGGACGTGCTCGCCATCCTGCGCTGGGCGCAGAACCCGCGGGATCGCGTGTCGGGTTTCCGGGCGGTGCAGCTCCTTCCGGGCATAGGGCCGAAGACGGCCGGGCGAATCCTCGACAACATCCAGGCCGCCCCGTCAGGCTGCCAGCTGCTGCCCGAGCAGCCGGTGCCCGAGGCCGCCCGCGCCGAATGGGAAGTCTTTGCCCGGATGGTCGAAGCCCTCGATACCCCAGGCGCCTGGCCGGCGCCGCTGGAGCGCCTTGCCCAGTGGTACGAAGCCGGGCTCGACCGCCTGTACGAAGACGCCGCCGTGCGTCAGGCCGACATCCAGCAGCTCGTGCGCATCGCCGCCACCTACCCGAGCCGCGAGCGCTTCCTCACCGAGCTCACCCTCGATCCGCCCGACGCCACCAGCGACGAATCCGGCGCCCCGCTGCGCGACGAGGATTACCTCATCCTCTCCACCATCCACTCCGCCAAGGGGCGCGAGTGGCCGGCGGTGTCGGTGCTCAACACGGTGGATGGCTGCATCCCGTCTGATCTCGCCACCGGCAGCGAGCGGGAGATCGAGGAGGAGATGCGTCTGCTCTACGTGGCGATGACCCGCGCCAAGGATCACCTGGACCTCATCGTGCCCCAGCGTTTTTACGTGAGCGGGCAGGCCGCCACGGGCGATCGCCATGTGTATGCCAGCCGCACCCGCTTCATCCCCAACCGGCTGCTGGATCGCTTCGAGAGCACCAGCTGGCCACAGGTTGCGCCGGCAGCAGACGTCGATCCCGAGGCCCGCGAGAAGGCGGTGGATCTGGCGGCGCGGATGCGGGCGATGTGGCGCTGAAGGGGAGGGCGGGTCAGGGCTCGCCCTGGGGGCCGATGCGGAAATCCGCCAGCAGGGTGTCGGCGTCGGGCGTGAGGGGGCGGCCCTTGCTCTTCGTCCGGTTGTCCCGCGATGCATCGCGCCCGCAGGACGGCATGGCCACCACGGGCCGCGACGGATGCTTCTGGCCATAGCCGCTCAGGTCGTACACCTGGCCGTTGATCACCGTCCAGCAGTCGCCGGGCTTGTTGTGGCGGGCGACTTCGGCACGGCTGATGCGCTTTTCCACCGGCGCGGCGGCCACCGGGGCGGGCGCCGGTGCCGGCGGCGGTGTCATTCCGCTGCCCTGCCAGATCGCCGCGACCGCCAGCCAGAAGCCAACCGTGCCCAGATAGAACAGCTTGTGCATCATTTGAAATCGAAGGGTTCGAAATGGATGTGCCTGTCGGGCACTCCGCGGGCGCGCAGCAGCGCCACGGCGGCCTGCAGCATGGCGGGAGGCGCGCACAGGTGGCAGTGCCAGCCGGTCAGATCGGACGCCTGGGGCAGGATGGCTTTCAGGTTCGGCGCCCTCGGGCCGGTTTCCCGGGTCTCGAGGTGCAGGCCGGCGTCGTGGCTGGCCAGTTCTTCGAGTTCGTCAAGGCAGGCCGCGCCGGCGTCGTCGGGGTACAGGTAGATCAGGCGTGTGGGGGACGGCAGCCGGCCCTTGCGCAGCTTTGCGATGAAGGGCGCGATGCCGGCGCCGCCCGCCAGCCAGATGGCCGGCGGCACGTTGTCCTGGGAGACGAAATCGCCGAAAGGCCCCTGGATGCGCACGGCCACGCCGGTGTTGAGGGCCTGCAACTGGCGGGTGCAGCTGCCCAGCGCCTTGATGCCCAGCGAGATCTGCCCGTCCAGGCGCACGCCCGTCAGGGGGTAGGGGTGGAATTCGCCGCAGCCCTTGAAGTCTGGCCCGGCGCCAAAGGCGGCCAGCACGAACTGCCCGGTGTCGGCCTCGATCGGCAGGGTGAGGGGTTTGATGCGCACGTCCACGCTGTCGGCGGCCGGGTGGGCGACGTGGTCCACGATGAAGGGGCGGGCGTTCAGGCCGCCGCCGCGCAAGGCCTGCCACAGCATGAAGGCGAGGGCCAGGATCGGCAGGCCCAGCAGGGGATGGGTGTGGCCCAGCGCCGCCAGGTGGGCGACCGCCAGCATCACCGCCAGCCCGAGCAGCCAGTGGGACGCCCGCCAGATGTCGTAGGGCAGCCGCCGGGCCAGCGACACGCCGACGCCCACCATCAGCCCCAGCAGGGCCGCCCAGCCCAGCCAGCCGGGCCAGCCCTGCTGGAGCGGGTCCAGCGCCGACCAGGCCTGTTGCGGCGATTCTTCCCAGCTGTCGGCGGCCAGGGCCAGGGGGTGGAGCAGCAGCGCCAGATAGGCCAGGATGCCCAGCACGTTGTGCCAGCGGTACAGCCGCTCCAGCCCGCCCAGCCATTCGGTCACCCGTGGGGGGCGGAGCATTGTCAGCAGGCCGGCGAGGATCAGGCCAACGCCAACCCAGCCCGCAACGATCGCGACATTGCGCCCGGGTGTGAGGTTTTCGGGGTAGGCCCAGTAGACCGGAAGGGCGATCAGCAGCCCGGAGATCAGCGGCAGGGAGAGCCGGTTCAGTACGTTCATGTTGCTGGGCGGCTTACGGCTGGTCGGTTCGGGCTTGCAGGTGGGCGCAGAAATCTGGCCCGCCAGCCACCTCGCGCCCCGCGGCCCTGGCGCGCAGGGCGATCAGGCGCAGGTGGTCTTCCCGGTGGCGCAGGCAGTCGTCGTGGGTGCGAAAGCCGCGCACGCGGGCCTGATGTTCGATGCGTTCCGCCGGGCTCATCAGCGGCCAGCCGGGGGTGTTGCCCTCGTTCGCCCGCCACGGGCCGCGGGCAAACGCGCCGCCGGCTGCGCAGCCGAGCGCCAGGACGAACATCGTCCGGTACCCCCGCTTGATCATGACATCTCCCTACCCAAGGCTCACGGGCGTCAGTTTACTCCGCCTCTCCGGTCGCCTTGTGCCTTCCGTGAAACACATTTTCTGCCTTGAAGGCCTTTGGAGCCAGCCGCGGCGCCGCGGATCGGGCTGGCGAGGCGTGGGACGGCGGGGTGATGTGCAATCGGGTGCCTATTTTGTCATGGACAAATGGTTCTGGATTGCCTAAAATTGAGTCAGGTTCAGCCTCGCTAAGGTTTGTGCCTGTTTTGTGTCAAAGACAAAACGGTTTTCTCCTCCTGAGTGGCGTGGCCGGGTGGCCTTTTGAAGGGGTCGAGCATGTCCAGACTGTTCAAGCGGCTTCCCGGCCAAGTGCCAACCCCCGCCGGCGCCGAACGCGTGGTGCTGCGTCGCCTTCCCCGCATCCTGTTGATCGGCACCCTGCTGCTGGCCCTGCCGCCGTTGGTTGTCCGTCTGCTCACCGACATGGCGCCGGGCCTGGCGATGGTGGATATCTACTGCGTGAGCCTGATCGTCCTGCATTGGACGGTGGTCTTTACCGTGGGGATCGGGGCCTTCATCGTGATGGTGATGAAAGGCCCGGCCTACGTGGCCGACGCCTATCCGCTCTCCGACGCCGAGCGGCCCGGCTGAGGGCCGCCGGCGCCGTCAGCCGCCGTCATCCTGCCGACCACTCACCAGCCTGTCCGGATCAAAACCCTTGGCAACCAGCCGGGCGCGGATGCTTGCCTCAATGCGCGCATCGAGCGCCGGCTTGCGCGCGAGCACCCACAGGAAGCGCCGCGATGGCTCGCTGACCACCACCCACTGGTAGTTGTCGTCGAGCTCCACCACCCAGTAGTCACCCCACACCAGCGGCAGGAAGGACAGCCACGCCGGCGCAAAGCGCACCTCCAGCTTGGGTGACGTAGGCCCGCCGAGCTGCCGGGCCTGGCCGATCGCTTCGTTCATGCGGCCGTCGGCCAGCCGGCAGCGGTTGGTCACCCGCACGGTGTTGTCGGCTTGCAGCTGGTAATCGGCCGAGGATTCGCCGACGCATTGCTTCTGGAAGCGGTTGGGGTAACGGGCGATCTCGTGCCAGCGCCCCATGTAGCGGGGCACGTCGAGGGATTCGATGGTGGTGAGCGGGGCGGCGGCATCGTCGGCCACGGCCGCCAGCGGCGCCGCGACGGCCAGCGCAGCGGCGATCAGCAGGCGCTTCATGACGCAGTGGCCCGGGCGGCGCGCCAGGCGGCAAGGGCGGCGAGGGCGTCGTCGAGGGTGGCGAAGAGCTGCACGCCTTCCTGACGGGCCACCCGGGCCACGCCACGGCCGCCGGCCCACAGGTCGATGTTCGCCGGCAGCATCTGGCGCAGCTGCTGGAGCAGGCCGGGGATCTGGCGCTGGGGAAACGCCACCGAGAACGACAGTGCGACGATGTCGGCCCGGTGGGCCTCGGCGGCGCGGCTGATCTCCAGCAGCGGCATCTGGGTGCCCAGCGGCACACAGTCGGCACCCTCCAGGGCCAGCATCGATTCGGCCATCAGCAGACCCAACACGTGGGGCTCGTCGGGCACGCTGGTCAGCAGCACCCGCGGGCCGCGACCGGCCGTGGGCAGGGTGGCGATCACCTGGCGCAGCAGGCGCTTGGTGAGCTCGGTGTACAGGTGTTCCTCGAAGACTTCGAAGCTGCCGTTCTCCCAGGCTTCGCCCACCTTTTCGGTCAGCGGGGCGATGGTGTCCTGGACAAAGTGCTGCAATCCCTGGCGAGCGAGGCGTTGCTGCATGGCCTGCTGATAGCCGGCGGAATTGTGCTGCTTGATGAGGGCAAGCAGCTCGTCCAGCTCGACGGCCTCGGCCGGCGGGGTGGATTCGACCGGCCGCGGGCGGCGCGGGGCCAGGCTGGCGAGCTCGTCGGCCGGTGCGCCGATCAGCTTGCCGGGCCGATGCCCTTGATCCATCAGGCGTTTGATGAGGCGCAGGCGCTCCACCTGATCGGCCGGATAGACCCGCTCGCCGTTGCAGTCTCGTTGTGGCGTCGGAAAGCCGTAGCGCCGCTCCCACATGCGCAGGACGTCCTTGGATAGCCCGGTGTCGCGCTCCACGGCGGCGATGTTGAAGCTGAGGGTGTTCATATTTGTCCTGAACAAATGTTAGACAAACCGTTGACAAATGGGAATCTGATCCCTATCTTACGAACAAAGAGCTATTTTGTCTAGGACAAACAAAAAGTGAGGCTGAACATGCGTATCCAATCTGGCGGTTTTGCCTGGCTTGCGGCGGTGGTGCTGGCCGGTGCTGCGCCCGGCGTGGCATCCGCAGCCTGCCCGCCGCTGCTGGAGCACAGCTTCACCACGCTCCAGGACGGCAAGCCGATGCCCCTGTGCCAGTACGCCGGCAAGGTGATCCTGGTGGTGAACACCGCCAGCTACTGTGGCTTCACCAGCCAGTACGACGGGCTCGAAAAGCTCTACGCCCGCCTGAAGGACAAGGGGCTGGTGGTGGTCGGGTTTCCGTCCAACGACTTTGGCGAGCAGGAGCCCGGCAACGACAAGGAAATCGCCGATTTCTGCCGGCTCACCTACGGGGTGAAGTTTCCGATGGCCAGCAAGACGGTGGTCAGCGGCAAGGGCGCCAACCCCTTCTATCTGAAGCTCGCCGAGATCACCGGCAGCCGCCCCAAGTGGAACTTCCACAAATACCTCATCAACCGGGATGCGACCCAGGTGGTCGCGTACACCAGTTTCACCAAGCCGGACGACAAGGAATTGGTCAACAAGATTGACCAATTCCTCAAATAACCCCAACGTCAGGAGCCTGCCCCGATGAATGCCCCCGAGTCCCTTTTTCTCCCCGACGTGCAGTCCTCCGTCGATCATCGCCGGCTGGCGATCCACCAGGTGGGCGTGAAGGGCCTGCGCTACCCCCTCGCCTGGCGGGCTGCCGGCGGCGAGACGGTGAACTCCGTTGCCACCGTGACCATGAGCGTCGGCCTGCCGCCGGAGGTCAAGGGCACCCACATGTCGCGCTTCGTCGAGCTGCTCGAAGCCCGCGACGGCGCCCTCGACCACGCCGGCCTGCTGGCCATGGCCGACGAGATGCTGCTGCGCCTGGATGCCGCCAGCGGACGCATCGAGATGGCTTTCGCCTACTTCATCAAAAAGGCGGCGCCGGTTTCTGGCGTGGAGAGCCTGCTCGACTACGACGTGACCCTGATCGCCGAACGGCTCGAGAACGAGGCGCCCCGGCTCACCCTGCGGGTCGTCGCGCCCGTCACCAGCCTGTGCCCGTGCTCCAAGAAGATCTCGGCCTACGGCGCCCACAACCAGCGCTCCCACATCACGCTGGAGGCCCGCCTGCGCGCGCCGATGGACATCGAGGAGCTGGTGCGCATCGCCGAGGATGAAGCCTCGTGCGAGGTCTTCGGGCTGCTCAAGCGGCCGGATGAAAAGTGGGTCACCGAGCGCGCCTACGACAACCCCAAGTTCGTCGAGGATCTGGTGCGCGACATCGCCCTGCGCATGGCCGCCGAGCCGCGCATCGCCGAATGGAAGGTGGCCTCCGAGAACTTCGAGTCCATCCACAACCACTCCGCCTACGCCGAGCTGTACGGCTGCAACCCCTGAGGCGCGCCATGCACGCAAAGCAACGCATCGCCGTGGTCGGGGCCGGCATCTCGGGCCTCGCCACCGCCTGGCTGCTGGGCCGCCAGCACGCGGTGACCCTCTTCGAGGCCGGCGACTACCTGGGCGGTCACACCAACACCGTGGATGTGACGCTGGAAGGGCGCACGCATCCGGTGGACACCGGCTTCCTGGTGTTCAACGAGAAGACCTACCCCAACCTCATCGCCCTGTTTGCGCTGCTGGGCGTGGAGAGCGTCGAGACCGAGATGTCCTTCGCGGTCAGCCTCGAATCGCCCAACCTCGAATGGGCCGGCAGCAACCTGGCGACGATCTTCGGCCAGAAGCGCAACCTGGTGCGCCGGCGCTTCTGGGCGATGCTCTCCGACATCCTGCGCTTCAACCGCGAGTGCACCGCCTGGCTCGACGCCAACCCCGACAACGACCGCCGGCTGCGGGATTTCCTCACCGAGGGGCGCTACTCCCGCGCCTTCGCCGACTGGTATCTGCTGCCCATGGCCGCCGCCATCTGGTCCTGCCCCACCGGCCAGATGCTCGACATGCCGCTGGCCACCTTCATCCGCTTCTGCCACAACCACGGCCTGCTGCAGATCTTCGACCGGCCCATGTGGCGCACCGTCAAGGGCGGCGGGCGCGAATACGTGCGGCGCATCGCCGCCCAGCTCGACGACGTGCGGCTCGCCTGCCCGGTGACGTCGGTGCGCCGCAGCGGGGCCGGCCTGCAACTCACCCATCGCCACGGCACCGAGACCTTCGACCAGGTGGTGATGGCCTGCCACAGCGACCAGGCCCTGACGATCCTCGGCGACGCCGCCAGCCCCGCCCAACGCGAGCTGCTGTCGGCGATCCGCTACCAGCCCAACCGCGCCGTACTGCACACCGACAAGGCGCTGCTGCCCCGTGATCCGCGCCTGTGGTCGGCGTGGAACTACCTTGCCGGCCGCGGCGAGCCGGGCCATCAGCCGGTGGGCGTGTCCTACCTCATCAACCGCCTGCAGCCGCTGCCCTTCCGCACGCCGGTGGTGGTCACCCTCAACCCCGCGCGGGAGCCCGACCCCGCGAGCGTGATCGCCGAGTTCGACTACGCCCACCCGATCTTCGACGGCCCGGCCATCGCCGCCCAGCAGCGCTTGCCGGCGGTGCAGGGGGAGGGTGGCGTGTGGCTGGCCGGCGCCTGGGGCAGCTTCGGCTTCCACGAAGACGGCCTGCGCTCGGCGCTGGCGGTGGCCAACCGGCTCGGCGTGATGGCCCCATGGCAGGGCGCAGCGCCGGCTGACGTCCGCCAGGCCGAAATGGCCTGAGCGCCCCATGGACACCGCTCCGTCACTCTTCGTCGGCCACGTGATGCACCGCCGGCTACGCCCGGCGATGCATGCCTTCGTGTATCCGGTGTTCTTCGTGCGGCTGCCCCTGCGCCGGCTCGAATCCGCCCGCCGGGCGATCTTCGGCGTCGAGCGCTGGAACCTCCTCGGCTTTCGCACCGCCGACCACGGCCCCCGCGACGGCAGCCCGCTGCTGCCGTGGATCGAGTCCCTGCTGCGCGCCCGCGGCCTGCCGCCGGATGGCGAGATCGTCCTGCAGACTTTTCCGCGCGTGTTCGGCTACGTGTTCAACCCGGTGAGCTTCTGGTTCTGCCACGACCGCGCCGGCCTGCTGGTGGCGGTGCTGGCCGAGGTGAACAACACGTTCGGCGGCCGCCACGCCTATTTGCTCCACCACCCGGACGGCGCGCCCATCTGCGACGCCGACGAGTTTGGCGCCGACAAGGTCTTCCACGTCTCGCCCTTCAACCGCGTGGAAGGCAGCTACCGCTTCCGCTTCCAGCTCGGCCGCAGCGTGCAGGCCGTGCACATCGACTACGACGACGCCGAAGGCGAGCTCCTCGCCACCGCCATCAGCGGCCGTCCGCGGGCGTGGACGACCCGCGCCCTCGCCGCCGTCCTCGCGCGGATGCCCTTCCTCACCCTGGGCGTGATCGCCCGCATCCACTGGCAGGCCCTGCGCCTGTGGTGGAAGGGCGTGCCCTTCCTCGGCGCCCGCCCCGCCAACCCAGCCCTACGGGAATCGACAAAATGAACAACACGATGATCCTGCGCGGCGTTGCCCGCGATGCCTCGTCCCGCGACACCCGCACCGTCTTCGACCTGCTCGACAAGCTCGAAGGCGGCCCGCTGGAGGTGCGCCTGCCCGACGGCTCCTGCGTGCTCTTCGGCCACGGCGACCGGGGCGTCACGCTGCAGGTGCACGACAAGGCCGTGTTCAGCCAGATCCTCGCCCGGGGCGACATCGGCCTCGCCGAAGCCTACATCGACGGCCTGTGGGATTCGCCCGATCTGCCCGGTCTGCTCACCCTGCTCGCCGCCAATCGCGACGTGCTCAAGAAGGCACTCTACGGCTCGTGGCGCGAGCTGCTGTCGGCGCGCCTGCGCCACTGGCTCAACCGCAACAGCCGGGCCGGCAGCAAGCGCAACATCATGGCCCACTACGACCTGGGCAACGACTTCTACAGCCTGTGGCTCGACCCCAGCATGAGCTACTCGTCGGCCCTGTACCGCGAGGCGCTGGAGCCGACCTTCGAATCCGCCCAGGAGGCCAAGTACCGCCGCATCCTGCGCCGCCTCGACCCCGAACCCGGTCAGCGCATCCTCGAGATCGGCTGCGGCTGGGGCGGTTTTGCCGAGCTCGCCACCCGTCGCGGCGCCCAGGTCACCGGCCTCACCCTGTCGCCGGCCCAGCAGGCCTGGAGCCGCGCCCGGGTGCCCGAGGCCGACATCCGCCTGCAGGACTACCGGGACGTGAAGGAGCGCTTCGACCACATCGTCTCCATCGAGATGTTCGAGGCGGTGGGCGAGCGCTGGTGGCCCAGCTATTTCCGCACCATCGCCCGCAACCTCGCCCCCGGCGGCAAGGCGCTGGTGCAGAGCATCACCATCCACGACGAGCTCTTCTCCCGCTACCGCAAGGGCACCGATTTCATCCAGCAGTACATCTTTCCCGGCGGCATGCTGCCGTCGCGCAAGGCCTTCCGCGCGGTGGCGGCAAAGGCCGGGCTGGCGGTGAAGGATGAGTTCGCCTTCGGCCACGACTACGCGGTGACCCTCGCCCAGTGGCGCGCCAACTTCGACGCCAACTGGCCGCGCATCGAGCGGCTGGGCTTCGACGACACCTTCCGCCGCCTGTGGCGGATGTATCTCGGTTACTGCGAGGCGGGCTTCCGGGCCGGCAGCGTCGATGTGGTCCAGTTTGAACTCGTCCACCGCTAGGCGCCGGCTGCTGCTGGCGCTGGCCATCTGGCCGTGGCTGCCGGCCTTCGCCGCCGAGCCGGCCGCGCCCGTCCGCGGGTTGCGCCGCTGGGGGCAGGGCGAGTTCCGGCGCTTCGGCTTCCTCGTCTATGAGGCCACCCTGTGGGGCAACGACGACCCCGTTCGTCCGCCGCTGGCCCTGCGCCTCGACTACCGGCGCAACATCGCCGGCAGCGCCATCGCCGACGCCAGCGTGAAGGAGATGCGCCAGCTTGGCGCCGACGAAGCCCTGCTGCGCCGCTGGGGCCCGGAGATGGCCCGGCTCTGCCCGGACGTGAAACCCGGCGACCACATCGTCGGCGTGTATCGGCCGGAGGGCGCGAGCTTCCTGTTCAACGGCCGGCCTCTGGGCGAGATCCCGGAGCCGGAATTCGCCCGCCGCTTCTTTGGCATCTGGCTCGACCCCCGCACCAGCGCCCCGGATCTGCGCGCCGCCCTGCTGCGTCGGCCGGAAGGCTGAGATGCCCGCCCGCCGCGCCCTTGCCTACGGCCTGCTGGGCCTGCCGCTGGCCTTTGCCGCGCTGCCGGTTTATGTGCATGTGCCGCGGCTGTATGCCGAAACCGCCGGGCTGCCGCTGGCGCTGCTGGGGGCGATCCTGCTGGGCGCACGCCTCCTCGACGCCGGCATCGACCCCTGGTTGGGCTGGCTGGCCGACCGGCTGCCCCGGCGCGGGATGCTCGCGGTGGCGCTGCTGCCCTTTGCCGCCGGCTTCGCCGCCCTCGTCAATCCGCCCGCCAGCCACGCCGCCGCCTGGCTGCTGGGCGCGCTGGCGCTTACCTATCTCGGCTTCTCGGCGGCCACCGTGGCCTACCAGGCCTGGGGCGCCGACATCGCGCCGGATTCGGCTGAGCGCACCCGCTTCACCGCCGCCCGGGAAGGCTTCGGCCTTGCCGGCGTGGTGCTCGCCGCGGCCCTGCCCGGGCTGTTGGCGGCGGATCACAACACCGGCCTCGGCCGGCTGGGCTGGGTGCTGCCGCCCCTGCTGCTGGTGACCGCGGTGACGACGCTGGTGGGCGTAGGGCCGGCGGCAGGGCGCGTCGCCGCGCTGGCCGAGCCGGTCGGGGCCAGCCTGCGGGGCGCGCTGGGCGATGCCGCCTTCCGGCGCCTGCTGGCGGTGTTCGTCGCCAACGGCCTGGCCGCGGCGCTGCCGGCCACCTTGTTCCCGTTTTTCGTGGCCGACGTGCTTGAGGCCGACGCCGCCGGCGGGCCGCTGCTGGTGGCCTACTTCCTGGCCGGCGCGGCGTCGCTGCCTCTGTGGGTGAGGCTCGCCGCGCGGCACGGCCGGGTGACCGCCTGGCTCGGCGCGATGGGGCTGGCGATGCTCGCCTTCGGCTGGGCGGCCCGGTTGGGGGCCGGCGACGTGGCGGGCTTTGCGCTGGTCTGCGTGGCCTCCGGGCTGGCACTCGGGGCCGATCTGGCGCTGCCCGCCGCCATCGCCGCCGACCTGGGCGAACGTCAGGGCCGGGCCGGCGCCTGCTTCGGGGTGTGGAACCTCGCCGCCAAACTCAACCTGGCCCTCGCCGCCGGGCTGGCCCTGCCGCTGCTGGCGTGGCTGGGCTATCAACCGGGCAGCGGCACCGGGCTGCCCGCCCTCAGCTTCACCTACGCGCTGCTGCCGCTGGCCTTCAAGGCGGTGGCGGCGGCGCTCCTGTGGCGCTGGCGCCACCTGCTGGAGATCACATCATGAAAACCCTGCTTGCCACGGCCCTGTGCCTCGGCCTCACCGCCTGCGCCTCGCCCGGCGTCGAACAGTACAAGGCCGAAACCCCGGTGCTCGATCTGCGCACCTACCTCAACGGCACCGTTGATGGCTGGGGGATGTTCCAGGGGCGCTCCGGTGAGGTGAAGAAGCGCTTCCACGTGGTGATCGACGCCCGCTGGGAGGGCGACACCGGCGTGCTCGACGAGCACTTCCAGTGGTCCGACGGCAGCACCTCGCGCCGCGTGTGGACGCTCACCCGCCAGCCCGACGGCACCTACCGGGGCCGCGCCGACGACGTGGTCGGCGAGGCCACCGGCGAGCTCGCCGGCAACGCCCTGCGCTGGCGCTACGTGCTGGCCCTGCCGGTGGATGGCCGCACCTATCACGTGGATTTTGATGACTGGATGTTCCTGATGGACGGGCAGGTGATGATGAACCGCTCGTACATGTCGAAATGGGGCTTCCGGCTGGGCGAGGTGACCCTCACCTTCGTCCGCCGGCCCGGGTCATGAACCCGAAGATCACTGACTGGCGCGGCCGGCGGGTGTGGCTGGTGGGCGCCTCCAGCGGCATCGGCGCGGCGCTGGCGCAGCATCTGGCCGGGCTGGGGGCGCGGCTGGCCCTCACCGCCCGCAGCGCCGACCGGCTGGCGGGGCTCGATCTGGGCGACGCCGAGGTGCTGATCCTGCCCTGCGACGCCACCGACGCCGCAGCCCTGGCGGCCGCCCGGGACAGCCTCGTTGCCGCGTGGCAGGGGGTCGATCTGGTGATCTACCTCGCCGGCGACTACGTGCCGATGACCGCTGCCAGCTTCGATCTGGCGGTGGCCGAGCGGGTGGTGGCGGTCAACTTCGGCGGGGCGATGCGCCTCGCCGCCTGCGTGCTGGGCGATCTGCAGCCCGGTGGCGGGATCGCCTTCGTGGCCAGCGTGGCCGGCTACCGCGGCCTGCCCCGGGCGCTGTGCTACGGGCCGGGCAAGGCGGCGCTGATCCACTTTGCCGAATGCCTGCATTTCGATCTGGCGCCGAAGGGCGTGGGCGTGTGGGTGGTCAATCCCGGCTTCGTCGCCACCCGGCTCACCGCCCGCAACGACTTTGCCATGCCGGCGCTGATGAGCCCCGATGCCGCCGCCGCGGCGCTGGTGGCGGGGTTCGCCACGGGGCGCTTCGAGATCGATTTCCCGAAACGCTTCACCCGCATCATGAAGCTGCTGGCGCTGCTGCCTTACCGCTGGTATTTCCCGCTGGTGCGCCGGCGGACCGGAGCCTGAGATGAGCCTGAACGCCCTGATCGCCTTTTACGAGAGCCTCACCGAGGAGAGCGTCGTCCGCCTGCCGGCCTTCTACACCGAGGACGCCACCTTCACCGACCCCTTCAACGACGTGCGCGGCGTGCGGGCGATCCAGCGCATCTTCCGGCACATGTTCCGGCAGGTGGAGACGCCGCGCTTCGTGGTGCTCGAAAAGGTGGCCGATGCCGACGGGGCGGTGCTGGTGTGGGCCTTCCACTTCCGTTTCCGGCGCAGCGGGCCGCCGCAGGTGATCCAGGGCGTGTCCCACCTCAAGTTTGACGACGACGGCCGGGTGAATTTCCACCGGGATTACTGGGATGCCGCCGGTGAGCTCTACAGCAAGCTGCCCGGCATCAAGTTGCTGATGACGCTGCTGCGGCGCAAGCTGGCGGCCTGAACCGCGCGCCGTGACGTCCGGGTTAAAGCCCCGGAGCATGCTGCCGATAATGGGAGCGGTGGTACGCTGTGCCACATTGGCGACCCGGCGCACCCCCGGGGCACGGTCGAACCCCCGCATTCCCAATCGAGGCAGGTCATGATCAGCAACGGCAGCTCCCCGCAACCGGTCGAAAACAAGCCGGGCCAGACCATCCTGATCGTGGACGACACGCCTCAGAACCTGACCATCCTCGGCGAGCTTCTCCAGCCTTATTACCGCGTCCGCGCGGCCAACTCCGGCGAGCGTGCCCTGCGGGCCGCCGGGCTGCAGCCACGCCCCGACCTGATCCTGCTCGACGTGATGATGCCGGACATGGACGGCTACGCAGTGATGGAACGCCTGCGCGCCGACCCCGCCACCCGCAACATCCCGGTGATCTTCGTGACCGCCATGCACGGTGTCGAGAGCGAGGAGCACGGCCTCGAGCTGGGGGCCGTCGACTACATCACCAAGCCCATCAACCCGGCCATCGTGCTCGCCCGGGTGCGCACCCACCTGGAGCTCAAGCAGGCCCGCGACCGGCTGTCCGTCGAGAACCAGTGGCTCGAAGGCGAAGTGGCCCGGCGGATGCGTGAGAACCTGCTGATTCAGGATCTCAGCGTGCGCGCGCTGGCTTGTCTTTCTGAGGCCCGCGACAACGAGACCGGCCTGCACATCGTGCGCACCCAGACCTACGTGGAGCTGCTGGCCCGTCGCCTCGCCGACCACGACCGCTTCCGTGACGCGCTGGCCGGTGACCGCCTGGGGATGATCGTCAAGGCCGCGCCGCTCCACGACCTGGGCAAGGTCGGCATCCCCGACGGCATCCTGCTCAAGCCGGGCAAGCTGACCGACGAAGAATTCGAGATCATGAAGCACCACGCCACCATCGGCGCCGACGCCATCGGCAAGGCGATGGAGCAGGCTTCGGCCAGCGCCGGCGCCGATGCGGCCGAAAGAGCTTCGCGGGCCTTCCAGTTTCTGGGCGTGGCGCGGGAGATCGCCCTCGGCCACCACGAGAAGTGGGACGGCTCCGGCTACCCGCAGCGCCTGGCCGGTGATGACATCCCGGTGTCGGCCCGCCTGATGGCCCTGGCCGACGTGTTCGACGCGCTGATGACCCGCCGCGTGTACAAGCCGCCCTTCAGCCTCGAGGAGACCACCCGGATCATCCGCGACGGCCGCGGCAGGCATTTCGACCCGGACGTGGTGGACGCCTTCATGGCGTGTCGCGACGCCTTTGCCGATATCGCCGTGCGCCTTGCTGACCCGATGCCGGAAGACGCGGAGCAGGCGCGATGATCCCGTCTCCGCCCCGTCCGCCTCACTGAAAGCCGCCCCCCATGCGCTGCTCCCGCCGTGTCCGATCCGATTCAGGAAGCGCGGAATGGCGCGTGCGGCAGGGCGGCCTGGCGGGCACCACTGCCTTCCGCCGTCGCCGGCTGACACGGCAGGCCACCGATGCCGCCGACGCCCGCGAGCAGCTTGCCGGCACCCTCGACGCGCTCCCCGACGCCTACCTTGAGCTGGACCGTGACGGCCTTTGCCTCGACGCCCACGTCCGCCACTCCGCCCTTTTCGCCGACCAGCCCGGGCCCCTTGCCGGACACGACATCCGCACCCTTTTGGCGCCCGAGCCCGCTGCCATCCTGACGGCAGCCCTGGCGGCCGCCGACGCCCACGGCAGCGACATGGGCCGCACCCTGCAGATCGAGGCCGGCGGCCAGACCCACTGGTTCGAGCTGGCCGTCACCGCCCGCCCGGGCGCCGGCACCACGCGCTTCATCGTGCTGGCCCGGGACATCACCGCCCGCCGCCAGGCCGATCTGGACCAGAGCAGCCTGCTGGAGGCCGAGGTGGCCCGGCGCACTGCCGATCTCGCCACCGCCATCGAGGAAGAGGCGGCGATCCTCGATTCGGCCAGCGTCGGCATCGTGGTGCTGAAGGAGCGGCGGATCGTCCGCACCAACCGGCGGATGGACGAGATGTTCGGCTACGCCCCGGGGGAGCAGGTCGGTCAGTTCACCCGCATCTGGTATTGCAGCGAAGAAGACTGGGCCGAGACCGGGCAGGAGGTGCGCAGCCAGGTGTGGCGCGGCCAGACCCACCAGCGCGTGCAGGAAGTCCAGCGCCGCGACGGCAGCCGTTTCTGGGTCCGCATGTCGGGCCGGGCGATCGACGCGGCCGACCCGACCAAGGGCATGGTCGGGATCATCGAGGACATCACCGCCGAGCGCGCCGCGGCCGAGGAGATGCAGCGCGCCCGGGCCCTGGCCGAAGAAGCCGTGCGGGTGAAGTCGGATTTCCTCGCCAACATGAGCCACGAGATCCGCACTCCGATGAACGCCATCGTCGGCATGGCCTACCTCACGCTCCAGACCAGCCTCTCCGGGCGCCAGCGGGATTACCTCACCAAGATCCAGGCCGCCAGCCAGCACCTGCTGGGCATCATCAACGACATCCTCGACATCTCGAAGATCGAGGCCGGCAAGCTGGTGATCGAGCACGTGGGCTTCTCCCTCGACCGGGTGCTCGACAACGTCACCGGCCTGATCGCCGAGAAGACCGCCGAGAAGGGGCTGGAGCTGATCGTCGATGTGGCCGACAACGTGCCCGGCGAGCTGGTCGGCGACCCGCTGCGGCTCGGACAGATCCTCATCAACTTTGCCAACAACGCGGTGAAGTTCACCGAGCGCGGCGAGGTGACGATCCGCGTACGGCTCGCCGAGATGCGGGACGACGGGCCGTGCCTGCGCCTGTCGGTCACCGACACAGGCATCGGCATCACCGACGACCAGCGCGGCCGGCTGTTCCGCAGCTTCGAGCAGGCCGATTCGTCCACCACCCGCAAGTTTGGCGGCACCGGCCTCGGGCTCGCGATCAGCAAGCGGCTGGCCGAGCTGATGGGCGGAGAGGTGGGCGTGGACAGCATTCCGGGCGTCGGCTCCACCTTCTGGTTCACCGCCTGTTTCGGCCGGGGGGCGGCTCAGCCGCGCCGGCTGGTGCCGCGGGCCGATCTGGCCGGGCGCCCGGTGCTGGTGGTGGATGACAACCCCAACGCCCGCGACGTGCTCGCCGACATGCTCCGGCGCATGGGTTTTGCGGTCACCGCCGTGGATTCGGGGCGCGCGGCGCTGCATGCGGTGCGCGACGCCGAAACCCGCGGCGCGCCCTTCGCGGTGGTCTTCCTCGACTGGCAGATGCCCGACCGGGACGGCATCGCCACCGCCGGCGACATCCGCGACCTGAAGCTCGCCGAGCCGCCGCGGCTGGTGATCGTCACCGCCTACGGGCGGGAGGAGCTGATCCGCTCGGCGGGCAGCGTGGATATCCACGACGTGCTCATCAAGCCCGTCACCGCGTCGCTGCTGTTCGACACCGTGCTGCGCCTCCTGGCCGGCGAGGACGCCGGCGAGCGCGCGGCGGCTGTGGGCACGGCCCCGCCGCCCCTGCCGGCGGCCGAGCTGGGCGCCATCGCCGGTGCGCGCATCCTGCTGGTGGAAGACAACGACCTCAACCAGCAGGTGGCCACCGAGATGCTGGCTCACGCCGGCTTTGAGGTGGATGTGGCCGACAACGGGGCGGTGGCGGTCGAGAAGGTCTCGGCCGGCGCCTACGACCTGGTGCTGATGGACATGCAGATGCCGGTGATGGATGGGCTCACGGCCACCCGGGCGATCCGCGAGCAGCCCGATCTGGCCTGGCTGCCCATCGTGGCGATGACCGCCAACGCGATGTCCGGCGACCGGGAGCGCTGCCTCGCGGCCGGCATGCAGGATCACGTGGCCAAGCCCATCGACCCGGCCACGCTGTGGGCCACGCTGCTGCGCTGGATCAAGCCCCGCAGCGGCATGGCCGCGCCAGTGGCGGGCGCCCGGGCTGAAGCCGAAGCGCCGGCGACCGGAACCGGCGCGGTGATCGCCCGGCTTGCGGCAATCGCCGAACTGGACGTGCCGGCCGGGGTGCGCAATGCCCTCGGGCGGGAATCCCTCTACATCGCCCTGCTGGGCAAGTTCGTCAGCGGGCAGGGGGATTTTCCGGCCCATGTGACGTCGGCGCTGCAGGATGTGGACTGGCTCTCCGCCGAGCGGCTGGCCCACACCCTGAAGGGCGTGGCGGCGCAGATCGGCGCCTACGGGCTGAGCGAGCTGGTGGCCCGTTTCGAGCTGGCCGTGCGCAAGCGCGAGCGGCTGGTGGTGATGGTGCCGCTGCAGGCCGAGATCAGCCGGCGGCTGACTGCGCTGGTGGCGGCCATCGTGGCGGCGCTGCCCGGCGAGCGCCGCCTGCCGGCGCCGGTGGCCGTGGATCCGGACGAGCTGCAGGCCGCCTGCGCGCGTCTGGCGCGGGAGCTGGCCGACGATGACTTCTCCGCCAACCAGACCCTCGATGCCCACGAGGCGATGCTGCGGGCGGGGCTGGGGCACCGCTTTCCGGTGCTCGCCGAGGCGGTGCGTTCGTTTGATTTCGGCCTGGCCCTGAGCTGCCTGACCGAAGCCGCGGCGAGCCTCGACATCCCGATCTGACGCGCGCCCTCAGCCGGCTTCAGTGCTCCTGGGGCGCGTGCCGGGCGATCAGCTCGTCCAGCATCTGGTGGGCGGATTCGAACTCGAAGTTCTCGATGGCGTCGCCGATCTGGCGGGCGGTGTCCGGCTGCAGGCTTGCCAGCAGGTCGCCGTGGGTGCGCCACAGGGTGGCGGACTGCATGTCGTCATCGGACAGCAGGCGGGACAGTTCGCTGCCGACGCGGCGCACTTCCTGCAGATCGGCCGGCCTGACCTGGGGGGCGGGTGCCGGGGCACCGGATTGCAGCGTGGCCTCGATGGCCGGCACAAGCTGGGCAAGCTCGGTGGCGAGGGTGGCGATGCCGGCTTCCAGCTGGTCGGTCGGGGCCTTGTCGCGGATGGCCTTTTCGAGGGCGGCGGCGGTGCTGGCCACCCGCATGGCGCCGATCGAGCCGGCGCTGCCCTTGAGGCTGTGGGCGGCCCGTTCGGCCTCGGGCAGCTGGCCGTCGTTGAGCATCTGGCGCAGCGTCGTGGCATCGGCCCGGTGGGAGCGGGCGAACACGCCGAGGATGCGCCGATAGCGTTCTTCATGGCCGCGCATGGTGCGCAGGCCGATCGCCACGTCGAGGCCGTCGATGTCGCCCAGGCTGGGCTGGGTTTCGGGTTTTGGTGCTGGCGTGGGGCCCGCCAGCGCGCCGGTGGGGAGCCAGCGCAGCAGGGTCTGGTAGAGCACGTCCGGGTCGACGGGCTTGGGCACGTGGTCGTTCATGCCGGCGGCGAGGCACAGGTTGCGGTCTTCGTCGAAGGCGTTGGCGGTCATCGCGACGATGGGCACGGTGGCGCCGCCGGGCAGGGCGCGGATGGCGGCCGTGGCTTCGAGTCCGCCCATCACGGGCATGCTGAGGTCCATCAGGATCAGGTCGAAGCTGCCGCTGTCGCGCACCTTGTCCACAGCCTGCTGGCCGTCCTCGGCGAGCTCCACGTTGATGCCGGCGTCGCTGAGCAGCTCGCAGGCGATCTCCTGGTTGAGGGGGTTGTCCTCGGCCAGCAGGATGCGGCGGCCGGCGTAGTGCTCGCGCAGGCGGCGCAGGGGGTCGGAGAACTCGCCGGGCAGCGGGTCGGCGGGGCCTTCGCTGCGCTGGATGGCCTGGCCTGCTTCGAGGTGCAGGCGCAGCCAGAAGGTGCTGCCGGCGCCCTCGGCGCTGCGCACGCCGATCTCGCCGCCCATCAGCTCGGCCAGCCGTTTGCTGATCGCCAGCCCGAGGCCGGTGCCGCCGTACTTGCGGGTGGTGGAGTTGTCGGCCTGCTCGAAGGCGCGGAAGACGGCAATCTGCTGGGCTTCGCTGAGGCCGATGCCGTGGTCCTCGACCTCCAGCCGCAGATCGACGCCGCTGCCGGTGCCGGGCAGGCGGATGGCGCGCAGGGTGATTGCGCCATGGCCCGAGAACTTCACCGCGTTGGACAGGAAATTGACGAGGATCTGCTCGATGCGCACCGGGTCGCCGCGCAGCAAAGCCGGCAGCTCGGGGTCGATATCCACCACTACCGGCAGCTGCTTCTGGTTGGCGCTTTCGCGAATGAGGTTGGTGGCCTTCTCGAGGGTGTTGCGCAGGGGGAAGTCGATGGCTTCGAGGGTGATCTTGTCGGCCTCGATCTTCGACAGGTCGAGAATGTCGTTGATGATGCGCAGCAGGTGCTGGGCGGCGGAGCCGATCTTCTCGACCCGGTCGAGCTGCACCGGCTCGCGGATCTCGCGCTGGAGCAGGTGTGACAGCCCGATGATGGCGTTCATCGGAGTGCGGATCTCGTGGCTCATGTTGGCCAGGAAGGCGCTCTTGGCCCGGTTGGCGCTTTCGGCCTCGTCCCTCGCGGCGGCGAGTTCGCGGGTGCGCTGCTCGACGAGGTCGGTGAGGTGGTGGCGGTGGGCTTCGAGTTCGCTGGCGATCTGCTGGCGTTCGGTGATGTCGCGCACCGAGCACATCACGTAGGTCTTGCCGCCCCATTCGACGCGGCTCGACTTGACCTCGGCCACATAGACGCTGCCGTCCTTGCGTTTCTGGATGGTCTCGAAGGTTTCGCCGTCGGCGCGCACGTTGCGGATCATCGGCAGCAGCTCGCTCTTGGAGAAGCGGGCTTCCCAGTCCCACACGTGAAGGCGGGCGAGCTCTTCGGGGCGATAGCCGAGCATCGCCGCGAACTGCAGGTTGGCCTCGAAGACGCTGCAGTCCTCGTTGAGCACCACCATGCCGTCCCGGGCCATCTCGAACAGGGCGCGGCGGCGCGAGGCCTCCTCGGCAACGCCCCGCTGGGCCTGCTGGTGGGCAAGCCGCTGGCAGTCGAGGGAGTCGAGCAGGTTGTTGAAGTGGGTCGCCAGCTGGGCGATCTCATCCACCTCGTCGTCCCGGGGGACGCGGGCGCTGTGCTCGCCCTGGTGGATCGCGGTCATGGTGTCGGAGATCGCGCTCAGGCGGCGGGTGATGTTGCGGGCGCCGTACAGGAAGGACACCGACAGCCCGAGCATCGCCAGGGCCAGCAGGCCGCCGATGCTGCCGGTGAGCAGCCAGCGCTCCCGGGAATAGCGGTGTTCGGGAAAGCCGGTGCCGAGCATCCCGATGTGGCGCCCCTCGCCGTCGTGGAGCGCCTCGTAGCCTGCAATGTGCCACTGGTCGCCGATGAGCGTGCGCTGGGCCCAGGTTTTCTCGCCCTCCAGCACCGTGGTGCGGACGGCCTCCGGCGCATGGGTGCCGATGGCGCGCATGTCGCTGCCGAGGGCGGCGGTGGTGGCCACGCGCAGATCGTCGAGGAAGAACGTGGTGACGCCGTCGTTCGAGGTGGCGTTGGCGGCGACCGGGAAGACCACATCGCGGATGCGGTCGATCATCGGCACGTTGTTGTTGAGCAGCATCCCGCCCACCAGGATCGCGTCGGCGTAGCTGTTGCTGAGCGGCAGGTGGGCGGCGGCCTCGATCATCAGGCCGCGGGTCTCGGCTTGGGCGCCCTCGCGGTCGGTGACCTCGACCCGCGCGCGGGCCGGCAGATCAGGCGAGAGGGCGCCAAGCTCGGCCGCCTCGAAGCGCGCGTAGCGGGCGGTGGCGACCCCGGCGGCCGCCTGGCGCAGCGCAAAGCTGCCCGGCAGACGACTGCCCGGCGCGAGGCCGGTGCTGGAGGCGATCACCCGGCCATCCGGGGAAGCGATGATCAGGTAGTCCAGCCGGGCAACTTCGGCCCGGGACGCGAGGTACTGGTCGAGGAGGGGGATCGGGTCCCGCGTCACATGCTCGCCGTGGGCGGACAGGAAGTGGGCGATCCGCTCCACCTGAACCACTTCTTCCACGTGCCGGAGCGTTTGTGCCCGTACCTGATCCATGTAGTTGCGAGCGCTGGCGAGGTTGCCGCGGGAGCTGCTTTCCAGTAGGTCGGTGAAGCGCGCGTCCCCCACCAGCAGCAGGGTGGCGAGGATCAGCGGAAAGGCGATCAGCAGCGGCGCCAGCCCCAGGGCGACGAGCCGCAGGCGCAGGGATGCACGCCAGCGATGCTGACGGTTAGCGAGCAGGGAACGGGGAGACATTGTGTAGATCCGTTCGGCGGCCTGGGTCGATGAGGCTTGGTGTCTGGATGGGCGTGCGCAGCGCGGAATCAGCCGGCGGAGGGTGGCGTTGCCGAGCCCGCGGGCGTCCGATACGCGCACCCTTTGTAGACGGCCCGTCCTGGGCGGACTTGAGTGAGGCGGTCGCACGGCCCATCGTGAGATTTCAACTCGTTAAAAACAATAATTTTGTTATTATCGCAAAAATATGAAAAAACTTTATCGGATTTGTCTTCAGGGTCTTGATCGTGCTGTGCGCGGGGCAGGTCTGGTGCGTGTTTGAGTCGAGGCTTCCGCCGCCACCTGTGGATGCCGTTGCGGGATGGCCGGTGTTTCCATGGGCATATTCTGATGTAATGTATGCGAGTATCCTTGCGCTTGTGCGCGAGTGCAGAGAGGTTGGTATGTCGTTGCTGAAATGTGTGCTGGTTGCAGCGGTCGGGTTGCTGCTGTCGGGATGCGGGCCGGAGGCGCCGCTGAGCATCGGATTCATCGGCGGATTGTCTGACCAGAACTCGGATGTGGGGCAGTCGGGCTACAACGGGGTGGTGCTGGCGGTCGAGCAGATCAACCGGGCGGGCGGCGTGCAGGGCCGCAAGATCGAGCTCGTGGTCCGGGACGATGCCCAGAACCGGGAGACGGCGACCAAAGCCGCATCCGAACTGGTCGCTGCAAAGGTCGAGGCGGTGATCGGCCCGTTCACCAGCGGCATGGCCGAGGTGGTGGTGCCGGTGCTCGCTGGCAACGATACGCTGGCGATCAGCCCGACCGTCACCTCGATGGATTTCGTCGGCAAGAATGACAACCTGGTGCGGATCAACCGCGCCTCCCGTGACAACGCCCGGGATTACGCCCGCGTGATGTTCCGGCGTGGCGAGCGCAAGGTGGCCGTGGCCTGCGATGAGCGCAACCGCTTCTTCACCCTGTCGTGGCTCAATGAGTTCCGCACCGCCTTTGCCAAACAGGGCGGCGAGGTGGTGGCCGAGGTGGCCTACGAATCGCGCCCGGATACCGATTTCGGCGCGGTGGTCGGGGCGATGCTGAAGAAGGGCCCGGACAGCCTGCTCTTCGTGGCCGGTGCCATCGACGTGGCGCGGCTTGCCCAGCAGGCCCGCCGTCAGGCGCCGACGCTGCCCATCGGTGCCTCGGAATGGGCCGCCAGCGAACAGCTGATCGAGCTGGGCGGCAAGGTCGTGGAAGGGCTGCTGATCGTCCAGAACTACGACCGGGACGACGATTCGCCCCGCTTCAACGAGTTCCGCGAGGCCTACTTCAAGCGCTTCCAGAAGAATCCGGGCTATAGCGCGGTGGCGGCCTACGATGCGGCGATGGTGCTGTTCGAGGCCCTCTCCAGGCGCGCCGGGGGCGAGAGCGTGAAGGCGGCGGTGCTGCGCAACGGGCCTTATCAGGGGCTGCAGCAGCGCATCGTCTTCGACGCCAATGGCGACACCCAGCGCAAGGTGTTCTTCACCGAGATTCGCGACGGCGCCTACCGGAAGCTGGACGAAACCCTCTCCCGGTAAGCCGGGCACGGGTCAGCGGTCGATCGGCAGGTTGCGACGCAACACGACCGGCACGCCGCCGAGTTTCTTCTTGGCCAGCCACTGGGCCAGCGCCGAATCCAGGTAGTCCGCGTGGCTGGGAAACCAGCGGGCCAGCTCGGCAGCAAACTCGCGGCCCACTTCCACATCGCCGGAGCGCACCAGGTCTTCCACCTGATAGGCCGATTCCATCACCGCGTTGTGGTCATCCACGTGGCAGTCCCGGGGCGGGAAGTCGGTCTCTTCCATCCACGCCTTCTCCTGCCCGAAATGGGCTTCGGCGTGTTCGATGAAGGCGCGCATCGCGGCGGCGAGATCGTCATCGGGGCAGGTCAGCAGCCGGTCGACGACCTCGACGAACTCCCGATGCGTGTCGTCCATGGCCTCGAACCCGAGCAGGAAGGCGTCGGTCCACGGCAAACCCTGTTGATCGGTCATTTTCTGTGTTCTCCTGGCGTGTCATTCTTCGACCCTGGGCGGGCGAGGTGCCAAGGATAACCCGAGGCTCGGCCCGTGTTACCCCTCGGGATGAAAAAATCTCGAGAATTTTTATCCCTCGCCCGCATCCAGGAGACCGCCCATGCTCCCTTCCGGAAGCCCCCCCACCGCCAGCACCCGTCCCCGACTGCCGGCGGGCATCTGGGCGCTCGGGCTGGTGTCGATGCTGATGGACATCTCGTCGGAGATGATCCATGCGCTGCTGCCCGTGTATCTGGTGGGCGCGCTCGGGGCCTCGACGCTGGCGGTCGGGGTGATCGAGGGGATCGCCGAGGCCACTGCGGCAATCACCAAGGTGTTCTCCGGCGCGCTGTCGGACTGGCTGGGCCGGCGCAAGCTGCTGGCGGCCATCGGCTACGGGCTGGCGGCCTTCACCAAGCCGGTGTTTCCGCTGGCCGACACGGTGGGCTGGGTGGTCGCGGCGCGTTTTGTTGACCGCATCGGAAAGGGCATCCGCGGAGCACCGCGGGACGCCCTGATCGCCGATCTGGCCCCGCCGGGCCTGCGCGGCGCCGCCTTCGGGTTGCGCCAGTCCCTCGACACCACCGGGGCGTTTCTCGGGCCGCTGGTGGCGATCGGGCTGATGGCGCTCACCGGCGGCGACATCCGGCTGGTGTTCTGGGTGGCGGTGCTGCCGGCCTTCGGGGCCTTCGCGCTGATCAGCCTGGCGGTGCACGACGTGCCCCGGCCGGGCGTGGAGCGGGTGCGCGCGCCCCTGTCCCGCGCCGAGCTGGCCCGGCTGCCGGCGGCCTACTGGTGGGTGGTGGGGATTTCGGCGGTGTTCACCGTGGCGCGCTTCAGCGAGGCCTTTCTGGTGCTGCGGGCCCAGGAGCTGGGCGTGGCGCTGGCCTGGATTCCGGCGGTGCTGGTGGTGATGAACGTGGTGTATTCCCTGTCGTCCTACCCGGTGGGTGTGCTGGCCGACCGGATGCATCGGGGCAGCCTGCTGGGCCTGGGTTTTGCGATGCTGGTCGCGGCCGATCTGGCCCTGGCGCTGATCGATGGCCTGCCCGGCCTGGCCATCGGCGTCGCCCTGTGGGGCCTGCACATGGGCATGACCCAGGGCCTGCTGGCCGCGTTGGTGGCCGACGCAGCGCCGGCCGAGCTGCGTGGCACCGCCTTCGGGGTGTTCAACCTGGCTGGCGGGCTGGCCTTGCTGGTGGCCAGCGTGGTGGCCGGCGGGCTGTGGGACGTGTTCGGATCCCGTGCGACCTTCCTGTGCGGCGCGGCCTTTGCGGCGCTGGCCCTGGTGGGGCTGGCGTGGCGCCGGCCGGATTCGGCGCGCGGCTGAAAAATATTTCGCCTACCCTGTAAGAAAGCCGGGCGCCGCAGCGACTAATCGGCAGCCCGTGCATGTTGTGCGAGGCAGCCCCACCCCCGACAGGAGATTCACCATGAAAAAGACATCCGCGATCACCGCCGTGCTGGCCACTTCCGCGCTCCTTGGCGCCACCGCCGCCCAGGCCGGCGATAACCCCTTCTCCGCCACGCCCCTGGCGGGCGGCTATCAGCTGGCCCAGGCCGACACCAAGCCGATGGACGGAAAGATGATGGACGGCAAGATGATGGACAAGCCCATGGACGGCAAGGCGGCCGACGCCAAGTGCGGCGCCGAGCGCAAGGCCGGCAAGAAGGCCGACGGCAGCTGTGGCGGCAAGAAATCCGACGCCAGCTGCGGTGCCGCCAAGAAGAAGGCCGACGCCTCGTGCGGCGCCAGCAAGAAATAAGCGCCCCGTCCGGCGCCTGGCCCACGGGCGCCGGCCTGGGGTTCCGACGCGAGCTGCTCGCCGAGCTGGAAGCCGGCGTGCCGGACGCGATCGGCTTCTTCGAGCTCGCGCCCGAAAACTGGGCCGGCGTCGGCGGCGAATCGGCCCGCCGGCTGCGCGCCTTCACCGAGCGGCATCCCTTCGTCTGCCACGGCTTGTCGCTCTCGCTGGGCGGCGGGTTGCCGCTGGATGTGGGTCTGCTCCGGCGCATCCGCGCGTTCATGGGCGCCCACGGCATCGGCCTGTACACCGAGCACCTGTCGTGGAGCAGCGACGCCGCCGGCCAGCTGTACGACCTGCTGCCGCTGCCCTTCACCGCCGAGGCGGTGCGGTGGACGGCCGCCCGCATCCGCCAGGCCCAGGACGTGCTCGGCATGCGCATCGGCATCGAGAACGCGTCCCGCTACCTCACCCCGCCGGGGGCCGAGATGAGCGAGGCGCAGTTTGTCCGGGCGGTGGTCGAGGAGGCCGACTGCCTGCTCCACCTGGACGTGAACAACCTCTTCGTGAATGCCCGCAACTTCGGCTTCGACCCGCTCGCCTTCCTCGACGCGCTGCCGCTGGATAGGGTGTGCTACCTGCACATCGCCGGCCATCACCAGGAGGCCGACGGGCTCCTGATCGACACCCATGGCGCGCCGGTGATCGGCGACGTGTGGGCGCTGCTTGATGCCACCTACCGCCGCGTGGGGCCGCTGCCCACCTGCCTGGAGCGGGATTTCGACTTTCCGCCGCTCGCCGAGCTGGGGGCTGAAGTGGCGCGGATCGCCGCCCTCCAGCAGCGTGCCCTGCAGGCGGAGGCCGCATGACCGGCCTGCAGGCTTTCCAGTCGGCCTTCGGCGCGCGCCTGCGGGGCGGGCGTAGCGTGCCATGCCCACCCGGCGTGTCGGCACCTCGGATGGCGGTGTACGAGACGCTGCTCTTCAACAACCTGCGGGGCTTTGTGGATCGCTGCTTCCCGGTCGCCCGCGCCTGCCTGGGCGAAGCCCGCTGGAAACGCCTGTGCCGCAGCTTCTACCGGGACTGGCCGTGCCGTAGCGCGTGGTTCCGCGACATCCCGCGGGCCTTTGTCGACTACCTGGAATCCGCCGCGCCTGCCGGGCTGCCCCGCTGGCTGGCGGATCTCGCCCGCTACGAGTGGGCCGAGCTGGCGGTCGATCTGATGGACGTGGCGCTGCCGCCCGTGGAGGCGGGCGCCAGCCTGCTGGACGACTTTCCCCAGCCCAATCCCGCGGCGCTGTCGCTGGCCTTTGCATGGCCGGTGCAGCGCATCGGGCCGGATTTTCGGCCGCGCAGACCGGCGCCGGTGTGCATCGTGGTGTATCGCGATGGGAGCGAGGCCGTGCGCTTCATCGAGCTCAGCCCGGCCTCGGCGCGTCTGCTGGCCCTGTGCGATGGCGCCACCCGCGGGCGGGCAGCCATCGAGACCCTGGCCGCCGAGCTGGGCCGCGCGGCCGACCCGGCCTTTGTGGCCTTCGGCGCGCACAACCTCGCCGCGCTGGCCGATGCCGGGGTAATCCTGGGGGCGCGTAGGTGAGTGCCGCCGAGCTGATCGCCGATTTCCGCCCGCAGATGATCAAGTTTGCGCGCCTGCAACTGCACGACGACGCGGCGGGGGAGGACGTGGTGCAGGAGGCCATCGAAGCGGCGCTGGCGGGCATAGACCGCTTTGCCGGGCGGTCGGCCCTCAAGACCTGGCTGTTCACCATCCTGCGCCACAAGATCATCGACAGCCTGCGGGAGCGCGGGCGCACGGTGCAGATCTCGAGCCTGGAGCGGGACGAGGAAGCGCTGGACGAAACCCTCGACGGGCTCTTCAACGCCAGCGAGCACTGGCGCCCGGACACCCGCCCGCGGCCCTGGGCCGACCCCCACGCGGCGCTGGAGCGGCGCCAGTTCTGGCTGGTGTTCGAGACCTGCCTGGAAGTGCTGCCCGCCCGCACGGCGCGGGTGTTCATGATGCGCGAATTCCTCGGGCTGGAAACCGACGAGATCTGCGCAACCCTTTCCCTCACGACGAGCCACTGCCACGTCATCCTTCACCGGGCCCGGGCCGGGTTGAGGCAATGCCTCACCAACGGTTGGTTCGGTGCGGAGCCCGCATCATGCTGACCTGCAAGAAGGCAACCCATCTGATGTCGGCCGGCCTCGACCGGCCGCTGGGCCCGGGCGAACGCCTCAGCCTGCGCCTGCACCTCATCTTCTGCCGCGGCTGCCGGGCCTTCCGGAACCAGATCGGCTGGCTGCGGAACATCAGCCGCGGTTTCGTTGGCCGCGACGACGGGCCGGATTAGCGGCGCTCAGGCGCTCCAGCGCGCCCGGCCGGCGTTCTTGGCCCGGTACATGGCGTGATCGGCGGCGATCAGCAGGCGCTCGGCGGTGTCGCCGTCGTTGGGGAAGCGGGCCACGCCCACGCTGCAGGCGATGCGCAGTACGTGCCCATCCACCTCGAAGGGCTGCGACAGCGCCTCCACCACCTTGGCGGCGGTGGGTTCGATGGCGGCTTGGCCGGCGTCGCTGGGCATCGCCACCACGAACTCGTCGCCGCCAAGGCGCGCCACGGTGTCCTCGTCGCGGAACAGGCGCTGGAGGCGCTGGGCCACCTGCTGCAGCAGCAGATCGCCCACGTCGTGGCCGAAGCGGTCGTTCACCGGCTTGAAGCGGTCCAGGTCGATGAACAGCACCACGACCTCGCACTGATGGCGGCGGGCGTGATGGACCATGCTCTCGAGCCGGTCGGAGATCAGCGAGCGGTTGGGCAGGCCGGTGAGGCGGTCGAAGTTGGCCTGGTGCCAGATCTCGCCGTCACGGCGGCGCAGTTCGGTCACGTCGGCCACCAGGGCCACCCGGTGTACCACGCTGCCGTCGGCGGCCAGCACGGCCGAGATCACCGCGTGGCCGGTGTAGGCCTCGCCGTCGCGCCGGCGTCCCTCGAAATCGCCGCGCTGGTGGTGCAGGTCGGCGGGGCCGAATAGCTCGCCCAGGCTCTTGCCGCCCACCCGGCCGGCGGGAAGCGTCGAGATGTGCTGGCCACGCAGCTCGTCAACGCCGAAGCCGGTGATGGCGCTGAACGCCGGGTTGATGTCGACGATGCGGTTTCCGGTATCGACGATGACGATGCCTTCAGCCATGTAGTCGAGCACTTCGGACAGGTGCTCTTCCCGGTCGGCGAGGGCGGCCACCGCCCGCTCGTAGCGCCTGAGGGCGACCAGCAGCGCGCCGATCACGAGGAGCAGCAGCCCGCTGAAGATGCCCGCCTGCTGGATCGCCCAGGTGTTCTGGGCGCGCACCGGGGCGAGGGCGTCGTCGAGGGCGATGCCGCTCATCATCACCAGCCCCGAGGGCAGGCGGGTCCAGGCGTAGTGACGCAGGACGCCGTCCACCGAGGCGTGGGCGACGTAGTGGCCTTCCTTGAGGCTGGGGCGGGTGATGTACTCGCGCTGCTGGGGCGCCTGCTTGCCGTAGTGGGCCGTGGGGTCGAGGCTGCGCAGCAGGACGTGGCCTTGGGCGGAGACCAGGGTCAGGGTGTCGCGGGGGCCGCTCTCGAAGCGGGCGAGCTGTTCGGCCCAGGCTTCGGGCGAGACGGCGATGGACACCACGCCGTCGAATTGGCCGTCCCGGCGGATGGCGCGTGCCACCTGGATGCTCCACTTGCCGGTCAGGCGGCCCAGCACGGGTGGCGAGACCACCAGCCGGTCTTCCTGTTCGGTGGAGAGCTGGCGGAAGTAATCCCGGTCGCCCAGAAAATTGCGCGGCGATGGGCCTAGCGACGAGTAGGCCAGATAGCCCTCGGCGTCGATGCGGAACTGCTGGAGCACCAGCCCCGGCGGCATCGTCTCGGTGATCAGCTGCCCCTGCAGGGCCATCGCGGCGGGGCTGTCGAGGGTGGCGATGCGGGCCGTCCGGAGGGCGAAGTCGAAACGCTCGATGCCCGCCTGCACCGTTGCGCCGGCGGCGCGGGCCTGGATCAGCGCCTGGGCGCGCAACCGGTCGTTGGCTTCCCGTTCGTTCTGCCCGGTGGACGTGAGCGTGTCGTACCAGATGATGCCCAGCGCCAGCAACGTGACGCCGATGATCGCGGCACGGACGAACTGCAACGGCCTGGCCGATCGCTGGGGTAAGAGCCGGGAAATCATGGGAGTGGGCCGAATCCTCGCCGTGTCTGCGTCATGCCGAGGTACGCAGGTCTGTGCAGGCCTCAGTGTGCATCAAGTCGCGTGCGTGGTGGATGTCGGGATGCGTCGCGGGCCCTCGATGACGCAAAAAGGCGCAGGCAGGCGTGACGTCATCATGGCAGCGGGTGCGTCCGGAGGGCGAAGAAGACGGAGAACAGGCAAGGGGGTGTGTGGTGCTCATGGGCAGGATTGAACTGCCGACCTCTCCCTTACCAAGGGAGTGCTCTACCACTGAGCTACATGAGCACTGCACGTGCGCTGCAGAATGCGGCGCCGTCGGGTTGGTGGCTCACACCGCGGCCTGACGGCCTGAAGTGCGACAACCCTTGAAAAGCGGGGCGGATAGTATCAAGAGCGGCGGCCCCCCGCAAGGATGTCCGACGCATGATTGCCTGAAATCCGGCCGTTTTTCACGATTGTTGAGGCTTCGTGGGTGCCCGGCCGGCTTCAGGGTGTTCAGTAGCGCCGGGAGGGAGCCGGAGCGCCGCCGCTGCGCGGGGGCAGGTGACGGAAGGTGATGCGGCCCTTGGAGAGGTCGTAGGGCGACATTTCGAGGGTGACTTCGTCGCCGGCGATGATGCGGATGTGGTTCTTCTTGAGCTTGCCGCCGGCGTAGGCGATCAGCAGGTGCTCGTTGTCGAGGGTGACGCGGTAGCGACCGTCCGGCAGGACTTCGGTGACCTTGCCGTGCATTTCGATGAGTTCTTCTTTGGCCATGTTCGGGCTCCTTGTGGCGGGCCGCGCATCCGGAAAAGGGTGGATGGGCCCGGGTTTCGCCTGGCCCGGTTGGGGCCGGGGAGGGCGGGTGCCGGCCACCGGGTGGGCGATCGGCACGAGTTGCCTGCGAGAAATATCGCGGGCGCAGGTGATTGGCGTGGTGGACAGCGAGGCTGGCGCGCCAGCTGAAAGCATCGGGCCGGCGGAGGGCAGGCCGTTGCGGATGTGAATTCGATGGGGTGAGAGCACCGTCTGCGCAAGACGCGCGGACGACAATACGAATGCACGATTCAGATCGACATGATAGCACGGCCAGCGGCACCCACGTTGGGCCGTCTTGCCGGGAACCGGTGATGTTGCCGCTATGTCCGACTCTGGACCGCGGCAGATGCCGCCCGTTCAACGCACATCAAGGGGTAATCGATCATGTCGCTCAAGTTTCTGGGTATTGCCGGCAGTCTTCGCCAGAAGTCCACCAACAAGGGACTGCTGCGCGCGGCCCAGGCCAGCCTGCCGTCCGGGGTGAGCATGGAGTTTGCCGATCTGTCGGATGTGCCCTTCTACAACGCCGACCTCACCGCCAAGCCGGCGCCCGTCGAGCGCGTGCTGGCGCAGCTGGCCCAGGCCGACGCGCTGGTGCTGGCCGCCACCGAGTACAACTACTCGATGGCTCCGGCCCTCAAGAACATCCTCGACTGGGCTTCCCGCGAGCCGGACAACGCGCTCCTGGCTGGCAAGCCGGCGGCGATCATGGGCGCCGGCGGCGGGATGGGCACTTCGCGCGCCCAGTATCACCTGCGCCAGGTTTGCGTGTTCCTCGACCTGCATCCCCTCAACAAGCCGGAAGTCTTCGCCAACGCCTTTGCGGGCGCCTTCGACGGGGACGGAAACCTGACCGACGAGCGGCTGCAGAAGCTGGTCGCCGATCAGATGAAGGCCCTGGCCGACCAGACCCTGCGCAGCAAGGCCTGATCCGCGTCGGCCGGGCCGGCCGTCAGTCGATGCGCTTGATGAGCTCCGCGGCCGGCTCGACCAGCCCGGCCAGGGTTTCGTCGTCCAGGTCGAGCAGGCGCAGGCACGACGGGCCGAGCTTGTCCCATTCGCGGGTCTGGCTGCCGCCGGTGGCCGTCTGCACCAGCCGTTCGGCGGTCTGGGCGATGGCGATGAGGCGCCGCGAGGCCAGCGGCAGGCCAGAATCGAAGCGGTCGAGCATCTCCGGGTCGTGGTGGCTGCGGATCGCCTGGGAGATGATCTCGGGCAGCCACCAGTTCTGGGCCAGCAGGCTGCCGACCACCGCGTGGTGGGTGGGCAGGGCGTCGAGTTCGTGGGCGGTGAACAGCCGCTCGCCGTCGCGGTTGGCCCGCATCAGGATGTCCCGATAGGTGCCGAAGCGGCGCAGCAGGATCACGATCCCGCAATCCCGGAACAGCCCGAATGTGTAGGCGTCGTCGGCGCGCACGCAGGGCACCGCCAGGTGCTGGGCGAGCCAGCCCGACAGCGCGGCGATCTCGGCCGAGGTGTGCCAGAAGCGTTCGTAGTGGGCGCTGTTCGGAAAGGCCTTGTGCAGGCTGATCGCCGCGATGGCCCGGCTGGCGGCGTCGAGGCCGAGCATCATCAGCGCCTCGTTCACCGAGCGCACCCGCAGCGAGAAGCCGAAGTAGGGCGAGTTGGCGGTCTTGATGAGGCCGGCGGCGAGGCTCACGTCGCGGCTGATGAGCCGGCCGACCATGAACATGTCGGGTTCGTCCCGGTGCATCTCGTGGCGGATCCGGTCGATGATCTGCGGCCGCGGCGGGATGTCGATGTCGCGGATCGAGCGCTCCAGCAGTTCATCGACCACCGGATGGGCAGGTTTCAGTTGGTTCGTCATGGTGTGTTCCTTTGCTCAAGCCAGCCCAGCAAGGCTTCTTCGTTCATCGGCCGGGCCCAGATGAAGCCCTGGATGGCCTCGACCTCCGCGTCGTGGAGCGCGGCGAGCTGCTCCGGCGTCTCGACGCCTTCGGCCACCATCACCATGCCCAGCTCCCGGGCCAGCCGCGACATGGCACGCACCACCGCGTAGGCGCGCCGGTCGTCGGGCAGCACCTGCACGAAGGAGCGGTCGAGCTTGAGTTTGGTGGCCGGCAGGTCCTTCAGGCACGACAGGCTCGAGTAGCCCGTCCCGAAGTCGTCGATGGCCAGCCCGACCCCGGTCTCCCGGGCGCGGCGGAGGTTCTGCTGGACGATCTCGGACTCGTCCATCACCAGCGATTCGGTCAGCTCCAGCTCGATCAGGGCCGGATCGACGTTGGCGCAGATCAGCGCCCCGTGCAGCGCCGGCAGGAAGGTTGGCGAGGTGAGCTGGGCCCGGGACACGTTGATCGCCACCTTGGTGGGCCGCCCGGCGTGGCACAGGCGGGCGGCGAAGCGGGTGCCCTGGAGCAGGCTCCATTCGCCCAGGCGCACGATCAGGCCGGTCTTCTCGGCCACCGGGATGAAGCGCCCCGGCGCCAGCAGGCGGTCGTGCACCCGGCAGCGCATCAGCCCTTCGACGGCTTCGATGCGGCCGTCGAAGGTGAGCACCGGCTGGAAGTCGAGGGACAGCCCGCCGGTCTCCAGCGCCAGATGCAGGTCGGATTCCACCGCCAGCTCCTCGCGGGCGAGCTGCACGCCGTGGCGGCCGCGGAAAGTCTCGCTGCCCGAGACCACCAGCCGGTTGCCGCCCTGGCGCTTGGCGTCGAGCATCGCCCGGTCGGCGCGCTCGAAGAAGGCGTGCAGGCTCTCTCCGGCAGCATGCTGGGCGAGCCCGATGCTGGCGGTGGGGTGGATCATCATCCCGTCCAGTTCGAGCGGCTGTTCGAGGGCCTGGGCGAGCTGCTGCCCGAGGGCCCGGGCCTCGCCCAGGCTGGTGCCCGGCAGGAGGATCACGAATTCGTCGCTCCCCATCCGCATGCAGTGGGCCGTCACCGGCACGAGCCCCCGGATGAGGGTGGCGACATGGGCAATGATGCGGTCTCCACCGCGATGCCCGAACGAGGCATTGACTTTGTGAAAACGGTCGAGATCCAGCCACAGCAAGGCCAGCGGCTGGTCCTTTGCGTTGACTGCGCCAATGACCCGACGGGCGAGGGACAGGCTCCCACCTCGGTTGAGGAAACCGGTGATGGGATCTACGGCGAACTTGTGGTTCGACATGCTGGCTCCATCGTCAGGATTGCAGGCGCGATTGCTCGCGGGGTCCGGCGTGTGCGGAAAGCGTGACGCCTTACCTGCAATCGTATGAAAACAGCCCGTTATGGGCTTGACGATCCGCGCCTTTCGATTGACGATCTGCGCCACAAGAAAATTGGGGCGAGGACGCATGGCAACGACCAGTTCGCTGGCCACGGTGTGGCTGATGATGATCCGGATGTTCGAGCGGGAAGGGCTCGATCCGGCCGAGCTGCTGGCCGGGCTGGGCATTTCGGCCGAGCAGCTGGCGGAGCCCGGCAAACGCTTTCCGAGCCGCATCGCCGACATCGTCTTCGAGCGCGCCTGCCCGCGGCTGTCCGACCCGGCCTTCGCCCTGCACGCGGCGCGCTGCTGGCATCCGTCCAACCTGGGCACGATGGGCTACGCTTGGCTCTCCAGCAGCACCCTGCGCACCGGGCTCAAGCGCCTGGAGCGCTACGCCCGCATCCTCGGCGAGCGCTTCCGCTACACGGTGCAGGAGTCGTCCGAGGGCCTGCGTTTTGTGTACGACCACGGGCGTGGCGACAAGGCGATCGGGCCGTTCATGACCGACTTCTCGCTGTCGATCATCATCGACATGTGCCGCACCAACTTCGGCGACACCTTCACCCCGCTGCAGGTGCGTCTGCGTCGGGCGCTCCCCGCGCGGCGCGAGGCCTGGGACGCGTTCTTCGGCTGCCGCGTCGATTTCGGCGCTCCGGAAGACAGCTTTCTCCTCGCCCCCGCCGATGCCGACCGGCGCCTGCCCACCGCCTACCGGGACATGGCGGCCACCTTCGACCAGATCCTCACCGGGCAGCTGACCGAGCTCACCCGGGACGACCTCGTCACCCGTTGCAAGGCCCATCTGCTCGAACACCTGACCTCCGGCGAGCCCACCGAGCGGGGCCTCGCCGAAGCCGTGGGCCTCAGCCGCCGCACCCTGCAGCGCCGGCTGGCGGAGCAGGGCATCACCTACAAGCGGCTGGTGGACGAGACCCGCGAGGCGCTGGCCCGGCGCTACCTGGAGAACCCCCAGCGCAGCCTCACCGAGATCACCTTCCTGCTCGGCTTTTCAGAGCAGAGCGCCTTCACCCGCGCCTTCCGCCGCTGGCACGGCGAATCCCCCAGCGACTACCGCCGCCGCTGCGCTGCCGCGCCAGCCTGACCCGTTACAGGGCGTCCAGGTCGGCGCGCAAGGCCTCCGCCCGCTGGCGGATCGCCGTGCGGGCGGGCTCGTCGAAGCGTTCCAGCTGGCGGTACACCATGCCCAGCCGGTGGTTGGTGCCCAGCCGCTCGCGGTTGCGGTCGAAGAAATCCCAGTACAGCGCGTTGAACGGGCAGGCGTCGTCGCCCGTGCGGGCCTTGGCCTTGTAAGCGCAGCCCTTGCAGTAGTCGCCCATGCGGTCGATGTAGGCGGCGCTCGACACGTAGGGCTTGGTGGCCAGCAGGCCGCCATCGGCAAACTGGCTCATCCCCAGGGTGTTGGGCAGCTCGACCCACTCGAAGGCGTCGATGTAGATGCCCAGATACCAGCGGTGCACCTCGGCCGGGTCTAGCCCGGCGAGGAGCGCGAAATTGCCGATCACCATCAGGCGCTGGATGTGGTGGGCGTAGGCGTGCTCCAGCGACTGGCCGATGCTGTGGGCGAGGCAGCGCATCTTCGTCTTGCCCGTCCAGAACCACGCCGGCAGCGGCGCGTGGTGGCCGAAGACGTTGTGGTCCACGTAGCCCGGCATGTGCGCCCAATACACGCCGCGAACGTATTCGCGCCAGCCGATGATCTGGCGGATGAAACCCTCGGCCGCCGCCAGCGGCACCTGGCCGTCGGCGTGGGCCGCCTCGACCCGCCGGACGACCTCCCGCGGATTAATCATCTTGGTGTTGAGCGCGAAGGACAGCAGCGAGTGGAACAAGCGCCACGCCCGCGTGCTCATGGCGTCCTGAAAGTCGCCGAAACGGGGCAGCGCTTCGGTGACGAAATCCTCCAGCTGCGCCAGCGCCTCGCCGCGGTTGAGCGGCCAGGCGAGGCGATCCGCCGCCGGGTTGCCGAAGTGCTTCACCCCCGCCGCCTCGATGCGCAGCCACAGGGCCGAGTGGTCGTGGCGGATGCGCGGGTCGGCGGGCTCGCGGGGCAGGCCGGGCCAGGGCTTGCGGTTGTCGTGGTCGAAGTTCCAGCGCCCGCCCATCGGCTTGCCGCCGGCCATCAGCACGTCGTGGTGGGTGCGCATTTGGCGGTAGAAGTGTTCCATCAGCCACTGCTTGCGGCCCTCGAAGAGCCGCGCTGCGTCGAGCCTGGCGGTGAAGAAGTGCTCGCTGCCGACCATCGTGGCGGGGATGTCCAGCTGCTGCGCCCAGGCGGCGAGCTGCCGGTCGAGCCGCCATTCGTCCGGCGCCTGGTATTCGACGCGGGCGGCGCCGTGGCGGGCGATCAGGGCGTCCAGGTTGGCGGTGAGGGATTGGTGGTTGGCCGGGTCGTCGATGGCGAGGTATTCGACCCGGTGGCCGGCCTCGCCCAGCTGCCGGGCGAAGTCGCGCATCGCCGCGAAGATGGCGAGGATCTTCTGGGCGTGGTGGAGGACGTAGTCGGTCTCCTGGCGGATCTCCATCAGCACGTGGATCACGTCCGGGCGGGGTTCGGCAAACCAGCTGTGCAGCGGGTTGAGCTGGTCGCCGAGGATCAGGCGCAGGGTGGTCATGGGGCACTCCAGCGGGTCTGGTAGGCGTCGTCCGGGTCGTGCTCGGCGGCCTGTTTGTCGGGGTTGAAGCGGCGTCCGCCGCGCGGGTCGGTGCCCCGGCCGGAAATGTAGAGCCAGTTGCCCTGGTTGCTGCACACGTCGAAATCCACCAACTGGGCCTCGAACCACGCCGCGCCGGCACGCCAGTCGCAGGCGAGGTCATGGATGAGGTAGCTGGCGACGATCTGGCGCATGCGGTTGGAGAGATAGCCGGTGGCGGCGAGCTCGCGCATGCCGGCGTCGATCAGGCTGTGGCCGGTGCGGCCGGCCTGCCAGCGGGCGAAGGCGGTGGCGTCGTGGGGCGGCGGCGGGCTGTCCGACAGGCCGCCCGCCCGGTACAGGCGCCGGCCGTGCTTGCGGTGGAGCAGACGGAAGTGATCGCGCCACAGCAGCTCGAACCACAGCCAGTACGTGCCGTCGCTGGCGCCGCGGCGGACCTCGAAATCCTTGAGGCCGACGTGGATCTGCCGGGCCGACAGGGCGCCGATGGCGAGCCACGGCGAGAACTTGCTGGAGTCGTCGACGCCGGCGAGGCGGTTGCGGGTGGCTTTGTAGCTATGGGGCAGGCCGCGCGCCAGATACTGGGCGAGGTGGGCGCGCCCGGCGCTGGCGCCGCCGTGGAAGGCGGGCAGGGCGTAGGGGAAGGCCGAGCGCGGGTCGGCGGGCGGGGGCGGAGCGGGCGTCCGGGTGTCGCCCGGAGAATGGCCGTCGGGCAGTGGCGGCAGGCGTGTCGGCGCGGGGATCGGCGCCGGTGGCTGGATCCCGGCGCCTTCGACTCTCTGGCGGAAGGCGGTGAAGACATCCGGCAGGTTTGCGTCGGAGAACGGCAGTGTGGAAGGATCGAGCAGTGTTGATTGCCAGTGGGTTTCGACGCTGATGCCGGCGGCGCGAAGCTGGGCGAGCTGGGTTTCCTCCTCGGGCGCCGGGATCGCCTCGCAGACGATGCCCGTGGCGCCGGAGTGGCGGACGAGATCGGCAAGGCGTTCGACCGGGTCGCCGTGCAGTTCGACCAGCCCGCTACCGGCGGCCCGCAGCTGCGCATCCAGATCGGCGAGGGCCGTGGCGAGGAAATACCTGCGATGGGGCCCGACGCGCTCGAAACCCCACGCGGTGCGCTGGGCGGGCGGGTGGATGAAGACGGGGATGAGCCGGTCGGTGGCGTGGGCGGCGCGGGTGAGGGCAGCGTTGTCGGTGAGCCGCAGGTCGGCGCGGAACCAGTGGATGACAGTGTTCATGGCGTGGCTTTGGTCGGCCGCGTGCGGCGGCAGCGCTCGGAGCAGTACTTCACTTCGTCCCACACCCGCGCCCACTTCTTGCGCCACGCGAAGGGGCGGCCGCAGCAGGGGCAGGTCTTGGTGGGGAGGTGGGGCTTGGCGTGGGCCATCACAGGTCCAGTTTCAGTTGAGCCTTGTCGGCGGCTTGCCGGGCACGCGGGCTGGCGCTGGGGCTGCGCTTGCGCGAGCCGTGGCGGGCCACGATGGCGGCCTTGGCGGCGCGGACCTCGGGCTGGGCGCGCAGGGCAAACAGGCGGGCCTTGGCGCTGCGGGTGGCGGCGTCCAGATCCACGCAGGGTTCGGGAATGTCGCCAGGGCCCAGCCCGTGGGCGGCCTGCAGTGCGGCGGGCATTCGCCAGGGCTCGAACAGCCAGCTGTCGGGCACCTTGCGCAGGGCGGGCAGCCAGCGCCGCACGAAGTGGCCTTTCGGGTCGTGGTCGCGGGCCTGCTTGATGGGGTTATAGACGCGCGGCAGGTTGATGCCGGTGGTGCCGGACTGCATCTGCATCTGACTCCAGTGGATGCCCGGCTCGTAGTCGAGGAACTGCCGCGCCAGCCACAGCCCGACCGGCCGCCAGTGCAGCCACAGTGGGTAGGCCGCCACCGAGACCAGCATCGCGCGCATCCGGAAGTTGATCCAGCCGGTCTCGCGCAGCATGGCCACGCAGGCATCCACCAGCGGCCAGCCGGTGCGCCCGGCGGTGAGGGCGGCAAAGTGCACCGGGTTCCAGTCGGCCTCGCGCAGGCCGTCGTAGCCCCGGTGGAGATTGCGGAACTCCAGCGCGGGCTCACTCTCGAGCTTCTGGATGAAGTGGCAGTGCCAGTAGAGCCGGCTGATGAACGCGGTAAGGCCGTTGCGCTGGGCGCCGGCGGGCAGGTTGGCGACGGCGTGCCGGGTGGCATGGACGATCTCACGCAGGCTGAGGCAACCGAAGGCGAGGTAGGGCGACAGGCGCGAGCAGGCGGTGGGGGCGGAGAGCGGCGACGAGATGCCGCCCCGGTACTGCCGGCTGCGCTCGGTGAGGAAGTCGTCCAGCACCGCGAGGCCGGCCGTACGACCACCTCGCTGGCGTCCCGGCGGATCGTCGTCACCGAGGCCCAGCGCGGTGGCGTCGGGCGGCGGGACGTCGGGCCAGGGCAGTGGGGCGAAGCGTAGCGTCGGCGGTACGGGCAGGCAGGGCTGGCTGACGAAGGCTTCCCAGCGGGCCTGCCAGGTGTCCCGGTCGGCGAGGCGGCGCACCACGCCGAACTGGGGAAACTCCTGCCAGCGCACGCCGTGTTCGCGGCACCAGCGGGCCACCGCGATGTCGCGCTGGTAGGTGAGGCCGTTGCCGGTCTCCTCGTGGGAATACAACGCGCCGAAGGGCGCCGCGGCGTGGAGGCGGCCCAGCACCTCGGCCACTTCGCCGGTGACGAGGTGGATGCAGCCGCCGTGCTCCCGCAGCGCCCGGTACAGGTCGCGCAGGCTTTCGAGGATGAAGGCGTAGTGCTGGCGGGCGGCGTCGGGCTCGGCCCACAGGGAGGGCTCGACCACGTACAGGCACAGCACCGGGCCCCGCAGCGCGGCGGCGTGCAGCGCTGCGTGGTCGTGGAGCCGCAGGTCGCGCTTGAACCAGACGACGCTATAGTCCATCGCCGCGGCCGTTCAGGGCCTACCGAAGTGCTGCAGCACGTCCTGCGCCAGGCTGCGGCCGCTGAGCCACGCGCCTTCCACCTTGCCGCCGTTCAGCCAGTCGCCGCACAGGCCGATGCGGCGGTCCACGTCCCACACGTGGCAGGCGTCGAGGGGCGGCTCGGTGTCGGCGTAGCGCCAGCGGTGGGCGGTCCAGGCCTCGGGCGGCGGGGCGCCCAGTTCGGCGAAGGCGCGGAGCAGGGTGTCGGCGACGGCTTCGGGCGTGGCCTCGATGTGGGCCTCGCTCCATTCGGCGGTGGCGTGGAGCAGCCAGGTCTCGCCGCTGGGGCGGCCGGGCTTGCTGCTGTCCCGGGCGATCCAGCGCAGCGGGCCGCTATTCACGAAGGCGGCGTCGAAGGGAAGCGCGACGGGGGCGTCGTAGCGCAGCATCAGCGCCCAGCTGCCGCGCATGTTGGCGCGGGCGGAGAGGTTCGCCAGCCCCGGCGCGGTCGTGCGCAGCAGGGGCACGGCCTGGGGCGCGGGCACGGCCAGCAGGACCGCGTCGAAGCGCTTGGGGTGCAGGCCGTGCTCTGCCGAAACGAGCCACCAGCCGTCGGGGCTGGGGCGGATCTCGGTGACCGTGGTCTGCACCGTGAGGGGCAGCGCGTCGGCCAGAAAGCGGGCGGGGGCGGTCATGCGCGGCACGCCGACGAAGCGTTCGAGGGCGAAGTCGGCGCCGTGCTCGCCGGCTTCGCCCAGTACGGCAATGCGGGCGCGCCACAGATCGGCGACACCGGCGTGCTGCCAGCGGGCGACTTCGGCGCGGAAGGCTGGATCGCGGGCGGTGAAGTACTGGGCGCCGTGGTCGCACTGCCAGTCGTCGCCGCGGCGGGTGCTCATCCGCCCCGCGGGGCCGCGGCTCTTGTCGAGGAGGGTGAGGTCGATACCCGCTGCCTTGAGGGATGTTGCGCAGGACAAACCGGCGATGCCTGCACCGATGACGGCGACTTTTGGGTTTGATTTCAATTTTTGTCCTAGACAAAAAAGGAGGGTGCCCCATAATACAGCGCATCAGGAGCCGTTCAAAGCCGATTACGAGCGGCCACGTACCGAGGGAGTTGTCATGGACAGGATTGCACTTGTCACCGGTGCCGCCGGTGGGTTGGGGCGGGCAGTGGCCGCCGGGCTGGCTGCCGATGGCTGGCGGCTGATCGTCGTGAGCCGCGACGCCGCTCGGCTGGCCGCAGCCTTTGGCGACCAGCACCTGCAGATCGAGGCCGACTGCAGCACCGTTGCCGGGGTGCGGCAGATCTTCGAGCGGGCGGCTGCGGCTGGCCTGCTCCCCACCGCGCTGGCCCACTGCGTCGGCAACATCCGGCTGGGTTCGGTGCATCGCATGTCCGAGGCGGATTTCGACGACTGCCTGCGCGCCAATCTTGTGAGCGCCTTTCACACCCTGGGTGGTTTCATCGGCGCCCTGCGCGAAGCGCGCAGCCCGGGCGCGGCGGTGCTGGTGTCGTCAGCCGCGGCGCAGATTGGCACGCCCAACCACGAAGCGGTGGCGGCGGCCAAGGCGGGGGTGGAAGGGCTCGTCCGCGGTGCCGCGGCGAGCCACGCGGCAGCGGGCATCCGGGTGAATGGCGTGGCGCCGGGCATCATGGATACGCCAGCCGCCTCGGCCATCCTCGGCAGCGCCGCCGGGCGGGATGCGGCCGCGCGGCAATATCCGCTGCCGGGCATAGGGTCGGCGGAGGAACTGGCGCAGCTGATGGTCTGGCTGCTGTCGGAGCACGCAGCGCGGGTGACGGGGCAGGTGTGGGCGATGGACGCCGGCTTCACGCGGATTCGCCCGCTGGTGAAGTGATCGCGCGCGGATTGGCGGCAGGATGCCTTCGGGCGTGACGCGAGCTCATGTCCCGTCCTGCTATAGCTTGACAGCCTTCGGCGTGCCGTTTCGCCGATCAGCT
>ERZ650300.81-NODE-81-length-46564-cov-18.405061_pt1 | contig 46564 bp, 39 predicted proteins | sample MGYA00376236_ERZ650300 | MGnify/ENA primary metagenome ERZ650300 (study PRJEB26733, sample SAMN07839303) | wastewater metagenome | biome: urban; feature: wastewater treatment plant; material: waste water | place: USA: North Carolina | collected 2016-04-28 ...
CGCAAATGGGTCCCAAGGCCGATTTGAGCTTTGACGGCTATGTGCTCGACCATGTCGAACTGCACGAGTGCAACTACAACTGGAAGACCTTCATCGAGGTCTATCTGGAGGACTACCACGTCGGCCCCTTCCACCCTGGCCTGGGCAGCTTTGTGACCTGCGACGACCTGCGCTGGGAGTTCGGCAAGAACTATTCGGTGCAAACCGTGGGCGTGGCCAACCGCCTGGGCAAGGCCGGCAGCCCCGTGTACGAACGCTGGCATGAAGCCCTGCTGGCGTACCGTAACGGCGTGCCACCAAAGCACGGAGCCATCTGGCTCACGCTGTACCCGCACATCATGGTGGAGTGGTATCCGCACGTGCTCACGGTCTCGACGCTGCACCCCATCAGCCCGACCAAGACGCTGAACATGGTGGAGTTCTACTACCCCGAAGAAATCGCAGCCTTCGAGCGCGAATTCGTGGAGGCGCAGAAGGCCGCCTACATGGAAACCTGCATCGAAGACGACGAGATCGGCGAACGCATGGACGCGGGCCGCAAGGCCTTGCTGGAACGCGGCGACAACGAAGTCGGCCCCTACCAGAGCCCCATGGAAGACGGCATGCAGCACTTTCACGAGTGGTACCGCCAGACCATGGGCAGCGCGGTGCCTCAACGCTGAGGCCACCCGGCGCGTCACCAATCTGCGGCCAAGAGCCAATCGTCCAAATACGGCGGTAAACCACCGCCAGTAACGCGGACGTGCCCTCGCCGCTCTCATTAGAATAGCTGCCAGCGCTGGAAACTCCAGCCTCGGCGGCTATTTTTATTTCAACTCTCTGACCAGGTTCCACGTTCCATGCAAGCACTCTGGATGGTGTTGGCCGCCTTCATATTTGCCAGCATGGGGGTGTGCGTGAAGATGGCTTCGGCCCACTTCAACGCAGCAGAACTGGTCTTCTACCGCGGCCTCATTGGCATCGCCATCCTGTGGATGCTGGCGCGGTCCCAACAAATCACCCTGGCAACCCGCTACCCCGGCATGCATGCCTGGCGCAGCCTGGTGGGGGTGGCCTCTCTGGGCGCCTGGTTCTACGCCATCGGCAAACTCCCCCTGGCCACCGCCATGACGCTCAACTACATGAGCAGCGTGTGGATTGCCGCCTTCCTGGTGGGCGGCGCGTTGATGGCCTGGCGCCCCACTGCCGCCACCCCGCGCCCGGCATTTCAGGGCTCGTTGGTCCTCACGGTGCTGACGGGGTTCGTGGGCGTGGTGCTCATGCTGCGCCCCAGCCTGGACCAGAACCAGGCGTTCGCGGGCCTGGTGGGTCTGCTGTCGGGCATGACGGCCGCGTTTGCCTACATGCAGGTGGTGGCGCTTTCGCGATTGGGCGAGCCTGAATCACGTACCGTGTTTTACTTTGCCGTGGGCTCTGCTGTGGCGGGGGGCGTGGCCATGGTCTTCACTGGCACGTCGGCCTGGCCGGGCTGGCCCGCACTGTGGTTGCTGCCTATCGGCGTTCTCGCGGCAGCAGGGCAGCTGTGCATGACGCGCGCTTACTCCAGAGCCAAAACCTCGCGCGGCACGCTGGTGGTGGCCAATTTGCAGTACTCGGGCATTGTGTTCGCTGCCATCTACAGCGTGGTGTTGTTTAACGATCAGATCCCCCCGATTGGATGGCTGGGTATGGTGCTGATCGTGGGCAGCGGCATTGTGGCCACTGTGCTGCGCGCCCGCGCCGCACCCGACACCCCCGCGGAAGAACACTGATACACCCAGCGGCATGCGCACGGCACAAAATACGTTTTTTGCACTCACCCGTGCCCTCGCCCACCGCGCGCCGATGTGCGCCTCCCGGAGCATTCACCCATGACCTACACGACCCTGATTGCCGCCACGGAACTGCAAGCACTGATCGCCAGCGGCCAGCCGCTGATGGTGTTTGACTGCAGCTTTGACCTGACCAGCCCATCTGCTGGGGCGCAGCAATTTGCGCAGGCCCACATTCCTGGCGCCGTATATGCCGACCTGGACAAGAACCTGAGTGCCAAGCACGGTGCGCCAGGCGCACATGGCACGCTGGTGGCACAAGAGGCAGACCAGCCCGCATCCGGCGGCCGCCACCCTTTGCCCAGCCGTGAACGTTTTGCCATGTGGCTGTCGAGCGTGGGTTTTTCCAATGACATGCAGGCCGTGGTGTATGACCGCCAGGGCGCCAACTACTGCGGGCGGCTGTGGTGGATGCTCAAATGGGCAGGCCACGATGCGGTGGCCGTGCTCGACGGCGGCTTGCAAGCCTGGCAGGCCGCAGGTGGCGCCGTGGCCAGTGGCGACGAGCCCGCGCATTTTCAAAGCCACTTCACCTTGCGCACGCCGCTGCGCCGCTTGGTCACAGCCAGCGAAGTGCTACAAAATCTGCAGCAGCCCACGCAGACGGTGGTGGATGCGCGGGCCACACCACGCTACCGGGGCGAGACAGAGCCGCTGGATCCTGTGGCCGGTCACATTCCGGGCGCGCTGAACCGGCCCTTTGGCCTGAACCTGGGTTCAGACGGCCGCTTCAAGCCCGCAGCACTGCTGCGCGCCGAGTTCGATGAACTTTTGGCAGGCCGTAACCCTGACACCGTGGTGCACCAATGCGGCAGCGGGGTCAGCGCCATCCCCAACCTGCTGGCCATGGAAGTCGCAGGTCTCGGAAAAACATCACTTTTTGCGGGCAGCTGGAGCGAATGGTGCAGCGACCCGGCGCGTCCGGTCGAGCGGGGCTGAGCAGCCCTGGGGTGCTGCCAAGTAGCAGCGTTTTACAAGGGCGCTGCAAGCCAAAGCCTTCGGCGCGTGTAAGGCAAATTCCTACAAACACCCACCCAAAACCAGACACTCGGCACAGTCAAAAACGGACTTAATTTTTGATTGGGGCAGTTTCACAATCCATTTCAACGGATCACGCAAAACATGCAACCGCATGAAACGCAGATCCAGCCAATGGAAAAGGAAGCCGCCATGACCAACGAACAAATCCTCGCCGAAATCCGCGAAGCCAACCTCACTTACCTGATGCTGGCCCAAAACCTGATTCGCCAGGACAAGGCCGAAGCCGTGTTCCGTCTGGGGCTGAACGAAGAAGCCGCGGACATCCTGGCCTCGCTGTCGGCCGCCCAGGTGCTCAAGCTGGCGTCACGCAACACGCTGCTGTGCAGCTTCCGCGTGGACGACAACCTGGTGTGGAGCTTGTTGACCAACCACACGGCCAAGAAGGTGGGCAACGAAGCCACCAACACCCTGCACGCCAACATCCTGATGGCCAGCCGCGTGTCGGAAGTGCTTTAAGGCACACCCACTTCTCGCTCTTCGCCCTCGAACCCGACCATTTCTCGAAAGCCTGCCATGACCGCCACTCCCACCGTCGCCAAAAGCGTGCTGAATGAATCCAAGCAGATCGAACGCGCTGCCATGCTCATCCAGATGGGAGCCCGCATGCAGGTGCTGGAGTCGGAAACCACTCTGTCGTACGAGCGCCTGATCCGCCTGTACAAGGAAATTGCAGGCAAGTCGCCCTCCAAAGGCCAGCTGCCCTTCTCGACCGACTGGTTCCTGACCTGGCAAGAAAACATCCACAGCTCGCTGTTCCTGAACATCTACGAATACCTGTCCAAGGGCGTGGATCTGGATTCGGTGGAACTGCTGACCAAGGCCTACCGCCTGTACAACGAGCAAGTGGCCACCGCCGAGATCGAGCCGCTGCTGTCTTTCACCCGCGCATGGCGCCTGGTGAAGTTTGTGGACGCAGGCATGCTCACCCGCACCAAGTGCAGCCAGTGCGGCGGCCAGTTTGTGACCGAGCTGTATGAAAACCGCCACTTCACCTGCGGCCTGTGCAACCCACCCGCACGCGCAGGCAAGAGCAAGTCTGCCGGTGCGTTGATGCTGCATTGATGAACAAAATGGCCTCTATCGCTTGATAAATAAGCGCCATCAGCTATCAATTAAATAGCAAAAACAAAAGCGAGCCTTGGTGCTCGCTTTTGGCTTTTCAGCCCTTGTCAATAGCGCAAGCCACCGCTGGCGAGCAACACCCGCACGTTCTCATCCATGGGCACAGCGTAGTTGTGGGCAGCCACCACGGCGTTGCCCACCGGGGTTACCAGTTTCAGGCTGATGTACAGCGCCGACGCTGACGCCGCGTAGGTGCCCACCACCACCGCTTGCGCATCATGGCTCTGGCTCACCTCGCGCACCTCGCGCGACAGCAGCAGTTCGCCCTGGTCCCTTTGCAGCGCCACGCTGTCGCGCAGTTTCAACTCCACCACGCGCACGCCACGCTGCACCATGCGCCCGGCGATCTGCTCAGAAAAAATGCGCCCCAGGCGCGAGGACTCGCTCAGCCGGTCCACGTGGACCAGTGTTGCCACCATCACCGGGTGCTGCGCATCCAGCGGCGCGTTGGCCAGCAAGGCGTCCACCGCACGGTGGTTGGTTTCGATCAGGTCGGTGGGAAACCAGGTCGCACCCGGCTTGTCACCGTAATAAAAGCTGCTGCACCCGGTCAGACCGATGAGCGCAGCGGCGCTGAAGAAATTTCGGCGTTTCATGGCAAGCGGCTCATGGCGTGGCGGGGGTCGCCCACACGGGCGTTGGCGCGGTCACGCGCCAGCTCTTGACCGGCGTGGGTGGCGGCGGAGGCGGTGGAGGCGGCTCTGGCAAATACAGCGGCGCATCGCCACGTTCGATGTAATACAGGTCGGCCGAGCCCGCCAGGTAGCGGTCGGTGGTTTTCAGCGAGGTGGTGATGAGCACTTCCGTGCGCGTGGGGCCACCCGCCGCATCACCTTGCGTGTAGCGCTGAGCCAGGTCTACCGCCAGGCCTGTGCCCACGCCCAGCAGCGTGGCCATGCCAGGCAGCAGGCTGCGGTCAGGGTAGTGCTCGCGCCAATCGCGCCACACGCCCACGCCAGCGCCCAGGGCCGTCCAGTGCAGCGGCACGGGCGAGCTTGCAGACAGCGGCTCCAGGTGTTGCACCAGCTGGGCCTCGATTTGCAGTTCCACCTCGGTGGGCCCCGTTGCCAATGTCACGCCCCGGTTGAGCAACTGCACACGCAGCAGCTTGAGAAAGCCCTGGCTGAAGCTGGATTTGTCAGTCACCGTGAGATGAATGGGATGCTCACCCGCGGGCCAGGCGGCAATTTTTTCAGCCACCCGGGCCGCCACATCATTGGCCAGCACATCCCAGTGGTGAACGGCCCGGGCTTTTTTCTGGCCCGTGGCGGGGTAGTTGTCAGCGCGTGGCACATCCAGCGTGCCGCAGCCAGCCAGCAGCAAGGCCGCCAAGAACGCGGCAGAAGACGAAGTGCGGAATGTGCAAGAGGGCATGGCACGCATCGTAGCGGCGTGCCAGCCGCACGATCCCGGCAACAAGGCAGGTTTTTCCACCCAAAACCCAGGTTCCGCAGCTTGGCGCAGCCAGCGCCTGGCATGTCAATCCTTCAAACCAACAACCTCTCACAACACCATGCAACCCATGCACAACAAACACCGCATCGCAACCCTGCTGGCATTGACGGCGGCCCTGGCGGGTTGCGGCGGTGGGACGGACAAGAACAGCACGCCCGCACCGGCTCCAGCACCCGCCCCTGCGCCCACACCGGCTCCAGCGCCAGTGCCCTCTGCCCCCATCGGTGTGAACTTTGTACTGCCCAGCAACAACGTGCTGGAAGCCGGTGCTTCGGATGGCCTTCTGGTGAACGTGTTGGTGAACAACAGCCCAGCACCCAATGGAACCAGCGTCACGCTGGAAGTCAATCCTGCCGCGGCCGCCACGGTGGCACCCGTAGCGCCCTCCACCGTGGGCGGCGTGGCCAGCGCCACCCTGAGCGTGGGCAGCAGCGTGGCCGCATCGGCCACGTTCCAGGTCAAGGCATAGGCGGTCAGCCAGAGCAATACCGCCACGGACACGGTCAGCTACTACGTGCGGCCCACACCCAAGGCGCTGCAGGTGCTGGTGCCTGCGTACTTCAGCAGCACCGGCACATCTTCCCCCTGGAACACGCTCACCGCCGGAGCAACCAGCTACCCGGATGTCCAAATCACCGCCATTGCCAATCCCCACAACGGGGTGATTACGGCCAGCACCAAGGTCGATGCAGATGCCTTGAAGGCCATCACCGCCTTCAAGGCAGTGACTGGCACCACCAACAAGGTGGTGGGCTATGTGGCCACAGCATCGGGTAGCAGCGGCGAGCTTTCGGTGACCGATGTGAAGGCCACCATTGACAACTACCTCACGCTGTACCCTGGCGTGCTCGATGGGTTTTTCCTGGATGGCATGTCTACCGACAGCAACCGGCTGGCCTACTTCCAGGAGATTTACAGCTATGTGCAGGGCAAGGGAAGCTACAAAGTGATCGGCAATCCCGGCACCTACCCCGCAGCCGCCTACGCCAGCGCCAACTCTGGCACGGGCGTGGCCGATGTACTCGTCACATATGCCGGCAACGCTGCTGCTTACCAAGCCATTGACCCGCAGCCCGCTCACACCTGGGTCTACGCCAAGGACAACGCCGCCCAGGCCATGCTGCTGCACACCGCCAGCACATGCACCGACATGCAGACGGCGCTGGCCAAGGCCAATAGCCCGCGCATGAACACAGGCATGGTCTACGCAACCAACCTGACCATCGGCACGCCTTGGTCGGCGCTGCCCACCTACTGGCCGCAGTTGCTGGGCACGGTGGACGCCATCAACAAGAAACGCACCCTTCCTTCCTGCTGAACAAGGACGGGTGAGCAAGGCCGGTGCTGATGCAGCCCGGGCCTTGCCACTGAACGCAAATCCACCGACTAAGGCCGTGCCCACACCCCAGCAATGGGTGTGGTGCTTCGCACAAGTTGCTCAACCGCTGTAGAAGGCTCTGCTAAAGGCTTTAGCAGCCAAGTTGCGACGCAGGCGGCCACCTACACACAGCGGGCTGGAGCTGCCCCACAATCCGCGCATGAACGCGTCTGTTACAGCTCCACAGCCCTCCCCCACACTGCCCTCAGAGCCGGGCGCGGCCCTGGCGCCGCACTCGGAAGAAACCCCCTGCAGCGCCGATGCAGCGCAGGCGGCAGCGGACGATGCCCCGCGCGAAGCCATGACTGGCACAGAGCCCACCGCCTCCCCGCCTGCCCCCGCCCCCCTCATGCTCCACATGCCAGTGGATGTGCGCAACCTGTCGTTGGCGCTGCTGGCCTTGTTCGCCAGTGTGGCGCTGCTGCACTGGGCCAGCGCAGTGTTCATCCCCATCATGCTGAGCCTGCTGCTGACCACCGCGCTGCGCCCCCTGGTGGACGTGCTGTACCGCTACCACGTGCCGCGCTGGCTCAGTGCCGGCGCACTGCTCATCAGCCTGGTGCTGGGGCTGGCCAGCGCCGCGTGGTCGCTGAGCGACGGCGCCACCCAACTGGTGGACTCGCTGCCCGTGGCCGCCAAGAAAGTGCGCGACAACCTCAAGGCGCGCGCGGGCGGCAGCAGCCCGCTGGACACCGTGCAGAAGGCGGCCACCCAGATCGAGCAGGCCGCCACCGAGAACAGCACCACCAGCCCACCCCGGCGCGGTGTGCAGCGGGTGGTGGTGGAGCGCCCGCCGTTCAATGTGCGTGACTACCTGTGGAGCGGCACCATGGGGTTGATGTCTGCGCTAGGCCAACTCACGGTGGTGGTGTTTCTCACGTTTTTTGCACTGGCCTCGGGTAACCTGTTTCGCAACAAGCTGCTGCGCATTGCAGGCACCAGCCTGGAGCGCCGCAAGATCACCATCCATGTGCTGGAAGACATTACCAACCAGATTCAGCGCTATTTGCTGGTGCAGGTCTTCACGAGTGTGCTGGTGGGCGTGGCCACAGGCCTGGCCTATTGGGCCCTGGGGCTGGAAAACGCGGCCGTATGGGGTGTGGTGGCGGGGGTGCTCAACCTGGCGCCGTACATTGGCTCTGCGCTGGTCACCGGGGCGTCGGCGCTCGTGGCCTTCCTGCAGTTCGGCTCGTTCGACATGGCCCTGGCCATTGGTGGTGCATCGCTCGTGATCCACACCATCGTCGGCAACCTGCTCACACCTTGGCTCACCAGCCGCACCAGCAGCATGAGCCCCGTCGCCGTGTTCGTGAGCGTGCTGGCCTGGGGCTGGCTCTGGGGCCTGTGGGGGCTGCTACTGGGCATTCCCGTCATGATGGCCGTGAAGGCGGTGTGCGACCGGGTGGAAGACTTGAAGGCAGTGGGCGAACTGCTGAGCGACTAAACCCAGAAGACGAAGGGCCTTCGCTCCACAAGAGCAGATTGATCGTAGTTTTGCTACGATATGCTAAAAATCGCAACAATGCTAAATTCACTCATCTCCGAAGTGCGCCTGCTGCGCAGCGGCATCCGGACCATGTACGGAGACCCCGGGGCGGCGGCAGGGCGCATTCGCCATGAACACCTCAGTGCGGTCCTGCGACTGACCCCCATGGCCATGGTGGCCAACATGGGCAATGCTTCACTCATTTTGTGGAGCTTCAAAGACAGCCTGACCGCAGGGCTCTTCAGCTGGTGGGCGGTGATGATGACGCTGGCCAGCCTGTCGTTGCTTAGCTGGTTTCGGTTCTGGAATCGCAGCTCCACCAAGGTGTCCTGCCGCGCCATCCGCCGCTCTACCCTGCACGCTGGCGTGCTGGCGCTGGCCTGGGGTTGTCTTCCCGTGGTGTGGTTCGCCGATGCAGGGCACAGCCAGCAGGTGGCGATTACCGCCCTGTTCACCGGGATGATGGGGGCTGGCGCCTTTGTGCTGGGCGCCCTGCCGCTGGCGAGCATGGCGTATGTGGCAGTGTTCGCAGCATCGGCCTTGTGGGCACTGGCACGCGCAGGAGAACCGCAGTTCATCGCTTTTGCCCTTCTGGTGCTGCTGTATGCGTTCATGGTGCTGGTCGGCGGCATTTCGTACTGGCGCAAGGCCACCGCGCTGATCCTGGCCAGAAACGAGGCCGTCCGGCACGAACAAATGCTGGCGGTGGTGCTGCAGGACTTCGAACAACGTGCAACCGACGCCCTGTGGGAAATCGACACCGAGGGTCGCTTGCAGCAGCCCTCTGCGCGCTTGGCCAAGCTGCTGCACACCGCACCGGACACGCTCCGGGGCCTCTCGCTGGTGCCTTGGCTGGAGCAACATACGTTGAGTGGCAGCGGCGACCTGGCCCAGGCGCTGGCCAAAGGCGTGCCATTCCATAACGTGGCTGTGGTGATTGAACAGGGTGGCCAGCAGTGCCATCTGGCGCTCCAAGGCAAGCCGTTGTTCGATGAACTGGGGCAGCACTCGGGCTGGCGGGGTGTGGTGTCAGACCGTACCGCCATTGAACAAGCGCAGCAGTTGCTGCAAAGGCAAGCCCACACCGACTCGCTCACTCAACTGGCCAACCGGCTTTCGTTGCATGCCGCCATCGAGCAGCAACTGCGCGTGAAACCACATTCAGGCGCATTGCTACTGCTGGATCTGGACCATTTCAAAACCATCAATGACAGCCTGGGGCACTCCGTAGGCGACACGCTGCTCACCTGCGTGGCTGAGCGTTTGCTGCAACATGCACCGCCACACAGCCTGGTGGCCCGGCTCGGCGGGGATGAGTTCGCCATATTGCTGCACCACAACGACACGGGGGCAGACACCACCGAAGCGCAAGCACTGGCCGCACGGCTGGTGACGGCACTCTCACGCCCCTACCAGATCAAAGAGCGGCGATTGCGAGTGGGCGCCAGCGTAGGCATTGCGCTGATAGACGGTGAAGTCACCCATGTGGACGAATTGCTGGTGCGGGCCGACATTGCGCTGTATGACGCCAAGGCCCATGGCCGGGGGCGCGCTGCCGAATACACCCATGCATTGCGAGAACGCACCCGCCGGCGGGCAGAGGTGGAAGAAGGCTTGCGCCAGGCTGTCCGCCGCGACGAACTCAGCCTGCATTGGCAGCCCAAGGTGGATCTCTCCACCTGGAAAATCACCGGCACCGAAGCCTTGCTGCGTTGGGAAAGCCCGCAGTTGGGCAAAGTGAGCCCTGGCGAGTTCATCCCAGTGGCTGAGCAAGAAGGCATGATGGATCTGATTGGCCTGTGGGCGCTGCGCCACGCGTGCGAATGCGGGCAAAACCAGCTCAAAGGCGTGCGCGTGGCCGTGAATGTCTCGCCCGTACAGCTGGCCGATCCCGAATTTGTATCGCTTGTGCAATCGGTGCTGGAATCCACAGGCCTGCCTGCTGACCGGCTGGAACTGGAAATCACGGAATCGGTGTTCATCGAAGACACCGAAGCCGCGCTCAAGCAACTGCATGCATTGCACGCCCTGGGCATTCACGTGGCGCTGGACGACTTCGGCACCGGCTATTCATCGCTGAGCTACCTGTGCCGCTTCCCCTTCAGCACCCTCAAGATTGATCGCAGCTTTGTGCAGGAAGCCATGGAGCGCCCTGAGGCGCTGGCCGTGGTGCAGCACATTGCGCAGCTGGCACGGTCCCTGAAAATGCGCACCGTGTGTGAAGGCGTAGAAACCCCTGAGCAACTGGCCATGGTGATTGGCGCGGGCATTGACGAAGCGCAGGGCTACCTGCTGTCTGCCCCCAAGCCACTGGAGTTTTTCAACTCGTTCACCGAGGACTGGAACACGCAGCAGGCACCGCTGGAATATCTGCCGGAATAAAGGATCCAGCGAGGCTTGCAGCCAACCTCGCCTGTTCTTCTCTGCAGGTGCTGCGCGCAATCAACCCGTGTTGCGCAAGCCGGCAGCAATCCCGTTGATGGAGATGTGGATACCTGTCTGCACCCGCTCGTCGCCCTGCCCCGCGCGCCAGCGGCGCACCAGTTCGACCTGCAGATGGTGCAGCGGGTCGATGTACGGGAAACGGTGCTTGATGGACCGCGCCAGGGCCGCGTTGTGCGCCAGGCGCTGCTTGTCGCCAGTGATGCGGGTGAGCGCATCGGCCGTGCGGTGCCACTCAGCCTCGATGGCGGTGAACACCTTCTTGCGCAGGCGGGCGTCGGTCACCAACTCGCTGTAGCGGGATGCCAGAGCCAGATCGCTCTTGGCCAGCACCATGTCCATGTTGGACAGCAGCGTGCGGAAGAACGGCCACTGCCGGTACATGCGCTGCAGCAGGGCCAACTGGGTCTTGGGGTCTTTGCCCTCGGCATTCACAAAGGCTTCGACGGCAGAACCAAAGCCAAACCACCCCGGCAACGTAAGACGGCACTGCCCCCAGCTGAAGCCCCACGGAATGGCACGCAAGTCCTCGATCTTCTGGCTGGCCTTGCGCGATGCGGGGCGCGATCCAATATTCAGCTCGGCGATCTCGCGGATGGGCGTGGAGTTGAAGAAGTACTCGGTAAAGCCCGAGGTCTCGTACACCAGCGCGCGGTAGCTGGCCATGCTGGCCAGCGAGAGCTGCGCAGCAGCATCCAGAAACGCCTTGGTGGCAGGCTTGGTGGGCTGCAGCAAGGTGGCTTCGAGCGTGGCGGCCACCAGGGTTTCGAGGTTGCGGCGGCCGATTTCGGGGTTGGCGTATTTCGACGCGATGACTTCGCCCTGCTCCGTCAGGCGAATCTGCCCGCGCACCGTACCAGGCGGCTGCGCCAGGATGGCCTGGTAGCTGGGACCACCGCCCCGGCCCACCGTGCCGCCCCGGCCGTGGAACATGCGCAGCTGGATGCCGTGGCTGGTGGCAAGTTCGTCGAAGAGTTCGACGAGGGCAATCTCGGCGCGGTACAGCTCCCAGTTGCTGGTGAAGATGCCGCCGTCCTTGTTGCTGTCGCTGTAGCCCAGCATGATGTCCTGCTCGCCACCACTGCGCTGCACCAATGCCGCCACGCCGGGCAGCGCATAGAACTCGCGCATGATGGGCGCGGCGTTGCGCAGGTCTTCGATGGTTTCGAACAACGGTACCACGATGAGGTGGTTCTTCGATTCGGCATCGAGCGTGCCGTTCATCAAGCCCACTTCCTTTTGCAGCAGCAGCACTTCGAGCAGATCGCTCACCGTTTCGGTGTGGCTGATGATGTAGTGGCGAATGGCTTCGTGGCCAAACCGCTCACGCATCACCCGGGCGGTTTCAAAAATGGCCAGCTCGCCCTGGGTGTGGGCCGAATACTCGGCGCACACCACGCGCAGCGGGCGTGCGTCATTCAGCAGCTTGATCAGCAGCGCGCGCTTGGCGGCCTCTTGCAGGCCCGCGTAGTTCGGCTCGATGCGCGCCTTGGCCAGCAACTCGGCCACCACCTCTTCGTGCTTGTCAGAGCTTTGGCGCAGGTCTACCGTGGCCAGGTGGAAGCCAAACACCTGCACGGCGCGGATCAACGGGTGCAGACGCTCTTGCGCCAGCGCTTCGCCATGGTGTGACTTGAGTGATGTCTCGATCACACGCAGATCGGCCAGAAACTCCTCTGCGCTGGCGTAGGCATTCTGGGGCGCAACGGCATGGCGCGCGGCCTCGCCGCCCGTCAGGTCTTTGAGCGATGCCGCCAGGCGGGCGTAAATGCCGGTGAGGGCGCGACGGTAAGGCTCATCCACACGATGCTCGCTGGTGTCGGGCGAGCGCTGGGCCAGGGCTTCCATCTCGGGCGACACCCGCACCAGGCGCGCGGACAAAGACAGTTCTCCGCCCAGGTAGTGCACCTCGGTCAGGTAGTGGCGCAGCGCCACGTCAGACTGTCGGCTCAGTGCGTATTGCAGCGTTTGCGCAGTGACGTTGGGGTTGCCGTCGCGGTCGCCGCCAATCCATTGGCCCATGCGCAGAAAGCTGTGCACGGGGTATTGGCCCAGTTCGGCTTCCAGGTCGGCGTAGATCTTCGGGATCTCGCGCAGGAAGGTGGCTTCGTAATACGACAGCGCGTTCTCGATCTCATCGGCCACGGTGAGCTTGCTGTAGCGCAGCAGGCGCGTTTGCCACAGCTGCGCCACGCGGGCACGCAGCAAGGCTTCGTTGGCGGCCAGTTCGCGAGGGGTGAGCGCGTCCTTGGCGCTGTTGTAAAGCTGCGCGCGCACCTGGATGTCATCGCGCACGGCCAGCAGTTGGGCGATGTCGCGCTCGGCGTCCAGAATGCTCTTGCGCTGAACTTCGGTGGGGTGGGCGGTGAGCACGGGTGCCACGTAGCTGCCGGCCAGCGTTTGCGAAATCGTCTTGGGCGCAATGCCGGCCCAGCGCAGGCGCGACAGGGCCACTTCAATGCTGCCTTCTTGCGTATCGCCCGCACGTTCATGCACGGCGCGGCGGCGGATGTGGTGGCGGTCTTCGGCCAGGTTGGCCAGGTGACTGAAGTAGGTGAAGGCGCGGATCACGCTCACCGTCTGGTCGCCCGAGAGGGACTTGAGCAGCTTCTTGAGCGCGCGGTCGGCGTCCTGATCGGCATCGCGGCGGAAAGCCACAGACAGCTTGCGCACCTGCTCGACCAGTTCGTAGGCCTCCACCCCCTCTTGCTCACGGATCACGTCGCCCAAAATACGCCCCAGCAGGCGGATATCGTCAATCAGGGGCTGGTCCTTGTCGGATCGTTTCATGCGCGAGGGTCTCCGGAGATGGGAAAGAGGTGCCCGATCAGCGCCGCTACTGCAATAGACACGCGCCACATCAAGGTCACCGATGCGGGCGCATGCTAGCATCGCCCGCCGCAGAATGATTACAAACAGGTTACGAACTTGAGCCCCGTCCAATCCCCCCTTTCCATCGTCATCGCCACCCGCGAAAGCCGCCTTGCGCTGTGGCAGGCAGAGCATGTGCAGGCACTTTTGCGCGCAAGGGGCCACTCTGTGGAACTGCTGGGCATGACCACCAAGGGCGACCAGATTCTGGACCGCTCGCTATCCAAGGTGGGGGGCAAGGGGCTGTTCGTGAAAGAGCTGGAAGTGGCGCTGGAAGAAGGCCGCGCCCACATCGCCGTGCACTCGCTCAAAGATGTGCCGATGGAGCTTCCTGAAGGCTTCGCACTGGCCTGCGTGATGGAGCGCGAAGACCCCCGTGACGCCTTCGTTTCGCCGCGCTACGCCAGCCTGGAAGCGCTGCCGCAAGGTGCGGTGGTGGGCACATCCAGCCTGCGCCGCCAGGTGCTGCTGCAAGCCCTGCGGCCTGACCTGAAGATTGAGCCCCTGCGCGGCAACCTCGACACCCGTTTGCGCAAGCTCGACGAAGGCCAGTACGACGCGATTGTTCTGGCCGCAGCGGGCCTCAAACGGCTGAAGATGGGCGAGCGCATCCGCGCCACATTCGCCCCCACCGCCATGCTGCCTGCCGCGGGCCAAGGGGCCCTGGGCATTGAAGTGCGCAGTGATCGCCAGGACTTGATCGACGCCCTTGCGCCGCTGGCCCACATGCCCACCTGGCTGACGGTGACGGCCGAGCGCGCGGTGAGCCGTGCCATGGGTGGCAGCTGCTCCATGCCCTTGGCCGCCCACGGCACCCTGACCGGCACCACCCTGCAGCTCGATGCCGCATGGGGCGACACGGAAGGCAAACTCCCCTTGGTGCGCGCCAGCGCCAGCGCCACCGTCACCACGCTGGCCCAGGCGGATGCGTTGGGGCTTGCCATTGCACAGCAACTGCGCGATGGCGGGGCCGTCGGCGCAACGCCTGCCACCGCGGGCTGAATCACCCGGGCGGCGCCTTGCATCCCCCGCAAGTCATCGTGACCCGGCCAGCGCGTGAAGCCGCGCACTGGGTGGGCCAGTTGACCCAGCGGGGCATTGCTGCGGTAGCGTTGCCCTTGATCCACGTGGGCCCCGCCTCTGATCCCACGCTGCAACAGGCCCTGCAGCAAGCATGCAGCCGTTTGAACAGCTACCGCGCTGCCATGTTTGTCAGCGGCAATGCGGCCTTGTATTTTCTTGAATCATTTCATGCTCTAGCGCCCACCCATCAAGCGCCAGCAGCTATCAAAACAAGAGCATGGTCACCTGGCCCCGGCACGGCGCGCGTGCTGCAAGAGGCTGGCTGGCCCGCCCCCCTGATTGATGGGCCCGCCGCCCACGCACCGCAGTTCGACTCCGAAGCGCTGTGGGAGCAAGTCCACACCCAGGTTCGCCCGGGGGATCGCATCCTGATCGTGCGTGGCCGCTCTGCCGGCGTGCACGAAACCCAGGGTTCCGGTCGCGACTGGCTGGCCCGCCAGATCGAAGCCGCCGGGGGGCATGTGGATTTCGTGGTGGCTTACGAGCGTGGCGCCCCGCAGCTGTCAGCGGATGATTTGGCCCTCGCCCGCCAGGCATCCCACAACGGATCCCTGTGGCTGCTCAGCAGCTCCGAAGCCGTCGCCCATCTGGTCGAAGCGTTGCCGCAGCACCACTGGCACACCGCCCGCGCACTGGCCACCCACCCCCGTATTGCGCAGGCAGCCCACGACGCCGGCTTTGGCGAGGTGCGTGAATGCCGTCCAGCCCTCGCGGACGTGGTGGCCTCGATAGAATCGGGCGCATGAGCTCTGCGCCACCCAACGATCTTCCACAGCCCCCTGCTGCCGCCATTGCACCGCCCCCCGCTGAGGCAGTGATAGCACCGGCCGCCGCCCCTGGGCGCGCCACGGGCGTGGGCATCACCCACTTGTTGCTGGGCGTGGTGGCGGCAGCGGCACTCGCCAGCAGCGTCATGCTGTGGCAAAAGCTCACCGGCATCCAGGAACAGCTGGCGCGGCAGTCGGCAGACTCGGGGGCGCTGGCGATTGAGGCGCGCACCATCGCCCGACAGGCGGAAGATCAAGTCCGAGAAACGTCTGCCCGGCTTTCGGTGGCAGAAGCCCGCGTGAGCGAAGTGGCGCTGCAGCGCAGCCAGCTTGAAGAGCTGATGCAAAGCCTGTCGCGCTCACGCGACGAAAACCTGGTGGTGGACATTGAATCAGCCATCCGGCTGGCGCAGCAACAGGCCCAGCTCACTGGCAGCCTCGATCCACTGGTCGCAGCACTGAAGTCGGCCAACCAGCGCATCGAGCGCGCCGCCCAGCCGCGCCTGGCGCCCCTGCAAAGGGCCATCGGCCGCGATCTGGACCGGCTGACCCGCGCTGCCGTGACGGACACCGCCGGCCTGCTGGGTCGGCTGGACGAGCTGGTACGCCAGGTGGATGACCTGCCCGTGCTCAACGCCGTGGCGCAGGCAGCAGCCACGCGGCGCCTGTCAGCACCCGCCGCAACCAGCACCGCCGCTGACCTGGCCAACCTGCCCTGGTGGCAAGCCACCCTGCAGCGCAGCTGGGAAGTGGTGCGCGACGAAGCCCGCGGGCTGGTACGCGTCAGCCGCATTGATCAGCCAGAAGCCATCTTGCTGGCCCCTGACCAGACCTTCTTCCTGCGCGAAAACCTCAAGCTCAAGCTGCTCAATGCCCGCCTGGGCGTGCTGGCACGGCAATACGACTCAGCCCGGGCCGACCTGACGGCCGCCACCGCGGCGCTGAACAAATACTTTGACCCCGCCTCGCGCCGCACCCAGAACGCAGCCACCATGCTGCAGCAAGCCCAGCAGAACATGAAGGGCGCTGAGCTGCCACGGCTGGACGAAACCCTCTCTGCGCTGGCGACCGCCGCCGCAGGCCGATAAAGAGGGCCCCCAGCATGCGCGCAGCTCTCTGGCTCTTGGCATTGTTTGGCGTGGCCGTGGCTGCTGCGCTGTTTGCGGGCAACAACCAGGGCACTGTCACCCTGTACTGGCCGCCCTACCGCGTAGACCTGTCACTCAATCTGGTCGTGCTGCTGCTGGTGGGCGGATTCACCACGCTGTACGCGGCCCTGCGGGCCCTGGCAGCCCTGCTGGCACTGCCCCACCAGGCCCGCCGCTGGCGCGTGCAGCAAAAAGAACGCGCCATGCACCATGCGCTGCTGGACGCGCTAACGCACATGCTGGCCGGGCGCTTCCTGCGCTCTCGCAAATCAGCGCTGGCTGCGCTGGCGCAAGAAGGTGCATTGCAGTCCGCTGGCGAGCCGGTACCCCATGGCAAGCAACTGCGCGCGCTGGCGCATCTGATTGCGGCCGAATCCTCCCATGCCCTGCAAGACCGGGCCACGCGCGAAAGCCACCTGCAAAACGCCCTGGAAGAGGCCCCCGCCAAGGGCAACGGGCAAGACCAGGAACTGCGTGAGGGAGCCCAGATTCGCGCCGCCCGCTGGAGCCTGGACGACCGGGACCCCAACGCAACCCTGGAGCGCCTCGCTGCGTTGCCACAAGGGGCGGCCCGTCGCACTCTGGCGCTGCGCATTCGCCTCAAGGCCACACGCCAGGCACGACAAACCCGTGAAGCGCTGGACACCGCCCGTTTGCTGGGCAAGCACCGCGCGTTCTCGGCAGGTGCTGCGCAAAGCATCGTGCGCGGACTGGCCATTGAACTCATCCAGTCGGCGCACGACCCCGCGCAGCTGGTGCAGATCTGGGCATCGCTGGAAAACTCTGAGCGCAACATGCCCGAACTGGCGGTGCAAGCCGCCCAGCGCCTGGCCCATCTGGGTGGCGATCCGGCCCAGGTGCGAGCCTGGCTCCTGCCCGTGTGGGAGCGCATGGTAGAGCTGCCCGATGGCCTGCCCGAAGGCCTGGCGCTGAAGCTCATCCATTGCCTAGAAGACGGGTTGTCCACCATCGACGCCGGCTGGCTGGCGCGCATTGAAGCAGCGCAACAGGCCAACCCTCGCGATGCACGGTTGCAGTACCTGGCAGGCATGGCCTGCCTGAAGCGGCAGCTTTGGGGCAAGGCGCAGCAGTTGCTGACCCAAGCAGCATCCCAACTGACCGATAAATCCCTGCGCGCCAGTGCCTGGCGCAACTTGGCCGAGCTGGCAGAACAGCGGGGCGACAGCGAAGCCGCTGCCCACGCCTGGAAATCTGCCGCGCAGCAGCAACGCTGAGTTCGGAGGGCTGCAACAGCCCTCACACCCCTTCTCCCTGCCTTTCTCAGCCAGCACAGGTACGGCCAAGGTCTGCCGTACCGCCATGGCCCCCTTTGCCCTCACCCCCTTGTAGATCCTTGGTGTTGACCACCAGGGAAAGCCACGTTTTGCGTGCAATGCGCCATCTCAAACGTTGGGGAACTTTGAGCGCAGAGGCTGTATCAATTCAGTTTTTTTGAACCAAGGCAACAATTCGCCTGAAACCGACACGGGCCGCCGCTTCCTAAACTGCAGGTATTGCAGCGATGGCACTGGCTCCCAAGCCAGCCCTTCTGCCCCCTTACTTTCGACCAATACACCCCATGTCATCGCTCTCTTACGAAACGGGCTCCAGGCCCCTGCGGTACTCGGGCACCGCCATGCTGCTGCACTGGGTGCTGGCCATCGCACTGATCGCGATTTTTGGCCTGGGCCTTTACATGACCGGGCTTCCCTTCTCGCCCCAGCGGCTCAAGCTCTACAACTGGCACAAATGGGCGGGCGTGACGATTTTGGCGCTGTCTGTACTGCGACTGGTGTGGCGCATCACCCACCGGCCACCGGCTTTGCCACGCGCCATGGAACGCGCCATGCCCGTGTGGCAAAAGGCGGCGCACCACGCCACGCACCACCTGCTGTATGTGCTGTTTTTCGCGGTGCCGTTGATTGGCTGGGCTTACAGCTCGGCAGCAGGCTTCCCCATCGTGTTCCTGGGCGTGTGGCAATTGCCCGACTTTGTGCCCGTGAGCAAGGAATTGGCCGAGGCGATCAAGCCCTGGCACGAGCTATCTGCCTATGCCATGGCAGGCCTGGTGGTAGTGCATGTGGCCGCAGCGCTCAAGCACCAGTTCATTGACCGCGACGGCTTGCTGCAACGCATGCTGCCCGGCAAGCGCTGAAACAACCGCTGAACCTGTTTGCACCGCAAAACCAGCACTCTCATCGCTGCCAACCTCGCTGGCAGGCCCCATACCTCTGAGGAGTTTTCATGAAATTCGCCAACATCGTTTCCGCACTGGCCCTGGGCACCACTTTGCTCGCCCAACCCGCCCTGGCCCAGCAGAAGCTGGACACTGCCAAGAGCGAAGTGCAGTTCACCGCACGCCAGATGGGTGTGCCCCTGGACGGTCACTTCAAGAAGTTCGATGCCCAAGTGGCCTTCGACCCTGCCAAGCTGGCCACCAGCAAGATCACCTTCACGGTAGACACCGGCAGCGCCACCCTCGGCTCCAAGGAAACAGACGCCGAACTGCCCAAGGCCGTGTGGTTCAACGTGCCCAAGTTCCCCCAAGCCACGTTTGAATCCAGCGCCATCAAGGCCCTGGGCGGCGGCAAGTTTGAGGTGGCGGGCAAGCTCACCATCAAAGGCAATTCGGTCAATGTCGTGGCACCCGTCACGCTGACACAAGCCGGCCCCGTCACCACCGCCACGGGCTCCTTCCCCATCAAGCGCCTGGCTTTCAAGATTGGCGAGAACGAGTGGGCCGACACCTCGATGGTGGCCGATGACGTTCAAGTCAAGTTCAAGCTGGCATTGACGGGTGTGGGCAAGCTCTAAGCCCCACGCGCCCACCCGCTGCGTAATCGATTTCCACAACCGTTTCCTCAACCCTCTGATTTTCAGGAGTTTTTCCCATGCGCAAATCTCTCTTCGCACTGGCCGCCGTAGCAACCATGTTTGCAGGCGCTGCACAAGCCCAGTCGGCCAACTATGCCATCGACCCCACACACACCTTCGTGACCTTTGAAATCAGCCACTTCGGCGCATCGGTCAACCGCGCTCGCTTCGACAAGAAGGAAGGCACCGTGCAATTCGACCGTGCTGGCAAGACTGGCAAGGTGGAGATTTCTTTCGACGCCACTTCGGTCAACTCTGGCACGCCTGCATTCGACAAGCACCTGCAAAGCGCAGACCTGTTCAACGCAGCCGCCCACCCCACCATCAAGTTCGTTTCTGACAAGTTCGTCTTCAAGGGCGACAACGTGAGCGAAGTCACCGGCCAGCTGACCTTGCTGGGCAAGACAGCCCCCATCACCCTCAAGGCCAACCAGTTCGCCTGCTACCAAAGCCCCATGCTCAAGCGCGAAGTGTGCGGTGGCGACTTTGAAGCCACCATCGACCGCACCCAGTGGGGCATGAACTACGGCGTGGACTGGGGCTTCTCCAAGAACGTGCGCCTGGTCGTGCAAGTGGAAGCTGTGAAGCAGTAATTCCTGCCGCACCCGCAAAAAGCCACCGCAGTGCCTGCCACTGCGGTGGCTTTTTTTATGCCATTGAATCCACGAAAGTTATTTTTAAGTAAATCAATTATGAATAGTAGAATTTGATCCACATTCAGGAGACGCCCCATGACCGCCCCCCAGACCCCTGCGCCCACAGCCACATTGCCTGCGCCAGCCGCCATTCAGCAGTTGCACCACTACGCCTACAAAGCCAGGGATGCGGAGGAAACGCGCCATTTCTACGAAGACATCCTGGGCCTGCCGCTGTACCACATCATCCAGAGCGACTATGTGCCCAGCACGGGCGAGTACTGCCCTTACACCCACTTCTTCTTCCGCCTGCAAGACGGCTCTTTCATCGCCTTCTTTGACCTGGGCGATGACGTCAAGCCCGAGCCCTCGCCCAACACCCCCCTGTGGGTCAACCACATCGCCTTTCGCGTGAACACCGTGCAGGAGCTGGAAGACACCAAGGCCCGCCTGCAAGCCCACGGCGTGGAAGTACTGGGGGTGACCGACCACCACATCTTCAAGAGCATTTATTTCTTCGACCCCAACGGCATCCGCCTGGAACTGGCGGCACAAGTGGCCAACGAAGAACAGATGGCCAAAGACAGCACCGTGGCCCACGCCCGACTCAAAGAGTGGACAGCACGCAAGGAGCAATGGCGCAAGGAACGCGCTGAAGGCAAGGTGGCTGCACCTTTGAAGCCCCAGCAAAACGACCGGCCGGAGTTCGCACGGGGCTGATGTTCAAAAAGAGCCGCACAGGTGCCGCGGCTCGCACCAAGGTCTGCACAAACGCCCTCGCACCGTAAAAAGTGCCCACGGTGTGGTGACGGCGTTTGCAGGCGCGCGCTCCCGTCTGGCCAACTTGCTTGTGGATGGACATCTCCGCGAACGCTCAGCACGTTTGAGCTATATCACCTGGGGATTTTCAGGGCCTCATGTTGCGAAGACCAAGGATTTTCTGGTCTGCGGAACGCCCCTACAACGATCGGTTTGGCGCACCGACATGGTGCCACGGCAAGTGCCGATGTGGTCATCGGGAAAATCGCGATACCGTCAGAAATTCTGACCAAGCCCACGCGCCTGTCCAAGCTGGAGATGGAGATGATGCGAGGCCATGCCCAGGCTGGCTACGACATTCTGAAAGATGTGCTCTTCCCGACGCCGGTCGCCGAGATCATCCGGCAACACCACGAGCGCATGGACGGCAGCGGCTACCCACAGGGCCTACGGGGCGATGCGATCTTGCCCGAGGCCCGTGTGCTGGCCGTGGCCGACGTCATCGAATCCATGGCATCGCACCGGCCTTACCGGCCTGCCGTGGGCCTGGATGCAGCCCTGGACGAGGTCGTGAAAAACCGGGGCACTTTGTATGCGCCAGAGGTGGTGGATGCCGCCGTTCGACTGATCAACGACAAAGGCTATGCCTTGCCCAGCTGACCATAGTCTCAGGTGCCGCACTTCTTGCCTGGCCCCAAGGCACGCCATTGTCAGTGCTGAAAAAAACAGCCCTTCGCTGCCGCCAGAGTTCAACGCCCCGCCAGCACCCAAAAGTCCTGCTCATAGCCTTTCACAGACTGCACCGCCTTCATCCGCTGGGCAGGCGTCATCGCGCGGTGCACCAGGGCAAAACCGGCGCACCCTTCCTCCACCAGTTTTCGGGCGTAGCGCTGGTAAGCCGGGTCGGGTGAGGTGTTGAAACGCTCCATGTAGCCGCGCAGCAGGCTTCGGTTGCGCTCTGTACTGGCTGGGTCAGAGGCAATCTGCCGCAGTACCTGGGCCAGATCCTTTTGCCGGCGCAGGCGTTCTGCGTAGCTGCGCTGGGGGTCGAACGTTGACTGGGCAATAAAGCTGCGCAGGGCAGCTTTCTGCGGCTCCTGCAGCGCACCATAAAAGCCTTCAGCCCGCGACAACAGCAACTTGAACCGGTGCGCAGCCAGCTTGTCGGCAGGCACATCCAGCCACTCCCGCCGCCAGTCAGCATTGCTGTCTGCTTGTTGTTTTTCGAAGTTCCGAATCTGACTTTCGGTCAACTGCGATGCGAGCACCACGAGCCTGGGCTCCACCTGCGCGATGAGCTGGTCAATCTGCAAGCGCACGTCGGCATACACACGGCACGCTTGGTCAGCGGTGATGTCATCAGCCAGCCGCTGCTGCACCTGCTGTAGCAAGGCAGCGTGCTGCGGCAGCATCTGATCGCGGTGCCACTGGTGCAGGTCGCCCAGTTCGCTGCGCAAACGGTCTGCCTGGGCGTCGGTCAGGTTGAAATAGTTGTTCAGCCGCCAATACACCAGCTGCGGCGCCTGGTTGTAGGCGAGTTTGACGGCGCTGCAGCCCTGCAGGAACAGCACGCACGCCAGCAAGGCAAAGGTGCGCCATGCGGAATGAAAAGGAAACAACGGTGCACGCACGATGGCTCCTGGCGATAACGGCAATTGGGGCGTCAGGATAGGGGCAATGGGGTGCCGAAGTGTGCGGCAGGGGTAATGGGGCGGCTGGGTCTATCACGGCCAAAAGATGCTGTGACGCCCAGCACCCGTCCATCAACTGAAGTCAGGCGATCACCCGCCCCCACCCGCCTGTCCTGCAGCGCTGGTGGCCGTCTGGGCCATGGTCTGCAGCCACTGCGCAAACGTGGTCAGCACCGGGGGTTGGGCCTGTGCAGGGCTGATGAGGTAATACGCCCGCTCGCCACGCAGCGGGCGGTTGCAGGCCACCACCAGCTCGCCACTGGCAAGTTCTGCCTCGATCAGCAGCGGCGGCATCAACGCTACGCCCATGCCGTGTGTGGCGGCCACGGCCAGCATGGAGAACAGCTCATACCGCGGGCCATCCAAGGCGTGCGGAGCATCCACCCCCATCGCGTCAAACCACTGGCGCCAGCCGTAGGGACGCGTGCTTTGCTGCAGCAGCGGCAACTCGGCCAGCGCCTCGGCGGCCACCGGCTGGTGCGCACGGCCCCGGCCCCGGGGCGCGGCGGATTCGAGCAGGCGTGGGCTGCACACCGGCACCACGTCTTCGTGCATCAGCAACTGCGCCTGCACACCGGGCCAGTGGGCCACCTGCTCGGGTGTGCCTGCGTAAAGGGCAGCATCGAAGGTGGTATCGGCAAACAGGAAAGGGCGCGTCTGCGTGTCGATGTGCACCACAATGTCGGGGTGCGCCTGCGCCAGTTGCGGCAGGCGCGGGATGAGCCAACGCGTAGCGAACGTGGGCACCGCCGCCAACGACAGCGCGCCGCCCTCACCCTGGTGGGCCATCACGTCCAGCGTGTCACGCTCCAGCCCCTGCAGCCAGCGCGCCACCTGGCGGCCGTAGTGGGCCCCAGCGGGTGTCAGCACCACGCCGTGGCGTGTGCGGCGAAACAGTTGCACGCCCAAGAATTCTTCTAGCGCCTGAATCTGGCGCGACACCGCGCTCTGCGTCAAGAACAGCTCTTGTGCGGCACGGGTGTAGCTTTCATGCCGGGCGGCCACTTCAAAGCAGGCCAGGGCTTGGGTCGATGGAATGTTGCGGCGCATGATGATGAAAAGGAACTTGAGCAGCAGCGATTTCCTCTACTGCCAGCAGAATCAAGTATTCCATATATTCATGAAACGCATTTCTGGATGAAAAGAACTCGCTTGCGGCTCGGCCAAGCCAGGCCTACGATGCAATCCAGATTCTTTTGTTACCCCCCTCTTTTTGACCTGGAGACACGCACATGGCCCACGCCGCTTTTCAATGGGATGACCCGTTCCTCCTGAGCCAGCAACTGACCGACGACGAGCGCGCCATCCGCGACGCAGCGGCGGCCTACTGCCAGGACAAGCTGGCCCCGCGCGTGCTGGACGCCTTCCGCCACGAAAAGATGGACGTGAGCATCTTCCGCGAGATGGGCGAAGTGGGCCTGCTCGGCCCCACCATCCCAGAGCAGTACGGCGGCCCCGGCCTGTCGTATGTGGCCTACGGCCTGATCGCCCGCGAAGTGGAGCGTGTGGACTCGGGCTACCGCTCGATGGCCAGCGTGCAGTCGTCGCTGGTGATGGTGCCCATTTATGAATTTGGCAGCGAAGCCCAGCGCCAGAAGTACCTGCCCAAGCTCGCCAGCGGCGAGTGGATTGGCTGCTTTGGCCTGACCGAGCCCGACCACGGCTCCGACCCCGGCAGCATGGCCACCCGCGCCTACAAGGTGCCCGGCGGCTACAAGCTCAAGGGCAGCAAGATGTGGATCACCAACAGCCCCGTGGCCGACGTGTTCGTGGTCTGGGCCAAGGAAGTCTCCGAAGGCGGCGCCGTGGGCCCGATTCGTGGCTTTGTGCTGGAAAAGGGCATGAAGGGATTGAGCGCCCCCGCCATCCACGGCAAGGTGGGCCTGCGCGCCTCGATCACCGGCGAGATCGTGATGGACGATGTGTTCGTGCCGGAAGAAAATGCCTTCCCTGAAGTGCAAGGCCTGAAGGGCCCCTTCACCTGCCTGAACAGCGCCCGCTACGGCATCGCCTGGGGCGCACTGGGCGCGGCCGAGTTCTGCTGGCACACCGCCCGCCAGTACACGCTGGACCGCAAGCAGTTTGGCCGCCCCCTGGCTGCCAACCAGCTCATCCAGAAGAAGCTAGCCGACATGCAGACCGAGATCGCCATCGGCCTGCAGGCCTGCCTGCAGTTCGGCCGCATGAAGGACGCAGGCACGGCCAGCGTGGAAGGCACCTCCATCATCAAGCGCAACAGCTGCGGCAAGGCGCTGGACATTGCCCGTCTGGCCCGCGACATGATGGGCGGCAACGGCATCAGCGACGAGTTCGGCGTGGCCCGCCACTTGGTGAATCTGGAAGTGGTGAACACCTACGAAGGCACGCACGATGTGCACGCGCTGATTCTGGGCCGCGCACAGACGGGTCTGGCGGCGTTCGCCAACTGATAGCGCTCATCTTTTGATAGCTGCTAGCGCTTTATCCATAAGCGCTAGCGGCATTTTTTTATTCAAAACCATGAATTCCACCTCTGCAACGCCGGGCGCGCTGGCCGGTATCCGAGTCCTTGACCTGTCGCGCGTTCTGGCGGGCCCCTGGTGCACGCAAATGCTGGCAGACCTGGGTGCAGATGTGGTGAAGGTGGAGCGCCCAGGCCTGGGCGACGACACACGCCAGTGGGGCCCTCCCTTTCTGAAGGATGCCCAGGGCAACGACACCAACCAGGCCAGCTACTTCACGGCCTGCAATCGCAACAAGCGCTCGGTCACCATCGACATGGCCACTGCCGAGGGCCAGGCGCTCATCAAGCAGATGGCGCTGCAGGCGGACATCGTGGTGGAGAACTTCAAGGTCGGCGGCCTCAAGCAGTACGGGCTGGACCATGAAAGCCTGCGGGCGCTCAACCCACGGCTCATCTACTGCTCCGTCACCGGCTTTGGGCAAGACGGCCCCTACGCCGAACGCGCAGGCTACGACCTGATGGTGCAGGCCATGACAGGCCTGATGAGCATCACCGGCCACGCAGACAACGCCCCCGGCGGTGGCCCCATGCGCGTGGGTGTGGCCGTCATCGACCTGTTCACAGGCCTGTACGCCAGCAATGCCATTTTGGCGGCGCTGAACGTGCGCCACCACACGGGCCAGGGCCAGCACATCGACATGGCCCTGCTGGACGTGGGCATGGCCGTGCTGGCCAACCAGGCCGCAGGCTTTTTGGCCACCGGCCAGGCCCCTGGCCGCATGGGCAACAGCCACCCCAGCCTGGCGCCCTACCAGGACTTCCCCACGCAGGATGGCAACATGCTGCTGGCCATTGGCAACGACGGGCAGTTCCAGCGCTTTTGCGCAGCCGCCGGGCAACCCCAGTGGGCCAGCGACGAACGCTTTGCCACCAACACGCTGCGTGTGAAGCACCGCGCAGAGCTCATCCCCGCCATGGAGGCTGTGACCCGAACGCGCACCACGGCCGATTGGATTACTTTGCTGGAAGACAAGGCCGTGCCCTGCGGTCCCATCAACACCATTGCCCAGGCGTTTGACGACGCACAAGTCAAGGCACGCGGCCTGGCCGTATCGTTGCCGCGCTGGAAGGATGGTGAAGCGGGCGATGGCATCACGCACATCACCGGCGTGGCCAGCCCGCTGCGCCTGTCGGCCACACCGCCCGTGCTGCGCAATGCGCCGCCCGCCCTGGGGCAGCACACCGATGAGGTGCTGCGCGAACTGGGGCTGGATGCCGACCGCATTGCAGCGCTGCGCGCGGCCAAGGCCATCTGACTTCCGGGCTAAAAACATTGGGTGCACAGGCACCCTCATGCGAGAAAGCTGCGCCAGCCTGTGCTGCGCGCACCCTATAACAAGGAGAGACAACCTCATGATTCGCCGCACCGCCCTCGCTCTGGGCATCCTCGCCCTCGCAGCCAGCACAGCCCAGGCCCAAACCGCCTGGCCCAGCAAGCCCATCCGCCTGCTGGTTCCGTTTGCGGCAGGCGGCACCACCGACCTGATTGCCCGCGTGATTGCCGAGCCCCTGGGGCGCGAACTGGGCCAACCCGTGGTGGTGGAAAACCGCGGCGGTGGCGGCGGCAGCATTGGCGCTGCCGAAACCGCGCGCGCCGCCCCCGATGGCTATAACCTGGGCATGGCCACCGTCTCCACCACGGCCACCAACCCGGCCATCAACCCCAAAATTCCGTACAACGTCGCCACCGACTTCACACCCATCATCAACATTGCGGCCACGCCCAATGTGATTGCGGCCTACCCCAAGCTGCCTTTTCAGGATTACAAGGGCATGCTGGCTGCCGTGAAGCGCGAGCCAGGCAAGTACTCGTACGCCTCGCCCGGCAATGGCAGCATCACCCACCTGATGATGGAGATGTTCAAGCTGGGCACGCAGACCTTCATGGTGCACGTGCCTTACCGTGGCTCGGGCCCCGCACTGACCGACGCGGTGGCCGGCCAGGTGCCGCTGATTTTTGACAACCTGCCTTCGGCCCTTCCCTTCATCAAGGAAAAGCGCCTGGTGGCCCTGGTGGTGGCGGCGCCGCAGCGCGTGCCCGCTCTGCCCGACGTACCCACCTTCAAGGAAGTCGGCTTGGAGCAGGTGAACCGCATGGCCTACTACGGGCTGATTGGCCCCAAGGGCATGCCCAAGGACGTGGTGGACAAAGTGAACGCCGCCGTGCGCAAGGTGGTGCAAGACCCCGCCATCCGCAAGCGCATCGAGGAAACCGGCTCCATCATCATGGCCGACACGCCTGAGGCCTTTGCCAAGCAGATGCGTGAAGAGCTGGCGGTCTACAAAGACGTGGTGGCCAAGCAAAAGCTGACCATGGACTGATCTGCCGCGCCCCTGCGTTGGCCCTGCAAGCGAAGCAGGCCAACGCCTGAGCCACGCAAGCCCCCGTACCCCGGGGGCTTTTTTCATGGGCGAGGCTGCCTGCCAAGGCCTGTGATCTTCACACAAACAATTCGTAACCTGCGCGCAATGCGCCAGCCCGCGTTGCGCAGTGCGGAGCACCGACAAAGCGCGCCATTTGCTCTTGGGTCATCCGGGGTGACGTGAGGGATGGACGAGAGCAGATACGAAGAACAGGTCTGCATTTTGTTTGGAGATTTCCATGAAGCTCAGTCTCAAGCTCCCCCTCGCCTTTCTGGCGGCGCTGCTGCTGTTGATGGGTGCGGCCCTGTTCGGCATACAGCAGCTGAACCAGGCACTTGCGGTGTACGAAACCTCCGTAGCGCAGAGCTACGCACAAGGGCTACGAAGCCTTTCAGGCAGCAGACCACGACCCACAGGCTGGCGACAAGGCGGTGCAAGGCATGGACCGGGAGCCGTCGAAGCTGCTGGACGAAGCCGCAGAGCTGATCGCCAAGGCCAGTGCAGACACCGCCGGCCAGGCGGCCCAGCGCGCCAGCCAGGCCACCACGCTCAGCCTGATCGTGATGCTGGCCGTGTGCGCCGCCAGCGTGGTGGGGGCGCTGCTGTTCAGCCGGTCGGTGGTGCGCCCCATCGGACAGGCCGTGCAGGTGTCACAGGCCGTGGCCAAAGGCGATTTGACCGTGGCGGCCCCATCGGCCGGGCGCGATGAAATTGCCCAGCTGCTCAACGCCCTGCACGACATGCAGGGCAGCCTGGCGCTGGTGGTGCAGCGGGTGCGCACCAACGCCGACAGCGTGGCAGGTGCCAGCGCTGAAATCGCCCTGGGCAACAACGATCTTTCGATGCGCACCGAGCAACAGGCCAGCGCATTGGAACAAACCTCCGCCTCGATGGAAGAACTCAGCTCCACCGTGCAGGCCAATGCCGACAACGCGCGCCAGGCCAGCCAGCTCGCGGTGAATGCATCGTCCGTAGCGGTGCAAGGCGGCAACGTGGTGGCCGAGGTGGTCAGCACCATGCGGGGCATCAACGACAGCAGCAAGCAGATTGCAGACATCATTGGCGTGATTGATGGCATTGCCTTTCAGACCAACATCCTGGCGCTGAACGCTGCCGTGGAGGCAGCCCGTGCGGGCGAGCAAGGGCGCGGGTTTGCCGTGGTGGCCAGCGAAGTGCGCAGCCTGGCGCAGCGCAGCGCGCAAGCGGCCAAAGAGATCAAGGGACTCATCCACACCAGCGTGGAACGGGTGGAACAAGGCTCGGCACTGGTGGACCAGGCGGGCAGCACCATGACCGATGTGGTGGCCGCCATTCAGCGCGTGACGCACATCGTGGGCGAGATCAGTGCCGCCAGCGCGGAGCAGAGCCAGGGGGTGGCGCAGGTGGGCGAAGCCATCACGCAGATGGACCAGGTGACCCAGCAAAACGCCGCCCTGGTGGAAGAAAGCGCGGCTGCGGCCGACAGCCTCAAGCTACAGGCGCGGCAGCTGGTTGATGCGGTGGCGTTCTTCCGTGTGTCTGCGCAGGACTCGGCCTCTCCCGCCCCCGCCGCGCGTACTCCGTTACTGGCTGCGGGCTAGGCCCCCAGAGGGCGCTAGCGCCGCCAGGGCGTGGCGGGCTTGGCTGGCCTGATTACAAAATCGCGCCGGGCTGCTCACCACGCTCGTACACCACATGGGCGCGCCCCACGATGAGCGGGTCCAGCTTGCCAATGCGGGCGAGGTCTTTGGCCGCGTAAGGCAGCTTGTGCAGCACGTAACGCATGGCATTGAGGCGTGCGCGCTTCTTGCAGTCGCTTTTGATCACCGTCCAGGGCGCGTCGGCCGTGTCGGTGTCGCAGAACATGGCTTCCTTGGCGCGCGTGTAGTCGTCCCACTTGTCGAGCGATGCGGTGTCGATGGGGCTGAGCTTCCACTGCTTGAGCGGGTGCGCCTCACGCTCCTTGAAGCGGCGGCGCTGCTCTTTTTGGCTGACCGAGAACCAGAACTTGATCACATGCACGCCACTGCGCACCAGGTGGCGCTCAAACTCTGGGGCCTGGCGCATGAACTCGGCGTATTCGGCGTCCGAGCAAAAGCCCATCACCCGCTCCACACCGGCGCGGTTGTACCAGCTGCGGTCAAACATCACGATCTCGCCCTGCGTGGGCAGGTGCTGCACATAGCGCTGGAAGTACCACTGGCCACGCTCGGTTTCAGTGGGCTTTTGCAGCGCCACCACACGCGCACCGCGGGGGTTCAGGTGCTCCATGAAGCGCTTGATGGTGCCGCCCTTGCCTGCAGCATCGCGACCCTCAAACAAGATCACCACGCGCTGCCCAGTCTCCTTGACCCAGGCCTGCAGCTTGAGCAATTCGACCTGCAGACGAAACTTCTCACGCTCGTAGGTGGAGCGGCGCAGCAAGTTGCGGTAAGGGTAGGCGCCCCGGCGCCAATCCCTGGCCAGCTCCTCGTCAGGGTTCACGCTGTCGTCAGACTCTTCATCGCCACGGTCCATGTGCTGGCGCAGGGCTTCGCGCAGCGCGTCCAGGTCATCTTGCGAAGCCCCCGCCAGCAAGGCCCGCAGGCTGTCAATGCGCTCCTGGGTGGTTTGCGTGGCGTCGTCGCTGCCCAGCAAAGACAGCACGGCCGACGTCTGCTGCCCATCTGCCGCCTGCACCGCCTGCTGCGCCACATGCCGCGCCAGCGTGGCGGGCTGCAGACTGGGAGAGACATCGCCACGGGCCACGGTGCGCCCCGCGCGCGCGGGAGTCTTGACCGCTGCCGATGCCCGGCGGCGCCTGGCCGGCGTGGCAGGCTCGACGCCATCAAGAGGGCTGACCGAAGCGGCGGGAGGAACAGAAGCGCGGCGTTGTGTCATGGCGAGGTATCAGGTTGGGCACGCCCACGTTCGCAGCTTGTGCTGCAGGCCAGACCGAGCAAGGCCGTTTTCTGGCATCCGCAGTAGCGATCTCAGCGCGCGAGGGCTTGTTACAAAATTATGAAAGCACCATTTTTGCGCGCACCGCTGGTTGCAATTTGACAAGCATCAAGCCTGCAAGGGTTTAGCGATCACAAGAAGTCGCAAGCAAGCCCGGATGGCGAATTTTAGAAAAAACACCCTCTAGCGCCCGCCAAACAAGCGCAATCAGCTATATTTTTAATAGCAACTCAGTCCTGCTGGGGAAAAACCACGGTTTGCTGATGTGACCCGGTATTCCTGGCCCAGGCGTGAAAGCCCGCGCAAGGCACTCGGGGCAGCAGGCCAGAACGGGGGTTGGCCGCCCCCTTCAAAAGCGCCTCGTCCAGCCACGCGCACATCCCTGCCAGCCAATGCACGCACGTACCGAAAGTGGAATATCCCCTTCATTGCGCAAAATGACGCGTAAATGCGACGCGCAAGACGTATGCTGGCACCTTGGCAGCCGCCCATGCCGCTGTGCCACCCCTGGTTGCCCCGCTGCCGGGCAGATTCGGGGCGGGTTGTGCGGGTTAAGCCTGAAAATTTCCTCACCCTCGCAACCTGAACTCCTCCTAGAATTTGTAAATATGCGTATCAACGCGAAGGACACGACCATGAAAGCAGTTCAGCAGGAAATTGACGAGCGAACCAACCTCACCAGCACCAACAAGTTCGAGCTGCTGCTGTTCCGCCTGGGTATCGACAGCGCGCTGGGCAAGTCCGAGCTGTTCGGGATCAACGTGTTCAAGATCCGCGAAATCGTGGCCATGCCCAGCATCACCCCGATTGCGGGCACCACGGCGCATTCGCTGGGGGTGGTCAACCTGCGCGGCCAGGTGATTCCGGTGCTGGACTTGCCCTCCATCGTGGGCTGCAAGCCCCAGACGGGTTTGAACATCATTCTGGTGACGGAATACGCGCGCACCACGCAGGCTTTCGCCGTGGAATCGGTGGAAGACATCGTGCGTCTGGACTGGAAACAAGTGCTCTCCGCTGAAACCAGCGGCGCCGCTGGCAAGCTGGTGACCAGCATTGCCCGCCTGGATGGCAACACCGATGAGTCGCGCCTGGCCCAGGTGCTGGACGTGGAAGCCATCTTGCAGATGGTGTCGCCATCGGACGGCCACGAAGTGACCGAAGAGAAGGTCGGCGCCAAGCTCAAGCTCAAGCCCGGCACCATCGTTCTGGCGGCAGACGATTCGTTTGTCGCCCGCTCGCTCATCGAGCAAGAGCTGAAGGCTCTGCATGCTCCCTATGAAATGGTCAAGTCAGGCAAGGAAGCCTGGGACCGCTTGAACGCCATCGCCAAGGCCGCCGAAGCCGAGGGCAAGGCCGTGACCGACCGCGTGGCCATGGTGCTGACTGACTTGGAAATGCCCGAGATGGACGGCTTTACGCTCACGCGCAACATCAAGCAGGATGCGCGCTTCAGCGGCCTGCCCGTGGTCATCCACTCGTCGCTCTCGGGCTCAGCCAATGAAGACCATGTGCGCAGCGTGGGCGCTGATGGCTACGTGGCCAAGTTCGTGGCCGAAGAACTGGCGGAAACCATCCGCCGGGTTCTGCCGCACTGACGCAGACTCGGCCCCGCGGCGCTTGCCCACACCCGCAAGCGCCGCGGGGCCTGGGCCGGGCCCTGGTTGGCCGCAACGGTCAACCAGACCGTGTGCCCAAACGTCATGTGGTAGCGTGCTCCCACCGTGAATACCGCCTGCTTGGGCAGTTCACGGCGCCTGCAAAGGTGGCACCACCCCAGGGAACGGCCCATGACGACATTTTTCCTCCGGTTTTTGAGTGCAGCGGCAGTGGCAACAGGCCTGGCTGGTTGCGCCACTGTGCCCGGAGACGCCTACTATGAGCCCGCCTACCACCCCGCGTATGGCGAGCCACCGGTGTACATCTACCCGCAGCCCTACATCGTTCGCCCCTACCCGGCGCCACCCCCACCGGCCTACTACGGCCGCCCCGGCTACGACCGCCACTGGGATGACCGCCGCCCCGCGCCCCCTGGCCACTGGAGGCGGCCGGACCGGGACAACGCACGCGATCCCCACCGCGACCGTGACCCAGACCGGCCCAGCCCCCCGCGCCCCAACCGCCCCGACCGAAGAGAGCCTGACCGCGAGCCCCAGGGCGGCGAACCCAGCCGCAAACCCACCCCGCAAGGGCCTGACCGGGTATGGCGCGACGCACGCCCTCCAGCCCAGGGGCAAAGTGCGGAAGATGGCCGCGGCCCTGGAGGGCGCCCCTCCATGCCGGGTGCCCGGCCCTGAACCTTGCCAGCAGACCCTGCCATGACCCAGCCACACCGCTTGATCACCCTCTGGAAGCCAGTCGCCTTGCTGGCGCTTGCTGCCTTCAGCGCGTTGCCTGCATCCGGCCAGGTGGTGCGCTGCACCGACCCAAAAACCGGCCAAGTCACCTACACCGATGGGAAATGCGCGGCGGGCACCACAGGCCACGAGGTGGAAGCCAAACGCTCTGCCGAAGAAATAGAGCAGGATCGCAAAGCGGCCGAGCGGGCCATTGAGCTCAAACAGCAACGCCTGCAAGCCGAAAAAGCAGCGGCCGATCTGCAGGCGCAGCGCGAAGCCGAGCAAGAACGCGTGAGGGCGGCCAGAGCAGCCGCCACTGCGCCGCAACCCCAGGACTACGCACGCTCTGCGGAATGCGCGCGTTCACGCAGAAATCTGGAGCTTGTTTCCAGCACCTTGTCAGGCAACACCTATGACCAGGAACCGCGCCTGGAGGCGGCGCAGCGGCAGATGGATCTGGACTGCCTGGGCCCACAGGGTTACGCCGAACTGGAGCGCGCCCGCGCCACGCAGCCGCGCATCGTCGTGGCCCCGCCACGGCAGCCGGTGTATGCACCCCCTGTGCCGCAAAAGCCGTACCTCACGCACTGCGGCAACTTTCACTGCGTGGACAACACCGGCGCCCGCTACCCACGCGCGGGGCCGGGGCGCTTTCCCGGCAACGACGGCGTGTGCCGTTCCAAAGGCGGTCAGGCCCCCTGCTGATGGGCGGATAGCCCGGAGCGCAGGCCTGCCACCACATCCGGGAACCGCAACCGCACCCCCAGCTCGCGCAGCATGCGCTGGTTGTCGAGCCGGCGCGATTCACTCATGAAGCTCAGCAGCATGAGCGAGAGCTGCTCTTTCGCGGCGCTGCGCGGAATGCGTGGAGGGCGTGGCAGCCCATACAGATCGGCAGCCAAGTCGAAGTACGCCCCCATCTGCATATGCTGCCCATCGCTGATGTGGTACGCCCGCTGCGCACGCCCCCGCCACAGTGCGGCCACGCAGGCGCGGGCCAAGTCGTCCGCATGGATGTGGTTGGTGTAGACGTCGTCGCCCGCCTCCAGCACTGGCGTGCCCTTGAGCAAACGCGCCTGGGGCGTTCCGCCCTCCCGGTCAGGCGCGTAAATGCCCGGAATGCGCAGAATGCTGGCCCGCACCCCTGCGCGGCCCAGGTGGCGCACAGCGGCTTCGGCATCCACACGGCGCTGGGCGCGTGGGGTAGCAGGCGCCACGGGGCGCGTTTCGCGCACCAGCGCCCCCGCGCAATCGCCATACACCCCACTGGTCGATGCATACGCCAGCGATATTGGCAAATTGCGCATGCGCAGCGCGCGGGCCAGCGCCAGCGTGCGCGGATCGCGCCACCACGCGTCACGCCCACCCCCTTCGCTAGGCGGTGGGGCCAGGTGCAACACCCGCGTGGCCAGCCCAGCCAGGCGGCGCAACGTGGCAGGCTGGTCCAGGTCTCCCAAGAGCGGCGTGACAGACACCCCGCGCAAAGCCGCCTTGCGTTCTGGGCTGGAGGTCAGGGCCATCACCCGCACGCGGCCGGCACCCGCGCCCTGCGCATAGTTGCGGGCCACGCGCATGCCCACATCGCCGCAACCCACAATCAACAACCGCTCGCGGCGGAAACGCGCGGGCAAGGCGCCCAAGCCACTGGACAAAGCCACGGTACTCATGAATTCTTTCGGACAGACAAGCGAGGATGATGGGTATTGCTCGGGCGCAGGCAGGTCATCCGCACGCAAAGCTCGCGTGGCGACCACATCCAGCCCATGTCAAGGAAACATCGGGCAAATAGGCCACCTCAGCAGACCTTCAGTTTCTGAGGGCAAAATCGGCGCCATTCGCACAAGAACCCCGAGGATACCCACAACATGACGCGACCTGAAGACAGTGGCGCCGCCGCATTCCAGATTTCTGTAGCCCCCAGCGGGCGCAGCTTCCAAAGCCAGGGCGACGAAACCATTCTGGCTGCCGCCATTCGCAGCGGCGTGGGCCTGCCCTACGGCTGCAAGGACGGTGCCTGCGGCTCCTGCAAGTGCAAGAAGCTCAGCGGCTCAGTAGCCCACGCAGACCATCAGGCCAAGGCATTGAGCGCCGACGAAGAAGCCGCCGGCTTCGTGCTGACCTGCTGCGCACGGCCTTTGTCTGATGTGGTGCTGGAGTCCCGGCAAGTCACCGACGAAAGCGCCTACCCCATCAAGAAGATGCCTGTGCGCGTGTCCACGCTGGAGAAAAAGTCGCACGACGTGATGCAGGTGCGCCTGCAACTGCCTGCGGCCGATACGTTCCGCTACCACGCAGGCCAGTACATCGAATTCATCCTGCGCGACGGCGCGCGGCGCGCTTACTCGATGGCCAATGCGCCGCACACCCAGACCACCGCCGCAGGTGTCGAATTGCACATTCGGCATTTGCCGGGGGGCAAGTTCACCGACCACGTGTTTGGCGCAATGAAGGAAAAGGAAATCCTGCGCGTGGAAGGCCCTTTCGGCAGCTTCTTCCTGCGCGAAGATTCCGACAAGCCCATCGTGCTGCTGGCCTCGGGCACGGGCTTTGCCCCCATCAAGGCCTTGCTGGAGCACATGCAGTTCAAGGGCATCACACGCCCCACCACGCTGTACTGGGGCGGCCGCCGGCCGGGTGACCTGTACATGCACCAGTGGGTGGTCGAACTGGCTGCGCAAATGCCGCAACTGCGCTACGTGCCCGTGGTGTCTGACGCGCTGCCTGAAGACCAGTGGACAGGCCGCACCGGCTTTGTGCACCAGGCCGTGCTGGACGACTTTGCCGACCTCTCGGGCCACCAGGTCTACGCCTGCGGCGCACCCATCGTGGTGGAATCGGCACGCACGGCCTACACGGCGCAGCGGGGTCTTCCTGCAGAAGAGTTCTTCGCGGATTCCTTCACCTCCGAAGCCGACAAACACGGCCCGCAGGCTTGAGGGCTGGCGGGCACGGCCATGCGGTGCAAGGATGAATCTCTGGCTGCTTTGGCACCACTAGCGATTCATCCACTTCCTGGATTCTGCTGCTTTCCGAAAGGGTTGGAGGGCCTGCCACACATCGCTCCGTGCTGGCTTCCCTCTGAGGTTGTTCACTTTTTTGCAACAATGTAGCCATGAACCGCAGAAACCTCCTCGTCGCCGGCGCTGCTGTCGCAGCAGCCTTCTCGTCACCCCTGGTCTTGGCGCAAGACACCGGGCAACCCATCCGAATCATCGTTCCGTATGCCCCTGGCGGGCCGATTGACGTGACGGCACGCGCCCTGGCAGAGCGTGTGCGCGATTCGCTGGGCACGGTCATCATCGACAACAAGGGCGGCGCGGGCGGCAACATCGGGGCCGATGCGATTGCCAAGGCTTCGCCTGACGGGCTGACCATTGGCATCGCGGCCACAGCCACCCATGCGGTGAACCCGTGGCTCTACAGCCGCATGCCGTTCGATGCAGCCAAAGACTTCGTGGCCATCACGCAGATGGTGCGGGTGCCCAATGTGCTGGTCATGAATGCAGCGAAGGCAGAGCAACTCAAGATCAACAGCCTGGCTGACCTGATTGCCTACGCCAAGGCCAACCCCGCCAAGCTGAACTACGGCAGCGGCGGCAATGGCAGTGCAGGCCATCTGGCGGGTGAAATGTTCAAGCAGCGCGCAGGCATCTACGCCCTGCACATCCCTTACCGCGGAGCCAACCCTGCGCAGCTGGCATTGCTGGCGGGCGAGGTGGACTTCAACATCGACAACCTGGCAGCAGCGGCGCCCAACATCCGCTCGGGCAAGCTCAAGGCATTGGCCGTGACATCGCTGGAGCCCTCCTCTGCGCTGCCGGGTGTGCCCACCATGGCCAGCACGTTCAAGGGCTTTTCCATTGACACCTGGTGGGGCCTTGTAGCGCCCAAGGACACGCCCAAGCCCGTGGTGGACAAGCTCAACCGCGCCTTTGTTGCAGCCCTGCAGGCCCCGGAAACCAAGACGCGCTTTGGCGCGCTGCTGGCAGAACCTGTGCCCACCACACCGCAGCAGTTTGAATCCTTCATGGCCAGCGAACGTGCCAAGTACAAGGACGTGGTGAAACTCTCTGGCGCGAAGGTAGATTAAGAGAGAAATTGGGCTCTAGCGCTTATATGACAAGCGCTAGCAGCTCATATTTTTATAGCAAACCTGCAACCCATGCCTGGGGTAAACGGGTAATGCGCTGGTCTGCCACGGCATCCAGCGCAGCTTGGCTCACCAAGCCAGGCGCCAGGTCTGCCAGCGGCAACAGCACAAATGCGCGTTCGTTCATGCGAGGGTGCGGCACCGTGAGCGTAGGAGTAGACAGCACTTCACTGCCGTACAGCAGCACGTCCAAGTCCAGCGTGCGCGGAGCATTGCGGTAAGGCCGCTCGCGGCCAGCGCCCTGCTCTATGACCTGCAGGCGCTGCAGTACATCCAGGGGCGCCAGCGTGGTCTGCAAGTGCGCCACGGCATTCAGGTAGTCGGGGCCACCCGCGTCTACGGGGGCGCTGGCGTACAGGGCAGACACTGCGATCAAGCGGGTGCCAGGCCATTCAGCCATGCGCTGCAAGGCACTGCGCAGGGCCTCTTCACGTTCGCCCAGGTTGGCCCCCAGGCCCACCCACACATCAACGGGCGCGGCCGCGCCCTGCTCCGCAATCATTCTGCGGACGATGCTGGCCCGGCGTCTCCTGCCGCGCCACCTGGCTTGCGGCGACGGCGGCGGCGCTTTTTGGGTGCGGCAGCATCATCAGGCGCGCCATCTGCGGTGGGTAACTCTGCCTCGGCCGATGGCGCGGCGGCTGCGGGGGCCGCCTTCTTGGGCACGCGGCGCACCACGGGCTGGGCCTGTTGCTGCGCTTTCTGGCGCGCCCGCTGCTCTTCCCGGGCCTGGTCCATCAGGTCGTCGCGGCGCTCATCGTCGGCCGTCTGGAAGTCTTGCCACCACTCAGCCAGCGCTTCCTCGACCTCGCCCACATCGGCGCGCAGGCGCATGAAGTCGAACCCGGCACGGAAACGCGGCTGCATCACCATGCCGAACGGCGTGTTGCCCACGCGCTTTTCAAAGCGCGGCTGCATGACCCAGATCTCGCGCATGTCGGCGGCCAGCTTGCCGCGGCCCGACACATCGCCAATGCGGCGGTCAAACACCTCGTCAATCGCATCCTGCAAGGCAGGCAGCGCATGCTCGCGGCGATTCAGGCGCTCATCCCAGCCCTTGCGCACGTCTTCCCACAGCACGCAGGCCAGCAAGAAGCTGGGCGCCACGGGTTTACCTTCTTGCACGCGGCGGTCGGTGTCCATGAGGGCCGCCTTCACAAACGGCGTGTCGGCCCGCTCCACAGCCACGTCGAGCAGGGGGTAGATGCCCTTGGCCATGCCCAGCTTGCGCAATTGCTCGATGGTGGCAATGGCGTGGCCGGTTTGCAGCAGCTTGAGCATTTCGTCAAACATGCGGCTTTGCGGCACATCGGCCAGCAGCGCCTGCGACTGCACCAGCGGCGCGGCCGTCTTGGCGTCGATGGTGAAACCCAGGGGGCTGAGCTTGGCGGCGAAACGCACGGCGCGGATGATGCGCACCGGGTCTTCGCGGTAGCGCGTGGCGGGGTCGCCAATCATGCGCAGGGTTTTCTTCTTCGCGTCCTGGATGCCCTTGTGGTAGTCCACCACCACCTGGGTTTCCGGGTCGTAGTACATGGCGTTCACGGTGAAGTCACGGCGGGTGGCGTCTTCGTCTTGCGGGCCCCACACGTTGTCGCGCAGCACGCGGCCGCTGGCATCCACCGCATGCTGCATGCCCGACAGCTGAGCCTTGCTGGTCTTTTCGTTGCCACTCACCTGCCCTGCGGCCGAATTGTCGAGGTAGGCGCGGAAGGTGGAAACCTCGATCACTTCATGCTCGCGGCCCCGGCCATGCACCACGTGCACGATGCGAAAGCGCTTGCCAATGATGAACGCACGGCGAAACAGCGCCTTCACCTGCTCAGGCGTGGCGTTGGTAGCCACGTCAAAGTCCTTGGGGCGCAGACCCAGCAGCAGGTCGCGCACGGCACCACCCACGATGTAGGCCTCGTAGCCCGCATCCTTGAGCGTGTGCACCACATCGGCCGCGCGCCGGTCCACCAGCTCGGGGTTGATGCCGTGCACCGAGGCAGGAACCTCTTCGCGCTTGCCGAAGTGCGGCTTGCCGCCAGAGGTTCCGGGCGTCGATTTGCCCAGCAGTTTGTCGATGAACTTCTTGATCATGGGTATGCAGTAAACAGTGTGACTGGCACGGGGCGCAGTTCAGGGGGCGGGAGCTTACGCGCCCGCAGTGGCGGCGCTGGCATCGTCCGCGAAAAGGTCCAGTATGCGCCAGCCGCGCTCTTGCGCCAGGGCGCGCAGCCGGGGATCGGGGTTGGTGGCGACGGGATGATCGACTTTTTCCAGCAAAGGCACGTCGTTCATGGAATCGCTGTAGAACGTGCTTTCCACATCCCCCCAGCCCAGTTGGCGGTCGGCCAGCCATTGTTCCATGCGCAGCACCTTGCCCTGGCGCATGGTCGGTATGCCATCAATTTCACCCGTGTACCAGCCTTGCGCATCGCGCGCCAGTTGCACGGCCAGCAATTCCTCCACGCCCAGCGCCTTGGCGATGGGACGGGTAACAAATTCGTTGGTTGCCGTGACGATGAGCACGTGATCCCCCGCCGCCTGGTGCTGGCGGATCAAATCCAGCGCCTGCGGGCGGATGGCAGGGGCAATCACCTCGCGCATGAACTGCGCATGGGCTGCCGCGGCGGCCTCAGGCCCCCGCAGGCGAACCGCCTCGGTGGCGAAGCGTACGTAGTCGTGCACATCGAGCGTACCTGCCTGGTAATGGGCATAGAACTCGTCGTTGCGGCGGGCAAACTCCACCGGGTCGTTCCAGCCGAGGCGAATGGTGAACTCGCCCCACTCGTAATCGGAGTCGAGCGGCAGCAGGGTGTGGTCCAGGTCGAACAAGGCCAACCGAAGGCGAGGGGTCTGGGTATCCGTCATTGATTCTTTTAAGTGCGTTGAGCATGGGCAGTGCTGGAGTGGGGTCACCGCAATCCGCAGGCCTCAGCCCTTTCATTCCGATTCAAGCATCGCCTTCAGCAGCGGAATGGTGATGGCACGCTGGGTGCGCAAGGCAAAGGCATCGAGCTGGTCCAGCAACTGCATCAGGCTGCCCAAGTCGCGCGAAAAGCGCTTGAGCATGAAGTCCATGACCTCATCGCCCAAAAACACGCCCCGGGCGTCTGCTTCCTGGCGCAGCACGGCGCGGCGCGCGGTTTCATCCAGCAATTGCAGCTGGAACACATGCCCCCAGCCCATGCGGCTGCGCAAATCATCGCGCAGCGGCAGGTCGGCAGGCGGCAAATCGCCCGCAGCCAGCACCCAGCGCTGGCCGCCGGTGGCGGGATTGATGGCATTCACAAACCAGTTGAACGCACTGGCCTGCTGGGCCGTGTTGTAAAGATGCACTTCGTCCATCACCACGGCTGCCCAGCGCTCGTCAAAGTCGGGGGGGTTGGCAACCGAGGCGTCCATCCAGCCGACGCTGGCACCTTGCTCGTGCAGGGCTTCGCACACCGCCTTGAGCAAATGGGTTTTGCCACTGCCGGCCTCGCCCCACAGGTAGGTGGGCACAGGCGAGCGGGTGTTCTGGCTGCTGCCCTCACCGGCCCACAAGCGCAGGTGTTGCAGGGCGGCTTCATTGGGGCCCGCATAGAAGCTTGACAGTGTCGGCCCCGTGGCCAGGCCGATATCCAGCGCCAGCTGCTTCATGGCAACTGCCCGCTGGCGAACACGCTGGAGCAAGGAGAAAAGGCGAAGAACGGCATGGGCTCCAGAGAGAAAACAGGACGGTGTGAAGGGAGAGCCGCCGGGCAGGCGGCGCGCACCCCGTAAAATCTGCGCAAATTTTAGTCTGCTGCGCACGCTGGTCCGTGCCTTCTTCGCCATGAGCAACTCTGCCGCTACCCCTACCCCCCTGTCCTACAAAGACGCTGGCGTTGACATCGACGCTGGCGACGCACTCGTCGAGCGCATCAAGCCCCTGGCCAAGAAAACCATGCGCGAAGGCGTGCTGGCAGGCATTGGCGGCTTTGGCGCCCTGTTTGAAGTGCCCAAGCGCTACAAGGAACCCGTGCTGGTCAGCGGCACCGACGGCGTGGGCACCAAGCTCAAGCTGGCGTTTGAATGGAACATGCACGACACCGTGGGCATCGACCTGGTGGCCATGAGCGTGAACGACGTGCTGGTGCAAGGCGCCGAGCCCCTGTTCTTCCTCGACTACTTTGCCTGCGGCAAGCTGGACGTGGACACCGCCGCCGCCGTGGTGGGCGGCATTGCCAAAGGCTGCGAACTGAGCGGCTGCGCCCTGATCGGTGGCGAAACCCTGCCCCGGGTACTGGCCCTGGTCGCCCAATCCTTCGAGGCCGAAATGCCCGGCTGGCGCTGCTCCATCCTGCTGGCCGACGAGCATGGCCAGCGCCTGCACCTCGGGGCTGCCCCCAGCCTGCCGCCGGCTTATGGACAGGCAGTGGACGGCATGCCCATCACCCCCGAAGCCGCTTCTTCCGGCGCAGCTGCCGCCCTGCGCCAGCGCGTTGTGGTCAACGACGTCCTGCACCACCCGAACTGGGTGGATTACCGAGAGCTGGCCCGGGTCGGCGATTTTTCCGCCTGCTGGTCGGAACCGGTCATCGGCGCACGCGGCCAGTTGCTCGGCACCTTCACCGCCTATTACCGGACGCCAGCCAGGCCGCATGAGGAGTACCTCGGCCTGGTCACCCAGGGCGCCCGGCTGACCGCGCTGATCATCGAGCACCTGCGCAATGCCCAGGAGTTGAGCAGCAGCCTGGACACCTTCCGGGGCATTTTCGACAGCATCAGCGAGGCACTGCTCATCCAGGCGGCGGACCATTGCTTTCTGTATGCCAATGCCAGCGCCGAGCAGCTTTTCGGCTTTCCGTACGCAACACTGGTCGGCCAGACCCACGAATTTCTGCTGCCGCATGGCCTGTGCGACCTGCCAGCCATCGACGAGCACATCGCCAGCGCCCTGGCCGGCCAGCCGCAAATTTTCGAAACGCTCGCCCGCAGCGCCGATGAGCGGATATTCCCGATCGAGGTCCGCCTGCATGCCGCCGACTACTTCGGGCAGCCTGTTCTGGTCGCCTCGGTCGTCGACATCTCCGAGCGCAAGAATGCCGCGCTGCGCCTCGAAATCGAGCATGACCTGGCGCAGAGCCTGACCGGCGACGCCGATCGGCAGCAAATCGTGATCGGCCTGCTGCAATCGGCCCTGCGCTTTCCGGAATTCAAGGCCGGCGGCATTTATCTTCGCCAGGCAGACGGCAGCTACAAGCTGCTTGCCCATGAAGGACTTTCGCTCGCCTTCGTTGACCAGACCGAGCTGTTTGCGCCAGCCAGCAACTTCGCCCGCCTGGCCGAGCGGGGGCAGGTGATCTGCACCCCGGCAAGCAACGGCCCGGCCATGCCGGAGGACTGCCCGGTAGACCATGCCGCTGTGCATGGCGACGACCTGCGCAGCCTGCTGCAGTTGCCCATCGTGGTGGATGGCAAACCGGTCGCCTGCCTGCTTCTCGGCAGCCGCCTGACCTCGCGCATCGCCCCGGCCACGCTGCATTCGCTGGCAGTGCTGGGCCGCTATTTCGGACAAACCCTGCAACGCCTGGACAGCCTGGAAGAATCCAGCCGCCTGCAGCACAACCTGAGCGGCATTTTCGACACGCTGACCGACTTCATCTTCGTGCTCGACATGGAGTGCACCATCCTGCACTACAACCGGGCCGTTGCCGAAACGCTGGGCTATGGCCGGGAGGCGCTCAAGGGCAAGCCCATTCTCGCCGTGCATCCGCAAAACCTGCGCGACATCGCCGAGCAGCGCATGGCCGACTTGATCGCCGGGCGCAGTCTCAGCTGGCCGCTCCCCATCCTGTGCGCCAACGGCCAGCAGCTGCAGGTCGAGACCCGGGTGGCAAGTGGCTACTGGGATGGCAAGCCGGCCCTGATCGGCGTTTCGCAGGACATCAGCGAGCGCCTCCATGCCGAGGAGCGCCAGCGCCTGGCGGCCAGCGTTTTCGACAACGCGCACGAAGGGATCATGATCACCGACCAGTCGGGCCGGATCATCGAGGTCAACAGCACCTTCACCGAATTGACGGGCTACACGCGGGAGGAAGCAGTCGGCAGCACACCGGACCTGCTCAAGTCCGGGCACCACGACGCCGCCTTCTACCTGGAGATGTGGGCCAAGATCCGCGTCGACGGCTACTGGCGCGGGGAAATCTGGAACCGCAAGAAAACCGGCGAGATTTTCGTCGAGCAGCTGACCATTTCCACGGTACGCAACCGGGATGGCGAGATTTCGCACTATGTCGCCATCTTCTCCGACATCACGCTGATCAAGCAGCACCAGCAACGCCTCGAACACCTGGCTCATTTCGATGCACTGACCCAGTTGCCCAATCGCATGCTGCTCAGCGACCGCCTGCAACTGGCCAAGGCGCAGAGTGAGCGCAGCGGCAAACAACTGGCGGTCTGCTATCTCGATCTCGACAACTTCAAGCCGATCAACGACGAATACGGCCACTCGGTCGGCGATTATTTGCTGATCGACGTCGCCCAGCGCCTGAAAACCTGTGTCCGCGCCGGCGATACGGTCGCCCGCCTGGGCGGCGACGAGTTCGTGCTGCTCATCGGCAATCTCGAAGACATCCGCGAGTGCGACCACGCCATGGCCCGCGTCATCAACGCCCTGACCCAGCCCTTCCGTGTCTCGCAGCGACAGGTGGCCATTTCGGCGAGTATCGGTGTCACGCTCTACCCGAGCGACGGCGCCGACTCCGACACCCTGCTCCGCCACGCCGACCAGGCGATGTATGCCGCCAAGCAGGCCGGCCGCAACCGCTACCACCTGTTCGATCCGGAAAACGACCGCCGCGCCCGGGTCCGCCGCGACGAACTGGGTCGCATCCGCGAAGGGCTGGCCAGGAACGAGTTCCGCCTGCACTACCAGCCCAAGGTAGACATGCGCAAAGGCATGGTGATTGGTGCCGAGGCGCTGATCCGCTGGCAGCACCCGGAGCGCGGCCTGTTGCTGCCCGCCGACTTCCTGCCTGCCATCGAAGGCACCGAGATGGCAATCGAGATCGGTGAATGGGTGATCAACGAAACCCTGCGTCAGATGAATGCCTGGCGCGACGAACATGGTCTTGAACTGGCCATCAGCATCAATATTTCCGGCAACCATCTGCAGCATCCCGGCTTCTCCCGGCGCCTGGGCGAAGTGCTGGCCGGCTACCCGGCGGTTTCCCCCCGGCTGATCGAGCTGGAGGTGCTGGAAACGGCGGCCCTCGAGGATATCGCCACCACGGCCGCGCTGTTCGCCGAATGCCGCAAGCTCGGCGTCAGTTTCGCCCTCGACGACTTTGGCACCGGCTACTCCTCGCTCACCTACTTCCGCCGCCTGCCGGCCGATTTGCTCAAGATCGACCAGTCCTTCGTCCGCGACATGCTCGACAACCCGGATGACCTGGCCATCGTCGAAGGCGTCATCGGCCTGACCCAGGCTTTCCGCCGCGCCGTCATTGCCGAGGGTGTGGAAACCGTCGAACACGGCCTGGTCCTGCTCCTGCTCGGCTGTGACATGGCCCAGGGCTTCGGCATCGCCCGCCCCATGCCGCCGGAAGATCTGCCGGCATGGATCAGGAATTTCCTGCCGGACGAGCTATGGAACCTGGCCGCCGCTTTCAACTGGTCGCGTGACGACCTGCCCCTGCTGATTGCCGGGGTCGACCACAAGCGCTGGGTGCGCGCCGTGCACAGCTATCTCGATGACACCACGGGCAGCCTCCCCCCCCCGCGCTCGACCAGAAAGCCTGCCGCTTTTCGCACTGGCAGGACAGCGCCGACAGCCAGCGCTACACCACCATCGAGGCCTTCCATAGCATTCCGGGGCTGCATACCCGGATGCACGATATCGCGGCCCAACTGGTCCGCCACCACCAGGCCGGCAACAAGGTGGCCGTTGCCGCCCTGCGCGAGGAGTTCGGGCTAACCGGCGAACAGATGGCCGACGCGATACAGCAGTTGCAAACCGAAGTACTGATCGGCGCTCACAGGATCAGGCGATAGGCAGGTGAATTGAGCTTGCCCACCGCATCGAGCAGGGCATCGATGGCTTTGGTACGGACGAATCCGGCTCGCCAGCCCAGCGCGATACGGCGCGACGGGGCAGGCTGGGTAAAGGGAATGACGCTGATCATATCGTTGCTGTAGGGGTGTTGCAGGGCACTGTCGGGCAACACCGAAACACCCAGCCCGGAGGCCACCATGCAGCGAATGGTGCCGATGGAATGCCCCAGGCGTACATCGGTTTCCGGACTGCTCACCTGCGGGCACGCGCCCAGCACCTGGTCGCGGAAGCAGTTGCCTGCCTTCAGCAGCAGCACCTCGTCGCCGGCAACATCCTCGGGCGCGATGCTCTCCCGCCCTTCCCAACGATGCCCGCGCGGCACGACGACCTTGAAGGACTCGTCGTAGATGGCACGCGTCACGATGCCCGGTACCTCGAAGGGCAGGGCGACGATGACGACATCGACCTCGTTGTCATGCAGCATGTCGGCCAGGTTGGCTGTCATGTTCTCCTCGATGGCCAGCGGCATGTTGGGCGCCACCACCTTGAGCGAGTGGATGAGCTGCGGCAACAGGTAAGGCCCGATGGTATGGATGACCCCCAGGCGCAGCGGGCCATCCAGTTGGTCGCGGCCACGCATGGCAACCTGGCGAACCTTCTCCGCCTCGCGCAGCGCCACCTGGGCCTGCTCCACCACGCGGACCCCGACCGTGCTCGGCGACACGAAACCCTTGCCGCGCTCGAACAACTGGACGCCAAGCTCATCCTCCAGACGCGCAATGGCGACGCTGAGGGTGGGCTGGCTCACCGAACAGGATTCGGCCGCCCGGCTGAAATTGCCTTCCTGAGCCAAGGCCACGATATAGCGCAATTCGGTCAAGGTCACTTCTGCTCTCCAGCAAACGGGGTCTGATGCCCCTTTGAGTTATAGGGAAAACCTATGATGCCCATTACCAAAACCCATAGAAATCATTGATTTAAATCAACATTACCACACTCGCGACAGGGAAAATGGGCAAACCGTTTGCTCAACTAAGGGAGAATGATAATGAAACGTACCATTATTTCCGCAGCACTCATCGTACTGACCGGTGGCCTGTCCGCTCAAGCCATCCATGCCGCCAGCCAGGAACCGATCCAGCCGATCTCGCCAGCCAAGATCACCAACCCGGCCCTGGTCGAACTGGGCAAGAAGCTCTACTTCGATCCGCGCCTGTCCAAGTCCGGCTTCATTTCCTGCAACTCCTGCCACAACCTGTCGATGGGCGGCACCGACAACATCCCGACCTCGATCGGCGACAAGTGGCAGCAAGGCCCGATCAACGCCCCGACCGTACTGAACTCCAGCCTCAACCTCGCCCAGTTCTGGGACGGCCGCGCCGCCGACCTCAAGGAACAGGCCGGCGGCCCGATCGCCAACCCGGGTGAAATGGCTTTCTCGCACACCCTGGCCGTCGATGTGCTGCAATCCATCCCCGGTTACGTCGCCGAGTTCAAAAAGGCCTTTGGTTCCGACAAGGTCGATATCGAGAAGGTGACCAAGGCCATCGCCGCCTTCGAGGAAACCCTGGTCACCCCCAACGCGCGTTTCGACAAATGGCTCAAGGGCGACAAGAAGGCGCTGACCAAGACTGAGCTCGCGGGTTACGCGCTGTTCAAGGAAAGCGGCTGCGTCGCCTGCCACAACGGGCCGGCCGTGGGCGGCAACTCCTTCCAGAAGA
>ERZ650300.85-NODE-85-length-45649-cov-14.842326_pt1 | contig 45649 bp, 33 predicted proteins | sample MGYA00376236_ERZ650300 | MGnify/ENA primary metagenome ERZ650300 (study PRJEB26733, sample SAMN07839303) | wastewater metagenome | biome: urban; feature: wastewater treatment plant; material: waste water | place: USA: North Carolina | collected 2016-04-28 ...
TGTCCATCGTGAACATCACGCCGGAGGCGCCGATGTCGGAGCGGACCATGCGCTGCACGCCGGCCGACAGAGCGACTTCGGCGTGGGTGAAGCCCTTGTGCACGCGGTAGGCGATGGCACGGTCGTTGTACAGCGACGCAAACACTTCCTTCATGGCGTGAAGGATGTTTTCGTAGCCGTGGATGTTCAGGAAGGATTCCTGCTGGCCGGCGAAGGAGGCGTCGGGCAAGTCTTCGGCCGTAGCGGACGAACGGACCGCGAAGCTGCCTTCGCCTTCGGCGGTGAGCTGCTCATAGGCGGTTTTGATCTCGGCTTCGAGGGCCGGCGGGAAGGGGGTGTCGACGATCCACTGACGGATCTGGGCGCCAGCCTTGGCCAGGGAAACCACGTCATCCACGTCCAGAGTTTCGAGCGCAGCGCTGATGCGGTCAGCCAGACCCTGATGGGACAGGAACTCGCGATAGGCGCTGGCGGTGGTGGCGAAACCGCCCGGCACGCGAACGCTGGAGGGCAGTTGGCTGATCATTTCGCCGAGGGAGGCGTTCTTGCCGCCAACCTGCTCAACGTCGGTCATGCGCAGTTCTTGGAAAGGAATGACGTTACGGGCCATAAGAGGATATTCCTGGGAAAAAATGAAAAAAAGCGTTTAACGTTCGTGTCCGGCGGCTATTGTAAGTGGTTTTATTGCCCTGCCGCATGCAGGGTTTATCCTAATGCGTGCGCCATGCCACGCCTCTGGCACGGGTCCGGATGGGCTGCCGGACACGGCCTCGTGGCCAGAATGGGATAAGATGCTCAATCGTCCGGCGACGGCCGGACAAGCGAGATCGTTCTTTCCCTGTTGGCACTTCCATGACCCAGACCCGCCCCGTTTTCTTTGTCTCCGACGGTACAGGCATCACGGCCGAAACCCTTGGTCACAGTCTTCTTGCCCAGTTCCCGGATACCCGCTTCCGCCACCATCGCATGCCCTTCATCGACTCGCCCGAGAAGGCGCGCGACTGTGCGCTGAGGATCCGCGACGCAGCGGCCGAGAGCGGCGTCCGCCCGATCGTCTTCAACACGCTGGTGGACCCGGGTGCCGTGGCCAGCCTGCGCGAGGTGGATGCGCTGTTTCTCGACCTCTTCGAGAAATTCATCGAACCGCTGGAAAGCGAGCTTGGCCAGCACTCGACTCACACCGCGGGACGTTTCCACGGGATCGCCGAAAGCCAGGATTACAAGCGCCGCATCGAGGCGATCAACTTCACGCTCACCCACGACGACGGCGTCTCCCACGCCGACCTGAAAGAGTCCGACGTGATCCTTGTCGGCGTATCCCGTTCGGGCAAGACGCCGACCAGCCTCTATCTGGCCATGCAGTTCGGCATCAAAGCCGCCAACTACCCGCTGATTCCCGAAGATTTCGAGCGCAACAAGCTGCCGCCCGAACTCCTGAATCACCGCAGCAAGCTCTTTGGCCTCACCATCGGCGCGGACCGCCTGTCGCAAATCCGCCAGGAACGCCGCCCCAACAGCCGCTACGCCTCCATCGAAAACTGCCAGCACGAAATCGAGTCCGCCAAGCGCATGATGAAACGCGAAGGTATCAAGTGGCTGGATTCGACCACCAAGTCCATCGAAGAAATCTCCACCATCATCCTGCAGGAAGTGCGCCTCGATCCGTCGTCCTACTGACCGGAACCGGCTCGGCGGCCACATTGCGGGATCGCCCGGTCGCGCCCACTGTCCAACCCTAATAAAACAAGGAGAGCCCCCGATGAAACGTAACCGACTCGGGCGTCGCGGCGGACTGCCGCGCGACGCCGAACAACTCCTGTGGCTCGCCAACGGCCTGGCCGATTCCAGCAGCCGCGCCGAAGACCACTTCTGGGACCAGCGCCTCGCCGACGCCGTGGATGGTCTCTTGCGTGCCGAGGACGAAGACGCCCTCAACACCGCCCTCGACCATCTCAGCACGGCCAGCACCCACGCCTACGACGAACTCGCCGACATGATCGAATCGCGGGCCGAAGGGGCGCTCAAGTCCGACGATCAGTACGACGTACTGCTCATCACCGCGCCGGTCATGGCGTGGTCGCGCTACCGCATCCCGGCTACGTCGATCGCTGCCGCCGTCATGGCCAACCTGCGCGTCCATCTCAAGGCCCATGTGTTCGCCAAGGACGTCAAGCTCGCGCTGGCCGACTTCCTGTTCAGCCCCGACCAGTTGCCCCAGGGCTATTGCGCCACCGCGGACTTCGCGACGCACCTGGGCAAAGCCGCCCAGAGCGACACCGACCTGCACATCAAGACCGACGACTTGCCGGAGACGGCCCAGTTCCTGTCCGACAACCGCTACCTGCTCGGCGCGGTGGTCGTGCCCAAGGGCGCCCAGATCTTCCGCTGGCAGGAAGAAGACTGCACACGCGAACAAGCCCTCGAACAATGGCGTGCCCAGGGCGGCGCCTGCATCGCCCCGCTGCTCACCGGCTGCGCCTTCGAAGTGGTGCTGCCCAACGCCTACTTTGCGGCCAGCCGCGAAGCCGACAAAGCCTCGCGACCCTACTCCATCCAGGCCTCCGCAGCCTTCCTATCCACCACCCTCGACGCTCCGGCTGCCGGTCTGCGCGCCGTGGTGGCGCCCTTCTTCGAGCGTCAGGTGGAAGAATTCCGGATCGGCTTCACGCTGCGCGGGCAGAACGAAGTGGTGCACGGCGTGGTGTGGCCGCTGCTCGGCGCCGAAGACGAAAGCAGCGAAACCCTCGGCGAAATCGAAGCCACGCTGCAGGCCTGCGGCATCACCGACATCCTGGTGCTCGACAACGAATTCCCGATGGAATACTGCGACGATTGCGGCGCACCGATGTATCCCTCGCCGGAAGGCGAAGCCGTGCACGCCGAGCTGCCGGAAGAACAAGCCGAACAGATGCCCAAGCACCTGCACTGAAGCATGACGGGCGGGACACTTCCCGCCCGGCTTTTCCCCAATCCGGAAACCCCCGACCCGGAGACTTCCATGACCCGCAAGATCGAAAAAACCGACGCCGAATGGCGCGCCCAGCTCTCGCCCGAGGAATACCAGGTAACCCGCCAGAAGGGAACCGAGCGGGCCTACACCGGCCGCTACTGGGATTGCCACGAAGCGGGCCAGTACAAATGCACCTGCTGCGGCGCCGAGCTGTTTTCGTCCGAACACAAGTTCGACTCGGGCTGCGGCTGGCCCAGCTTCTATGCCCCGGCGGCCCCCGAGAACGTCGAGGAAGCGGTCGATCGCAGTCACTTCATGGTGCGCACCGAAGTGCTGTGCCACAACTGCGGCGCCCACCTCGGCCACGTCTTCGAGGACGGCCCCGCCCCCACCGGGCTGCGCTACTGCATCAACTCGGTGTCGGTGAAACTCGAACAGGATTCGGACGCCGGGACCGAGGCACCGGACAAGCCCTAAGGCAGCATCGCGGCCAAGGTCTTGGAGCGGAAATCCCGCCGGAACAGCACCGCCACGATCACCGTGGTGATCGCCGCGAAAACCCACGGCTGCACAAACCAGAAGACCGCGGCCAGACCGAAGTAATAGGCCCGGATGCCGCGGTTGAACTCGTCACCCGACAGCGAATTGATCTTCGCAAAGCGTTGTGCATACGCCTCGCTGCCCTCGCCCGGCGGCGGCGCCGCCCCGACCAGCAACGACAGCATGTTGAACTGGCGCAGCGACCAGGTGAACTTGAAGTAGGCCACGATGAAAACGGTCAGCAGCAGGAGCAGCTTCACCTCCCACACATCCCGCGACACATGGCGGGCGAAGGGCAGATCCGAAGCCGCGTCGATCAGCTTGTCCATCGTTCCGAGCAAGGCCAGCAGACCGGCGATCACGTAGATCGTCGTGTTGGCATAAAAGGACACGCTCTGCATCAGATTGCCGATCAGTGCCGCGTCCCCCACCCGCGCCTCCCGCCGCAGCAACTGCCGCCCCCATTCCAGGCGGTAATGGTGGCTCGCCCCAAGCAGGCCGCGCATGCTGCCAAGGGGCCCGTGCTCGACGATCCACCCATACCCTGTCCAGCAGGCGAAGAACCAAGCCAGCGCAACCCAGTCTGCCAGCGCGAAGGCCGACAGCCACTCGCCGCTCATGACCGCGTCTCCAGCAGAAAATCGCGGATCGGCGCGATCTGCGCGGCATCCATCAGAACCGGCGCATGCCCCACGCCCGGCACTTCGAAAACTTGCGCCTTGGGGCCGCGGCCGGCCATCTGCACGGCAATGTCGTGAAGGAGCAGATCGGACTCGGCCCCGCGCACCACCATCGTCGGGCAGGCAATGGCGTCATAGACCGGCCACAAGCTCACGTCGGCCAGGATCGGGGTCTTGCGGAAGGGATCGCCGATGCCCGGGTCGTAGCGCATCGCCCAGCCGCCATCGACTTCCTTGAGGGAGGTTTCGGACAGGTGCCGCCACTGGGCGTCGGAGAGTCTGCCGAAGGGCGCACTGACCTCGCGGATATAGGCCTCGCCCGCCTCGTAGCTCGGAAACACGGGCGCCTTGCCAACGTATTGACCGATGCGCCGGAGCGAACTGGCCGTCACCACCGGCCCCACGTCGTTGAGCACCAGCCGACGGATGGGATTCTCGGGCATGCTGGCGATCAGCATGCCGATCAGCCCGCCCATCGAGGTGCCGACCCAATGCACCGTTTCCACGTCGAGCCGGGCGATCAGTGTGATCATGTCGGCAACGTAGGTGGGCAATTGGTAATCGTCCTTCACCGCCAGCCAGCCGCTGCGGCCGCGCCCGACCACGTCCGGGCAGACCACCCGATAATGGGGCGCCATGGCCCGCGCCAGATCGTCGAAATCCCGCCCGTTGCGGGTGAGTCCGTGCACACAGACCAATACCCGCGGATTGTCGGGATCGCCCCACTCGGTATAGGCCATGCGATGAAAACCGTGGGCGCCGATGCACTGGACGTCGCGAAAGCGGGGCTCCGCTGCGACAGGCTTCGGCGAAGCCGGCGGCTGCGGTGTGGGTTCCGGAACAGGCGCCGTGGCAGGCGCGCCGGCGAAAAACTGGCGGAGGGCGGCAAGTAGGCTCATGGTCGGTCGGAAGCGTCTGGAAAACAGATGGGGCAAGCATAGCATCCGCTGCCGGCCAACCGGATCAACGCCCGTGCCAGTAACGGGGCGCCAGCGCGCGGGCGGTTTCGAGTCGGGGCTCGCCGGCGCCGAGATGGACGATCACCGCCCCGCCGGCGTCGGTGCGCGCCATCGCCGTGCCGGTGGCCGACCAGCGCGCCCACACCTCCGGGTTGGGATGCCGGAAGCGGTTGCGGTAGCCCACCGGAAAGATCACCCAGCGTGGCGCTGTCGCGGCAATGAAGGCCGGCGTCGAGGATGTGCGGCTACCGTGGTGCGGCACGACGAGCACATCGCTGGCAAGGCTGGAGGCATCCCGGCCAAGGAGTGCGGTTTCGGAAGCGGCTTCGATGTCGGACGTGAGCAGCAGGCGCCGCCCTGCCGCCTCGATGCGCAACACGCACGCCACCTCGTTGGTCTTGCGCGGCGCGGCGCCTTCGCCAGCCGCCAACGGATGGAGCACCGCAAAACGCACCCCGTCCCACTCCCACTTCAGGCCAGCGACGCAAGATCGATGCCGCGCACCGGCAATCAGACGCACCGGGTGGTTCTCGGGCAGGGAACTCATCACCGCCGCCACCGGAATGCCGGTCAGCACCGCCTCGGCGCCGCCCGCATGGTCGTTGTCCTGGTGGGTGACGAGCAGCGTGTCGAGCCGGCGCACACCGGCCGCCTTGAGGTAAGGCAGCAGAATGCGCTCACCGCTGTTGGCATCGGCCGAGAACGCGGGGCCGGTGTCGTAGATCAGGTCCCGACCGGCAGTCTGCACATGCACCGCGAGCCCCTGACCCACATCGAGAACGGTCACCTTCGCCTCGCCCGGCGCCGGCCGGGGCGGCGCCCACGACACCAGCGGGACGAGCAGCGTCAGCCCAAGCCAGCGTGCCGGGGTACCTCTCGGCATCAAGGCCCAGAGACAACCGAGGGTCGCAAGCACCGCGAGAGCCGGCGGTGGCGCCGCCTGCTGCCAATAGGCCCAGGGCAGTTCGGACAACCAACGCACCGGCAGCATGGTCAGTGAGAAGGCGGCGTGGGCGAGATCGGCCAACATCTGCAGCGGCAGGATCGCGTAGCCGATGGCCAGCGGCGTAACGATGAAACTGACCAGAGGAATCGCAATCGCATTGGCCAGGGGCGACACCAGCGAGAACTGCTGGAACAGCACCAGCAACGCGGGGATCAGTCCAAGGGTGATCGCCCATTGGGTACGCAGCGCCTCGCGCATCCGCCCGTCCCGCGCCAGCCGTCCGTTGCCGACGAAGAACAGCAGCGCCACCGCACCGAAGGACAGCCAGAAACCGGCCGCCAGCACCGCCCACGGGTCGCACACCAGCACCACACCCAGCGCCAGCGCGAGCAGGCGGCTCGGCGCGATCTCCCTACGCAGCACCAGGGCCAGCGCCACGCAGCCCAGCATGTAGAGCGTGCGCTGGGCCGGCACGCCCCAGCCGGCCAACAGACAGTAGAAAAAGGCCGCCCCGAACCCCGCCACCACCCCGGCCTGCCGGGCCGGCCAGCGTAGCGCCAGAAACGGGCTGCGGCGCCATATCCAACTCACCGCACCGGCGAAAAGCGCCGCGATCATCGTCACATGAAGCCCGCTGATGGCCACCAGGTGCGAAATTCCCGTCCGTGCGAACACCCGCCACAGCTCCGGCCCAATCGCTCGCTGGTCGCCCACCGCCAGCGCCACCAGCACGCCGGCGTAAGGGCCATCCGGCAGCGCCCGGCGGAAGCGCGCCCGCACGCCCTCGCGCAAGCGCTCGACCGTATTCATCACGCCAGGCACAAAGGCGTCGAGGCGAACGTTGCCGTCGGCCGGGCGCACATAGCCGGTCGCCCGGAGGCCCTGCTCCAGCAACCAGCCTTCGTAGTCGAAACCGTGGGGATTGACGTTGCCGTGGGGCCGTTTGAGGCGCACGGTCAGACGCCAGCGCTCGCCGGCATGGATTTCCGGCAGACTGTGCCACTCGTCGTCGCGAAAGCCCTTATACCAAGCCAGTGAGATCGAACGCGGCAGTGGGGCCGCGCTCTCCTCCACCTCGAAGACGAAACGCAACCCGCGCTCGAAATCCTGCGGCAGGGATGTCACCACGCCGGTCACGCTTACATCGCGCCCTTCCCACTCCCCCGGCAAGGCGTCGGCAAGGCGCAGCTCGGCCCGCCATGCTGCATAACTCCAGCCGGCGGCAGCGGCAACAAACGCCAGCGCCAAACCCGACAGAAGCATCGCCGCGCCCCCCGGAAGCCCGCGACGCAACGACGCCGCCCAAGCCAGCGCCCCCACAGCCGCACTCACCCCCACCACCGCCGTCATTTCCGTTGACGACGGCAGTGCCGCTCCGAGCTGGAGCGCAAGAATGCCGGCTGCAAATGCCATGACGATAATCCGCATAGCCCGCAATCTAGCCGAAAACCCGCTCGCCGTGCCGAAAACGCCAGGATGCAGGGACTCGGTTAGAATCCCCCACAGAGACACGGGTCTTGTTCCCGGAGCAACCCGACAACACCATGCGACGACTGCTCAAGCGCTACCTGCCGAACCACGAGACGCTCGCCGCCAATCGCTGGCTCGCCCCCTTTGGCGACACCCTGTTTCATCCCCGCCTGTGGCACCTCAATCGTCACTCGGCGGCCGGAGCGGTGGCGGTGGGGCTCTTTTGCGGCCTGATTCCCGGCCCGCTCCAGATGTTGAGTGCGGCACTGTGCTGCATTGCCTTCCGGGTCAACCTGCCGGTCGCGCTGGCCACCACGCTCTACACCAATCCACTCACCATCCTGCCGCTCTACGTAGCGGCCTTCGCCATCGGCGAATGGATTCTCGGCAACGGGACCGGACACTTCACGTCGCCCCCCGAATGGGGCGACACCAGCCTGTTCGGCTGGTTCGAGGCGCTGGCCGGATGGATGGCAGGGCTCGGACAACCTCTGTTTCTCGGACTCGTCGTACTGGCCTTCGGGCTGTCGATGGCTGGCTATCTGCTCACCCGCATCGTCTGGCGCGCCTACCTCATCCGCAGCTGGCGCAAGCGCCGGATCCGCGCATCTTGAAAATCGCTCGCCTCCTCGCACTGCTGCGCCGGTTGCTGCACCTGCACAAGCGGAAAACGGCTCCCCTTGCGCCTCCCAAGCGCCATAGCCAGCTGCCGCGCATCCTGCTCCGCATCTACTTCGCCGCGGGATTCCTGCTTGCCCTGATGGCCATTGGCACGGCCGGCTTCTATGTGGCGGGCGGCGCAGAAGCGAACCTGTCCGATGCTTTCTACATGACCATCATCACGGTCACGACCGTCGGCTATGGCGAAGTCGTCAAGATCGACGGTTTTGCCGAGCGCCTCTTTGCCGGCTTGATCGCGCTCGCCGGCTTCGGCGCGGTAACCTTTCTTTTCACCAGCCTGACCGTTTTCTTCCTTGAAAGCGACCTCGATTTCACCCTGCGGAGACGACGCATGGAAAAGCAGATTCGCAAGCTTCACGGCCATTACATCATCTGCGGTTTCGGTCGTGTCGGGCGCAATGTTGCCAACGAACTGACGGCCACCCACCGTCATTTCGTCGCCATCGATTCCGACGAAGCGGCCATGGAAACCCAGCGCGAACGCATGCCAGGCCTGGTCTATCTGGGCGGCGACGCCAGCGACGACGATCTCCTGCTCTCCGCCGGCATCCAGAACGCGCAAGGCGTGTTCGCCGTCACCGGCGACGACAGCCGCAACCTGATGATCGTGTTCACCGCCAAGCAGCTCAATCCGCACACCCGCGTCGTGGCCCGCTGCCATGAGGTGCGCAATGCTGAAAAATTACGCAAGGCGGGCGCCGACAGCGTGATCTCGCCGGACTTCACCGGCGGCATGCGGATCGCCTCCAGCATGATCCGGCCTCATGTCGTGTCTTTCCTCGACGAGATGCTCCGTTCCGAACTCAAGCTACGCCTGGAAGAAGTGCGGGTGCCCGACCACTTCGAGCCGCGCGCGCTCGACACCCTGCGACTGCGCAGCCCCAACTACGTGTTGCTGGCGGTGCGCAGCCACGGCAACGTGGTCTTCAATCCGCCCAAAGACTTCATGCTCGAACGCGGCCAGCACGTCATCGCCATGGCCTCGCCCCTCGGCCGTCAGGAGCTCGAAAGCGCCTTGATGCCCGAATAGGCGCCCACGCCGGTTTCAGGTGCCCGAAATGGCAATGCCCCGAAACGGCCTTGCGTCACGGGGCATTGCAGACAATGCGGACAAAACGCGCCGAGACGCGGCGCCTCAGATACGGAAGTGGGACACCTCGTCGCGCAACTTCTGGGCCAGACTTTCGAGGCGGTGAGCGGTTTCGGCGGTTTCCCTGACTTCGGCGCTATTCTGCTCGGCCATCTGGGCAATCCGCTCGACGTTGCGGGCGATCTCGGTACTCGCCGCGCCCTGCTCGCGCAGCGCCGCCGAAATATCGGCGACCGCACCGACCACCTGGGTCGCACCCGCATGAATCTGCCCCATCGACGTGCCCGCCGCGCCGGCCAGCACCACGCCCTCCTGCACCCGCACGACGCCATCCTGCATCGTCTCCACGGCGCGGCCGGTACCGTTCTGGATAGCCGCCACCATGCCGGTGATCTCGCCGGTAGCCTTGGCCGTCCGTTCGGCGAGTTTGCGGACTTCGTCGGCCACCACCGCAAAACCACGCCCGCTTTCGCCGGCACGGGCCGCCTCGATGGCGGCATTGAGGGCCAGCAGGTTGGTCTGATCGGCAATGTCCTTGATCGAACTGACTATCGTCGAGATACGTGCCGACTGATCGCCCAGATTCTGAATGACCGTCGCCGAATCGCGCACCGACGTAGCGATGCGCTCCATCTCGGCCACCGTTTTCGCCACGACCGAGCCCCCTTCGGCAGACAAGCGTCCGGACGCCGACGAAATGCCTTCGGCCGCGGAGGCACTGCTGGCGATCTCTTCGATGCCCACCGTCATTTCTTCGACCGCCGCCGCCATGCTCGAAGCGGCCTCGCTCTGCTGCTCGGAGCCGTGCGACACCCGTGAAGCCGAATTGGCCAACACCTCGGCCGCTCCCGACACATCGTCGGCGCCTGACTGCACTTTGCCGATCACGTCGGCAAAGGAGCCTGCCATTTCGTTGAACTGTTCGGCAACCAAACGCAGTTCGTCGTGGGCCGAGAAATCGATGCGGGTGCGCAGGTTTCCGGATGCCAGATCTCGCGCGCCGGCCCGTAGCTCCTGCACCGACTGCATCACCGCCAGACAAAAGGCCATCGAAAGATAGAGGAGCACCAACACGGCAACCACCGCGAGCGCAGTATCGATGGCAAAGGCGCGCTTCAGACCGGTAAGCCGGGCGACCAGCAGACTCTGCACCCCGGGGATGAGCTCATCGTAGGTTTTCGCATAAACCATCTCTATGGCCTGGGTGGCCATCTCGAAGTAGGCTGACGCCGGCATTTCGAAATCGCCCTTCAGGATGTGTTCCTGAAGCTGTTCGATCACCTTGGACGTCACCGTGTTGAAATCCTGCCCGAGCCGGTCGAGGGACGGCTTGACTCCAGGATTGGCCTCCGCCGCCCGCTTCAGATTTTCGTTGAAGTCGGACAGCGCCATGTTCAGTTCGCCGAGCTGGGAACTGATGTCGAAATGGCGCTGCTCGTCGATCGCCTTGGAGGCCAGCACCCCGGTACCCATGGCGCGCAGGCGGCCGAGCCGCTCGGAGACGTCCGGCACGCGACGCGTCACGTTGTCGATAAGGTAATAACTGTCCGCCGAAGGATCGAGGGTCAGGTTGTTTTCGTCGCCCAGATCGTGCAATGCCTGGATGGCCTTGCGGATCAAGGCGGTGTGCGCAATCAGATTGTCGCGGGGCTTCATTTGCAGCCCGCCGGATTGGAGTGCCGCCCATCCGGCAGAAACTTCCTGCCAGCTCTTGACGGCGGTCGGCGAGGACACGGTTGCAAGCGCACGCTCGGCGTCCTTCACCGCGGCGGCGAGTTCTCCCGCCTTTTTCTGGAGCGTCGGCGCCATGGCCTCGTTGCCATTGAGCACCCCGGCCGACAAGCCCCGATGTTGTTGGGAGAGCTGGATGACCTTGAGCAAAAGAGGAACCCGCAGCAGCCCTTCCTCTTCTTTTTCGGCGAAATCGACGTTTTCGCGCAGGGATATGGCCAATTGGAAAAGCAGGAATCCAATCACCAGAAAAGCAATGCTCCCCAGCAACGTAAACTTCGCCGGGTAGCGCATACGGTTAAGCATCGCGACCGCTGGCGCAAATAGGATTTTCATGATCTCTCCGCGAAGGCTCTCCGGCAAGATCGACGTGTCTTGCGCGCTTGGAACCTTATCGGTCACCCCATCGGCAAACTTGAGGATGCCATTCGGCTTTTACAGTTCGCCGTCCAAGTGGGCCTTACCGCCCGTTTGGATGGCGCCTGGCGGCCAAGACCGCCCAAACGGCGGATCAGTCCCCCAAGCCGAGCACGCCGTCGCGCAATTGCAGCACGCGGCTGGTGCGTGCCGCCAACTGGGGATCGTGGGTCACGATCACAAAGCCGGTGCCTTGCTCCTCGGCCAGTTCGAGCATCAGCGCAAACACCTTTTCGGCGGTCTGACGATCCAGGTTGCCGGTCGGCTCGTCCGCCAGGACGCAGGCCGGCTTGGTAACCAGGGCACGGGCGATGGCGGCCCGTTGACGCTCGCCGCCGGAGAGTTCTCCCGGCGTATGGTCCAGGCGATGGCCCAGCCCTACCGCGGTCAGCGTTTCGGCGGCGCGGGCAAGCGCCTCCTCACGCTTCATGCGCCGCACGAAAAGCGGCATGGCGACGTTCTCAAGGGCCGAGAATTCGGCCAACAGGTGATGAAACTGGTAAATGAAGCCCAGCGATTCGTTGCGCAAGCGGCCTCGCTCGGCGTCCGAGATCGTCGAAAAATCCCGGCCGAGCAGTTTCACTTCCCCTGCCGACGGCACGTCCAGGCCACCCAGCAGATGCAGCAGCGTGCTCTTGCCGGAACCGGAAGTCCCGACCACCGCCACCCGCTCGCCCGGCGCCACCGACAAGCTCACGCCGCGCAGCACCTCCACCGCGTCGGCCCCTTCGCGGAAGGACTTGGACAAGCCGCGGCACTCGATCACCGGGCCGCTCATAGAGTGCTCATTCATAACGCAGCGCCTCCGCCGGATTGAGCCGCGACGCCCGCCAGCTCGGATAGAGCGTCGCCACCAGAGTCAGCACGAAGGAGACCACGGTGATCGAAATCACATCGGACCACAGCAGCTCGGAGGGCAGATCGGAGATGTAATAGACGTCCTTGGCCAGGAACTGCACGCCGAAAGCCCGTTCGATGGCCGGCACCACCACATCGATGTTGAGCGCCAGGGTCACGCCGCCCAGCACCCCGATCGCCAGCCCGATGAAGCCGATCAGCGCCCCCTGAATCACGAAAATGCCCATGATCGAACCGGGGCTGGCCCCCAAGGTACGCAGAATCGCGATGTCGGCCTGCTTGTCCTGAACCGCCATCACCAGCGTCGACACAATATTGAAGGCCGCCACGGCGACGATCAGCAGCAGGATGATGAACATCACGTTCTTCTCGATCTGCACCGCACGGAAGAAATTGGCGTGGCTGCGCGTCCAGTCCGAAACCTGAGCATCCGCATCCACGTAGCGCATCAACTCGCGGGCCACCCGCGGAGCGGCGAAAAGATCGTCGAGCTTGAGGCGCACCCCCGAAACACGGTCTTCCATGCGGTAGAGCGTCTGGGCGTCCTGCAGATGGATGAGCGCCAGGCTGGAATCGTATTCATACATCCCCACCTCGAAGATGCCAACCACCCGGAACTGCTTGAGCCGCGGCAAAATCGCCGCCGGCGTCACCAGCCCCTGAGGCGCGATCAGCGTCACTTTGTCGCCCATCGCCACCCGCAAGGCCCGCGCCAGATCGGCCCCCAACACGATCCCGAAGCCGCCCGCCTGCAAGTCGTCGAGGCGCCCGAAGCGCATGTGCTGGGCGAAATCCGCCACTTTGTCCTCCGCATCCGGCAGCACCCCGCGCACCAGTGTGCCGCGCACCGTCTGATCGAAGGACAGCATTCCCTGAGCCTGCACGAAGGGCGCCGCCGCCTTGACGCGGGGATGCTTCGACGCATCGTCGGCCACCCGCTGCCAGTTGCCCAGCTCGCCGTCGAAACCGCTGATCTGCACATGGGACGCGACGCCGAGAATGCGCGTGCGCAGTTCCCGCTGAAAGCCGTTCATCACCGACAACACGACGATCAATGCCGCCACGCCGAGCGCGATGCCCAACATGGAAACCAGCGAAATGAATGAAATAAAGCGATTTCGACCCTGCGCGCGCCGCTTGGAGCGGGTGTAGCGCAAGCCGACGAGAAACTCATAGGACATCGAATGGGAACCGGAGACGCGAAAACGCCGGCACGCGGCGAAGAGCCGCATTGTGCCGCAGATGAGGAGCCGCGGAAAACGAAGATGTAAGCGACTGCTGCCGGATCGCCGCCGCCAAGCGCGACGTAATCACGCCAGCCGCCACGCCGGGCAGGTCATAATCCGCATCCCGACCCTCCTTTTCCGGAAATCCAGGATGCGCCTCCTCTTCCGCCGCGCCGCAGCCGCCATGTCCGCCATGCTCTGCACGCCGGTCATGGCACTGACCGCCACCGTGACCGAGGGCGGCGATCTCCACAGCCAAGCGCATTTCATGTCACCGCGCATCGCCACCGTCCATCGTCTGAGCACCGTCGAAGTGCTGGAGCAGCGTCGGGACTGGGTTCGCATCGAGATCGACGGCAACCGCAGCGGCTGGATTCCGGAACACAAGCTGAGCATCGCCACCGCACCGCCCGCCGGCAGTGCCGCCACAGGTGCCGCCACAGGTGCCGCCGCCACCGGCCCGGGCGCCATTCCGGGCGCCTCGCGCATGATTCCGCGCAGCAGCCCGCGCGCCTCCAACCACGCACTGATCCTGACCCTCGGCGACGCCGCAGCCGCGGATGCCGAATCCGCCACCGCCATCGCCCGCCTGATGGGCGTACCCGACGCCAACATCCGCCAGCCGGCGGCAGCCCAGCTCGACGCCGACGGCCTGCGCCAGGCGCTGGCCGGCCTCGACGCCCGCCTCGGCAACGACGACCGCGCCTTCATCTACCTCGCCGGCGACGGCACCCGCCCGCGCCGCGACGCCCCGTGCGGCGACGCAATCCTCAGCGCAGACCGGGAAGCCTTCGGCCTTACGGAATTCGCCGGCTATGTCCGCAGCCTCGCCCGCAAGGTCGACAAACTCGTGGTCATCGTCGATGCCGGACGCGGCAACGGTGCCGCCCGCGGATTCCGCGGACGCTACACCCCCGACACCGCAGCCTGCAGCGGCGACGCCCTGCCGACCGCCGCCCGCAACGTACTGACCCTCACCGCCAGCCACAGCGGGCAGAACGCCTTCGCCGACGACAAGGGCGGCATCGCCACCCAGGCGCTACGCACCTGTCTCGACGATCAGCCTGCCTCCGGACTCGTCACCGGCGACGACTGGCGCCACTGCGCCCAAACCCGCATCGACGCCCGCCTCGCCGGCAGCGGCGCCCGGCAGACCCTCACCCTCGGCGGCAACCCGGCCCTGATTCCCGCCCCGACCCTCGCCGGCAGCGGCCCCACCGACCCGCGCAAACTGCTCCAGACCATCCACGAACAACGCAGCGAACGCCGCAGTGTCAGCCTCGCCGGCCTGCGCACCGGCTACCGGGCGGACGACACGCTCCGCGTCACCGTCAGCGGGCCGGCGACCCGCGCCCCCCACCATGCCTATCTCTACCTGCTGGCCGCCGGGGACAGCGGCTTCACACTGCTTCACCCCGGCCCTTCGGCGCCCGCCGAACGCTTCGACGGCAATCGGACGGTGAACGTGCCCCTCCGCGAACTCGCCGGCGGCGGCCGTCAGCGGCTGCTCGCCATCGTCGCCGACAGTCCGCGCAACTTCCTGCGCGCCGGCTTCAGCGGCGCCGGCAACGTCGCCACCGCTCCGGCCGACGCCCGGACCCTGCGCGACCTGCCGCTCGAAATCCTCGGCGGCGACACCAGCCTCGTTTGCCAGCGCAGCGAAACCCGCAACCTCGGCCCAACCCAGGCCCGGCAATGCTCGACGGCCTTTGGCGCCGCCATCGCCGACATCGTAATCGCCCCCTGACCCGCCGGGCGGTTCGCCGGCCGCCCCGTGCTAGACTCGCATCCCGGATTTTCACCGTTCAATCCGGCACTTGCCGGAAAACCCACCCTCGCCATCGATGCAGTTCCACCTCGTTTTGCCCGGCCTTGCCTGGCACCGGCCCGCCGACGCACCCGACCTGCCGGCCCTCGCCAACCTGCTCGGCCACGCCAGCCACACCTGGCAGCCCGCAGTCACCCTCGAAAGCTGGCTCGCCCGGCACTTTGGCGCCGATCTCGACCGCCTGCCTTATGCCCAACTGCGCCGCAGCGGCGAAACCGCCCCGCCGCGGCCCGACGCCCATTGGCTGTGCTGCGACCCGGTGCATCTGCACTTCGCCCGCGAACGGCTGCTTCTTGCCGACGCCTCGGGCCTGGCCATCACCCGCGACGAAGCCGATGCCCTGATGGCCGGGTTGAACGCGCTCTTCTCCGACATCGGTCACTTCGAAGCCCCTGCCCCCGATCGCTGGTACGTCGCCCTGAACGAAGAGCCGCGCCCCTTCTTCCACCCGCTGGCCGACGTCAATGGCCGCCCCGTGGAGCTCTTTCTGCCCGAAGGCGAGGACATCGTCCGCTGGGCGCGCCTCGCCAACGAACTCGAAGTGTGGCTCTACAACCATCCGGTCAACGCCGCCCGGGAAGCCGCCGGACAGCGCGTCATCAACGGCGCCTGGCTGTGGGGCGCCGGCCCGCGCGAACTGCGCCTGCCGACACCGACCGGCCAGATCCAGGCCGACCAGCCCTTCGCCCGCGGCCTCGCCCGCCACGCCGGCCTCGAAGCGCAGCCGGCCGACCGTTACCGCGACGGCACCGCGCTGGCGGTCGTCGATCGCCTCCAACGCCCGGCACTGCACTTCGACACCGCCGCCTGGCAGGCCGCCCTCGGCGAACTCGAAGCAGACTGGTTCGCCCCGCTGCTTGCGGCCCTCAAGGCAAAAAAAATCCAGCGGCTGCGCATCAGCGCCCCCAGTGACAAACACAATCTGGAACTCGACATCGTCGCCTCCGGCCTGTGGAAGTTCTGGCGCAAGCCCCGGCCCCTGGCCGCCCTCCTCGCCACTGCGCCGCCACCGAATCCGCAGAACCCATGACCCGCATCCTTCCCCGTCCGGCGCCGACCCGCGCCGTCACCCGGCTGATCGAAGCCGGAACGCACCCGCTGCTGGCCCGCATCTATGCCGCCCGCGGCATCGAAAATCGCGAGCAACTCGACTACAGCCTCAAATCGCTGCTCCCGCCGACCCAACTCAAGGGCGTGCATGAAGCCGCCCAGATCCTCGCCGACGCCATCGAAGCCGGCGCACGGATGCTCATCGTCGCCGACTACGACTGCGACGGCGCCACCGCCTGCGCGGTGGGTATCCGGGCGCTGCGGGCCTTCGGCGCTGACGTGGGCTACCTCGTGCCCAACCGCTTCGAATACGGCTACGGCCTCACCCCGGCCATCGTCGAGCTGGCCGCAGGCCTCGAGCCCGACCTGCTCATCACCGTCGACAACGGCATCGCCAGCGTCGAAGGCGTGGCCGCCGCGCGGGAGCACGGCATCGCCACCGTCATCACCGACCACCACCTGCCCGGCGACGTGCTGCCCGACGCCGACGTGATCGTGAATCCCAACCAGCCCGGCTGCGATTTTCCGAGCAAGGCCCTGGCCGGCGTCGGCGTCATGTTCTACACCATGCTCGCCCTGCGGGCCGAACTGCGCGAGCGGGGCGCCTTCGCCGGCAAGACCGAGCCCAATCTGGCCGAACTCCTCGACCTCGTCGCCCTCGGCACCGTCGCCGACGTGGTCAAGCTCGACCACAACAACCGCATCCTCGTTTCGCAAGGCCTCCAGCGCATGCGCGCCGACCGCATGCAACCGGGCATCCGCGCTCTTTTTGCCGCCGCCGGGCGCGACGCCGCACGGGCCACCACCTTCGACATGGGCTTCGCCCTCGGCCCGCGCCTCAACGCCGCCGGCCGTCTGGCCGACATGTCGCTGGGCATCGAATGTCTGATCACCGACGACATGGGCCGCGCCCTCAACATCGCCCAGGAACTCGACACCCTCAACCGCGAACGGCGCAGCATCGAAGCCGGCATGCAGGAAGAAGCCATGACCGGGCTCGACGCCATCGACCCCGGCAGTCGTGCCAGCCTCACGCTGTTCGAACCCGAGTGGCACCAGGGCGTCATCGGCATCCTCGCCGGACGCATCAAGGAGAAATTCCATCGCCCGACCGTTGCCTTTGCCCGCGGCAACGAGGGCGAACTGAAAGGCTCGGGCCGCTCGATCCCCGGCCTGCACCTGCGCGACGCGCTCGACCTCGTCACCAAGCAGGCGCCGGACCTGATCCTCAAATTCGGCGGCCACGCGATGGCCGCCGGCCTGACCATCCGCGAAACCGATCTGGCCCGCTTCGAGCAGGTTTTCGAAGCCGTGGTCACCGGCCTCATCGACCCGGCCGACCTTACCCGCCGCCTCGAAACCGACGGAGCCCTGGAAGACAGCCTCTACAGCCTCGAAACCGCCCGCCTGCTGGAGCGCGAAATCTGGGGCCAGGGCTTCGCCGCCCCCCTCTTCGACGACACTTTCCGCGTCGAAAACCAGCGCATCCTGAAAGACAAACACCTGAAATTGCAGCTTCGCAAAGGCCACACCCGCGTTGACGCAATCCAGTTCAACCACGCCGACCCTGCCAGCCCGTCGATCCACGCCGTCTTCCGGCTGGCGGTCAACGAATACAACGGCGTGTCGAGCATCCAGCTGATGCTGGAGCATTTCGAAGCCGCATAGCCTGTCGGCGGACAGTGCCGGGACAAATAAAAAACCCCGCAAGCGATGCGGGGTTTTTTATTGTCGGCGCGCTGGAAACCCGGAGCCCCAACGCCTATCGGGGCGTTCGAGACAGCGGACAACCGGTGGTCAGGCGCCCGGGGACTTTTCGGGCTCGGCGGCAGGCGGCCTGTGCTGCCCCGCTTCATTGGCCCCGTCCGGCGCCTCATCTCTGGAATCATGTTTGCGCAAGCGCTTTTCTTCCTGCTTGCGTTTCTTCTCCAGCTCGCGCTGACGTTTCTCGAACGAATAATTAGGCTTGGCCAAAAGGCATTTTCTCCCATCGTGTGCACGGCATCGGGTCGGCCTCTGGCCTCCCTACCAAGCAAAACCGCCGGCGCACGGCCGGCGGACATTGTGTTCGCTCAGTAGCGACCGCCGCCACCACCGAAACCGCCACCACCACCGCCAGGACCGCGACGACCGCCACCGCCGCCGCCGAATCCACCGCCGCCACCGGGGCCGCGGCGGGCACCGCCGCCACCACCGAAACCGCCGCTGCGGGGCTCCTGGGGCCGGGCTTCATTGACGGTGAGATTGCGACCGTCGACGTTCTTGCCGTTCAGACCCGAAATTGCCGCCTGCGCTTCCTGTTCCGACCCCATTTCAACAAAGCCGAAACCCTTGGAGCGACCGGTTTCCCGATCCATGATCACCTGGGCAGAAGCCACGGTGCCGAAATCGGCAAACATCTCTTCAAGATTGCTCTTGTCTACGCTGTAAGCCAGATTGCCTACGTAAAGCTTAGTACCCAATTGACGTGCTCCAAGAAAGGATGAGGCGGCCATGAAGCGGTCCGCGCACTTACACAATAGCAAGGCAATTCACCCGCGTCGAATGTTTTTGTGCGCAGCAACGATCCGTATTGGCCAGTCGCCGATCCGGGGCAAAAGGAGTTTGCGAGACCGCTCACGACAAGGCTGCCGCGGTTCCCCCGACAAGCACGATCAACAGCGGAACCACCACGAAATACAAGCACATAAGCCGGCGCAGCCGGGAGCCCGATCCAGTCAGGCCCATGTAGTGCCGGATCACCAGCTGTCCCTTCACGGCGACGATCAAGGCGACCAGCCCAGCCGTCACCCCGGTAGATGCCAGTCCCTCGCCGAGCCACGCGCTGCCCAGCGTCAGCGCCACCAGGCCCAGCCACACCCAGGTCACCCGACGCGCCTGCCTATCCATCGTTGCGGCCCTCATCGGACAACATAAAGCAGCGGAAAAATCACGATCCACGCCAGGTCGGTCGCGTGCCAGTAGAGCGTGGCCGCCTCAAGCCCTTCGTGGTCCTCGGGGCTATAGGCGCCGAAGCCCGTGCGCAGGATCGCCCAGATCAGCCCAAGGCAGCCCCACACCACATGCACCAGATGATTGAAGGTCAGGTAGTAGTAAATGGCGACGAAACTGTTGCCGGTGCCGAGCACGCCGTGGTCCACATTCCAGCTGAACTCATAGGCCTTGATCGCCAGAAATCCGATTCCGCCCAGCAGAGTCCCGATCAGCCAGTTGCGTGCCGCGGCGGAGTCGTTTCGACGGATCGCCAACAGGGCGCGCACCGCGAAATAGCCGCTGGTGAGCATCACCACGGTGTTCCACACACCCGAAGCCGTGTTGAGCATGCCCGGGCCGCGGTGAAAGTCCTCGGGATGCACCCATTTGAACCAGGCATAGGCGAGGAACATCAACGCGAACTCGGTCAGTTCGCAGAGGATTCCCACCCAGATGCCCCGGTTTCCGGGCACCCGGCCTTCCACGACCGGGTCGCCGGGCGGGGCTGTCATTGCCAGTTGCATCGCACGCCTCCATGCAGGATTCGAGCCGCCAATCTACCGATGTGGACCGCAGCCCGAACGGCACAGTTTTGCAGTATTCCAGCCGACCCAGAATTAATTTTCCGCTTGATGGCGATCAATGAAAAAGGCCGCCCGCGTTGCCACGGACGGCCCTGAGTTGTGCGCGCATGGCGCCCGGACGACTACTTCTTTTCGGCGTTCGGATTGAGGAAACCGCGCATCAGCTTGGTGAGCCGGGGCATCACGACCCAGGTCATGGTCACCACGATCAGGGCGGTGAAGATGGCGGTGCGGGGCAAAAAGGGCAGCCCCTGCAAATAAGGCAGCACAAACCACAGAAAGAACGACACGGTCGGGAAAATGCCCATCCAGGTCACCAGCGCCATGCGTGCCCGCGGGGGGTGCATGGAGGCAGGCACCACGGTCGGTGCAAACCAGGCTTCAAGGCCGCTGAAGCAGCGATACTCCGGTTCGTCCTCAGCCACCTCGCGGATGCGCTGATGCAGGGCTGCGCGTGCCGGACAGGCGTCCCAGCCCTGCAGGTCAGCTTCCGACGCGAAATTGACCACCACCTGATACACCCCGCCGGCCTCGTGCGGCGGCAGCAGTTCGGCGCCCATGAAGCCCGGGCATTTCCTCATCTGCTGGAACATCTCGCGAATCAAGGCTTCGTACTTGGCTTCCTGACCGGGCTGAGCGCGGCGGCGGGCGATGCGGGTGACCTGGCCCGATTGCGGGGCGGCGGCCGGCGTATTGGTTTCCATGATCGTTCTGTTCCGGTATTGGACGTCGACTCAGACGTTGGCGATCGAAATCGCACGCGTGTTGAGATAAGCCTCCAATGCCTCCGGGCCGCCTTCCGAGCCATAGCCCGAATCCTTGAGGCCGCCGAAAGGCATTTCCGCCGACGGCAGGGCCGGCTGGTTGACCCACAACATGCCGACTTCGACACGCTGGGCCAGCAGGTGGGCGTTCTTCAGCGAGCGGGTGAAGGCATAGCCGGCGAGACCGTAGGGCAGCCGGTTGGCTTCCGCGATGGCCTCTTCCAGCGTGTTGAAACCGCGCACCGCAGCCACCGGACCGAAAGGTTCGTCGTTGAACACCTTGGCACCGAGCGGCACGTCGTCCAGCACCGTCGGCGCAAAGAAATTGCCGGTGTCGCCGATGCGCGCACCGCCCGTCGCCACGGTCGCGCCGCGCTGGAGCGCGTCCTGCATGACTTCGGCCATTGCGGTGAGGCGCCGCGGATTGGCCAGCGGCCCCATCTGGGTGCCGTCGGCAAGACCGTCGCCGACCTTCAGATTCCGCGCGTGCGCAGCCAGTGCGGCGGTGAAATCGCCTCGAATGCTCTCGTGCACCAGAAAACGGGTCGGCGAGATGCAGACCTGACCGGCATTGCGGAACTTGGCGGCACCGGCGGATTTCACCGCCAGATCGATGTCGGCGTCGTCGGCGACGATCACCGGCGCATGGCCACCCAGCTCCATCGTGACCCGCTTCATGTGCTGGCCGGCCAGCGCCGCCAGTTGCTTGCCGACCACCGTCGAGCCGGTGAAGCTGATCTTGCGGATCACCGGATGGGGAATCAGGTAGCCCGAAATCTCGGCCGGATTGCCATAGACCAGACCGATCGCGCCGGCCGGCACGCCGGCATCGACAAAGGCGCGGATCAGCGCGGCGGGTGCGGCCGGGGTTTCCTCGGCCGCCTTGACGATGATCGAACAGCCGGTGGCGAGCGCAGCGGACACCTTGCGCACAGCCTGATTGATCGGAAAGTTCCACGGCGTGAAGGCCGCCACCGGGCCGACCGGGTCTTTCAGCACCATCTGACGCACGGCCAAGGTGCGCGACGGCACGATCCGGCCATAGACGCGCATGCCTTCGTCGGCGAACCACTCGATGATGTCGGCGGCCGCCATCGCTTCGAGGCGGGCTTCGACGAGGGGCTTGCCCTGCTCCTGGGTCAGCAGCGCGGCGATGCCGTCGGCGCGCTCGCGCATCAGTGCGGCCGCGCGGCGCATGGTCTTGGCCCGTTCGATGGCCGGAATGTCGCGCCAGGTTTCAAAACCCTTCTGCGCGGCAGCCAGCGCCCGGTCGAGGTCGGCGATTCCGGCGTGGGCTACGCGGCCGATTTCGTCGCCCGTGGCGGGGTTGAAGACAGGCAGCGTGCGACCGTCGGCCGCCTCCTGCCATTCGCCGGCGATCAACAACTGGGTATTCGGGTAGCTCATGGATTTGTCCTCGTATCGGGTTTGGGTGCCGGCCGGATTCTCATTCATCGGCCGGCACCGGTCCACTTCCAGGTGCAGCGCTCAGCCCGTGTGGCACTCCACTTCGACGGCCTTCGGTGCATCGGCGAGCGCTTTCTTCAGCTCGATCAGCACATCGCTGAGCACGCGGTGCTGGGTGTGCCAGATCGGGGCGCCGGCCATGGCGACGTCGGCGCATTTCAGCGCGGTACGGAAAATTTCGTTCTCGGCGCGCAGGCGTTCGATTTCGGCTACGGCTTGTGCGTTCAGCTCATTGCTCTCGGTCGTCGCGCGCAGGCATTCAACGATGTCCATTTTGCACTCCTTTCGATGTTGCTCCGCCGCCCCCGAAGACGTTCAGGGAGATCGAACGGAGCAATTTACGGATTGAATTCTAGGGAGGCACAACATATATTGGAAATCGATTATTGGTATTAGACGTATAACATCGACGGATGCACCTATGGACTTGCGCCAGATCGACCTCAACCTGCTCGTTTCCCTGGACGCCCTGCTGGCGGAGTGCAACGTCACCCGCGCCGCCCGGCGGCTGCACTTGAGCCAGCCCGCCCTGTCGGCCCAGCTGGCCCGGCTGCGCACGCTTTTCGGCGATCCGCTGCTGTTGCCGGCAGAGACCGGACGAGGCATGACGCCCACCGCACGAGCACTGGCACTCGGACCGGCACTGCATCTTGCGCTGAAGGATCTGGAGTCGGTCGTGCTGCAACAGCCGAGTTTCGACCCCGCCACCGACGTGCGCACTTTCCAGCTGGCGATGAACGACACCGCAATGGTGGTCATCGGCCTGCCGCTCATCGAGGAACTGGCCACCCATGACTGGCCGGGGCTGCGCTTCGCCTTCCGCGTGCCGGACATCGACGTGATCGCCTCCCAGATGGAGCGCGGCGAAGTGGACGTCCTGCTCGCCTCGGAGCGCATCGTGCCCGCCGTCATGAAAACCCGTCCGCTGATCCACGGGCGTTTCGTGATGGCCCAACGCAAAGGCCACCCGCGTGGCAACCTGCCCCTCGATCTGGACGCCTACTGCGCGCTCAAGCACGTGCTGGTCACCGAGATCGGCGGCAGTCTGGGGGGCTACGTGGACGAAACCCTCGAAAGCCAGGGCCGCCGACGCAACGTGGTGCTGTCGGTTGAAAAATTCATGCTGGTGCCGGAAATCCTGCGCAATTCCGACTATGTCTGCACCCTGCCGTCGATGCTGATAAGCCGTTTTGCCAGCGTGCTCGACATGTTCGAACTCCCCTTCCGCGACCGGGGCTTCGGCCTGCGCCTGGCCTGGCACCCGCGCAACCACCTCGACCCGGCGGTCTCGTGGATGCGCGACCTGCTCGGCAAGGTCGCGCCGGAGTAATGCCCCGGCCCCTGCGGCTTCAGCCCTCGCCTGCCAGCAACGCGTCGCAGGCCGCGATGTTGTCCACGTGGGAGCGGCGCATGTCGTCCAGCATCGCGCGGGCGGTCTCGTCGGCGATCATCGGCAACACTTCATCGATCTTGCGCACGACCCAGGCCTGCCCCTTGTTCACAAAGCGCAGGCGCGCCGCGAGGCCGTCGATGGCCAGTGTTTTCTGGAAGAAGGCGCCGGTTTCGTGGGATGCCATGCCGCCCAGACGCCGGATCGTCTGGTAGAGCATGACGGCGTTGGCACCTTCGTCCTTCTGTACCGCTTCGAGCAGCGCCCGGGCCGGCGCCGCGCTTTCAAGGCCGTCGCGCAGCACGGCCAGCACTCGGGCGCCGGCGCGTTCGGCTTCGAGCAATGCGTTGAGACGCTCGATCAGTTCGGGATCGACGCCCGACGGCGCTTCGGCGGCGTCTGCGCCCTCGCCGAAATAGCCCGGAAATTCCGTCGCATAACAAGGCGGCGAAGAAAAGCCCTGCCCGGCCGGCGCCGGATCGGAGGATTTGTCCTTCATCGAAACCTCCTCGTTCAGTTCGTTTCAACGGGGCGCAGGACGAACACGTCGGGATCGTTGCCGTGTTCGAGGAGAATCCGGCGGACGCGCTCCTGCCACAGTTGCCGGAAGACCTGAGCCTCTTCGTCGGAGGCTTCTCCGCCGACGCAACGCTGCATCAGGGGCGCCATCCGCGGGTCGGCCGGCACTTCGCGCAAGTGGGCCACGGCATCCACGGCGACGCCGGAATCCACGCGGGTGAAGCGGATATCGAGAGGCTGCGCGGCGTCGAAAGCGAGCAGATTGCGACGGTCGAAACGCCCGCCGAGCCCCTTGAAGCCCGTATCCGTCGTCGCGCCGGTGAGCAGCGCCACGACATTGGCCACGACACCGGTGACGCCAGCCACCCGACTGTCGCGAAAACTCACCTGCACGCCGCCCCGCTCCGGCAGCGCCTCGCCGTAAAGCACGCCGAGCGCCTGACGGGTCAGCCAGTAGGCGCCGGCCACCGTCGGGCACGAATGGCCCGCCAACCGCACGGCGTCGAGGTAAGCGTATTCGACGATCCCGCCGTCGAAGGCACCCAGGAATTCCGCCAGCGGGTCGTACAAACGCACGCGGGGAACGAGATCGAAAAACGCCGGATGATGCATGAAGCCTCCTGAAGGTCGCCGATTCAAGGCGCCGCGACGACGCCCGAAATCAGCCTAGTCCGGCCGGCAGGCGGACGCCTTGACCTCCGATAGGCCAATCCTGCAGGAATCCTGGAGATCGGGCGGCATCGCGGCCTGCACTACCGGCAGCCCGAGAGTCGTGCAAACGTCCGCCGGCAGTTCCCCGGTGAGCCGGGCGGCGTCGCGCTCCTTGAGGGACCAGCCCTTGATCTTCAGGTCGAGCGGCTCCGACTCGGCCAGCCCCAGTTCATTTTCGACCGCCACACCGACGATGGGATGCTTTGCCTGCCAGCACAACAGCTTGGCGAAGTGCGCATCGCCGCCCGGCGCGCGGCTGCGATCCAGCGCGTCGATGGCGATCTTCGTGTAGTGCCGGCCAAGCTCCCGATAGGCGCCGACCAGTTCGGCATTGGAATTGATGGTCATCTTCACGGTGGAATCCTGGGGAAAGATCGGCGTACTCCACTCTTCATTGAAGTATTCCCGCTTGCCCTTCTTCAGCAGACGTGCCAGCAGCGCCGACGATTCGCAGGGCAACTCGCTGACGCCGCCACAGCTGACGATCACGCGCTTCTTGCCGTTCTCCTCGCTCTGGTCGCGCCGCCACGCGGGATAGTCGAAGGCCGGCTTGACGATCCACAGCCGCGACTGGGGCGCTCGCAGGCAGCTATCCGGATCGGCACTGTCGCTCACGCAACCGGCAAGAAAAGGATAAGGCCAGCCCCAGATCGGATAGGAAAGGGCACGCGGTTTTTGGTCGGCATCGAGCGTGCAGGCCGTTTTCTCCAATTTACAGAACGCCGTCCGGGCCGCCGGCGTGGCATCCGAATCCACCCGGGACCGCCGCAGCACATGATCGTCATAGCAGCCCTGCGGCCAGCCGGCGAGACCGGGGATGTGCAGATGGAGGCCGCGGCGGATCAGCAGTTCGTTGCGCAGCAGGCACAGATCGCCCATCGAACCGCCTTTGTCCTGAGCGTGATCGGAGACGATCACATCCTTCACCGACTCGACGATGGGCCGATAGGCGCCCAGGTTGTCCGATGAGCCGCCATCGACCAGACGCACATAAACCGGGGCATGCTCGGTTTTGTACGCGGCAAAGGACTCGCCGAGATAAAGCGGGAAAGGCAGCGCAAGGTGGATGCCCCGGCGAATGGGGCTGCTCTTGGACTCGCCGGATTCGTCCACGTTGAGCGCGTCGATTCCCCAATTCAGATTGGCGACATGCAAGCCCAGGCCGACCAGGAAACGCCCCGGCTGGCCGACCACCCTTTGGTTGGCGTCGAAAAAGGCCGCGGATGCATTGACCGCGGTAAGCAGCGAAGCGTGTTTTTCGACGCTTTTGACATCCCGGAAAGCCTTGTCGATGGCGATCGGCCCCACACCGCCGGCGCATTGCTGGTCGCCGGTCATATGGAAGATGTCGCGCTCGAAGTTGGTGTCGTTCTGGCCGGTCCAGCCGAGCAGCGAGCGGCTCGGGGCGGCGGTGGCGTTGATGATCCAGCGCGGCGGCGAGTGCGGCCCGTCGCCGTAGAGGCTGTTGAGACCGGCGAAGGTCATCCGCTCGGGGTTAGGGCGGAGGCGCAGTTCGCCATCGGGATCGGCGACGCCGACCCGCTTGAGATCGGGCTTGTCGCTCGACACGCGACCGGACAACTCGGTCCGACCGTCGTCGGTCACAAAGTGCTTCACCGCACCGACTTGCGCCGCCCAGCCCACATCCCCCTCCAGCGCCCGCGCGTCGAGGGGTTCGAGGCCGTAGGCCATGCCGATGCCCTCGCGGTACACCATGCGCGAGGGCGAGAGATTGATCGGCCAGTCGAAAAGCGTATTGGCAACCCACGCCATGGGCAGGGACAACATATGCACCGTAACCAGCGCCGCATCGGCCGAGTCGCTCCGATGGTTGGCGGCCGGCGTGTCCTGGAACTCGCAGCGCTGCCAGGTGAGGATGTCGGCGTGGCAGCGCACGAACTGGAGATTGCGGGTTGCGGGCCGGGTTTCGTTCCAGTACCGGCGTGCTGCCGCCTGCTTGGTCGCATAGTCCTCCGATCCGTCGTTGTCGCCGACAAGCACGGGCTGCGGGCAGAACAGCGTATCGACCGAAACGCCGCGCGCCGCAGCTTCCGCGGCGATGAGCCCCTTCTTGCCGGACAAGGCATCGAACATCTTGTAGGGGATGCAATCCTCGAAATAGTGTGTGAGTTCCCGGGACTGGTCCAGCACGGTAGGCGTCGCGGCGGTCGTCGGCCGGTTGCGGATCAGCCGCGAGTAAAGATAGAAGGCCGCGTAGCTGCCGCCCGACACCGACGACACCGCATCCGACTGCCAGAACAGCGTGTTCGAATAACGCGTGCGGTCGGCGCTCAAGGCCAGCGGCGTGGTGACCGCCGCACTCAATACGCCCAGGGCAAACGACGACGCCTTGGTGCCGCCGCCGGCCAGGGTGATGGCGATCCGGCGATCCGTCTGTCCGGCCGCGGGCTGCGGAATCGCCGGCCGGCAGGCCAGATCCTCCCGACCGGGCGGCGTTTGGCGTTCGGCATGGACCGGAATGGAAAGCAGCACGACGGCGCCGCAGACAAGACGGGCGAATACAGGATGTTTCATGGCCGGTCTCCCGAGAGGCCCGGTGGGCACCATTGCCAACCGGGTAGCCAGAAATAAAATTGGCATATCCCGTAATCTAGACCATGAATCCGCTGCCCGCGGCCTTAATGCTCCTTGCCATCCACCCGCGGCGCAACCAGGCGTGGCAAAAGACGGGCGCCGAGAATCGCGAAACACAGGAACCAGCCGCCGGCCGCCATATGCACCCAGCGGCCATAGGCTGCCGGCATCAGCTGGGGCAGCACGATGCGCACCGCCAGCGCCGCCAGCATGATCCAGATCAGCAGCTTGTCGCCGGCGTCGAAAACCACCTTGCGGCCGGTGTGGCCCTTGGAGATGCGCACCAGCATCGGCGGAACGATCAGCCCCATCACCCCGAAGGTGAACAGATGCACCGACACGCTACCGACCCAAACCGGCGCCCAGCGCAGGTTGGCCAGTTCGACGAGCAACTGGGCAAGGATCGCGAGATAGCCAAAATACATCACTGCCAGCTCAATACGCGTCATGGCGAGCCAGGGCTTCCAGCCGGCAAAACGCACCAGCAGCAACACCGCGCACAGCAGAAGCAAGCCTTCCGCCAGCCAGGCCGGCATCCAGGCCTGGAACACCAGGGTCAGCGCCGAAAGCTTGATCGCCCCGTCAAGACGCGGGTCGCGCCACAGCTCGGCCTGGAAAACGCCTTTCATGAACTGGGTCAGGGTGCGTTCGAGCATCACCAGAAAGGCCAGTCGAAAGAGCCCGATGGCCATCGTCACCCCCGCCGAAAAATGCTCGGCGTCGAGAATCAGCAGCTTGGCCGCCAGAAAGGCCGGCAGCACGAAGAGGAAGAAATAGTTGTCGCGGAAGCTGTCCTGCTTGCGGTAGCGCAGCAGCGTCCACAGCAGCATGGCGACGATGCCGCCGAGAAAGGCCAGATTGGAGAACCAGAACAAGGCCGCCGGCCAGCTGCCGCCGAAGGCCATGCCAACCCGCTCCAGCCCCCACGCCGCCACCAGCCCGACCAGGGCCGGACCGTGATAGCCGCGCACCTGCACCCAGTTTTTGGTGGCGGTAAGCAGAAATCCGCCGATCACCGCCCAGCCGAAACCGAAGAACATTTCGTGGGCATGCCACTGCAGCGGCGAGAAACGCCCCGCTGGCGCGGGCAACACGCCGGTAAACATCAGCGCCCACAACACCGGCAGGCTCAGACCGGACAGACAGGCAAGCAGGAAGAAGGGGCGAAAGCCGACGAGCCAGATGGGATGGGCGGAGAATTTCATGGGTCTTCCGGGTAATCCGAGACAGCACGCCGACCCGATTGTCGACGCCCGACCGACCCTACCCCGCCCCGTCCGCCTATGCCTTGATCGGGAACAGGCCGGCGCTCAGCCGCCTCGCCGGCCGCTCACCCGGAAGCGCTTCAGTCGCGATTTCCGTGACCGTGTCCGCCGCCGCGCTCGCCCCGGTCGCCACCCCGCCCGCCGCGATCCCCGCGATCCTCAAAGCGCTGCTCGCGGCGATCCTGACGGTCGTCGAAGCGCTGCTCGCGATGGTCGCGACGGTCCTCGAAGCGTTGTTCCCGACGATCCCGGCGGTCGTCGAAACGCTGCTCCCGACGCTCTTCGTACCGTTCGACCCGCGGCGGCGGAGCGGGATGGTAGTCGGGGCCGGAGCGGTAGCGCGGCGCGTAGACATTGCGATACCAGTTGTCCTGCACAAAATAGACCGGATAACCGCAGGCGTTGTAGCGAGCGCAATGCTTGCGCCAGTTTTTGGCGTGGCCCGGCGGCACGCGCAGGTAGAGCGGCTCACGTCCGCCGCCCGGCTGGATCACGACCGGCTGCGGATACATCAGCACTGGCCGGGGAAAATTGCCGATGTCGATACGCCCGTAGAAATGCGGGTCGCCGATGTTGATCGACACGCCGACATCGGCCGCCATCGCGCCCTGGGCCATGACGCCAAACAGCGCAACACAAAGAATTCGCTTCATTGAAAACACCTTTCGTTCCTCACCGGCCGACAAACGTATCGGCGCGCCGCAATGACGATACCACCCGCCCGCGTAGCCGGACGCGACGCCCGACACGCTCGATCGACTCGCGGCATTCTGGCGGGGCGGATCGATTGCGGCTGTAAGCAAGCGTAAGCAATTGCGTGCAGCTACGGACTAACCTCCGCCGCCGGTGCTGAAAACGGCCACCCGGTTGCGGCCACCGTGCTTGGCGTCGTACATCGCGCTGTCGGCATGGAGCAGCAGGCCCACATCGTCGGTGCCGTGCTCGGGGAAGACGGCAATGCCGATGCTCGACGACACCTCGAGGGTGAGGCCCGCGATCAGGAAGGGCTCGCCGAGCGCCACGCGGATCTTCTCGGCCACCCGCGCGGCGTCGGCCACCGATTCGATGTCGGGCAACAGCACGACGAATTCGTCGCCGCCGAAACGCCCGACGGTATCCGACTCGCGCACGCATTGACGCATGCGCGCCGCGGCCTGGCGCAGCAACTGATCGCCCACCGCGTGGCCGTGGATGTCGTTCACCGGCTTGAAGCGGTCGAGGTCGATATACAGCAGCGCAACCCGGTGAAGATTGCGGCGGGCGGCGGTGAGCGCCTGACGCAGACGGTCGGTGACAAGCGCCCGGTTGGGAAGATCGGTGAGCATGTCGTGCTCGGCCATGTAGGCAATGCGCGCCTGACTGGCGCGGCGCTCGGAGATATCGCGGCTGACCCCGTGCAACTCGATCCGGCCGGTGCGGAGATTGCGGCAGTAGGTGGTGACCATTTCGACCCATACGCTGCTGCCGTCCTTGCACGGCAATTCGGCTTCGTCGGTGTAGAAGCACGGCGCCCCCGCCGGATCGTCGAGAAAAGCCTCGACGCGCTGTCGCAAGATGCTCCGCACGACATCCATGTCCTCGGGCCGGAACATGTCCTCGATCGACGTGCCTGCAATTTCCTCGGGCGTATAGCCGCGCAGGCGCTCCACCGACGGGCTGATATAGATGAACCTGAGCGTGTCGGTATCCACCGTCCACACCACGTCCTTCATCGTTTCGGTGAGGAGACGGTATTTTTCTTCGCTGGCCTGCAACTTCATGGCCGCCTGCCGGGCCTCGTCGACACTGCGATGCAGACGCCGGTTGATGCGGTGGATGTAGCCGGCCAGGACGCTGACCAGACCGATCAGCACCAGCGCCGCAACAAGATAACTGCGCAAGCCTTTGAGATCCGCGTCGAGCTTGGCGTTGGTCAGGGGGGCGTACAGCAGGCCGCGAAAGTCGAAACCGTCCGGCAACATGCCGATGTCGGCGTAGGTCGAGGCGATGTGCTGCCAGCGATCGACGCTCATGTAGCCGATATCCACGAGGTCCGAGCGGATCAGCGGAAGCATCTGACGGGCTTCGAAAAGGTAGAAATCCAGCGCATGGGCGCTGGAGTAGCGCGTATGGATCAGGGCCGCCACTTCCTCGGGATGATCGATCGCATAACGCCATCCGCGCAGGCTCGCCTCGCGAAAGGCGCGCACCAGCTCGGGGTTGCGCCTGAGCTGGTCTTCGGACGTGAACAGGTTGTCGCCGTAAAAGTCGATGCCCGCCGAACGCGGGGAGAACACCCTGTAGTCGACGCCCGCCTCATCGAGAAAATACGACTCGTGGGATAGATAGGCGGAGATCGCGTCGACCTTGCCGTCGATCAGCGCCTGCGGGCTGAAGCTGTGCTCGACCCGTTGCAGGCGGTCGATCGGAATCCGCTCGCGACGCAGGTAGGCCAGCAACTCGTCTGCCCCCGGCTCGATCATCACCCGCTTGCCAACCAGATCGTGGATCGACTGCACCGCCGAATTGCGGCGAGCGATATACACCAGGGGCGAATGCTGGAAGATCGCGGCCAGCACCACCACCGGCTGCCCATCGCGGCGGGCGATCAGCAAACCATTGGTGCCGACACCGAAATCCGCCTTGCCGGAAACCACCTCCCGCACCACGTCGAGCCCCGGATAGGCCTCTTCGAAACGCACATCCAGGCCAGCGTCCCGGTAATACCCCTGAGCCTCGGCTGCGTAGTAGCCGGCGAACTGGAAACCGTGGGTCCACCTGAACTGCAGGGTGACCGGCGTGCCGGCCAGCAGCGGCAGCGCAAAAACAAAAAGCAGGCCGCTCACCGTAGCTTTCAGTACGGCACCGCACCGGGCAGCTTTCAATATCCGGCGGATCGACGGCATTGAGAAAAATCCTGCTGTTAAGCGGTCAGTATAGCCAGCGCCTCCAGGGGCACGGGGCCCCACCTGCCCGACGGACGATATTCCCGACCGCCGGTAGGTGGCGAATCACGATTTTCTTGACGCCGATACGCCATCCGGCAGTTAAGCTCGCTGCCGGATCCAAGCCATACACGGACACACGACAGATACCGGAGACAGTCCCCCATGCCCCCCAGCTTCAAGCCGACAGCCCTTGCCGCCGCCCTCGCCGCCGTCGCTGCAACCCCGGCCGGCGCCGCCGATGCCGATCCGGCGCCGCTGACCCTCAACCCGGTGGTCGTCACCGGCAGCCGCGCCGAAGCGGCCAGCTTCGACATGCCGGCCGCCATCGACGTTCTCGACCGGACCCAGATCACCGCCGGCCAACCCCGCGTGAATGCCTCCGAAGCCCTCGTCGCCGTGCCCGGCGTGATCGCCAACAACCGTCAGAACTACGCCCAGGACCTGCAGATCTCGACCCGCGGCTTCGGCGCCCGCTCGGCCTTCGGCGTGCGCGGCGTCAAGCTCGTCGCCGACGGCATCCCCGCCAGCACGCCCGACGGCCAAGGCCAGGCCGCCACCTTCAACCTCGACGTGGCCGAGCGCATGGAAGTGCTGCGCGGCCCCTATTCGGCCATCTACGGCAACCACTCGGGCGGCGTCATCCAGCTGTTCACCCGCGAACCCGAAGAGCGGCCCAGCGTCGAAGGCGGTTTTGCCGCCGGCAGCTACGGCACCACCAAGGCCGACCTCACCGCCCAGGGCAAGCTCGACGGCCTCGGCTACGTCATCAACGCCTCGCGCTTCTCCACCGACGGCTACCGCGAGCACAGCGCCGCCACCCGCGAACAGACCTTCGCCAAGATCACCGGCAAACCCGACGACGACAGCAAGCTCACCCTCGTCGTGAATGGCCTGTCGCAACACAACACGCAAGATCCGCTCGGCCTCAAGTGGGGCACCTACCAGAGCAACCCGCGCGGCGTCGAATCCGCCGCCATCACCTACAACACCCGCAAAAGCATCGACCATCTGCAAGGCGGCGTCGCCTACGAACGGCGTTTTGGCGCCGATCTGCTCCAGTTCTCGGCCTACGCCGGCCAGCGCAGCGTGATCCAGTACCAGTCGATCCCGAAAGCCACCCAGCTCGCCAACCCCGGCCACTCCGGCGGCATCATCGACTTCGACCGCAACTTCCACGGCATTGGCGCCCGCTACATCGCCGTGCGCGACGCCGGCGGCGGCAAGCTCACCACCACCGTCGGCATCGACTACGACAGCAGCACCGACCAGCGGAACGGCTACGAAAACTTCATCGGCACCGCACTCGGCGTGAAAGGCAAGCTGCGCCGCCGGGAAACCGACGCCGTCGACAGCCTCGACCCCTACATCCAGACCGAATGGGCGCGGGGCGACTGGGCCGTCACCGCCGGGCTGCGCCACAGTCAGGTCAAGTTCCGGGTTGCCGACGACTACATCACCGCCACCAACGGCGACGACAGCGGCAGCCGCAGCTACCGCCGCACCACCCCGATGCTCGGCGTCGTCTACAAGCTCGACCCGGCGGTGAATCTCTACGCCAGCGCCGCCCGCGGCTTTGAAACCCCGACCCTCAACGAAATGTTCTACGCCATCCCGCCTGCCAGCGGCTTCAACTTCGGTCTCAAGCCGTCCCGCAGCCAGCACTTCGAGCTGGGCGCCAAAGCCTTCGTCGGCACCACCAGCCGTCTCAACGTCGCCCTGTTCCAGATCGCCACCGAAGACGAACTGGTCGTCGCCGCCTCCGGCGACGGCCGCACCAGCTACCGCAACGCCGGCAAGACCCTGCGTCAGGGCGTCGAAGCCGCCTTCGACACCGCCTGGCAGCGCAACCTCACAAGCCGCTTCGCCGTCTCGCACCTGCGCGCCATCTACGACGAAGCCCTGAGCAGCAGCATCCCCGCCGGCAAAAACCTGCCGGGCATCCCGCGCACCACTTTCTTCAGCGATCTCGCCTGGAAGCCCCTGCCCGGCATCACCGCCGCCGCCGAGGCGATCTACCGCAGCCGGGTTTTCGTCGAGGACACCAACAATGCGGCCGGCGGCGACGCCAAGCGGCCGGCGCCGTCCTACGCCATCGCCAACCTGCGCCTCACCGCCGAACAGAGGAGCGGCCCGTGGCGTTTCACCGAGTTCGCCCGGATCGACAACCTTTTCGACCGCAAGTACATCGGCTCGGTGGTCGTCGGCGACGGCAACGATCGCTACTACGAACCGGCGCCGGGCCGGACCGGCATGGTGGGCGTCAATGCCCGCTACAACTTTTAAAGGCCACCCCGACGCGGCGCAGAGGCCACAGCCTATATAAGGGGCAGCACCCGGAACCGTCGGCCGACGGTTCCGATCAGCCGAACAGTTCCGCCAGATCCACCGTGCTGCGCTTGCCGATGTCGCCACCGTGACTGCGCACCCAGCGGTCGGCGCGGGCGCGGCCGAGATCGCGCAACTCGTGGAGGAAAGCCCGCGTCGCGTTGAGCTTGCTGCCCCTGCCGGCGGTGGCCAGTTCCTTCGCCTCGATGACATGAAAGCGCAGGCCCATCAGCTTGCGTTCGAAGCGCCCCAAAGGCATCCAGCCGGCGCCAGCCTCGATGTAGCTACGGGCATAGGCGATCATCCGCATTTCGCGCAGGAAGGTCGTCGAGAAGCCGAGTTCCGTGCTGCGCGTGGCGATATCGTCGGCACTGTGCGGCGCCTCCGGAATGCTCAGCGGATTGAGCAGCACCATCAGGATGTCCGGCGTCTCGCACTCGTACATCAGCGGGTAGATCGCCGGATTGGCCGTGAAACCTCCGTCCCAGTAGGCCTCGCCATCGATCTCGACGGCGTGATGGACGGTCGGCAGACAGGCCGACGCCAGCAGCGCCTCCTCGCTGAGTTCGCCGGTACGGAACAGCCGCACCTTGCCCGATTGCACCCGGGTCGCGGCAACGAAGATCTTGAGCTGGCAATCGCGCCGGATGCGTTCGAAATCGAACTGGGCACGCACCACGTCGCCCAGCGGATTGAGCTTGAAGGGATTGAGCTGATCCGGAGAAAAGAGCTTGGTCAGGCCCAGCATCATGCTCACCGGCCCCGGCAGCGCCCCGTCGCCGTTCGGGTAGAGGCTCTGCAGCAGGTCCAGCTCGAAAGGCGTGCTGTCCGCCACCGCCTCCCAGAAGGCGGACAGACTCTCCCGCGCGCCTTCCGGTCCGCCGACGGTCCAGCCCTGGGCCAGCGCCACCGCGTTCATCGCCCCGGCGCTGGTGCCGCTGATCCCATCGAGCGGCCTGTTCTCTTCCAGCAGCCTGTCGAGCACACCCCAGGTGTAGGCGCCGTGCGCCCCGCCGCCCTGCAAGGCCAGGCTCAGCGGTGGCGCCGAAGCGCGTCCACCCGCCATACCGCCACGGCTCCACCAGCGTTTTCGCAACATCGCAAACTCCTTCGATCAATTCCGCACAGCACGATTGCTGCAGTGCACAATACATGAAGGATGGACGCAGGACCGTGTCGAAAGTTCGATTCCCCGGTCGGCCGCAAAATGGATGCGGCGCCATGGCGGCCCCGTCCGGCACTCAGCGCCCTACCCCGCCCCCGGCGTTCTTCGCCAGCAGCACCGCGGCAAGCAGCCGTCGCGCGAGGAGATCATTGACGCTGCGGCGGGCGGCGAGGTGGGTGGCCTGGGCGGTGACGACGTTGAGGTAGCTCACCGTGCCGGCACGATACTGGTTGGTGGCGATGGTTTCGGCCTCGGCGGCCGCGGCGACCGCGGCGGTCTGTTCGACGATGGCCTCTTCGAGCAGACGGGCGGCTGCGAGATTGTCTTCGACTTCCTGGAAAGCGACCAGCACGGTCTGGCGATAAGTGGCGACCGCCTGCTCCCAGGTGGCGGCTGCCTGACCGACCGCGGCCTTCTTGGCACCGGCGTCGAAGAGCGTCGCGGCAAGGGTCGGGCCGAGAGACCAGTAACGGCTCGGCGCGGTGATCAGATCGGCGAGATCGGAACGCCGGAAGCCGGCCGACGCGCTGAGCCCCAGCACCGGAAAGCGCGCCGCCTCGGCCGCGCCGATGGCGGCATTGGCGGCGGCAACCCGACGTTCCGCCGCGGCGATGTCGGGCCGGCGCTCCAGCAGCGTCGAGGGCAGCGTGACCGGCACCGACGCCACCGGCAGCGGCGCGTCGATGCTGGCGATGGCAACGCCGGCCGGCGCCTCGCCCACCAGCACCGCGATGGCGTGTTCGTACTGGCTGCGCGACAAGCTGGCATCGAGCGCCGAGGCGCGGGCGCTGCGCAGCGCGCTTTCGGCCTGGACCACGTCGGCCTTGCCCGCGACGCCGGCCGCGTAGCGATTTTGGGTGAGGCTCAGCGAGCGCTCGTAGGCAGCGACGGCCGCGTCGAGAAAGAACTTCTGGCGATCCGCGGCACGTAGCTGGAAGTAATTCTGGGCCAGGGTCGCGTGGGCCGACAGGCGGGCGGCGGCGAGGTCGGCATCGCTGGCCTCGACGCGCAGATCGGCGGCTTCCACGTTGCGGGCGATGCGTCCCCACACGTCCAGCTCCCAGCTGGCCGTGGCGCCGAGGCTGAAGCTGTTGGCCGGCGGCGCGCTGCCGGCCGACGCGGTGGACGCCGCAGTGGCCGAACGGGTGGCGCCGGCGGTGGCGTTGAATGTCGGAAACCACGACGCCCGTGCGCCGTCGGCCAGCGCCCGCGCCTGACGATACTGGGCTTCGGCGGCACGCAGGTTCTGGTTCGACACCTCGACCCGGGCCTGCAGCGCGTTGAGCACGGGGTCGCCGAAGGCGGTCCACCAGGTGTCGGACATCGCCGGGTCCTGAGGGCTGGCGGGCTTCCAGTCGCCGGCCTCCTTGAACGCCGCCGGCGCGTCGACCGTCGGGCGGACGTAGGCGGGGCCGACGGTGCAGCCGGCGAGCAGCAGGGCCGCAGCGGCTACGGCGGGCAAAACCTTCATCGGCATGGCCTTTCTTGCAGATTCGTTCATCACTGGACGCCCTCCGGCGTGGGGCTTGTCCCCGCAAGCTCGTCGTCGATCCGCGCGACCGGCTTGCGGCGCAGCCTGTCCATCATCACGAACACCACCGGCGTGGTGTAGAGCGTGAGGATCTGGCTCAGGAACAGCCCACCGACGATGGCGATGCCGAGAGGCTGACGCAGCTCGGCGCCGTCGCCGCTGCCGATGGCCAGCGGAATCGCCCCGAAGAGCGCCGCCAGCGTGGTCATCAGGATCGGCCGGAAGCGCAGCACGGCGGCGTGGTGAATGGCGTCGCGGGCATTCTCGCCCTCCTGGCGCATCCGCTCGATGGCCACGTCGATCATCATGATGGCGTTTTTCTTGACGATGCCGATCAGGAGGATCACGCCGATCATCGCGATCAGGCTGAATTCCATGTCCACCGCCATCAGCGCCAGCAAGGCGCCCACGCCGGCCGAGGGCAGCGTGGACAGGATGGTGACCGGGTGGATGAGGCTTTCGTAAAGAATGCCGAGGACGATGTAGATCGTCACCAGCGCGGCGAGGATCAACAGCGGCTGGGTGCTCATCGACTTCTGGAAGGCGCCGGCCGAGCCTTCGAAGCTGGTGCGGATGCCCACCGGCACGCCGATGCCGGCGAGCGCCCCGTTGATGGCATCGGTCGCGGTGCCGATGGAACCGCCTTCCGGCAGCGCAAAACTGATCGTCGAGGCCGCCGAACCGCCCTGGTGACTCACCGACAGCGGCGCCAGCGTGGTTTCGAAATGGCTCACCGCCGACAGCGGCACGAGGCCGCCGGTGGGCGTGACCAGCGTGAGGCGCGACAGCGATTCCGGCCCCTGGAGGTAATCCGGCATGGCCTCCATCACCACCCGATACTGGTTGAGCGGGTTGTAGATGGTGGACACCTGACGCTGGCCGTAGGCGTCGTTCAGGGCCGTGGTCACCGCACGCATCGTGAGCCCCTGGCGGGCAACGGCGTCCCGGTCGATTGCCAGCGTGGTCTGGGGGCCGCGGTCCTGCTGGTCGGTGGAAACGTCGGTGATCTCGTCGAGGCGGCTCATGGCATTGCGGATGCGCGGCTCCCACACCCGCAGTTCGTCGAGGCTGTCGGACTGCAGCGTGAACTGGAAGGCCGAGTTGCTGGAACGCCCGCCGATGCGGATGTCCTGTACCGGACTGAGATACAGGCTGGCGCCCGGCACGCGGGCGAGCTTCTTGCGCAATCGCCCCACCACCGCATCCGCCGACTCCTTGCGCTCGCGGATCGGCTTGAGGGTGATGAACATCGAACCGTAGTTGCGCTGGGAACCGCCGGTAAAGCCGGTGACGCTCTCCACCGCCGGATCGGCGCCGACGATGGCCAGGAAGCGATCCATCTTGCCCGTCATGGCCTGGAAGGAAATCGCCTGGTCCGCCTCGACGAAGCCCCGCAGACGGCCCGTGTCCTGCTGCGGAAAGAAGCCCTTGGGAATGGTGTTGTAGAGGTAAACATTGAAGCCGACGGTGGCCAGCAGCACCGCCAGCACCAGCCACGGACGGCCCAACGCCCCGCCGAGGCTACGGCGATAGGCGCCCACCAGACGGTCGAGCGCACCGCCGGCGAGGCGGTCGAAGCGGCTGCGGGGTTTGCCGCCCTCGCCCTCCGGCGGATTTGGGCGCAGGAGCCGCGCGCACATCATCGGCGTGGCCGTGAGCGAAATCACCATCGACACCAGGATCGCCGCCGACAGCGTGACCGCGAACTCCCGGAACAGCCGCCCGACGATGCCGCCCATCGCCAGGATCGGGATGAAGGCGGCGATCAGCGACAGGCTCATGGAGACCACCGTGAAGCCGATCTCCCGCGCGCCCTGCAGCGCCGCGCGGCGCGGCGACAGGCCGGCGTCGATGTGGCGGGAGATGTTCTCGAGCACCACGATGGCGTCGTCCACCACGAAGCCGGTGGCGATGGTCAGCGCCATCAGCGACAGGTTGTCGAGGCTGTAGCCGGCCAGATACATCACCGCAAAAGTGCCCACCAGCGACACCGGCACGACGATGCTGGGAATCACCGTGGCGCGCCAGTTGCGCAAAAACAGGAAAACCACCATCACCACCAGCGCCACCGAAATCGCCAGCGTGCGCTCGACCTCCCGCAGCGAACCGCGGATGGTCGGCGTGCGGTCCATCACCACGGTCAGGTCGATGGCCGGCGAAATGCTGGCGGAGAGACGCGGCAGCAGTTCGTTGACCCGATCCACCGTCTCGATGATGTTGGCGCCGGGCTGGCGGTTGATCATCAGCAGCACCGCCGGGCGGCCGTTGGCAACGCCATAGTTGCGGTCGTTCTCGACGCCGTTCCTCACCCGCGCCACGTCGGAGAGGCGCACCGCCGAGCCGTTCTTCCACGACACGATCAGCGGTTTGTAGTCGTCGGCCAGCCGCGCCTGATCGTTGGCGCCCACCTGCCACGCCGTTTCGCCGTCTTCCAGTACGCCCTTGGGCCGGTTGGCGTTGGTGCCGACGATGGCGGAGCGCACGTCGTCCAGGTTGATGCCGTTGGCGGCCAGGCGGTCCGGGTCGAGCTCCACGCGCACCGCCGGCAGCGAGCTGCCGCCAATCGTCACCTGCCCGACCCCGTCCACCTGGGACAGGCGCTGGGCCAGCACCGTGGAGGCGGCGTCGTACATCTGGCCCTGGGACAAGGTGGCCGAGGTGAGCGCCAGAATCATGATCGGCGTATCGGCCGGGTTCACCTTGCGATAGGTCGGATTGCTCGGCAGGCTGGTCGGCAACTGGCTGCGCGCCGCGTTGATCGCCGCCTGCACCTCGCGGGCGGCGCCGTCGATACTGCGCGAAAGGTCGAACTGCAGGGTGACGCGGGTCGAGCCGAGGGTGGAATAGGAGGTCAGCTCCGTCACCCCGGCGATCTGCCCGAGAATGCGTTCCAGCGGCCCGGCCACCGTCGCCGCCATCACCTCCGGGCTTGCGCCCGGCAGGTTGGCGGAAACCGAAATCGTCGGATATTCCACCTGCGGCAAGGGCGCCACCGGCAGCAGACGAAAGGCGATCAAACCGGCCAGCGCCACCGCCAAGGTCAGCAGCGTGGTCGCCACCGGGCGGAAGATGAAAATGCGCGAGAGGTTCATGCGGTGGCCCCCATTGTTGCCCCCCGGCAGGCCGGCCCGCTTATCTGTGGGTCGGACTTCAGCCCGACACGCCACGCCATCCCCAAGGACGGATGTCGGACTGAAGTCCGACCCACCGGGAGTGCCTTCGGTTGCCAGGAATTGGCCGGGACGCGCCCCGGCGGGCGCCCAGCTTTCTTGCGTCGCCAAGAAAGCTGGCAAAGAAGGCGACCCGGCCATCCCGGTCGTCCGCTTTCGCGGACGACTTCCCTGCGCGGCTCGCAACAGGCGGTCTGGAACGGGATTTCCGGAATCGCCGAGCCCTTGCTGAGACCGTTGTTGGGATTCAACCCTAGCCGGGCTTCTTGCCCGTTGCCGAGCGCCTCTTGCGCGTTCAACCGCAACGATCGCCGCCGTAAAGGCTCGGCGATCCCGAAGAGCCCGTCTGAGCCGCCGAGCAGCGCAGCAGCAGGCGGGGCTTTCCGGGGTCGCTGTTTGAGCCCGAAGGGCGAGTTCGCGACTCCGGCCGCCTGCTGTGAGCAGCGCAGGGGAGTCGGCCGAAGGCCGACCGGTGAAGCCGGGTCGCCTTTCTTGCTTACTTCTTTGGCGAAGCAAAGAAGTAAGTCGCCCGCCGGGGGCGAACTCCCCGGCCGAACCCTGCTGAAATACGCACAACCGGTCAGATCCACGCACAAAGACCCAGCGCGCAGCAACGGGCCGCGATGTCGGACTGAAGTCCGACCTACAGGGACATCGCCCTCCCTAATGCAGTCCTTCACTCCATCAACGCACCAAACAACTCCACCACCGCTGCTTTTAGCAGCAACGATGCAGCTCTCTCCTCCACTCACGCACCTGATAAGTGCATGAATGCTGCTATTTGCAGCAAAGGCCGAGTTCTTTTCTGCATCGATGCAGTTCCGAACTCCGCGATTGATGCTTTTTGCAGCACCATCGCACAAAAAAGCATCAATCGCGGAGCGCAGAACTGCATCACGCCAGCCCGAAGCTCCGCTCACGCTGCGCCCTCCCCCTTCACCCGCCGCGCGAGGCGGTCGAAGGCCAGGTAGATCACCGGCGTGGTGAATAGCGTCAGCACCTGGCTCACCAGCAGACCGCCGACCAGGGTGATGCCCAGGGGCTGGCGGAGTTCGGAGCCAACGCCGTTGCCCAGCATCAGCGGAAGCGCGCCCAGGAGCGCGGCGAGGGTCGTCATCAGGATCGGTCGGAAGCGCAGCAGGCAGGCCTGGAAGATCGCCTCGCGGGGGCCAAGGCCGCTGCTCCGCTGCTCGTCGAGGGCGAAGTCGATCATCATGATCGCGTTCTTCTTGACGATGCCGATGAGGAGCACGATGCCGATGATGCCCACGATGCCCAGCTCGGTGCGCGCCACCAGCAGGGCCAGCAAGGCGCCCACGCCGGCCGAGGGCAGCGTGGACAGGATGGTCACCGGGTGGATGTAGCTCTCGTAGAGCACGCCCAGCACGATATACATGGTGACCACCGCGGCGAGGATCAGCAGCAGCGTGCTGGTGAGGGACGACTGGAAGGCCAGCGCCGCGCCCTGGAAGTAGGTCTCGATGCTCACCGGCATGCCCAGCCCGGCCTCGGTGGCGCGGATCGCGTCCACCGCGTCGCCGAGCGCGGCGCCCGGGGCGAGGTTGAACGACAGGGTGGCCGCGGGGAACTGCCCCAGGTGATTCACCGCCAGGCTGGCCGGGCGCTCGCTCACCTTGACCACCGACGACAGGGGCACCTGCGCGCCGCCGGTGCCGGCCACGTAGAGCTTGGCGATGGCGTCCGGCGTGCCGCGGAACTCGGGCTTCACCTCCAGCACCACCCGGTACTGGGTGGTCTGGGTGAAGATCGTCGACACCAGCCGCTGGCCGTAGGCGTTGTAGAGGGCGTTGTCGATGGCGGCGGTGCTCACTCCCAGCCGGGCGGCGCTGGCCCGGTCGATCTCGATCCACGCCTGGAGGCCGTTGTCCTGCAGGTCCGAGGCCACGTCGGCGAGCTGGGGCAGGTCGCGCATGCGTTCGAGCAGCTTCGGCACCCATTCGGAGAGCAGCGCGGCGTCCGGCGCCATCATCGAGAACTGGTACTGGGTGCGGCTCACCCGATCCTCGATGGACAGATCCTGCACCGGCTGCATGTAGAGGGTGATGCCGGCGACCTTCTGCAGCTCGGGCTGCAGGCGGCGGATGACCTCGGTGGCGCTGGCGCCGCGCTCGGCGCGGGGCTTGAGGCTGATGAGCAGGCGCCCGCTGTTGAGGGTGGCGTTGGTGCCATCCACGCCGATGAAGGACGACAGGCCGGCCACCGCCGGGTCTTTCAGCACCACCTCGGCCACCGCCTGCTGGCGCTCGGCCATGGCGCCGAAGGAGATCGACTGGTCGGCCTCGGTGATGCCCTGGATCGCGCCGGTGTCCTGCACCGGAAAGAAGCCCTTGGGCACGAAGACGTACAGCAGCACGGTGAGCGCCAGGGTGCCCACCGCGACGATCAAGGTGAGCCCCTGCCGCGCCAGCACCCATTCGAGCATCACCCCGTAGCGGGCGATCACCCGGTCGAAGAAGTCGCCCATCGTCTTGTAGAACCAGCCCTGCTGGCCCTCGGGCACGTGGTGCAGCAGCCGCGCGCACATCATCGGCGTGAGGGTGAGGGAAACCACCGCCGAGATGAGGATGGCGATGGCCATGGTGATGGCGAACTCGCGGAACAGCCGCCCCACCACATCGCCCATGAAGAGCAGCGGGATGAGCACCGCGATCAGCGAGAAGGTGAGCGAGATGATGGTGAAGCCGATCTGCTTTGCGCCCTTCAGCGCGGCCTCCATCGGCGATTCGCCCTCCTCCACGTAGCGGGCGATGTTCTCGATCATCACGATGGCGTCGTCCACCACGAAGCCGGTGGAGATGGTGAGCGCCATCAGGGTGAGGTTGTTGAGGCTGAAGCCGGCGAGGTACATCACCCCGAAGGTGCCGAGGATGGACAGGGGCACCGCCACGCTGGGGATGATGGTGGCCGGCACGCTGCGCAGGAACAGGAAGATCACCATCACCACCAGCGCCACCGCCAGCACCAGCTCGATCTGCACGTCGCGCACCGAGGCGCGGATGGTGGTGGTGCGGTCGTTGATGACCCGCACGTCCAGCGATGCGGGCAGGCTGGCGGTCATCTGCGGGAGCAGCGCCGTGACCTTGTCGGCCACCTCGATCACGTTGGCGCCGGGCTGGCGCTGCACGTTGATGATCACCGCGTCCTGGCGGTCGGCCCAGGCGGCGAGGCGCAGGTTCTCGGCGCCATCGACGAGGGTGGCCACGTCGGAAAGGCGGATCGGGTTGCCGTTTTTGTAGGCGACGATCAGCTTCGCGTATTCATCCGCCGAGCGCAGCTGGTCGTTGGCGTCGATGGTCGAGGCGCGCTGGGGGCCGTCGAAGCTGCCCTTGGCCTGGGTGACGTTGGCGTTGGCGATGGCCGTGCGGATGTCCTCCAGCCCCAGCCCGTAGGCAGCGGCAGCGGTCGGATTGACCTGCACCCGCACCGCCGGGCGGCGCCCGCCGGCGATGCTCACCAGGCCCACGCCGGGCACCTGGGCGATCTTCTGAGCGAGGCGGCTCTCCACCAGATCATGGATGCGGGTGATCGGCAGGCTGGGCGAACTCACCGCCAGGGTGAGGATGGGCGCGTCGGCCGGATTGACCTTGCTATAGGTGGGCGGCGCGGGCAGATCGGTGGGCAGCAGGTTCGAGGCCGCGTTGATCGCCGCCTGTACCTGCTGCTCGGCCACGTCCAGCCCCATCGACAGGGTGAAGCGCAGGGTGATGACCGACGCCCCGCCCGAGCTGCTGGACGACATCTCGTCCAGCCCCGGCATCTGCCCAAACTGGCGTTCCAGCGGCGCGGTGATGGCCGAGGTCATCACATCCGGGCTGGCGCCGGGGTACAGCGTCTTGACCTGGATGGTGGGGTAATCCACCTCGGGCAGCGCCGAGATCGGCAGCAGCCGGTAGGCCACCAGGCCCGCCAGCAGGATCGCCACCATCAGCAGCGACGTGGCCACCGGGCGCAGGATGAAGAGACGGGAGGGGTTCATGTCTCGCGCCCCCGCTCAGCGCCGTCACACCGAAAAACATCAAGGCCTGGTAGGTCGGACTTCAGTCCGATAAACCCTGCCTGACCAACCCGTGCTGTCGGACTGAAGTCCGACCTACAGGACGGGGACGGGCGACGGAGGCCGCCCTGGCAGGCCATCGGGCGCAGGATGAAGAAGCGGGAGGGGTTCATGCCGCGCGCCTCCACATGGCGTCATCACACCGAAAAACATCAAGGACCTGTAGGTCGGACTTCAGTCCGACAAACCCTGCCCGATCAACCCGTGATGTCGGACTGAAGTCCGACCTACAGGACGGGGACGGGCGACGGAGGCCGCCCGGGCAGACCAGCGCCGCGTCGATATGGCTGACCATCCGCTCAATGCCCCGGCCGGCCGCCGCCAGCACCACGCTTCTTCTCGCGGCCCGGCGCATCCACCGCCTTCGGGTCGATGGCCTCCACCATTGCGCCGTCCTTCAGCTTGTCGAGGCCATCCACCACCACCTTGTCGCCGGCAGCGAGGCCATCTTCAACCACCGCCACGCCGGCATCCGTGGCGCCAAGCTTCACCGGCACCGCAGCGACCTTGCCGCCTTCGCCCAGGCGATACACGAAGCGCCCCTTGGCCCCCTGCTGGAGCGCCGCGGTGGGCACCGCCACCACGCCGCTGAGCGTGTCGAGCAGCAGCCGGACATTGACGAACTGGTTGGGGAACAGGCTGCCGTCCTTGTTGGCGAACTCGGCCTTCAGCTTGACGGTGCCGGTGGTGGTGTCGATGAGGCTATCCACCGCCAGCAGTTTGCCGTCGGCCAGGCGCTGTTTCATGTCCCGGTCCCAGGCCTCGACACCCAGCCCGGCGCCGGACTTCACCCGCGCCATGATGGCCGGCAGGCGGTCTTCCGGCACCGCAAAGACGGCGGTGATCGGGGTGACCTGGGCGATGGTGACAAGGCCGTTGGTGTCGGAGGCCTTGACCATGTTGCCCGGATCAACGGTGCGCAGGCCCGCGCGGCCGGCAATCGGCGCCTTGATGGTGGTGTAGGAGAGCTGCAGCTCGGCGCTCTTCACCGCGGCTTCATCGGCCTGCACGGTGCCCTGGTACTGGCGCACCAGCGCCTCCTGGGTATCCACCTGCTGTTTGGCGATGGAATCCTGGGCCAGCAGGCCGCGGTAGCGGTCGAGGTCGATCTTGGCGTTCTTCAGCAATGCGGCGTCCCGGGCGAGGGTGCCGCGGGCCTGCTCCAGCGCGGCCTTGAAGGGCTCCGGGTCGATCAGGGCGAGCACCTCGCCGGCCTTCACCGGCTGGCCTTCGGTAAATTTGACCGCCAGCAGCGGGCCATCCACCCGCGCCCGCACCACCACCTGGTTGCGCGGCACCACGCAGCCCAGGGCCGGCACCACCACGCGCACGTCGCGGGTGGTGATGGTCTCCAGCGTCACCGGGATCGGCCTGTCACCGCGCCCGCCGGGGCCCCCACGACGTGCTTCCGAAGGCTTGCCGCCGCCCTCCCCTTCGGGCGCGGGGCGGTGGGTGGCATACCACCCGCCGGCAGCGATCACGGCCAGCCCCACGAGGTAGGGCCAGATCCGACGTTTCCGGGGGGGCGATACGGATGACGAAGAAGGAGACGAAGCGTTTGAAGGGCTGGACATGGAGACTTTTTCCGGAACGCGCCCGGCCAACTGTAAACCGCCGGGAAGACCCGGCAGGGGCCGGGCAATAGCAGCAGGCAATGCTACACGATGCGACTGTTAAAGCACGTCAAGGCGGGCGTGGGTAGTGGGTAGTGGGTAGTGGGTAGTGGGTAGTGGGTAGTGGGTAGTGGGTAGTGGGTAGTGGG
>ERZ650300.87-NODE-87-length-45431-cov-9.272281_pt1 | contig 45431 bp, 44 predicted proteins | sample MGYA00376236_ERZ650300 | MGnify/ENA primary metagenome ERZ650300 (study PRJEB26733, sample SAMN07839303) | wastewater metagenome | biome: urban; feature: wastewater treatment plant; material: waste water | place: USA: North Carolina | collected 2016-04-28 ...
CGATCTTGAAGTTGGAGTAGAATACAAATATAAACAACCATTATTCTTAAGAAGCAATTTAACAGCTAGTTTAGGTATTGCATATGAGAATGATTTAGGAAAAGTAAATGATGCAGAAAACAGAGCAAGAGTAGGATATACAGATGCTGATTACTTTAACTTAAGAGGAGAAAAAGAAAATAGAACAGGAAATGGGAAAGCAGATTTAAAAATAGGAATAGAGAACAGCAGAGTAGGATTGACACTTGATCTTGGATATGACACAAAAGGAGAAAATGTAAGAGGTGGAATGGGATTAAGAATAATATACTAATATGAATGTAACAATCAACACAAAGATCGCTCAAAATAATTTATTTATTTTGGGCGATCATTTTATTATTTCACACAAACTTCACAAAAATGTAGTATAATAAGTTAAAATAGTTATTAGGAGTGAAAATGAAGAAAGTACTTATAATAGAAGATGAAGATAAAATAAGAAAAATAATTAAGACATTTTTAGAGAAAAAATCTTTTAAAATTGTAGAAGTAGCAGATGGAAAAGATGCGATTGACTCGTTTTTAACTGAAAAACCAGATCTTGTTATATTAGACGTCATGTTACCACATAAGAATGGATTTGAGATTTGCAAGGAAATTAGAGAGTTTGGAAATACACCAGTACTTATGCTAACAGCAAAAACTCAAGATAATGATGAAATAAACAGTTTTCAGCTAGGTGCAGATGATTTCCTTCGTAAACCATTCAGTCTAGAAGTGCTTTTAGTTAGAGTTAATAAGCTTTTGAATATATCAGCAAAAGGGGTAATACAGATTTCCAACATTATCATAAATGAACAAAGTCGTAATGTAGAAGTTGCTGGGAATGATATTAAGTTATCCCCTAAAGAGTATGATCTATTAATGTACTTATACAGAAATAAAAATATAGCAGTTGATCGTGATAAAATCCTTAATGATGTATGGAACTTTAGCTATTATGGAGACGATAGAACTGTAGACACACATATTAAATCGCTTAGAAAAAAAATTGGGCAAGATATTATTGAAACAATTAGAGGAATAGGATACATGTTAAAAATATAGGTTGTTTTTATCGTGGAAAAGTATTAAAATATAAGGAGGATAAGTTGTGAAAATATCAAGAAAAATAACACTAGTAACGTTTCTAAGTATAATAGGATTGATTTTGTTATTCATTATAATAAACACCTTGTTCTCATATAGATTTTACTTACATACAAGAAAATTAGAATTAGATTCTGTTGTTGAAGAGATAGTTAGAAATAGGTATGATAGTGAAGTAATTGAAAGACTAGAATCTAAACTTAATATTGATATTGAGGTTAAAGATCCTCCAATGGATGATGATCGTAGAAGACAAAACTTACTTTTACCACCTGCGAATATTGGAATAAATATGAATCCCGATCCTCTTAATGGATCTAGAATGAATAAAACAGGAAATTCTAGGAAAATTAATGATATCGTGGAAGATGTAAAAGTTATAGATACAAATTTAGCAGTAAATTTTATGTATAAGTTGAAAGATAATTTCATAAAAATAAGTATTTCAAAAATTTCTGTATTACAAACAATAAAGTCTACTAATAAATTCATATTTATAACTGGATTATTTATGTCTCTAATTGGGCTAATCTTATCGATGTTATTATCAAGATTAATAACTAAACCTATACTTAAATTGAATAGTGCTGTTGAAAAAATTGCAAATCTTGATTTTTCTGAAAAACTTGATATTAAAGGAAATGATGAAATAACAGCTCTTAGTAAAAATGTTAACTTGCTAAACAGTGAATTAGAATATAATATAGGCAACTTGAAAGACTCGAATCACAAACTACAGGAAGTTTATGATTTTGAACGAAAAGAAAATCAAAAAAGAGAAGAATTTATTGGTGCACTAACGCATGAAATCAAAACTCCTATAACAATTATAAATACGTATTTGGAATACTTAAGCTCTCAAGAAGTAGCAGATGATGAGAGAAAAGAATTTTCTGAAATCGTAATTCAAGAAGGAAATGATCTTTCAAAAATTCTTGATAGACTAATACAATATATAAAAAAAGAAGACAATAGTTTGGAGGTATTGGACTTAACGAAGTTCAACTACACAGAACTTATTGAAAGTAGAATAAGAAAGTTTCAACTTGATTTTACTGAGAAAAATATAAATGTAATAAAAAATATTCCAAGCAGCACTTATATACTAGCTGATTATGAAAAAATGACACATGTTTTGGATAACATATTTAGTAATGCTGTTGCTCATGCAGACGAAAACGGGAAAGTATCAATTAAAGTAGTCAAATTACAAAATACAGTTGTTACTGAAATTTATAATTCAGGACCACCAATTAAAAAAGAAAACATAGAAAAAATATGGGATTCATTTTATAAGGAAGATGAATCAAGAAATAGAAAATATGGTGGCATAGGACTAGGACTTGCGTTTGTAAAAAATATTCTAAACGCTCATAAAAGTGAATTTGGCGTTAAGAACGTTGACAAAGGAGTGTTGTTCTGGTATTCAAATACTAAAGAATAGAGGTTATAATGAAGAAGAATATTATATTTTTTGATGTTGAGACAAATGGTAAAGTTGGAAGTGCCGTTTTATCGATTTCAGCAATTAAAGTATCATACGATTTTGAAAATGATTCATGGGAAAAAGTTTCTGAATATGATAGGTTTTATTTCAGAAATGAAGGAGAATCGATAGATTTTGGTGCAATAAATGTAAATGGATTGACAGACGAAGTTATCCACCAAAAGAGATCGGGAGTACAGTATGCATTGACATTTAAAGAGGATATTGAATCATTTTATGCGTATTGTTCTGATACAAGACATTTTGTTGCTCATAATATAAAGTTTGATAGAAGTTTCGTACCATTTACGTTACACAATCAATTTGATACAATGATGACTAACATTGAAATTGTACAGGCAGGAATAAATCCTACATATGGAACATTTAAATGGCCAAAGCTTATGGAATGTGCAAAATTCTATAATATTCCTATAGATGAGGAATCATTGCATGAAAGTCTATACGATGTTTTAGTAACATTTAGAGTATTTTATAAAATGTCTAAACATCCATTAGGAAAACCAAAAATAATGAGTTTTTTAGAAGGTAACTAATGTCTATATTTGATGAAAAGCTAGGAGATTTACTTGAGACTTCAAAATACAAAGATTTTTTGAATTTTGAACTAACAAATTATAATTCTAAAATAATTAATAATCTAATTACTGATGGTGAATATCAAGAAGCCATCAATTTTGTTATATCATATACAAATAAAAACTATTCAATCCCACTAAAAGTAGAGCCTTCATTAAGTGGAATGTTAAATGGATTAATATTGAATGATAAGTTGAAGTTCGATAATTTTTTTGTTCATCTGAAGAAAGAATTACTTAACGCAGAAGAGTTTGTATTTGTTGTAAGTTTTATCAAATACTCAGGTATTCAAATTCTTATAAGTACTCTTGATGAATTAGAAAAAAGAGGAATTAAAGGAAAGATCTTAACGTCTGTATATATGAATGTAACTGACCCGAAAGCGTTAGAAAAACTTCATTCGTACAAAAATATAGAAGTTAAGATATATAATTCTGGATCTGAAAGTTTCCATACAAAGGCATACTTATTTAAAAAGAAATCATATAACACATGTATAATAGGATCATCAAATATCAGTCAAAGTGCATTATTTTCAGCAGAAGAATGGAATGTATTCTTAACAGAAAATAGTTATATGGAAATATATAAGAACTCAAAAAAACAATTTGAAAAGTTATGGAATAGTAACTTAGCAATTGATTTGACAGAAAACTTTATAAACGAATATGAGAATTTCAAATCTAATAATGGATTTATTAAGACATTTAACTATGAGAAAATCAAAAAAAATGTACAAATATCTCCTAATAACATGCAAATGAATGTGTTAGAAAACCTTGAATTAACACGAATACAAGGGGAGGAGCGAGGATTAGTAATTGCTGCAACAGGTACTGGAAAGACGTATCTTGCAGGATTTGATTTCAAGCAAAGTTCCTTTAAGTCATTTCTTTTTTTAGCTCACAGAGAAGAATTATTAATTAATGCAAGAAAAGTATTTTCAAAGATACTGAATATACCTGAAAATAAATTTGGTTACATAGGTGGAGGAATAAAGAATACTGACTCTAAGATGATATTTGCAACAGTACAGTCATTTAATAAAATTAAGGATATGTTTGACTCAACATACTTTGAATATATTGTAATAGATGAATTTCATCATGCAAGTGCAAAGACATATGAGCAAATAATTCGTTATTTTTCACCAAAGTTCCTTTTAGGATTAACAGCAACACCAGAACGTATGGACGGGGAAGATATATTCAAACTATGTAATTACAATATAGTTTCTGAAATCGGATTAAAAGAAGCGCTAGACAAAGAATTGATAGCACCATTCCATTATTTTGGGATAAACGATATAAATGTAGACTATGACAAAATACCTCTTAAAAACGGTATTTACGATGATACTTTATTAACACATAGCCTTAACACATTAAATAGACTTGACTATATAACTGAGAAGATACAAAATTATGGTCATAATGGGAATCGTATGCACTGCATTGCATTCTGTCAGAATATAAAACATGCAGAGTTTATGTGTAAAGGGTTTAATTCTAAAGGATTTAAAGCAGAAATTCTAACATCAAAGTCAAATACGACTGAAAGGTCTAATATTCTGAAAGCCTTTGATAATGGAGATATCGAGATTTTATGTGTTGTTGACATTCTAAATGAAGGAATTGATATTCCTAAGATAAATTTATTATTGTTTTTACGTCCGACATCATCATCAACAATTTTCATACAGCAACTAGGGCGTGGACTTAGAAAACTACCTGAAAAGGATTTTGTAACTGTAATAGATTTTATAGGAAATCATAACAAAGACTATTTATTAGCAAAAGTCTTTTCAAACGAATATACATTGCAAAACAAGAGTCATCTAATAAAAGAAATTGAAAATAACTTTTCTAATTTTCCTGGTGCATCATATATTGAAATAGATAGAATTTGCCAAGAGCGAATAATTAAAAAGATAGAGAAAATCAATTTTAATTCTTCAGATATGCTGAGAAATGAGTATTTTGAGTTTAAGAATGCACTAGGGCTTAAAGATGACGAGATAATAGAAGTAATGTACTTTGAACAAAATATTGAACTTTTTGTGAAACTCATCAATAAGTTTTCATCATTACATGATGCATATAAATATTTAGAAAATTCTTATAATGAAATAATTGATGGAAATACGTACAAAATATTAAAGTTTTTAGATAACATAGATTGTATAATATATTGCGACAGATTTAAAATGAAATAGAAACTCATGATAATTTCGTGTTAAAATGTTAGTATCGACAAAAATATTAACGAAAGGAAATATATCATGAGCCATAAATATTTTACCATAAATGAAAGAAATAAACTAGAGGTTTTACTCAAAGAAAATTACAGAGTATCTGAAATTGCTGAAATCCTTAACAGACATAGGGCTACAATCTATCGTGAAATTAAAAGGATTAAAGGTAAATATTCCTCTGAAGATGCTCAGCTGGATGCCGATACTAAAGCCCGTAATAAAGGAAGGAGTCCCAAAATTACTCCTGAATTAAAGAACCTGATAGAAGACAGGCTCTGTAAGACCTGGTCTCCTGAACAGATTATCGGAAGGGAATTAGCAGGGAAGTTATCGTTTAAGACCATCTATAACTGGCTATACAGGAATTTACTGAATGTCTCCCTGAATGTTCTAAGAAGAAAGGGAAAAAAGCCTAAGACAAAGGAAACTAGAGGGAAATTCAATGTAGGGAAGTCAATAGACCAGAGACCTCCAGAAGTAGATACGAGAGAAGTATTCGGTCATTGGGAGCTGGATTCCATAGTGTCATCAAGAGGTGAAAGTAAAGCCTGCTTTGCAACATTCGTGGAGCTTAAGACAAGATTCTATGTGGCAATAAAGATGGAAGACAGAAGTAGAGATTCAATGTTAAAGTCGATAAGGCAGCTGGTGGCAGGTATTCCGAAAAAGGCATTCAAGAGTTTTACATCAGACAGGGGGAAAGAGTTCTCATGCTGGGAAGAAGTAGAGGAAATGGGGATAGAGTTCTATTTTGCAGAACCCTACTGTTCATGGCAGAGAGGATGTAATGAAAACAGTAACGGCCTTCTAAGAGAGTTTTACCCAAAGAAGACCGACCTGTCAAAGGTGAAAACAGAGGAGCTGATAAGTACCTTAATGCTGATAAATTCAAGACCTAGAAAATGTTTAGGCTATGCAACACCATTTGAAAAATTTTTACACGAAATTAATTATTAGATATTTTTAAAAAATGTCGCATTTAATATTGCAATTTACTATTTTTTATGATATAGTTTAAATATAATTGTTAAATAAATAGAATATTTATTTGCAATTTAAGCAATATTAGTAAAATAAAATTGAAAATTGGAGGTATAAACTTGAAAGTTATATTAGGTTCTGATTCAGAAGGAAAAGAATTAAAGGATTATATTAAAGACTATTTATTGAAAAATGGATATCATGTAACTGATAAATCAGAAGATAAAGACTTTGTTGAAACAACATATGATGTTGCTCAAAGTGTACTAGCTGATGATGATAGTCTAGGTATTGTATTTGATGGTTATGGAGCAGGAAGTTTTATGACTGCTGCTAAAATTAAAGGAATGATAGTTGCAGAAGTTTCTGATGAACGTTCAGCATACATGACAAGGGGACATAATAATGCAAGAATGATTACAATTGGATCAAAAATTGTTGGTACTGAAATTGCCAAAAACATTGTAGAAGGATTTCTAAATGGAAAATATGATGGCGGAAGACATCAAATCAGAGTGGATATGCTAAATAAGATGTGTTAATAAATTTAAGAAAGGAAGGTAAAATATGAAAATTGCTATTGGATGTGACCATATTGTAACAGATATAAAAATTGCAGTATCAGACTTTTTGAAATCAAAGGGTTATGAAGTTCTAGACGTTGGAACATACGATTTCACGCGTACTCATTATCCAATTTATGGAAAAAAAGTAGGAGAAGCAGTTACAAGTGGTGAAGCAGATTTGGGAGTATGTATTTGTGGAACAGGAGTAGGAATCAACAATGCTGTAAATAAAGTACCGGGAATACGTTCAGCATTAGTAAGAGACATGACAACTGCAATTTATGCAAAGGAATATTTAAATGCAAATGTAATCGGTTTTGGAGGAAAAATAACAGGTGAATTGCTAATGTGTGACATAATAGAAGCATTTATAAAAGCTGAATACAAAAAAACAGAAGAAAGTGAAAAATTGATTGCTAAAATTAAACATATAGAAACTATAAACTCTGACCAGCAAAATAAAGATTTTTTCAATGAATTTTTAGAAAAATGGGATAGAGGGGAATACAAAGATTAATTAGAGCAATTTAGCAATTTAAAATAATTCGATTTAATTACTCAGCAATTAATTTTTAAGCGTAGAAAATTTAAAGACAGAAGTAACAAAGATATTCATAGGAGATTATAGAAATGATTCTAACAGTAACAATGAATCCAGCTGTTGATATATCTTATTCTTTAGAAAAATTCGAGCTGGATACCGTAAACAGAGTATTAAAAATAAATAAAACGCCAGGTGGAAAAGGGCTTAATGTTACTAGAGTATTAAAACAGGTAGGAAATAAAGTAATTGCAACAGGACTTTTAGGTGGTGTTTTAGGAATAGATATTCAGAAAAAGTTGTCAGAAAAAGGAATAGAACATAGATTTTTTGAAATTTCAGGAGAAACTAGAAATTGTATAGCAATTTTACATGAAGGCAAGCAAACTGAAATTTTAGAAGATGGACCTGTAATAACTTTAGCAGAAAGTGAAAAATTCTTACAACATTTTGAAAAATTGGTAAAAACTGTTCAAATTATTTCTATTTCAGGAAGTTTTCCAAAGGGAATAGAAGATGATTATTATTCAAAAATAATTCAAATTTGTAATAAATATACAAAACCAGTTGTACTTGACTGTTCAGGAAAAGCATTACTAGAAGTTTTAAAACATGAATATAAGCCAAAAGTTATAAAGCCAAATATTGAAGAATTATCTCAACTTATTGGAAAAAATGTATCTAAAAATCAAAATGAATTAAAGGAAATTTTAGAAGATAAGTTATTCGAAAATATTGAATGGATTATAGTTTCATTAGGGGCAGATGGTGCTTTTGCAAAACATAATGATAAATTTTATAAAGTTAATATTCCGAAAATAGAAGTTGTAAATCCTGTAGGTTCTGGTGATTCTACTGTAGCAGGAATCATATCGGCAATTTACGAAAATACAAGTGATGAAAATTTATTAAAAAAGGCTAATACGCTAGGAATGTTAAATGCAATGGAAAATTTAACAGGATTTGTAAATTTAGAAAAATACGATGAAATATTTAATAAAATTGAGGTAATTGATTTATAAAGAAATAAATTAGAAACTAAAATGAAAAGCACAAAAAAGTTCATATAAATTTGTTAGGAGGAAGTATAGTGAAATTAACCAAAAATAAAAGAAAATATTTGGAAAATTTAAGTGATGAAAATGGATTTATTTCAGCTTTAGCTATTGACCAAAGGGGTGCTCTGAAAAAAATGATAAATAAACATCAGAAAGAAGAAGCTACTGCTGAGCAGATAAAAGAATTTAAGACACTTGTATCAGAACATTTGACAAAATATTCATCTTCAATATTACTGGATCCAGAATACGGGTTGGAAGCTTCAAAAATGAGAGATAAAAATGCGGGATTATTGCTGGCTTATGAAAAAACAGGATACGATGCAAATGCAGTTGGAAGATTGCCGGACTGTCTTGTTGAATGGTCTGCTAAAAGACTGAAAGAAGAAGGGGCAGATGCAGTAAAATTTTTATTGTATTATGATGTAGATGAAAATGAAGAAATTAATATACAAAAAAAGGCATATATGGAAAGAATAGGGGCAGAATGTATTGCAGAAGACATACCTTTCTTTTTGGAAATTTTAAGTTACGACTGTAACATTGACGATAACAGTACAGCAGAATATGCAAAAGTAAAACCAAGAAAAGTTATAGAAGCAATGAAAGAATTTTCAAATCCAAGATACAATGTGGATGTATTGAAAGTGGAAGTTCCTGTAAATATGAAATTTGTAGAAGGGTTTAGCGACGGAGAGGCTGTTTATACAGAAGAAGAAGCCGCAAATTACTTTAAACTTCAGGATGAAGCGACACAATTGCCATATATTTATCTAAGTGCCGGAGTAAGTGCTAAACTTTTTCAGGATACATTAAAATTTGCCCATGATTCAGGGGCTAAATTTAATGGAGTGTTGTGTGGAAGAGCAACTTGGGCTAATGGAGTCGAAATATTCACAAAAGAAGGAGAAAAGGCAGCTATAGAATGGTTGAATACTGTAGGAAAAAAGAATATTGAGGAATTGAACGAAATAGTAAAGAAAACGGCAACATCTTGGAAAGAAAAATAAATTTTAAAAAAATTGAAAACGTAAATCGCAATATATTATACAATCTATGAAATAAAAAATTATGTCAAAAGGGAGAAAAACATGACTAAAGAAGATGTTACAATGATTGGATTTGAAATAGTAGCTTATGCAGGAGATGCAAGATCTAAATTAATGATTGCATTAAATAAAGCACAAAATGGAGAGTTTGAGGAAGCAGAAAAGTTAGTAAAAGAAGCTGAGGAATGTTTAATCGGTGCTCATAATTCACAAACAGATATATTAGCTAAAGAAGCGGCTGGAGAAGATTTAGAAATGAGTTTTATCATGATTCATGGACAAGATCATTTAATGACAACAATATTATTGAAAGAATTAATGAAACATCTAATAGAATTATATAAAGGAGGAGCAAAATAAATGAAAAAACTGATTGAATTTATAGAAAAAGGAAAGCCTTTTTTTGAGAAATTATCTCGGAATATATATTTAAGAGCAATTCGTGATGGTTTTATAGCTGGTATGCCAGTTATACTATTTTCTAGTATTTTTATCTTAATTGCTTATGTACCAAATGCTTTTGGATTTTTTTGGCCAAAAAATATAGAGGCTTTATTAATGAAACCATATAGTTACTCTATGGGAATCTTAGCATTTTTAGTAGCTGGAACAACAGCTAAATCATTGACAGATTCTGTAAACCGTTCTATGCCGGCAACTAATCAAATTAATTATCTTTCTACACTTTTAGCTTCAATGGTTGGACTGCTGTTATTAGCGGCAGATCCGATTGAAGGTGGCATTTCAACTGGATTTTTAGGTACAAAAGGACTTTTAACTGCATTTTTAGCAGCATTTATAATTGTAACAATTTATAAATTCTGTGTAAAAAACGAAGTAACTATAAAAATGCCGTCAGAGGTTCCACCTAATATTTCGCAAGTTTTTAAAGATGTAATACCGTTTACTCTATCAATAGTATTACTTTATGTTCTTGATATTTTTGTACGTCAATTTTTTGGAACAGGAGTTGCAGAAGCAGTAGGTAAACTTTTTGGACCGTTATTTTCAGCAGCTGATGGATATGTAGGAATTACTATTATATTTGGGGCTTATGCTTTTTTCTGGTTTGTCGGAATTCATGGACCTTCAATTGTAGAGCCAGCTATTGCAGTTGTTACTTATGCTAATATAGATGTAAATTTAAATCTTATGAGAGCTGGACAGCATGCAGATAAAATTTTAACTTCAGGAACACAAATGTTTATAGTTACAATGGGAGGAACTGGAGCTACTTTAATTGTGCCATTTATGTTCATGTGGCTTTGTAAATCTAAAAGAAATAAAGCTATTGGACGTGCTTCCGCTGTACCTACATTCTTTGGGGTAAATGAACCAATTCTATTTGGCGCTCCAATTGTATTAAATCCTGTATTCTTTATACCGTTTATCTTTGCACCGATAGCGAATGTCTGGATTTTTAAAATATTTATAGATGTACTTGGAATGAATAGTTTTAGTGCTAATCTCCCATGGACAACTCCAGGACCATTAGGCATAATATTAGGAACAAACCTTCAAATATTATCATTTGTTTTAGCAGCCGTTTTAATTGTTGTGGACTTTATTATTTATTATCCATTTGTAAAAGTATACGATAAGCAGATTCTTGAAGAAGAACGTTTAGGAAAAACAAACGATGAATTAAAAGAAAAAGTTGCCGCAAATTTCAACACTAAAAAAGCAGATAACATTCTTGAAAAAGCGGGTGTTGCTCAAAATAATATAACGAAAGAAACAAATGTTCTTGTATTATGTGCTGGAGGAGGAACAAGCGGACTTTTAGCCAATGCTTTAAATAAGGCGGCTAAAGAACATAATGTTCCTGTTAAAGCAGCAGCAGGCGGATATGGTGCACATCGAGAAATACTTCCTGAATTTGATTTAGTTATTCTTGCACCACAAGTTGCATCAAATTTTGAAGATATGAAGGCAGAAACTGATAAATTAGGAATTAAATTAGCAAAAACCGAAGGAGCTCAATATATTAGTTTGACTCGTGACGGTAAAGGTGCATTAAACTTTGTACAGGCACAATTTGAAGATTAATTATTATATTTTAATACTAAGAGAGGTTTAATTATGTCAAAAAAATTACCAGAAGATTTTATTTTTGGTGGAGCGACAGCAGCATATCAAGCTGAAGGTGCAACAAAAACAGATGGTAAAGGTCGTGTGGCCTGGGACACTTTTTTGGAAGAAAATTACTGGTATACAGCTGAGCCAGCAAGTGATTTTTATAATCAATATCCAGTAGATTTAAAACTTTGTGAGGAATTTGGTATAAATGGAATAAGAATTTCAATTGCATGGTCAAGAATTTTTCCTGATGGTTATGGAGAAGTAAATCCTAAAGGAATAGAGTTTTATCATAAACTGTTTGCAGAATGTAAAAAAAGAAATGTTGAACCATTTGTAACACTTCATCATTTTGATACACCTGAAGTTCTGCATTCTAATGGAGATTTCTTAAATCGTGAAAATATAGAACATTTTGTAAATTATGCTAAATTCTGTTTTGAAGAATTTACTGAAGTAAATTATTGGACAACATTTAATGAAATTGGCCCTATTGGAGATGGACAATATCTAGTTGGAAAATTTCCACCAGGAATAAAATATGATTTCGAAAAATTATTTCAGTCACATCATAATATGGTTTTGGCACATGCAAAATCAGTAATTTTATTTAAGCAAAATGGATATAATGGGGAAATAGGAATGGTTTGTGCATTGCCAACAAAATATCCTTATAATCCAAATAATCCTGGAGATGTGAAAGCCGCAGAACTGGACGATATTATCCATAATAAATTTATTTTAGATGCAACTTTTAAGGGAGAATATTCAAAAGAAACAATGGATGGTGTAAATCATATTTTGGACGTTAATGGAGGAAATTTAGATTTACGGACAGAAGATTTTGAGATATTAAAGGCTGCAAAAGATTTGAACGATTTTTTAGGAATAAATTATTATATGAGCGACTGGATGACTGAATATGATGGCGAAACTGAAATTATTCACAATGGAACTGGGAATAAAGGAAGTTCCAAATATCAGATAAAAGGTGTGGGACAAAGAAAAGCCAATGAAAGTATTCCAAGAACTGATTGGGACTGGATAATTTACCCACAAGGGCTTTATGATCAAATCGCAAGAGTTAAAAGAGATTATCCAAATTACAAAAAAATCTACATTACTGAAAATGGTTTAGGCTATAAAGATGTCTTTGAAGATGAAACTGTGTATGATGATGCACGAATTGACTATATAAAACAGCATTTAGAAATAATTTTAGATGCAATAAGGGATGGGGCAAATGTAAAAGGCTACTTCCTCTGGTCACTAATGGATGTTTTCTCATGGTCAAACGGTTATGAAAAACGTTACGGACTATTTTATGTAGATTTTGAAACTCAAAAACGTTATCCAAAGAAAAGTGCTTATTGGTACAAAAAAATATCTGAAACAAAAAGAATATAGTATAATGATAGAACTGTCTCTAAGATAAATATTTTATCTTTCTGAGACAGTTTTTTATTATCATAGATTGTATAATATATTGCGACAGATTTAAAATGAAATAGAAACTCATGATAATTTCGTGTTAAAATGTTAGTATCGACAAAAATATTAACGAAAGGAAATATATCATGAGCCATAAATATTTTACCATAAATGAAAGAAATAAACTAGAGGTTTTACTCAAAGAAAATTACAGAGTATCTGAAATTGCTGAAATCCTTAACAGACATAGGGCTACAATCTATCGTGAAATTAAAAGGATTAAAGGTAAATATTCCTCTGAAGATGCTCAGCTGGATGCCGATACTAAAGCCCGTAATAAAGGAAGGAGTCCCAAAATTACTCCTGAATTAAAGAACCTGATAGAAGACAGGCTCTGTAAGACCTGGTCTCCTGAACAGATTATCGGAAGGGAATTAGCAGGGAAGTTATCGTTTAAGACCATCTATAACTGGCTATACAGGAATTTACTGAATGTCTCCCTGAATGTTCTAAGAAGAAAGGGAAAAAAGCCTAAGACAAAGGAAACTAGAGGGAAATTCAATGTAGGGAAGTCAATAGACCAGAGACCTCCAGAAGTAGATACGAGAGAAGTATTCGGTCATTGGGAGCTGGATTCCATAGTGTCATCAAGAGGTGAAAGTAAAGCCTGCTTTGCAACATTCGTGGAGCTTAAGACAAGATTCTATGTGGCAATAAAGATGGAAGACAGAAGTAGAGATTCAATGTTAAAGTCGATAAGGCAGCTGGTGGCAGGTATTCCGAAAAAGGCATTCAAGAGTTTTACATCAGACAGGGGGAAAGAGTTCTCATGCTGGGAAGAAGTAGAGGAAATGGGGATAGAGTTCTATTTTGCAGAACCCTACTGTTCATGGCAGAGAGGATGTAATGAAAACAGTAACGGCCTTCTAAGAGAGTTTTACCCAAAGAAGACCGACCTGTCAAAGGTGAAAACAGAGGAGCTGATAAGTACCTTAATGCTGATAAATTCAAGACCTAGAAAATGTTTAGGCTATGCAACACCATTTGAAAAATTTTTACACGAAATTAATTATTAGATATTTTTAAAAAATGTCGCATTTAATATTGCAATTTACTATAATAAAATAAATTGTAAAGAGCCATTTACGTTAATTGGTATTAGAATGAAATTGGATGGACTTGTTGTGAACGAAGAGACACTTATTAAAGAGTACTTGAAGTTATATAATATAGCTGATTTCAAACATAAATATCTTATAAAAAGAATTATATGGATAGGTTACACTTAATTAGACAAATAAGATAAGGACGTGATAAAATAAAAATAAAATGGAGAAGAATTATGATGAGAGAAAAAAGACAAAGACGAGTATTTACAGAAGAATTCAAAAAGCAAATAGTAACTCTATATAACAATGGTAAACCAAGAGTACAATTAATTAAAGAATATGATTTACCACGTTCTGTGTTAGCAAAATGGATCAATCAATTCAATTCTACAGGATCATTTAAAGCAATTGATAATCGTACACCTGAAGAAAATAAGTTACTTGAATTAGAAAAAGAGAATAAACAATTGAAGATGGAGAATGATATTTTAAAGCAAGCAGCGCTGATAATGGGACGAAAGTAAATATAATTATAGCAAATTCAAATAAATACAGTGTTAGCGCGATGTGTAAAGTTTTAAAAGTTACAAGATCTCTTGTATATTATATACGTAAAGAAAAAACTTTAAATTTGGAGCTTGAGAAACAAATCTTCAAAATATTCAAGAAAAGTAGAAATAATTATGGGTCAAGAAAAATAAAAAAAGAGTTAGAAAAGATTGACATAATTGTAAGTTTACGAAAAATTCGAACTATTATGAAGAAAAATGGATTGGTATCAAATTACACAATTAAGCAATTCAAAGTTATCAAATCAAAATATAATGAAGATGGAGTAGAAAATATATTGAATCGTGAATTCAATAGAGAAAAAAATATGGATGTTATTGTAAGTGATTTAACGTATGTTAATGTAGCAGGTAAATGGAATTACATTTGTTTAATATTGGATTTATATAATCGTGAAATAGTTGGGTATGCAGCAGGAAGGAATAAAACAGCATCTTTGGTATATAAAGCATTTAGTACAATACGATTTAATTTAAACAAAGTGAGTTTATTTCATACAGATCGAGGGAATGAATTCAAAAATAAGGTGATTGATGAACTATTATGCACATTTGGAATAAGAAGATCTCTATCAAAAAAGGGAACTCCTTACGATAATGCAGTGGCTGAGGCAACGTATAAAATAGTAAAGACTGAATTTGCATATAATAGAATATTTAAAAGTTTTGAAGAGCTAGAAACAGATTTATTTGATTATGTGAATTGGTACAATAACATTCGTATTCATGGATCACTAAATTATAAAACACCTGTAGAATATAAAAAAATGACCTTATAAAAATTGTCCTAAAAAGTGTTGACAATCCAATATCTGAACTTGAAGAAGAGAGTTTTTTTATTAGGGCTGAAGAAAAAAAATATAAAAGAATCAATGAAACTATTAAATTTGCCCTTTGGTCATTCAATAAAACAATTAATATAAAAGATTTTAATGAAAATGTTTTAATAAAATATGATAGATATACACGTCTAGAATTACAAATTTTATTAGATTCCAAAGTACCTAAAGGGACATGGAGATCGGGATATGCAAATACAGCTAGAGATATTTGTCTATTTATAACTAATGATAAAGAACATGTGAATGTAGAGCATTTAAAATATGATAACTCATTAATCTCAGATCAGCTTATAAAGTGGAGTAGTCAACCTAAAACAGCACATACATCTAGTGTTGGCCAAATGTTTATTAACCATGCTAAAATTGATATGAATGTGCATATATTTATAAGAAAAAGTCCTTATACAGAAGATAAGAAAACTTCACCTTTTATTTACTTAGGTCTAGCAGACTACCATGAAAGTAGTGGAGATAAACCAATGAATATTGTTTGGAAATTAAAAAATAGAATTCCTCAAAGTATTATTTATGAAATAAACGAGGAATAGAAGGTGAGTATTTATGATTATAAACTTTGATTTAACACTTAACATTTTAGAAGTCATTGGAATTATTGCATTCTCTGCATCAGGTACATTTAAGGGACTGAAGAAGGAATTTGATATATTTGGGATTGTAGTACTTGCAGTTATAACAGCAACAGGTGGAGGAATTATTCGAGACACTATACTTAACAAAATTCCTAATGCAATAGCTCATCCAAGAGACTTATATATAAGTATAATTACATCTGTAGTTATATTCTTTTTAGCAGTTAATTTTAGAAAGAGAAAACATAAAAATATAGAGGATATGAATCAAATTATATATTTAGTACTTTTCTGTGACGCAATTGGATTAGCACTATTTACAACCGTAGGTGCAAATGCTGCAATTAATTCTGGTCTTGGAATATTAGGAATTGGTGTAATTGCAACAATAACAGGTATCGGCGGTGGAATGATGAGAGATATACTAGCAAATGAAGTACCTTATATCCTTAAAGAGGACATATATGCAACACTGGCGTTTGGTGGAGGTATTTTATACTATTTACTTATATTTAATTTAGGCTTTAGCCGTTCATTTGCAATTGTAATAGTCTTTGTTATACTACTAACAATTAGATTATTAGCTATGAAATACAAACTAAATTTAAGAAATGCGAGTGCAGACAAATATAGGAGTTGATCATAATGGTTGGAGCAATTATAGATATTGGAACAAATTCTTGTAGATTATATATTGCAGAAACAAATGGAGCAAATAGCAAAGAATTCAAGGAAATTGTGAACATTGTAGAAATTACGAGACTTGGAGAAGGTGTTAATAAATCAAAAATCCTTAATAAAGACGCTATCATTCGTACAATTGAGGTAATAAAAAAGTATAAAAAAATATGTGACGACCATTCAGTCGAAAAAGTAACAGCATATGCTACAAGTGCAGTCAGAGACGCTGTAAACAAAGATGATTTTATAAGTAAAGTTGAAAGATTAGGTATCGATTTTCATGTTATAACAGGAGAAACAGAAGGAAAAGCAGCATTTTTAGGTGCAACATATGAAATGAATGGAAACGACAAATTTCTTGTTATTGATATTGGTGGTGGGAGCACGGAATTTTCGTATGGACTACCAAATACAATACCTGAGGTTGTAAGCATTAATATTGGAACTATTAGATTTGCTGAAATGCTTAGACAAATGACATATGAGCAGTTAGAGATTCATATACACGAAATGTTGAGTAAATCAAAATTATTAGAAAAAATCAAACAATTGAACGAAGAATACGAATTAATTGGCGTGGCAGCAACAATAACAGGTCAAGTTTTTATAAGTAAAAAGATCAATTATAATCCTAAAATCTCACATGGATATAGATTATCTATTAAGGAAATAAAAGGAAATTTCAATGAATTACATAATATGTCAGAATCAGAACGTTTATTAATTCCATCAATGCATTCAAAGCGTGTTGACGTAATTGTACCTGGAACATTTTTATTATATCAAATATTAACGTTTTTCAACAAAAATGAAATTACATGTTCTGAAAAAGATTTACTTGAAGGACATTTCATAACAACGTATTTATAAATTATAAATACAATTACTTTAAGTCCGATAATGTATGTTATGTATATTTTATATGGAAAATATTATAAAATCTACTTTCTATATAAAAACATCTGTGATATAATATCTCATGTGGACTCTTCCACATATATACAACTTAAACTATAAAGGTGGTAAAAATGAAAGAAATTAAAGCAGAGAAAAATGAGTTTTTACAGAACATAAGAAACACATTTGAAAACTTCTTTGGCGAAGACGCAAAAAATAAAATAAACCTTATGAATTATTTACCTGAGGAAAAATGGCTAGAAATCAAGAAAGTTGGACTTCTACTACCATTTTTAGCAGAAAAATTAGGTGGTCATAAGCCCGATCAAATAGAACTTGAAGAAACGTTGAGAATTGCAGGGAATTATAGCGTCCCTACTACTTTACGTACAGGAATTGAAGGAGCTTTAGTATTACAACCACTTGTTGCATATGCGACACCAGAACTTATTAATGAGGTACTACCTCTTATATTTGAAGGTGAAGGTGGCGGACTTGGAATAACAGAGCCTGAGACGTCTGGATCAGCAATTGCTCGTGAAATGCAATCATATTACGAAGTTCTTGATGATAATACTATCCACGTTAATGCTGTTAAATACTGGCAAGGTAACTCTACTAGTGACTTCTTATTAGTTGCAGCAAAAGAAAGAAAAAATGGAAAATTATCTAAAATAATAAATCTTATATTTGTCCCAAGACAATATATATCTTGCGAAACAATCGTTTCTGAAGGATTGAAAGCTGTTAGATATGCTGTAAATAGTATTGATGCAGATATGCCTAAAAGGTATTTAATTGAACTGTCTTCTCACGGAGGAAATTCACTTAGAGAATTCCAAAATATATTTATAAGAAGCCGTTTACAACTAATTGGAATGACTCACGGTATAATGGAATATGTAGATAACAATATAAGTAAATATATTAGAAACGGAATTGAATTTGTTGAACACGAAGTAAATGAAATCAAAAAAAGACATAATGCATCAAGAGTTCTTTATGATTATGTTTGTAATAATGTAAGCCCATCAGAGCCTGTTTCTGATAAGCTACTTGAAGCAAATATTGTTAAGTCGCTAGGATCTGAGTATACATATGAAGCTGCTAAAATAGCTCAAAAATTACTTGGTGCAAAAGGATTTGAGTCAGGTCATCCAATGAGTAACATTGCTATTGATATAAGACCATTCACTATATTCGAAGGAAATAATGAAATGTTATATGCTGACATATTTGATATATTTAGTAAAGCAAATGACAAGGAAAAAGAAAATGGTGTACGAATAGATAAGACTCAGACATTATATGAAAGATTGCTATCTGATAGCCGTTATATAGCTATAAATGAGAAGTTTAGCAACATGTCAAGTAATATAACAGATTTCTTGAAGTCTCATGCTATCACAGATATAACACAAATACAAAAAGTATTCATAGGAAAAATAATATCGAAATTTTTCATAATAAATCAAGCTACTGACGATTCGTTAATTAGCTTCTTAAATAGAGAAATGCAAAAAGATATACTTGATTTCCAATATAGTTAAAAATATAAAATATTAAGCACTTGAATTTAATTTCAGGTGCTTTTTTTGTGTAAACTACTTTTGATTTCAAGAATAAATAAAGCCTTCTTCATAACAGAAAGATATATGTTGATAACTTCGTGTCCGCTGTGACCGAACCAATAAAATCAGTGTTCGCTTTTTCTGAAACATTGAAAACACAACCAACATTTCAACATTTAAAAGAAAACCATTTGCTAGTTTACTTTAAACTGTATATTGGTTTATAAATAAAGTTGATTGACATAACTAGAATTTTGATAGTAAATAAAAAAAGGAGTATTAGATACTCCTTTTACTTCTTAATTAAACATGTTTATTCTTTTTTTATAATATGAGTAACTCCATAACAATAAATAAACAATCGCAAATACCATTACCTTTATTATGACTTCAAAAACACCCGCTCTTGAGACGTTTACAAGTACAGACATATAAAATGCTGCTAAAGATGTTAAAATCGCTGTAGTGACAAATTTGACGTATTTTATAATATTTATATCAATATACCTTTTTTTAAGTGAAACTAGTAAAATAATGTAGTTAACTAATGCTGCTATTGATGTTGATGCCGTTAATCCAATATGTTTATACTGCTTATAGAGTAAAAAGTTTAATAGCAAATTTATAAATATCGATGTGAATGATGAAATTACTGGTAACTTTCTATCTTTGTAGACATAATGGCTTCTCGTTAATAGATGAATTGATGAAAAAAACAATAATCCTAATGAATAAAATTGTAATGCTTGTGATGTTAATAAAACACTCTCAGATGTAAATTGGCCATGCTTATATATTAATGTTACGATTTCTTTTGCATATCCAAATAGTATTACAATTGACGGAATGATTAGAAATGCTAATAAATTAAGTCCTCTTGTTATTAGTGTTTTAAGCTCTCCCCACTTTTCATTTACTATTGCTCTTGACATGCTCGGGAAAATAACGACCGATAATGAAATTGCAAACACGCCGATTGGTAGTAAATATAGTCGACTCGCATAATTCATTGCACTTATGACACCATTTCCAAGCAATCCTGCGAAATTTAGAGATACAAATTCATTTATTTGAAATCCAAAAATCCCTATTAATGTTGGCGTCATTAGTAAAAATATATCTTTTACATACTTATCCTTGAAATTGAATATAAACTTATACCGTTTTACAATAATAATAAATTGTGGTAACTGCATCATAAATTGAAATATTCCAGATAAAAGGAACGCAATACCTACTCCATAAATACCAAATGGTTTATTTAATAGCAATGTTCCTGTGATTATTGTAATATTAAATACTAACGCCGTTGATGCAGATATCATAAATTTCTTATAGTTATTTAGAACTGATGATACTATTCCAGAAAGAGCAATAAACATCAAGTAAAATGCCATAATTTTAAGTAAATTACTTGCTATATCTAGTCTACTCGGATCTTTCAGTCCTCCAAATATACGTATTATAGGCCTGGAAAAGACTATCATAATAATTGATACTGTTGATGTAAATGCTATAGCAAGATTCATAACAGAAAAGATTAGATCATTTGCTGCATCCACACCTTCTTTCTTGGATTTTTCATTATAGAGCGGTATTACCACTGTTCCTAAAGAGCCTTCACCAAATAGGCTTGTAAATAAATTGGAAAATTTTGCTGCTGCAAAATATGCATCGGTCAATCCACTTGCACCAAATAATGATCCGATAATCATTTCTCTAACTAAACCTAACATTCTACTAAGCATATTAATTGCCATTACTATAAAACTTGATTTAAACATCATGCCACCTTCACTAAATAAAATTCTTTTTCTTCAACTTTTATGTCGATTTTTCCTACTTTAAACATATCGAGTGTGGCCAGAAATAATGATACTATCCTGGCTTTTGTATATTTGTTGTTGAGTAATGTACTAAAACTGACTTTTTTTCCAACAACTAGATGTTCTTCAATCTCATCATTAGCATCATCAATTGAATAATCTTCTTCTAAATCCAGTGAAATTGAGTCTTTAACCTTTATATCTGTTGTAATTAATTGCTTAAATGAATTGAATAACGCTGTTAAATTCAAACTTGAAATATCATATTCAACCAACGCTTCTTCTATCATTACATTACCTTTACGAGTATATGGGATATTGTATTCATGCTCATTTTCTGAAAAAATCTCCGAAATTTCTTTAAAAAGTTTATACTCAAGTATCCGTTTTTCAAGGTCTTCTACTCTTTCAACTTTTTTTTCTTTATCCAAAATAGAATAGGCCTTTATCTCAATTAACTCTGTTGCTAATACAAGAAACTCAACTTTTACACGTAAATTTGCTTGTTGTGTCTGTTTAATAAGAGAAAGATAATCATCAATTATCTGAGAAATATTAATCTCTGATATTTTCATTTGCTTTTTTTCTATCAAATGAATAAGAAGATCTAGAGGACCTTCAAAATTTTCTATTTTAATTTGTATTTCCATATTTTTCATCAATTCTCTTTCTCCATAGTTTCACATCATTATTTATCTTTTCAATAAGATCTTCGACAGTTGTGAACTTTATTTCATCACTAATTTTTTCTAAAATTTCTATTTTTATTGTTTCGCCATAAATATCTTTATTAAAGTCTAAAATGTGTACTTCTACACTTAACTCTCCTGGTTTTAATGTTGGATTTGTTCCAATATTCATGACACCATGATATATGTTAGGATCACCAAAAATATGGACATACACACCGTATGCACCATAACTTGGGTATACTTTATTTTCAAATTTAAGATTGGCTGTTGGAAAACCTAATGTTCTTCCTATTTTTTTTCCATGTATAACTTCGCCTAATATTGTTGGATTATGCCCTAATAATTCTTTTGCTTTTTGTAAATCAGTATTCATAATGTACTCCCTAATTCTTGTACTACTTATAACTTTATCTTCACTATCTTTCACTGAATCAATAACTGAAACTGTAATTTTATTATTAAGTTCATCTGCAATAATCTCTTTTAGAGTATCAACAGTCCCACTTTTATTTATTCCAAATGTATAATTAAATCCACAAAATATCTCAACAACATTCAATTTCTCAATTAATATATTTTCCAGAAATTCTACTGGTGTTAAGTCTTTAATTTCATAAAACTCATCCAAATATAAATAATCAATTGGCAGCTCACTAAAAAAATCAATTTTTTCAGAAAGTGTTGTTATTCTATTATCAACCTTTGCTGGATATTCATAAAATGTGTAGATCATAGTTTTGTAGCCTTTTTCTTTTGCTCTTTTTATTGCTTCATTAAATAGTCTTTGATGACCCAAATGTACTCCATCAAAGTTTCCTAGTATTGCAATTTTTTTCTCTGTATTATCACTTGATATTATTTGCATATAAATACCTACTTTTTTCAAATTATATCATATTATATAATATTTTTTCGTATTTGTCATTACTTTGTGTTATATATTCATAAAAGAAAAAGGAACCCGAAGATCCCTTTTAGCCTTGTATGATTACTATTTTTTGAAGATAGAAAGTATTTTACTTATTATTCCACCTGTTGCATCTTTAACGTTTCCAGCGGCGTTCCCAGCTATATCAGCTGCTCCACCAATAACATTTCCTGCTGCATCTTTGTATTTATAAAAATTTGTTGTTTAAATTATTATAATGAATCTAGTATTCCTGAATCATTGCTATATAGAATTTTCACCTCATACGGTGCTAAGTATAACTCAATTTTTCTATCTGATATCAAATATTTTTCCTTTGAATCTGATAATAGATCATCATATACACCAAAAAGTTTTGGCACTAACGCATTAATTGAATATGAATCAGAACTGTTATTCACAACTACAAGTATTGATTTCTTTCCATCATATATTTCATATGTAATAAAATCAATTTTAGGTTTTGTTGGATTTATATCTATCCCTTGATATATTTTAGCCTTACGCTTTTGATCTGCTAATTTACTCGCGATGAACTCATCAATTCTTGCTTTAGTTGCCGTATCATTATATGCCTCTAATATTCTAAATTGTCCATTTTTAAATACAGATTTATATTGTTTTCTTATACTTAATAATTTTTTATATCTATTTTCGATATCTGAATTTATTTCTACAGGATAATATATCTTTTTCTCAACCTCATTTACAGTAACATTTTCTGGAAAACTTCTAAGTCTATCTGTGTACTTCGCTATATCATCACTTTCATTTTCATAAGGTACGTAATCTTCCCATAACATTGGTTTTCTATTTCTAGGTGAGTCAGCTCCCCACATTCCTTTTTCATCACCATAGTATATTATCGGTGTTCCTAACATTGTAAGTTGTATTGAAATTAATTCTTTCATTTTTAAAACTGCTGTTTGATCATATATATCTGGTCTAATATTTTTATAACCCTGATCTGATTGATTATTTCTATCATAAACTCTATTAGGATTTATAATCGAACTAAATACTCTATCTGTATCCAAAGAATCTAGATATATTTCTGAACTTTTAAACCTTTCATCTGAGTATTTATTGTATACTTCATTTAATTTTGTGACAAATTCTACATTACCAATTTTATAATTTGAGCTTGTATTTACAACATATTGCCCCAAAATATTTGCTATATTGTAATCAATTCCAGAATCATAAAGCCCTAATTCTACATCAGAATTAATATCTCTATTATCCTCTCCCACCACTAAAATATCCTCTTTGTACTTTTTTAACTCATTTGTAAGTTTAGCGAGTGCTTCTTTATTTTCATCATCATATAATACATATTTTAATCCATCAATCCCATCATCATCGGCATAATTTTTAAAAAGACCATCTGGTCCTAAAACCCATTTTTTCATCGAGTTTAGTAAATAGTTAAATGCTTGGTTATTTGATAAATCTAGTCGTAAATCATTTCTATTTTTATACCAATTTGAGTATTGAGAATCTATATTTGCAAAAAATTTATTTGACGTTATATCAGGCGCAACTTCCAATATTACTTTCATTCCTTTTTTATGTGCTTCTTTTACTAAATTCGCTAGTTCTAAATCTGAATCGGTCCATACCCAAGTTTTAGTATCTAAAGTTTCACCTAATAAATTTTTTCCAACTTCTGAATTATAAATCAATAAATTTAATTCTTTATCTCCATTATTATTATGGATATTAGTATTTATATCAAGCCCTTTATCTGTACCTGTTTGTTCCAAGTTTCCAAAATATGGGTCAATATGATTAAAATATATTGCATTGTATTTATGATTTGAAAACGAATAAAATGGTGGAGATAATATTATGTATTCAATTCCTAAATCTTTTAAATAATCTAATTTGTCATTTATTCCTTGTAAATCACCACCATAATATCTTGTATAGTCTTTAACTTGATTTAATGCATTTTTCTCCCAATTGTTCTCTTTTTCATAGTTCCCGTTCCATATATTAACTGTGAATTCAGAAGCTTGGTCATTTGTACTCCATTGTGCAAATACTAAATCTGATTTTTTTGTTCCTGATCTCAATTCACCTGTTGGTGCAAGAAAATCATCTGTACCAAATTCATTAAATATAGGATCGTTGTCAGTATTTCCATTTCTAAATGAATCTATATATATTTGATAGCCAGTTGAACTCTTTGACCATTCTGGAACGTTAGTGAAATTACTTTTTTTTGTATATTCAAATGCTTTATTTCCTAGCATATAATTGTAAGTTTTATTACCATCCTTAAGTGCAAAATAATATTTCATATTCTCATTAGGAAGTTCTATCATGAATATTTCCTTACCTTTGTAACTCCCTATTCCTGACATTTTCTTTTCAATATTGTTATAAATAATATTAATTGATTCTATATCAGAATTTTTAGTTTCAAGTAATATTTTAACACTATCACTGTCTGAAATTTGATATTTAGGACTTTCCTCACTATATACTGCAGATGTTTCTATAAAATTATCGTTTCTTTGACTGAATTTAGGTTTTATATCATTTTTTTGAACTTCTTCAGTAAAAACATTCACTGAAACTAATAAAAACATTGAGATCAAAGCTAATTTTTTTATAGTTATTTTCATAATTCTATACTTCTCCTTTTTCTTTCCTTATTTCTCTTGCCGCTGCAAGACAGAAAACTACAATTTTTATATTTATATTTTCTTTTTCTATTTCTTTTTTTAATGCTTTCAATGTTGCCCCAGTCGTAATAATATCATCAAATAGAAGTATTGTTTTGTTACTGAAATCTATTTTCTTTTTGTTGAAAAAACTATTTTTTACATTCTCATTACGTTTTTCTTGGTCAAGAATTCTATGCATTTTTTTTGTGTTTTTCACACGTACTAATTCTACATAATCTAGATTCAATTTTTTCAATATTTCATCAACTTGGTTGAACCCTCTTTCATTTAATCTTTTCTTATTTACTGGTACTGTAACTATTAAATCAATTTGTTCCTTTTTTATTATAAATTTTATTTCTTCCTTTACTAATTCAGCAATGTCAGCTGATAGATTAATTTTTCTATTAAATTTATATTTATAGATTAATTTTTTGAAATTTTCATTATAATCCCAAATATAATATATGTTATTTAGTTTTCTAAGATTTTTGCATTTAATAAATATGGCTTTTGTTTCATTTGAAATATTGTTATACTCAACTAATTCCTCCCCCGTGAGAATATCAGTTTGCTTAAATATTATTCGTTTTAGTACTTTGACAATTCTATTTTGAAAAATTAGGAATTGTCTTCTTAATCTTATCAATTGCTTTAGCTGAGTACATTTCTGTGTATCCACAATCTGTACATATTTTCAAATAAAACATATCTACCCCAACTTGTGCCTCATGTGTCTTCTTAGTTGGAAGAACTATTGTTTTAAGTTCGTGTGCAGTTGATCCGCACTTTAAACAAGTATCTGTTTTAGCCATAATTACATCACTCCAAATGCATTTTTTATCCAAGTTATTTTATCTTCATCTATTCCTATAATATCATATCTTACACTTTGTTCCCAATTAATTTTTGTTATGTACACATTCCCAGTATTGATCATTCTTTTTTGCTTCTGATAGTTTATTGCTTCTAGAGATACTCCATACCTATTGCTACTCCTGTATTTAACCTCTACAAATACTAAAACTTCATTATTTTCTAAAAATATTAAATCTATTTCTCCAAATTTTGTGTAAAAATTACTTTCAATATATTCTAATCCTTGATTTATTAGATATTTTTTTGATAATTCCTCATATTCAAACCCCTTTGTCCTTTTATTCATCTATTAAAACAACCTCAATTCATCTTCTTTTTTGTTCTTTTTGTTCTTTACATTTCCTATAATTTTTCCTAGAAAACTTTTTCTATGAATGTTTGATACACCCCCATGCATCAATAGTTTTTCTCTATGTAACTTTGTTCCATATCCTTTATGCTTATTAAACATATATTCTGGATATTTTTCATGTGTCTCTATCATCTGTCTGTCTCTTGTTACTTTCGCTATGATTGATGCTGCTGCTATAGATAATGATTTGCTATCTCCTTTTATTACTTCTTTCTGTGTGTATTCTGAATAACCTCTTATTTTATGATTACCATCCACTAATACTAAATCAACTTTTATATTTGCTAACTTCATACTATCTTTAAGATTCTCAAGTGCCCTTTTCATTGCTAAAAATGTCGCATTCAATATATTAATATCATCAATTTCTATAGGTGATGCTTCTCCAACTCCAACATAACAATTATCCATAATTATTGAGTAAAGTTCTTCTCTTCTCTTCTCAGATAATTTTTTTGAATCATTTATTCCCGAAAATTCTTTAATATATTTTGGTATATAAACTGCTGATGCAACCACTGAACCTGCTAGAGGTCCTCTTCCTGCTTCATCTACACCTATAACACAATCACCGTGTTCCTTGTCAAACATAAACAATTCACTCATGAAATCACCATATCCTTTATTCTGTTAGTATTGTAACTGCGCATAACCTAATGCTTCAACAAAATCTTTTGGCAGCTGTGCTTCTAGAACCATTTCCTCTGATGTAATTGGATGCTTAAATTCTAACTTATATGCATGTAGCATCTGTCTCATGATTTTATTATCTGGTCGTCCGTATACAATATCTCCTAATATCGGGTATCCAATGTGTTTCATATGTACCCTTATTTGATGTGTTCTACCTGTTTCAATATTTACATCTAATAATGAATATCTCTCATTACTCTCGATAACTTTATATGTTGTAATTGCTAATTTACCTTTTTTTTCATCTCTTGAAACCGACATTTTCTTTCTATCTTTTTCATCTCTTCCTATGTTTGTTTCTATTCTTCCTGTCTCTTTACTAACTTTTCCTTTTACTATTGCTAGATATGTTTTTTTTATTTCTTTATTCTTAAACATTTCTGTTAATTTTGTATGTGCTTTATCATTTTTTGCAACAATTATTAATCCGCTTGTATCTTTGTCTAACCGATGAACAATTCCTGGTCTCATCTCCCCATTTATTCCAGATAAATCTTTTATTTGAAACAATATTGCATTAACTAATGTACCTGAGTAGTGTCCATGTGCTGGGTGAACAACCATTCCCGAGTATTTATTAATTATTGCAATATCGCCATCTTGATATACAATATCTAACTTAATATCTTCTGCTTCTATATCTTTTTCTACAACTTCAGGTATATAAACTCTGACAGAATCATTGGGTTCTATCTTATATGCTACCTTTGTTTTCTCATTGTTTACTTTAATATTATTTTCTTTTATTAAATTTTGAACTCTTGTTCGAGTCAAGTCTAATTGTTTAACGAGATACTGATCCAATCTCGTACCTTTATCTTCTTCCTCAACTACAAATATTTTCATTTCTGACATTTTTTTCCTCTTCTATAACCTTATTTTATTACTTCCATTAACTTCCATCATCACACTTCTGAAATATTCTCATCTTATCTCCATAGTTTCTATTATGATGATTTTTTATTAAAATTGCTAACTCTTCATCTAATTCTCTTGTTCTTATATATCCCATTTCCGGATGCTCACGGAGTATTGTATTGAATTTGAATTTGTGTAAAATCCTCTTTATAATACCTGCATTCCCTTTTCCACAATCATGTAATAATGCTAGCTTAGTATACCTTTTATCACTTTTCAATTCTGTATCCAAAACTTTTCTGTATACTTCTAATGAATGCATTCTGTCATATAGTCCCATCGAAGAAAAAATTCCCTTCTCTTTGTCCGATAATATTTTCAAACTTTCTCTTTCGAAATTCTCGTCAATTTTAGGAAAAAAGTATTCTATAATCTTAAATATCAACATCCGTGATCCTTTCTAATAAGTTATTATAACAATATTTTTACTACAATATTTCCATATTCTTTACGCATTTGTTTTATATTTTTACCATTTTTACCAATTAATTCTGCTTTGTTTTTTGCTTTCACAAAAAATATAGTAATATTACTGTTTTGTTCTACTCTTTCAACTTTATCTATTTTTATTTCATTGTTTTCAGTAAATACTAATGCATTTAATTCATCACTTTTATTGACTTTATATAATATCAAATATTTACCTTCCAAAGGTTTCAACTTATTAGTAAGTATATAACCACTCATTATTCTTACTTGCTGTGGAAGAAAACTATCTCCAATGTAATGTAGTTCATTATTTTCAGTATATGTAACTTCTATATTTCGGATATGATTTTTTAGTTGCTCACCTTTTTTTGTTGTAAACTTTTTAAAATTTTTCTCTCCTGAAAGAGATTCACATGTTTTATTTATTTCATCTTTTGTATTTGCAATTTTATCTGTTGGATACTTATACACATAATGTCTACTCTTTATCAATGATGGAATCTCTAAGAACGGCATTGTTTTTTCTATTTTCGTTATAGTTAAACCATCTGTCTTAAAATTTTTTAGACCACTTAGTTTAATATCTTGTTTTGAGTTAATATATAAAATATTATTAGAAGCACTTACATCTTTATCTGTACGTCCTGCCTGCTGAATTCCTTTATAAAATTTTATATTATTACTTTCTAATAATTCTCTAAATTTTGATTTTACGCTTATCATATCTGGATTTTCATCAAATGAGTCAAACATTAATCCATCATAACTAACATGAAATAAGTAGCCAAAATAGTCTGTATTCTCAAATTTTCTTATAGTATTTTCATTTTCTAATATCATATTTTAGTTATCTCTCCTGCAACATTTTCTGTAAGCATTTTTTTTATTTCATCTCCTGTTTTACACTTACCTAACAGATACATGAATTTTGTTATCGCCGCTTCTGGTGTCATATCATAACCACTTACTATCCCTAGTTTGTTTAAAGTCTCACTACTCTCATATACACCAACTTCAACGCTACCTACAGGACATTGAGTTATGTTTAAGATGATAACACCTTGATCAATTATATATTTCAAAACATCCAAAAACTCTTTATTTGTAGGTGCATTTCCACTTCCGTATGTTCTCAATACTAGCCCTTTTATACCATGTGATCCTTCAAATATTTTTTTTAATATACCTTCATGAAAACTTGGGAATATATCTATCATTAGTACATTTGGATCAATTTCATAATCAACGTAAAATTTCTCATTAGATTTCACTTGTAAAAGCCTATCTCTATAAATAGTTATTTGCGTTCCCGCTTCTGCTAATGGTAGGTAATTTGGTGATGAAAATCCAAAGTAATTAGTTGAATTTAATTTTCTTGCTCTATTTCCTCTAAATAGATAGTCTCTAAAAAAGATACATACTTCAGAAATTGGATTTTCTTTATCATTTGACTCAATTATATCTATTGATGTTAATAAGTTTTGTAACCCATCACTTCTTATTTTTTGTATCGGTATCTGAGAACCAGTTAATATAATAGGTTTATCAAGATTCTTTAGAATGAATGATAATGCACTTGCAGTATAAGACATTGTATCCGTTCCATGCAATATAACAAATCCTTTATATTTTTCATAATTTTCTTCTATAATTCTTGCTATTTCTATCCATTTTTTATAATCCATATTTACTGAATCTACTATTTCACTTATTCCCACATAGTCTATATTTAGCTCTTCAAGAAACTTATAATTTACAGTTACTTCTTCCCACGATAATGATGGTCTTAACGGACTCTTCTTATCATTTATTTTACTATGTACCATCCCAATTGTTCCACCTGTATTTATTATTAATATTTTTTGCATTTTATAACCTTTCTACACTTTACTTTGTCTTTTTAATTTCTCACTTACTTTTTTATATGTTACCATCTTCAATTCTAATTTCTCTCCATTTTTTAAAACATTGTATATTAATCCTTCTACTTCAGTTTGATTTCCATTATCCCAATCAAGTTTTGCAGAAGTACTCGATTTTGGATCCATTTTGTTCAATATAGCAAGTATATCATATACAAAACTGTCATTAATTAAGATTCCTAATTTTTGTGCAAGTGCTATATTTTCCTTTACTAATTCAGTAAATGTTTCTAGATATTCTGCAGTTATTCTAATCGTTCCACAATCACAATTATAATAAATTGTTGCTGCCGCACATGCACTTATAAATATATATTTTTCATATGCATCTTTTTCTATATTGTCTGAATACAAGACATGTATTTCTGACTCTTTTAGATCTTTTTCAAGTACTTTAAGATTGTTTATCAAATGTTTATCTAGATTTTGATCTTTTCTTTTCCCATATATTACTTTAAAATATTTACCCATTTGAACAAGTGAATTGTCACGTAAATAAGAAACTATGTATAGGCATCCATCTATTACATTCCTGTTTATAAGTATTTTTTGTAACTCTTCCCCTGTCCCATAAACGTTTAATAAGGGAATAATGACAGTATTCTGATCACTTAAATCTTGTAAAGCTCCTATAACTGACTTTAAATGATAATATTTAACACAAACAAATATTATATCAAATTTTTCATTATTTTGAATATCGTTATTTTGATCATTGTAGTTTTCAATATCAATTATTTTCAATTGAGAAAAATTTTTATGCCCGATAATGTCTGATGTTATTTCTAAACCATTATCCATTAAATAAGCTTTCCTAGTTTTTCTAACTGCAAGTGTAACGTCTTTATTTTGATTCAAAAGGAAACTTGCTATTGCTCCTCCAACTCCGCCAATTCCTACTATTAAGTACTTCATAGAATCTCCTTTGTGTACTCTTTATTATGTTACTACAATTTTATGAATATAAATGTGTAAATAATATTGATTATTATCGGTATAAATGGTGCTGTTTTGTATTTTCCAATTGCTATTAACGGTACTAAAATCAAAACCATATAATGCAATATCTTGAAGTCAAAATTATATTTAAGAGTCTCCTTTGAAACAGTGAACACCACTAATAATAAAACCCCAATAATTACTGGAATCATGTATTTAGATACATTTCCTAGTACTTTATGATTTTTATATTTTCCATAATAATGATATGCTATTATAGTTATTGCCATTGCTGGCACAACTAGTGATATAATTCCTAGTAAAAAGCCCCATATACCAAAAACTTCAAATCCTACAACTCCTGCAAATAAAGGTGAAATTGGTCCCGGTGTTGCACTTGCATACCCAAATAGTTCATAGAATCTACCACTATCAAGAAATTGATATTTATTTAAATAATATTCTTGAAAAAATGGAAGAAAACTAACTCCTCCACCAAATGCAAACAAACTAGTTATAATATTAGAATAAACAAAGTCTTTTAAATTACCTCTCATTTCATCCACCTTTACTTTCATTTATAGAATTTTTTTCCACAAATTTAGTATATATGATTATCCCAATTATAAACATTAAAAACATAAGTACAATGTTCAATTTAAAGTATCCTATCAGTAATATTGTTGATAGAATTACAATTATATTGTATGATATTCCAGTTCTGTTAATAGATTTTTTATAAAATTCAAAAATAAAACTTACTAACATGAATATAACAACTGGTAAAATAGCTATAGTTAGTTTTTCTAAATTATCCGGTGAAAGATATGTTTTCATAAATTTTAATAGTATGATTAAAACAATTGGTGTAGAAAACAATAGTCCGCTCAATCCTGCCAAAGCACCTTTATATCCAGCTTTTTTTTTACTTATTAGTAAAACTATTTGTGATATTGTTGGACCTGGTAGAAGATTAGAAAGTATTACCATGTCCGAAAATTCTTCTTCTGAGATCCATTTTCTGTTTTCTAGGTACTCTTTCTTCATAAATGGAATTGCTGATGCGCCTCCACCAAATGACAAAAATGCAATTTTAATTCCAGATATAAAGCATTCATAGTATTTATTTGTTATCATAATATTCTCTTGCTTCCTTTTTTGTAGCTTTTTTTATTGTGAATGTATCTTTCCCTATTTCTATACGCACAAATTTACCAACTAGTCTAGAGAAATCTTTAGATATATATGCATCTTTATATGTCATCATTGGTATTTCAGCATCTAATTTAACATCTTCTTTTCTCATATCCTTACCAACTATCAAAGCTGATACAAAATATGGAAACTTATCATTCTCAAGTTTATCAATAATCACAATATCTGTTGTTGCAAATTTCTTCTTAGAAATGTTTTCTGAAGTAGATTTTCTTAGATATCCATACGCTACTCCAATTTTATTTGCTTTGTATGAAATTTGATCCACTGTTTGAGAAATTTCTATTTTTTCATTCACTGTATTAATTGAATTTGAAAATATTACACTTGATATTATTACTGATAAAATTATTGATATCTTTTTCATATCCGCCTCCAATATTCTTTAATACTTAATTTTACTACACTTCTAATATTTTTTCTAGTTATATTTTGTATTTTCAATTGACTCTTCTTCTAATTTATTACCATTTTCATCTACTCTAACAATTTTTATATTATCAAGGTGTCCTCTCATTGTTTGACGGAATTTATCCATATATAATTTTCTATATTTATCTCGATCTTTTTTTTCTTCTTCAGTTAGCTCTCTCTCTTTAGAAAGTTTTGCATATTCATTTACTTTTTTTATTATTTTGTCCATTTCTTTATCACCCTTCATTCTTTTATTTTCTCTTATTTTTCTTTACTTTGATCGTTTTTTTTGTTATATTATTACTTGAAAGAACAATTAAATATAACAATTAAGGAGGAACTTATGTTTTGTACTCTTATATGTTGCATGGATGGTCGTTTTATACATTTGGCAAATGAATATATTAGGAAAAATTATATCTATACTTATGTAGATACGATTACAGATGCCGGTCCTGTAAGTAAAATTGTAAATGAGAAGTATCTTCACGATGTTGAAGATAAAATAGTTTTAATATCAATTAACAAACACAAATCAGACCATATTTTTGTTGCTGGACACTCGGATTGTGCAGGATGCCCAATTGATGATGATAAACAAAAACAGTATATTAAGGAAGCTGTTGAAATAATTCATAGAGATTTAAATAATGTAAGAACAACTGGTTTCTTCATTTATATCAATGGTGAAATAGAAATTATTAATGATTTATAAGTATTAGACCTAGCATAAAAAACTAGGTCTAATTTTATATTTGTCTATAATTAATTTTTGTTATTTTTTGTATTTGATCAAACATTTCTTCACTTTCAAGTTCAATATCTGAATTTTTTGTATACACTATTTCTTTAACATTTACATTAGAATTTGATAGAATTTCATTTGTTAATAAAATATGATTTAAAATTCCTTTTTTATTATTTGCAACTAAAATTATTTCTGAATCTTTTCTAAATTCTCTTATTAAGTCTAATATATTATATTTCCCATTGAGTGGGAGTAATATACCTCCTATTATTCTAACAAATACAACATCGTTAGCATTCATCTTATCAACTATTTCTTCTCTTATATCATCAATTTTCGATTCACTTCCAATATCTTCTTTTATTTTTATTGTCTCATATTTACAGCCATTTTCTAACTCATTCAAATAAATATTCTCTACTTCTTCTTTTCCCACACCCATATCTGTACCTACAATAAAGTACAACTTCGATTCTTTTTTGTCTCTTTTCTTAACAATATGGTGCCCTCTACATCTTGCTTCATAGCTTTCATCTGCTCCAACTAAAACAACTGGATCATCATAATATGCAGGTTCCCCATTTATAATTCTTTGGCTCACATACGCAGGATTTCCACAAACTGTACATATAGCATGGAATTTATCAACATAATCTGCTATTGACATAAGTTTGGGCATTGGATCAAATGGTTCTCCCCTAAAGTCCATGTCCAGTCCTGCTACTATTACTCTTTTACCCAAATTAACATATTTCTCACAAAATTCTACTACATCTGATCCAAAAAATTGAACTTCGTCTATACCAATAACTTCAACATCTGGATGATTTTTAAGAAATTTATCCATCTCTTCAACTGTGCCTGCTGGAAATGCATCTATTTTATCTTTACTATGAGATACTACACTTGCTTCCCCGTATCTTGTATCAATCGAATGTTTGAATACAATGACTTTTTGCTTTGCATACTGAGATCTTCTAAGTCTTCTTATTAATTCTTCACTTTTACCTGAAAACATACTTCCTGTTACAACTTCTAAAATACCTATACTGCTATTTAAATATAAGTTCACATTTCCTCCATATTTTAACTTTTATATTAAATCTATTGACATTGCACCTTCATAGTTAATTCTTTTCTTTTCTATTGACCATTCATCTGGTAATTTTGATAACTCATTTTTCATAGCTTCTAAAAAATTATCATCATCATAGTTCAAAGCCATTAATGTCGGTCCTGCTCCACTTATGTATTCTGCAATTGCACCTTTTTCTTCTGTTATTTTAAATATTTTTTCTGAGTTGTTTATTAATTTAAATCTATATGGTTGATGAAGTCTGTCTCCTAGTAAAAATCTTAAATCATCATATTTCTTTTCATAAAATCTACTCACTAGAAGTCCAAGTTTTGACATATTATTAATTGCATCAGATACTTTGTAGTTCTTTGGTAGTACACTTCTAGCTTTCTCTGTAGACAGTCTGAAATTTGGTATCATTACATAAAAGAATAAATTTTCAATATTTGGTAATAATGCATATGATAGATTTTCTTTATCATGAGCTGCTAAAACCATTCCTCCAAAAATAGCTGGAACGACATTATCAGGATGTCCTTCCATTTCAACTGCTAATTTTGCTATTGAATCTCTATCTAACTTATTATTTAAAAATCTGTTTACAATCATTATTCCTGCCACAATTGCACTTGAACTACTTCCTAATCCTCTTGAAATTGGTATATCATTTCTAATAATATTTACTTTATAATTTGGTATTGTTTTATTTAGTTTTTTTTGTGTGAAATTTGCTGCTTCAAATATTAGATTTTCATCAAGTGGAATAGAAAATTCTTTTCCATTTTCAACAAATTCAATTGTTTCGCTTTCTGTAACTTCTATTTCTAAATAATAATCTAATGCAACACCTAAACAGTCATACCCAACACCTATATTTGCTGATGTTCCAGGAACTTTTATTTTAAACTTTAGACTCATTCTTTTTGTCTCCTTTTTCTTATTAATTAGTACTTTATTATACATCATGCACGCTTTTTTTGCTACTATTTTTTTAATTTTTGATTAATTAAACGCTGAAATAAGTAGCATTATATTTAGTCCAGAAACTATAGCTCCTATTGTCCATAATGAAATTGACATTACTTTTGAATTTCTATATTTTCCCATTATTTTTTTTGATGATGTTAAATAGATTTGTAAAAATATTGTTATTGGTAATTGAACACTCAACAACATTTGAGATATTACTAATCCTTTAAACGGATCTCCTACAAAAAATATTACTAAAAGTCCTGCTCCTGCTGTTATAACTATACCTAACCTTGTCACAGAGCTTTTTATGTTATATTCTTTTCCAAATACACCTGAAAATATCGATCCTCCTGCCATTGCAGCAGTTATACTTGATGATATTCCTGAGAAAAGTAATGCTATTGCAAAAACTAATGAAGCATTCCTCCCTAATAGCGGTACTAGCATCTCCTTTGCTTGTCCTAATTCTGTCACTTTTATTCCCTTTTTAAAAAATTCAGCTGCTAATATTATCATTGAACTATTTATTGCCCATCCTATTCCCATTGAGAAGATGGTATCTGTAAATTCATAATCTAGTCTTCTTTTAATTGTTTGTTCTCCCATTTCTGGTATTCTTTGTGATTGTATAGTTTCTGAATGTAGAAATAAGTTATGAGGCATTACAACTGCTCCTAACACACTCATTATAATTAACATTGATCCATGCGGAATTGACACAGTTACCGCAGCTTTTATTGCCTCAGGCCATGTTACATCAGCTAGAAATAGTTCAAATAAAAATGATAACCCTATTATTGACACAAATACTATTATCGCCTTCTCTATATTTCTATACGTATTTGTTAAATTTACTATTGTGATAACTATTGTAGTAATTATAGACCCTACAATAATTGGAATATTAAACAACAATTGTAATCCTATTCCTGCTCCTAAAATTTCTGCCATAGCAGTTGCTATACTTGCTAAAATTGCTGTTGATAATATTGGTAATGAGTATTTTTTAGGAATGTTTTCTGTTGTGGATTCTGCTATACATTTCCCTGTAACAATTCCTAAATGTGCTGCATTATGTTGCAGTACTATCAACATAATTGTAGATAATGTGACTGTCCATAAAAGTTTATACCCGTATTCAGATCCTGCTGCCATATTTGATGCCCAATTCCCTGGATCAATAAATCCTATTGTTACTAAAATACCTGGTCCAATATATTTAAATGTATCTATTACATCTTTAAATTTTTTCTTCATTCTCCACCTTGCTTTCAAATTTTTCTATTTGGTTATTATAGCATATTTTTCTATCTTTATTAATTGTTTTTCCAAAATAAAATCCTCTGCCGATTAGATTTATATCTATTCGATAGAGGATAAGATTTGACTTATTCTAAATTTAAATAACTAACTTTATTTACTTGTTCTGAGTTTCTAAGAATCTCGATTGATTTTTCTTCTATATTACCATCTACAGATAATATCATCAGTGCACCATGACCTTTTCTACCTAAAAACATAGTTGCTATATTTATATTTTCTTCTCCTAAAATTCTTCCTACGCTCCCTACAACTCCTGGAACATCATTGTTTTCTAGTATTAGCATATTGTCTGATATAATTGCATCTACTGAATATCCATTAACATCTATCAGTCTTTCTTCTCCATTACTTCCAACAATTCCAGTTATTTTAAATTTTTCTCCTTTATCATCAGTAATTGTCATTTTTAAAGCACTTGGATAATTTTCATATTTCTCTTCTTTTTTATTACTTATAAAATTTATATCTCTTTTCTTTGCTAAAACTATTGAATTTATATAATTAACTTCTTCTTTTAATACAGGATATAAAAGTCCTTTTACTAGTGTTGAGTCCACAATTGCAACTTCTTGTTCTGCTAACTCACCGTAATAGTTTATCTTAACTGTATTGATTGTTCCTTTTCTCATCTGATAATACATCTTACCAATCTTTTCTGCTAATTGAATGTAAGGTTTTATTACAACAAATTCTTCTCTTCCCATAGTTGGTAAGTTCACTGCTGTTTCAACTATCTCACCTCTTAATCCATTCAATACTTGTTTAACAACTTGGTGGCCTACGTTTTTTTGTGCTTCATACGTAGTTGCACCAATGTGTGGTGTCGCTATTGCATTTTCAAATTGATATAATTCAGAACTTGTTCTTGGCTCAACTTCATGAACATCATATCCATAACTTGCTATTTTACCACTTTTAAGCCCTTCTATCATTGCTGCTTCTTCAAAAATTCCACCTCTTGCTGCATTTACTAGCCTAACTCCATCTTTCATCTTTTCTAATTCTTTAAATCCAATTATTTTATTTGTTTCTGCTGTTTTTGGCGTATGAGCTGTTATTATATCCGCTCTAGCTAAAAATTCATCTAGTGATTCTATTTTTTCACAGCCATATCTTTTAAATCTTTCATCTGATACGTATGGATCATATGCTATCAATTTCATTCCAAATGCTTTCATTCTTGTTGCCATTAGTGAACCAATTCTCCCTAGTCCAATTATCCCTAATGTTTTTTCAAATAATTCACTTCCTACAAAAATTTCTCTTTCCCATTGACCTGTTTTTAAAAAATTATTTGCAGGGACTATATTTCTTGCAGTTGCCAGCATCAAGCCAATTGCAACTTCACATGCTGATACCGTATTACTATCTGGAGTATTTGCTGCAATCACACCATGATGTGTTGCCTCAACAACATCAATATTATCTATCCCGTTTCCAGCTCTTCCTACTATTTTCAATTTTTTTGCTTTATCCAATAGTTCTTTGTCAACTTTTATAACACTTCTAACTATTAATGCATGATAATTTTCTATTATCTCTAGAATTTCTTCTCTTGAAATTCCAATTTTGATATCTACTTCTACATCGTGTGCTTCTTTTAATTTTGCAACAGCTTCATCATCAATAAATTCACCTACTAGAACCTTATACATACTTACCTCTCTTCTTATCTTCTTGATTTTTTTATTTTTTTATGTTATACTCATTGGAGTATTTTAAAAAGTATTTATACTTTATATACTTAAATAATCATAACACATTTTTAGCTTATTGTAGAATATAATTTTTAGATGGTAACATATTTAAAATTAATTTAAGAATTTTTGAGAATCTATTTTCAAACTTGCTTCAAATATTTTTCTAAGATAATTCTAAGGATACTATATTATAATTCGTTAAAGTAAAAAAATCGTGTTCAAAAAATGGAGGATATATATGAGAAAAAAAATATTATTAGTTGGGTTGATGTTGTTGTCCACATTAGGGTTTGCAGCTAAATCTGATGATGATATTTCAAATATCATTGGAAATTACTATTCAAATGGTTCAATGTCATTGGAAAATAAAGAAATAGCAAGTAATACATCAAGTGCCAAAGCTGATGTTAGAGAAAGAATTATAGATTTTGCAAAAACAAAATTAGGATCACCGTATGTATGGGGTGCAACTGGACCTAACTCGTTCGACTGTTCAGGATTTGTAGGGTATGTTTATCAAAAAACTGCTGGTTTAGTTTTACCTAGAGTTTCAAGAGACCAAGCTGAGTTTAGACCCAGAATTTCTTCAATGAATATGAAAAAAGGAGATTTAGTATTTTTTGAAACAACTGGTAAAGGTGTCATTTCACATGTTGGTATTTACATGGGAGACAGACAGTTTATTCACGCTTCTTCTGGAAGTAATATGAGAGTTACAATATCAAGTTTAGATACAGATTATTATTCAAAAGCATTTAGATGGGCAGTAAACCCATTTAATTAATAAATATAACAAATCGAAAAGTCAGGATTTCATTCCTGACTTTTTTTATGCTATAATTTATAATAAAATATTTATTTAATTTTGAAAGAGGTGGAGAAATGACAATACAACTAAATAAAGACCTAATAAAATCACTTTATATTCCACGAAACATTGACTCGCATAAAGGAATATTTGGTCATTCATTAATCATTGCTGGCTCTAATGGTTTTTCAGGCTCAGCAACAATTACTACTAATTCTGCTGTTAGAACAGGTTCTGGTCTAGTCACAGTTGTGACAGATCCTCTTATACAAAATATTATTTCATCACAGGTTCTAGAAGCAATGACAGCTAATTTTAATGAAACTGAACGATTTAAAAATTTACTTAGAGAATCTAACTCAATAGCTTTTGGTCCAGGATTAGGAAATTCTGAAAAGACTCTTTCACTTTTAGAATTTGTCATTGATAACAGCTCCTCAACTATAATTTTAGATGCTGATGGCATTAATGTTCTTTCTAGAAAAAGTGATCTTCTAATAAAACTGAAAAAAAGATGTATAATAACACCTCATATTGTTGAATTTTCTAGGGTTTCCGGTTATTCAGTTGAAGATATTAATAATGATAAAATAAATATCGTGAGTAATTTTGCAAAGAAGCACTCCCTAATAGTACTGTTAAAAGGCTATAACTCTATAATTAGTAACGGTACTAATAACTATATAAATACAACTGGCAATTCTCACATGGCAAATGGTGGTATGGGTGATTGCTTGACTGGAATAATTACATCCCTTGTCTCTCAAGGTTATACTCCATTAAATTCTCTTATTTTCGGAACATATCTTCATGGTTACACTGGTGATCGATTATTAGAAAAACAAGAAATTATAAATGCTAGTCACATCATAGAAAATATTTCTATCTATTTAAAAGACTTTTCATAGTTATACATTTATCTAATAAAGAAACTAAACGGAGAGGGAATTTATAAATCATTTCCCTCTTCATCTTTTCCTAACGCTTTCCAATTCTGCTTTATTTCCTCATCTAATGAAATTTGATTATTTTTATTTTTATACTTTCTTTTATTTTGCTTTACTTTACTATTCATACTCACTTTTTTGTCTATTATTTCTATGCTACTATTTTCTTGAATTTCAGGTATACTTATTTTATAGTTACCCCATGTTCTAATCATCTTTGTTTCTATTTTTGAGGTTGGTTTCTGAGTGATATATTTCTTATTTCCTTCAATTGTTTTACCTACAGAAATAAAACAGAACAGTATTAGCAACATTTTACTATATACTCTTATTGATTTAAAAATAGAATTTCTTGAGCTCATTTTAGGCCCGTTCTCTTCAACTGATATCTCGCTATCTAAAATAACTAAATCTCCATCTTTCAAAATTATTTTTTCAGTTCTATTTCTACTAATTTCTAATATTTTCTCTTTATTTCTTATTAGAGAAAACCTTGAATACCCAATATTGCCAATGATAGCTTCAGATCTATATATCATAATGATTAGTAGTGATACTTTCTCATCTAATTTGACTCTCTTATCAACTTTCTCTTCTATTAAAGATACAAATGATTGTTTAATGATTGCATCCATATTTTCTATTGTGAACTTATTTTTTAGTAAATACTGTTCTGATGCAAAGTAACATAGACTTTTAGCAAAGTCATATTCTTGATTTTCATCTTCTGTTACAATCCAGAAATCTATTTTCTTTCCTGGTATGTTTCCATAGTATCTATTTTTATTTTGAAAATGACTCATTTCTATTTTTATTTTTTTTCTCATACCTATCCTTTCATTTAACGATATGAAAACAACATTGGATCTACCGAAAGATTATTTACTATTACTTCAAAATGCATAATCCCCCCCGTCTCACCTATTTTGTCCCCTTCTGCTACTATTGAGTCCTTTTTTACATTAACTGCTGTTAGAAGTGCATATTTTACTTTCAGTCCATCTTTTCTTTCTAATGTAACAGAATATTTTTTATTGTACTCCATTTCTACTGATAATACTTTCCCATTAATTGCTGAGCTTGCTGCCATTCCTGATTTTGTTTGAATAATAACTCCTTTATCTATATCTTTATCTATTTTTGAAGACAGAACAGGCCAATATAATTCATGATCATTGGTTACATCAGTATCATTTGTAACTACTGTTTCGGTCTGTTCTATTATCTCTTTTTTTGGACTTATTTTTGTGTTTAATTTTACAAACTCTTCCAACTTGTTAATATTACTTACTTCAACTGCATTTTCTGCACTAATTTTATTTTTCTCTATAATATCTATATTTATCATCTCTATACTAGGAAATATTGTTAACGTTGCATTTACGTATTTATCTCCTTTTTCTTCTTTAGTAAAAATTGGAAACCTAATCATCAATAGTAAAAAGATTATTGCTGTAGGTGCTACAAACCATATTACCTCACTCCTTTTTTTTGTCACATACATCTCTTTCACCCCTTGATATTTGTGTTAATGATTCCCATCAAAAAAACTAATTTTATTTAGTTCATCCTCAAAAGGATAATATTTCTCACTACCAAGATATAATTGATTATCTTCTCTTTTCACAGGACAAACATAAAATCCCCAACTATTCTCGTCTGTATATATGAAAAATCTAGTTAATTCATTTGTTATAGTATCTGTATCATGTTGTGATATTATATATCTAAATCTAGGAATTACTTTTTCAGCATCTAAATCTTCATAGCATTCGTGTCTATTTTCATACATAAATTCTTTTTTTAGTGTTCCTTCAGCATTATGCAGAAACAATTTCAAATCTTTTGCAACTGAAGACTTATCTATATATCCAAATTTTCTTTCTGCTTTTTCTGATGTCTCTAATAGCTCTTCTTTTATTCCATTATATTTCTCTCCCCATATTGAATATGGAACTAAAGGAACTTCATTCATAATATTTACATTCATATGACCGAATCTTTTGTAATTTAAATATTTTATAACACCTTCAAGACAATTTAGTTTTAATTCATGATTGTTATCCGCACTCATATCTTTAAATTCTATCATTTTTCCAGGTACAAACTCTTTTAATACTTCTTGGAACATAGTTATTTTTGTAGATTCACCACTTAATTTTATTAACGAATAATCTGCCAATTTACCTTGTTTATAGTATGTATCAAGAAATTTTTTCATCATACTATAAATATCTGACTTCACTATTTTTTCAATCTCTCTAATTGTAAATATAACATCAGGAAACTCTGTTATTGTTCTAAAATTATTTTTTTCAATTATATGTATTTTCCATGCTTTCATCTTTGTTATATGGAAATCGTTCTTTTCCACATTATTCTTAGAAATATCAAACTTTGTTCTTAATCTTCCATTTTTACTAAAAAAACTTTTTTTAAGTATTTCTGAAGCTTCCCATAGCATATAGAAATTATTTTTTGTTTTCTTGTATTCTCCACTCATTTTATTTTCATAATCTGAAAACCTTGTCGGAATAATTTTCTCTGCTTTAACATATTCTTTTTCTAGCTTTTCAAATATATTTTTTACACTATCATCTTGATCAATTGTTTTATACAACAAATCCGTATCTATATTTAACAACTTATCTACTGTAATTGCTTCAGAAAAACTATATTTTGATGCTAATATTACTTTTAAAAATTGCATTATTCTATACGTTATATTATTACCACCAAAATTTTCGTCCCCATTTTCGAAGCTTGTCGATATATCAAGATTGTACTTTATAGTATCGTGCTTAACTCTATATTTACATGTGGCTAAATCAGTTGTCCCTCCACCACAATCAATTATCAATGCTTTATACACTTTATCTGCTTCATATGAGTTTCTTTGAATTTGTCTTTCAATAGTATTATACAAAACAGCGATTGCTTCATCCATTGCATTTTCAGTTGTTATTTCATATTCTATTTCACCATTTACAATAAATATCTTTTGAAACATCTCTAGAAATTGGTGCTTTAATTTCACTGGACTTGATGCGTGTATTTTTTTAAACTTACATTTAAATACATATTCTGCTCTATCAACTATATATTTTAAATATTCCCTTATTATCTTTTGTCTTTTTACATATCTGACATTTCCATATTCATCAATGATTCTCTCCTCTATATCATGCTCATGCACCCATTTTTTAAGTCCATAAAACAGTGTCCCACTTATTACATAATCATTTGCTTCTAATTTTTTTATGACATCATATCCAAATAAATATTTTATGTTCTTTTCATCACTGCAATTTTCAACATATGCTATTGTTGGAAAGATTTCATTATAACTTGATTCTCCATCAAAAAATTTAACATAGTTTATTGCATTTAGTTTTATATTATTATTGAGGATGTCATTTGTTGGAAGTGTTTTAATGTAATGTTGGTCAATATAAGTACCTAATGCTGTATTTGTTGTTCCAAAGTCTATGCATAACGTTGCTTCCGTCTCTTCTAAATCCCTAATTTCAAAATTCTCCATTTCAACTTTATAATAATCTAGTTTATGTGGATATAATTCCATTTTCTGCCCATCACTTATATTGTAAAAATTGTAAATAAACTTAGAATCAACTGATTTAAAAAATACTAGTGAAAATTTATTATTAGTGAGATTTTCAATCCTCAGAAAATTCCTATCACTGATCAAATAATATTCATCTCTTGTTTTTAAATCTTTTTCCAATTGGAATATACCACATAAATAATTATTAGAATTTACCAAAAAGACATTTCCTTTATGTATATAATCTGGAATTACAATTTTATAATTATCTTCCTTAGTTATATTTAGATCTTTATATAGAATTATTTTATGTGGTACTTTTATCTTATTTTCGTTGAAAACTTTATCTCCCATTTTTCTATCAAACAAATGTTGTAGGTATACTAATCCATTTTTTTTGTATTTTTTTATTGTGTTTGTTGGCTTTGCTCCTCTATATTTTAAAATAATATTTATTATTTCTTCTCTAGTTGGATTTGTTAGATAATTTTCAATTAATTTCTCATCTATTGCTATTTGATACATTTCATAAAATGACTTTCTTCTTAACTCATCTTCATAAAAAAGTCTCATTTATCCCCCTTTTTAAAACTTCCATATTTCCCACCATTTTTTATTCGCTTTTTTTATTGCTACTTTTAATTTCTTTTCCACTCTTTCAAGTATTTCTCTTCCTACATTACTTTTAGAAAAACTTTCCTTTGATAATTCATATTGGGTTACAGCTTCTTTCATTTCTTTATTTTTATATTTTTTATCACCTTGTTCTTCGTATAGAAATCCTTCACATTTATTTATTTTCTTATTTATAAATTCTATTTTTGAACTTTCGTCATCATAATCACCAGACATTTTTAATTCATCATATATTTTCTTTGAGTCAGAATATTTTATTATACTTTCTGAGTATCTTTTTAATTCTAGTAACTGATCTGCTTCTATTTCCAAGATTGAAGCCTCTTTTATTTTATTG
>ERZ650300.89-NODE-89-length-45226-cov-13.635009_pt1 | contig 45226 bp, 33 predicted proteins | sample MGYA00376236_ERZ650300 | MGnify/ENA primary metagenome ERZ650300 (study PRJEB26733, sample SAMN07839303) | wastewater metagenome | biome: urban; feature: wastewater treatment plant; material: waste water | place: USA: North Carolina | collected 2016-04-28 ...
CAGATGTCGCAGGGCACGTACATGTCGGGCAGGAAGTGCATCTCGACCTTGATCAGGCCGTCGCCCTGACAGGCTTCGCAGCGCCCGCCCTTGACGTTGAAACTGAAGCGGCCGGGGCCGTAGCCGCGGGCCTTGGCTTCGGGCACGCCCGAGAAGAGGTCGCGGATGGGGGTGAGCAGGCCGGTGTAGGTGGCCGGGTTGGAGCGCGGTGTGCGGCCGATGGGGCTTTGGTCGACATTGATGATCTTGTCGAAGTGGTCGAGGCCGTGGACGCCGGCGCAGGGGGCGGCTTCGATGTTGCTGCCGTTTACGTGGCGGGCGACGTGGGCGTAGAGGGTGTCGTTGATGAGGGTGCTCTTGCCCGAGCCGGAGACGCCGGTGACGCAGGTGAACAGGCCGACCGGCACGTCGATATCGACGTGCTTGAGATTGTTGCCGCTGGCGCCTTCGATGCGCAGGACTTTCTCCGGGTCGACGGCGCGGCGATGCGGGGGCACGGCGATGAAGCGGGTGCCGGAGAGATAGGCGCCGGTCAGGGAGTCCGGATGGACGGCGACTTCCTGCGGGCGGCCTTCGGCGATGACTTTGCCGCCGTGCTCGCCGGCGCCGGGACCCATGTCGACCACATAGTCGGCCATCCGGATGGCGTCTTCGTCGTGTTCGACGACGATCACCGTGTTGCCCATGTCGCGCAGCCGGCGCAGGGTTTCGAGGAGGCGGTCGTTGTCGCGCTGGTGCAGGCCGATCGAGGGTTCGTCGAGCACGTACATCACGCCGGTGAGGCCGGAACCGATCTGGCTGGCCAGGCGGATGCGCTGGGATTCGCCGCCGGACAGGGTGTCGGCGGAACGGTCGAGGGACAGGTATTCGAGCCCGACGTTGATGAGAAACTGCAGCCGGCTGGAAATCTCGCTGACGATTTTTTCGGCCACCTGGGCGCGCTGGCCGGTGAGCGCCAGGGCGTCGAAAAAGGCCTTGCACTGGGCCAGCGGCAGGTGGCTGACTTCGGACAGATTGCGCTCGCCGATCAGCACGAAGCGCGCCTCGGTGCGCAGCCGGGTGCCGTGGCAGACCGGGCAGGCACAGGTGGCGCGGTATTTGGTGAGTTCCTCGCGCACCGCGACGGAGTCGGTTTCCTTGTAGCGCCGCTCGAGGTTGGGGATGATGCCCTCGAAGGTGTGCTCCTTGATCACCGGTTTGCCGCCGTCGGAGAGATAGCGGAAGGCGATCTTGTCGCGCCCCGAACCGTGCAGCACCACGTGGCGGATCGTTGCCGGCAGGGCTTCGAAAGGCTGCTCCACGTCGAATTCATAGTGGTCGGCGAGGCTGGCGAGGAGCTGGAAATAGAACTGGTTGCGGCGGTCCCAGCCGCGGATGGCGCCGGAGGCGAGGGACAGATCGGGATGCACGACGACCCGCTCGGGGTCGAAGAAGTCCACCTGGCCGAGGCCGTCGCAGCGCGGGCAGGCGCCCACCGGGTTGTTGAACGAGAACAGCCGCGGTTCCAGCTCGGCCAGCGCGAAGCTGCACACCGGGCAGGCAAACTTGGCCGAGAACAGGTGTTCCTTGCCGGAGTCCATTTCGACCGCGATGGCGCGGCCTTCGGCATGGGTGAGGGCGGTTTCGAAGGATTCGGCAAGGCGCCCGCGCAGATCCTGGCGCACCTTGACGCGATCGACCACCACTTCGATGCAGTGGCGGCGGTTCTTTTCGAGAACCGGCACGTTGTCGAGTTCATGGACCACGCCATCGACGCGCACCCGCACGAAACCCTGGGCGCGCAGCTCCACGAAGAGGTCGGCCTGTTCGCCCTTGCGCCCGTTGATCACCGGGGCGACGATCATCAGCTTGGTTTCCTCGGGCAGGGCCAGCACCGCGTCGACCATCTGCGAGACGCTCTGGGCCTCGAGGGCGTGCTCCGGGTGGTCCGGGCAATGGGGCGTGCCGGCGCGGGCGTAGAGCAGGCGCAGGTAGTCGTGGATTTCGGTGACGGTGCCGACAGTGGAGCGCGGGTTGTGGCTGGTGGCCTTCTGCTCGATGGCGATCGCGGGCGACAGCCCTTCGATGAGATCCACATCCGGCTTTTCCATCAGCTGCAGAAACTGCCGGGCGTAGGCCGACAGCGACTCCACGTAGCGGCGCTGGCCTTCGGCGTAGAGCGTGTCGAAAGCCAGCGAACTCTTGCCCGAACCGGACAGGCCGGTAATCACCGTCAGCTTGTTGCGCGGGATGTCGAGGGCGATGTTCTTGAGATTGTGGGTGCGGGCACCGCGGATTCGGATGGCGTCCATGGGGCATTCGGGGCTTGGGCAACCTGTTAATATACGCCTCTTGCCCCACCCGACGCAGCACGTTTCATGGCATCTTCTCTCGACGACAAAATGACTCCGGCCGAACGCCGCGCCGGCATTTCGCTGGCGGCGATCTTTGCGCTGCGCATGCTCGGTTTGTTCCTGATTCTTCCGGTCTTCGCGGTGCACGCCCGCGGCATGCCCGGCGGCGACAACACCATGCTGGTCGGCATGGCCTTCGGTGCCTATGGCCTGACCCAGGCCTTTCTGCAGATTCCCTTCGGCGCGGCTTCCGACCGCTTCGGGCGCAAGCCGGTGATCGTCTTCGGTCTTTTGCTGTTCGTCGTCGGCAGCGTCGTCGCGGCGCTGGCGGCGGACGTCCAGACCGTGATCGTCGGCCGCGTGCTCCAGGGCGCCGGGGCCATCTCCGCGGCCGTCACCGCGCTGGCCGCCGACCTTACCCGCGATCAGCACCGCACCAAGGTGATGGCGATGATCGGCTCGTCGATCGGTTTGGTCTTTGCGTTGTCGATGGTGGCCGCGCCGCTGCTCTACGCCCTCATCGGCATGAGCGGTCTGTTCTGGCTGACCGCCGTGCTGGCCGTGGCGGCGATCTTCACCATCGTGTTCATCGTGCCGGCCGCGCCGCCGGTACCGCGCGCCGTCGGCCGTTTTTCCGAAGTCCTCGGCGACGGCCAGCTGATGCGCCTCAATTTCGGCGTTTTCGCGCTGCACCTGATGCAGACCGCGATGTGGGTGCTGGTGCCGGCCGGTCTGGTCCGCGCCGGTCTGCCGGTCGTCGAGCACTGGAAGGTCTATCTTCCGGCGGTGCTGTTGTCCTTTGCGGTGATGGTGCCGGCCATCATCATGGCCGAGAAGAAAGGCCGCATGAAGCAGATCTTCAACTCCGCCATCGCGCTGCTGCTGCTGGTGCAGGTCGGCCTCTATTTCGAAGGCAGCGCCGGCATGTGGCCGTTGGCGATTTTGCTGACCCTGTTCTTCGTCGCCTTCAACGTGCTTGAGGCGACCCAGCCTTCATGGATTTCCAAGATCGCTCCGCCCCATGCCAAGGGCACGGCGCTGGGCATCTACAACACCTTGCAGTCCGTCGGCGTGTTCCTCGGCGGTGCGCTGGGCGGCTGGCTGGCCCAGCACGTCGGCGCCGGTTCCGTATCGATGCTCGGCGGCGGGCTGGCGCTGGCATGGCTGATCCTCGCGGCGGGGATGAAGGCTCCGCCGATCCGTCGCGCAGTCGCGGCCTGAGCGTCACCACCCAAAGAATTTTTCAGGAGAGAGATATGGCTTCGGTCAACAAAGTGATTCTGGTCGGCAATCTGGGCAAGGATCCCGAAACCCGTTACACCCCGAGCGGCGACGCGATCTGCAACATCACCCTCGCCACCACCGACACCTGGCGCGACAAGGCCAGCGGCGAGAAGCGGGAGGCCACCGAGTGGCACCGGGTGGTGTTCTTCGGCAAGCTCGCCGAAATCGCCGGCCAGTATTTGCGCAAGGGCAGTCAGGTGTATGTGGAAGGTTCGCTGCGCACGCGCAAGTGGCAGGACAAGGAAGGCCAGGACCGTTACACCACCGAAATCCGTGCCGACGAGATGAAGATGCTCGGCAGCCGGCAAGGCATGGGCGGTTCCGATGCACCGTCGCGCAATGAAGGCGGCTTCGGCGGCGCGGCGCCCCGCGACAGTGGCCCGCGCGACAGCGGTTATGGCGGCGGCAGCGCTCCGGCCCCGAGCGCCCCGGCGCCGAAGAAACCGGCCGGCGGCGGATTTGGCGATTTCGACGACGACATTCCGTTCTGATCGCCATTTGCGGCACGTCAAAAAGCCCCGCTGAGCGAACCCCGCTGAGCGGGGTTTTTTTTCGCCCGGCGGGGCTGGATGCCGGCGGAGGAAGGCTTTGCGCTTGTCGAGGAAGCTGGAATGTCGACGTTTTTCGGTCCCGTCGCAATCGCGGCAATTGTCGGCATTTTTTACAGCGAGCCCCCCAGCGTTGTGCGCGTGATCCAGCCTGGATAAAAAAGCGCATTTCAATCATGTGTTTGGTGATTTTGCAGAAATTGGCAGATTAATTGCTCTGGTTCTCAGGCTTCTGAATCCAACTCGATCAAGGTGGAACTGGGTGAGGTGTCTTTCGGCCGTTCTCGCTGCGTTTTTCCTGCCGGTGGCGCTTGCCGGCTGTGGAGGCTCGTCGTCGCCGGAGCATCGGGACAGCGAGCAGGCCGCACGCAAGTTCGACGCCGCCGACCTGCCCTCCTTGACCGAGTGTCTTGCGAAGATCGGTTCTACCCTCGAGAAACGCGGCGGCCAGGAGCAGCTCGGCATTGCCTGCGCCGTCGCAACCTATGTGGGCCGCACGCCCGACGGATACGACTGCTCTTTAAAGGTCGATAACGATCCCGCCGAGGTCCGCATGCAAGTCGGTCGCGACCGCGAAATCACGATTCCCATCGGGGTCTCGGCCTTCAGTGTGGAGGGGCGACCGATCCTGAACGTCCAGGACGCCAGTTCCCCAGGGCAGCCTGGAATCCAGGTCATGCGCTACACGCCGGGCATCGGGGCCGGCTCCTCGACCGAGACCCTGAGTTTGCGGATGAGTGGCGGTCGACCGAACTTGCCTACCATGGTTTATTCGACTACTACCAATTACCAGTCCCAGTTCACCGTTTGCAACTTCGGCCGCTGAGCATCCGGTCCTTGGCGGGGCGCGAGTTCATCACACAGGAGTAGGAAATGCGCTCGAATACTCAACGAAGACTTCTCTCCGGCGTCCTCCAGGGGTTGGCCATCGGCGCGGCACTTGCGTGCAGTACGCCGGCTGCGATGGCGGCGGTGGCGGGCTATCAGTCGCAGTCGGACTTCAACGCGGCGATCTCGGGGTGGTCGGCCCACACCACCGATTTCGAGGGCGAAGCGGTCGGGAGCACCTATCCCGCCGGGACCGGACCGGCTGCGTCCGGGTTTACGATCTCGCTCTTGCCGTCCAGCGTGGATGCGGGGTTTCAGCTTCCGGCGGTGGGAAGCGGTTTGTGGACCACCTCGGGGGCAAATTATCTGGGGCTGGATAACACGGATACGGCGCTGGAATCCGGCGACATCCTCGAATTCAGCTTCACCGCACCGGTGCGGGCCTTCGGTCTGTTCGTGATCGGCGGGCACGATCTGGTGGATATCCAGGCCGGTGGCGTCCGCCTGACCGTCGATGGCACGACTCTGGCAAGCTCGGCGACGCCGGCTGCGGTCAGCGGGGCGGGCGATTACGCGTTCTATCTCGGCTTTGCCTCCACCGATGGCAGTTCCTTCAGCACGGCGACGCTGAGCATCGGCGACGGCGTCAGCCTCCTTCCCGTCGCGGTCGACGACGTGACCCTGGCCGCACCGGGAAACCGGGTTCCGGAGCCGGGTTCCCTGCTTCTTGCATGTTCTGCGCTGGGGCTGGCGTGGGTACGCGCGCGCCCCTCCCGTTGATGTCCCGAGTGTCCATCCAACAACCTGAAGGAGTTCGACATGCAGCCTCGTTCCAAGCACTTTCTTGCATCCGCCGCATTGGCGGTCATGATGGCCGGGCAATCCGGAATGGTTTCCGCGGGCGCCCAGCCGTTTATCGGAGAAATCATGTGTGCGGCGTTCAACTTTGCGCCGACCGGGTGGGCGGAGATGAACGGGCAGTTGCTCCCGATTTCGCAGAATACGGCCCTGTTCTCACTGCTGGGCACCACTTTCGGCGGGGATGGGCGGGTTACGTTTGCCTTGCCGGACATGCAGGGGCGGATGTTGCTGGGGGCGAGCAATAGCCATCCCATGGGGGAATCCGCCGGCGCGGAGTCGCGTACCCTCAGCGTGGCGAATCTGCCTTCCCACACGCACACCGTAGCGCCGATCGCGAGCGCGTCCGATGCCATTGCGATCTCGCCGGCGGGGGCGGTGCCGGCTTCCAAGGCGAGAACCACGCTCTACACCGGCAGCGGGCCCTTTGTGGCGATGGCGGCAAGCACCTCCAGTGCCACCGGCAGCGGTACGCCGGTTTCCACCATGCCGCCCTATGTCACGGTGAAGTGTTACATCGCGCTGCAGGGGATCTTTCCGTCCAGGCCGTAAGCCTGAGCGGGGTTCCAAACCCGCCCCGCGAGGGGGCGGGCGGAGGGATCAGGCCGCGATGATGACCTTGAGCGCCTTGCTCTTGGCGGCGCCGGCGAAGGTCTCGTAGGCGTCCAGCGCCTGGTCGAGGGTGAATCGGTGGGTGATCAGCACCGAGGGATCGAGCGCCTTCGACTGCACGGTCTTGAGCAGCATGCCGGTGGTGGCCGTATCCACCAGTCGGGTGGTGATGGAGATGTTGTGGGCCCACAGGGTTTCCAGGTGCAGGTCCACCTTGGTGCCGTGCACGCCGACGTTGGCAATGATGCCGCCGGCCGCCACGATGTTCTCGCAGATGCCGAAGGTGGCCGGGATGCCGACCGCTTCGATGGCCGTATCGACGCCCCGCCCTTCCGTCAGGGCTTTCACGGTGTCGGCGGCCTTGCCGTCGGCGCTGTTCACCAGATCGGTGGCGCCGAAGCGCTTGGCCACTTCGAGGCGGTTGTCGTCCAGATCCACCACGATAATGCGAGCCGGGGAGTAGAAGCGGGCGGTCAGCAGCGCGGCCAGACCCACCGGGCCGGCACCGACGATGGCCACCGTGCTGCCGGGCTGAACCTTGCCGTTGAGCACGCCGCATTCGAAACCGGTGGGCAGGATGTCGCTGAGCATGACCAGGGCTTCTTCGTCGGCATCCGCGGGGATCGGGTAGAGGCTGGTGTCGGCGTGGGGAACGCGCACGTATTCGGCCTGGGTGCCGTCGATCAGATGACCGAGCTGCCAGCCGCCGGTGGTGCAGTGGGAATACATGCCCTTGCGGCAGAACTCGCATTTGCCGCAACTGGTGATGCACGAAATCAGCACCCGGTCGCCGGGCTTGAAGGTGGTGACGCCGGTGCCGACGGATTCGATGATGCCGACGCCCTCGTGGCCGAGCACGGTGCCGGGCGCCACGGTGGGCACGTCGCCCTTGAGGATGTGCAGGTCGGTGCCGCAGATGGTGGTCTTGGTGATTCGGATGATGGCGTCGGTGGCGTCCTTCAACTGGGGCTTGGGCCGCTCTTCGAGGGTCTTCTGGCCGGGACCGCCGTAAACAAGTGCCTTCATGGGTTGTGTCTCCAATTATTCGATGGTGTGTTGACCCCGACTCCGCGATCGGAACCGGGGTCGATTGACAGAGCACGCGCCATGCCATTCGGAAGTGTCGCGGTGGCTGTCGGCAAGTGGTTGGTTTGAAAAGGAAAGCGTCCGGCTCCGGCGAACCGGTGGCGGACGCTTTCCGGACGCGCCGTTCGGAAATCAGACGCCTGCGCCGGCTCTCCGGTTGAAGCGGCGGGCCTGCACGACCCAGCCGTCGAGTTCGAGGCCGCCGGGAGCGGCGGGGGCGGCCCGTTCGGCGAGCCAGCAGCGGGTCGGGAGGAGCGGGGTGGCGGCGGCGCGGATGGCGGCGGCGTCGCCGGGCAGGCGGGCGAGCGTGCTGCGGATGGCGTCGGCCTCGGCGGGAGCGAGATCGCGGACGATGAAGACGAGGCGTCCGCGGCGGTCGTCGAAGGGGCTGCCCTCCGGCCATTTCGGCAGTCGGACCGACGGGTAGGCGACGTTCTGCACGCACTGGATGACCCGTGGCTGGCGTTCGCCGGCAATGTTCATCAGACCTTTCACGCGTAGCAGACGGGGTCCGTAGTCCTGCAGCACACGGCCCATCGCCGCCGCAAAGCCGAACCACGGCACCGGCGCGTCGAAGCGCACCACGAAGCTCGAAACCGAGCCGTCGTGGCGTGCCGCATGGGGCCGCGGCGCGGGGGTTTTGCGCCAGAGCCGGGGCCCGGCTGCGGCGGCGGCGCGGGCTTCGATGTCGCGGCTGCGTTCCTCGCCGAGCCATGCGGCCACGTCCGGCAGTTTGCTGGCGGGCGCGTAGATGCCGCTGCCGAACAATTGATCCGGTTCGATCCGGCCGTGGCGCACGTCGAGGCGCGGGGCGCCGGGGTTGAGGCTGTCCAGCCGTGCGTCGAGCCGGGCGCGGGTGGCCGGATCGGCTTGGTCGCCTTTGGTGACGAGCAGGCGGTCCGCCATGGCCACCTGACGGACCGCTTCCCGGTGGGCGTCGAGCTGAGCCAGACCGTGGGTGGCGTCCACCGCGGTGAGCACGCCGTCGCAGACGTAGCGGGCGGCGATGAAGCGTTCTTCCATCAGGGTGTAGATCACCGGCACCGGGTCGGCGAGGCCGGTGGTTTCGATCACGACCCGGGCCAACGGCGGAATCTCCCGTTTCGAACTGCGCTGGTGAAGCTGCTTGAGGGCTTTCACCAGATCGCCCTGCACGCTGCAGCAGACGCAGCCGGAATCGAGGAGCACCGTGCTGTCGTCGATTTTCTCCACGAGATGATGGTCGATTCCGACTTCGCCGAACTCGTTGATCAGAAGGGCGGTGCCGGCCATCGCCGGGTTTTGCATGAGTGCGTTGAGGAGCGTCGTCTTGCCTGCGCCGAGAAAACCGGTGAGAAGGCTGACCGGAATGCGGTCGACGGGAGCGGCGGATGGGGGCATGGGATCTCCGTTTGTTGTTTGAGGGCGGCTCTGACGGCCCGTCGGGAGTGTGGCAAGGGGCGTGCCATCGCCGGCTGCAAGACGGCGAAGGGCGTGGGGACTGGCTCGGTGGGCGGGCGGGACGTCGTGGGGCGGCGCCGGGCGTCCGGGATGCGGTTGCCGGTGGGTGCCTGCGCGTCCGGAAATCGGTCGATGTCGGGGGGCGGCGGCGCGCCCGGCGGGCTTTCCGTTGGGAATTCAAGGGCTTTGTTTCGGTCGATGGGCGTCGCTTTGCTGGCATGTCCCTTGCCAAGTCCCCGTGGCGGCCATCGACCGGGGCCGCATGGACAACAAACAGAAGGGGACGACATGGGGGCTTGTATCGTTGGCTGGGCGCATTCGCCATTCGGGCGCTTGGACGACCGGGATCTGGAGGCGCTGATCGTCGGCGTGAGCCGCGAGGCGCTGGCGCACGCCGGGGTGACCGCGGCGGATGTGGACGGAATCTGGCTGGGGCTGCTCAACGGCGGTTTCGTGCCGGACATCTTCTGCGCGTCGCTGGTGCTGCAGGCCGACCCGGCCCTGCGCTGGTGTCCGGCTACGCGGGTGGAAAACGCCTGCGCGTCGGGCGCGGCGGCGGTGTATGCGGCCTGCGACGCCATCGAGGCCGGCCGGGCGCAGCTGGCGCTGGTGGTGGGGGCCGAGAAGATGACGGCGGTGTCGGGCGCCGAGGTGACCCGCATTCTCGGTGCGGCGTCCTATGTGCGCGAAGAGGCGTCCCGCGGGCTGAGCTTTCCCGGCCTGTTCGGCGATCTGGCCGCGGCGTATTTTCGGCGCTACGGCGATCATTCGGCCACGCTGGCCCGGATTGCCGCCAAGAACCACGCCAACGGCGTCAATAACCCGTGGGCTCAGATGCGCCGGGATCTGGGTTTCGAGTTCTGCAACACGGTGTCGGACCGGAATCCGCACATCGCCGGGCCGTTGCGCAAGACCGATTGTTCGTTGGTGTCCGACGGTGCGGCGGCGCTGGTGCTGGCCGACGAGGCGTGGCTGGCGAACGCCCGCCGGGCCATCCGCTTCCGCGCGCGGGCGCAGGTGAATGACTTTCTGCCGATCTCCCGCCGCGACCTGCTCGCCTTCGAAGGTCCGCGGCGGGCCTGGGACAAGGCGCTGGCGGGCGCCGGCTGCCGGGTACAGGACCTGTCCTTCGCCGAGGTGCATGACTGCTTCACGATTGCCGAACTGCTCGCCTACGAGGCGATGGGGCTGGCCCGGCCGGGGCACGGGGCGGAGCGGCTGGAGGATGGCTGCGTCTATCCCGGCGGTGCGCTGCCGATCAATCCGTCCGGCGGCCTGAAGGCCAAGGGGCATCCTATAGGCGCCACCGGCGTGTCGATGCATGTGCTGGCGGCGATGCAACTGGCCGGCGAGGCCGGCGCCATGCAGGTGCCGGGGGCGAATCTGGGGGGCGTCTTCAACATGGGAGGCGCGGCGGTGGCGAGCTACGTCAGCATTCTGGAGCGGGCGAAATGAATCTGGCCCACATCCTCGCGCGTTCGGCGCGCAGCTTTCCGGAGCGCCCGGCCCTGCTCGTCGGCGACCGCTGCGTGCACACCTATGCCGGGCTGGCGGCCCGTTCGGCGCGTCTGGCCGGCTACCTGCGGCAGAACCTGGGGCTTGCGCCGGGCGAGCGGGTGGCGATCTTCATGAGCAACTGCCCCGAGTATCTGGAATGCCTCTACGGCGTGCTGTGGGCCGGGCTGGTGGCGGTGCCGATCAACGCCAAGCTGCACGCCCGCGAGGCGGCGTGGATCGTCGGCAATGCCGAAGCCCGGCTGGTCTGCGTGTCGGCCGATCTGGCCGGGGCGCTGGCGCCCGCACTGGAGGAGGCGGACAGCCCCTTGCCGCTGCTGGTGCCGGGCGACGGACATTACACGCGGGCCGTGTCGGCGCTGGCGATTCCGGTGCAGGAGCGGGCGCCGGACGCGCTCGCGTGGCTGTTCTACACCTCGGGCACCACCGGCCAGCCGAAGGGGGTGATGCTCAGTCAGCGCAATCTGCAGGCGATGACGTCCTGCTTCTTCATGGACGTGGACCCGGTGGCGGCCGGGGACGCGGCGGTGTATGCCGCGCCCCTTTCCCACGGGGCCGGGCTGTACAGCTTTCCCTATGTGCTGCGGGGCTGTCGCCATGTGATTCCCGAGTCGGGAGGCTTCGAGCCCGATGAGTTGATCGACCTGTCGCGGCGGGTCGGCCGGCTGGCGATGTTCGCCGCGCCGACGATGGTGAGGCGGCTGGTGGACCGGGTGAAGCGTCTGGCGGCCGACCCGTCCGGCTTTCAGACCCTCATCTACGGCGGCGGGCCGATGTACGGCGACGACATCCAGGCGGCGCTGGAGGCGATGGGGCCGCGCTTCGTGCAGATCTACGGGCAGGGCGAATCGCCGATGACGATCACCGCCCTGTCGCGGGAGGTGCTGGCGGATCGTTCCGATCCGGACTGGGCCGCTCGTGTCGCCTCGGTGGGAGTGGCCCAGACCTTGGTGGAGGTGCGCATCGTCGACGGCACAGGGCAGAGCGTGGCCAGCGACGAAGTGGGCGAGGTGGTGGTGCGCGGCGACCCGGTGATGTCGGGCTACTGGCGCAACCCGGAGGCCACCGCAGCGACCCTGCGCGACGGCTGGTTATGGACCGGCGACATGGGCTTGATGGATTCCCACGGTTTTGTGACCCTCAAGGATCGCTCGAAGGATCTGATCATTTCCGGCGGCTCCAACATCTACCCGCGCGAAGTGGAGGAGGCGCTGATTGCCCATCCGGCGGTATGCGAGGTGTCGGTGATCGGCCGCCGGGATGCCGACTGGGGCGAAGTGGTGGTGGCCTTCGTGGTGCTGGAAGAGGGCGTCGAAGGCGTCGGCAGCGACGAGCTGGATCGTCATTGTCTGACGCGGATCGCCCGCTTCAAGCGCCCGAAGGAATACCGCTTCGTCGATGCCCTGCCCAAGAACAATTACGGAAAGGTGCTCAAGACCCGTCTGCGCCGGATGGTGGCCGAAGGGCATTCCGGATAAAGCCGATTGGCGGCGCCCGGAATCCGGACGAATAGCCACTCGCGGCTGACCGCAATCAGGACGGGAATTAGCCGGACGGAATTGGGTTGTTTTATTTTTTCTTATTCCATTCAATGGATTGTCGATACTGGCACCGCTCTTGCTGAATTGGCTTTTGCACAGGGCCGGCCGCTGAAGCAATTGGGCGGACGGGCTATTCGAAAGAGACGGTATTGTTTGGAATAGAGAGGACGCAAGGTGTCTGTAAGAAAGATCTATTCGACGGCGGCGATAGCGCTGGCCGATGTTTTGCGCGATGAAATGACGATCATGTCCGGCGGGTTCGGCCTGTGCGGAATTCCGTCGGTATTGATCGATGCGGTGCTCGAATCGGGCGTAAAGGGATTGACGATCATTTCCAACAATCCCGGCGCCGAAGGGCTGGGCTTGGGCAAGCTGTTCAATACCCGCCAGGTTCGCAAGCTGATCTGTTCCTACGCCGGGGAGAACGCCCAGTTCGCCCGCCAGTACATGGCCGGCGAGGTGGAGGTGGAATTCAACCCACAGGGCACGCTGGCCGAGCGCATTCGCGCCGGCGGGGCCGGGATTCCGGCCTTCTACACCCGCACCGGGGTTGGCACCGTGATCGCCACGGGCAAGCCGCTGGCGGAGTTCGACGGCAAGACCTATCTGATGGAGCGCGGGCTGAAGGCCGATCTGGCCCTGATCCACGCCTGGAAAGGCGATACCGAGGGCAATCTGGTCTACCGCATGACGGCCCGCAACTTCAATCCGATGATGGCGTCGGCAGCGGCGACGGTGGTTGCCGAGATCGAGCATGTGGTCGAGCCCGGCCAGATCGACCCGGATCACATCGTCACGCCGGGGATTTTCGTGGACCGGATCGTGGTGTTGGACCAAGTGGATAAACGTATCGAGCAGCGGACGGTGCGTCGCCGCGTTGCCGCGGTGGAGGAATAAGCATGGCCTGGACTCGTGATCAGATGGCGGCGCGGGCCGCGTGCGAACTGCGCGACGGTTACTACGTGAATCTGGGGATCGGCATTCCGACCCTGGTCGCCAACCATGTGCCGGCGGGCATGTCGATTCAGCTGCAGAGCGAAAACGGGATGCTCGGCATGGGCCCCTTTCCGTGGGAAGGCGAAGAGGACGCAGACCTCATCAACGCCGGCAAGCAGACCATCACCACCTTGCCGACGACGAGCTTTTTCGACAGCGCGGCCTCGTTCGGGATGATCCGCGGCGGTCACATCCAGCTTTCCATGCTGGGTGCGCTGCAGGTTTCCGAGAAGGGCGATCTGGCCAACTGGGCGGTGCCCGGCAAGATGGTCAAAGGCATCGGCGGGGCGATGGACCTGGTGGCCGGCGTCGGGCGGGTGGTGGTGATCATGGAGCACACCGCCAAGGGCGAGGCCAAGATCGTCCGGGAATGCACCCTGCCGCTCACCGGCGCAGGCGTGGTGAACATGATCGTGACCGATCTGTGCGTATTCGAAGTGCGTCCCGAGGGGCTGGCCTTGGTCGATCTGGCGCCGGACACCACCCTCGACGACGTGCGCGACAACACCGAAGCCGATTTTCTCGTCGCGTTGAAGTAACCGGTCGACCCTATTCTGGTGGGCACCGGCTTTTTGGGGGCACGTAGCATCCAGTGAGGAATCCTTCTCTCCCTCTCCTCGGATAACTCGGCATCTGGAAGCCCCCGTTCTTTTTGGTTTTTCCTTGCGCTCCGGCCTGCGTCCGTTTTCCGGACGGTGGCACCGTCCGGAAAACGGACGCTCGCGCCGCATTCTCCTGCCCGATCCGGGCTGTGTCGCCCGATTTACGGGGGGCAATCCCCTTATGAGCCGCTTGGCACAGAAAGTGCTGCGTTACCGATTGTCGGTTGGCCTGTGACATCCTTTCTGCGCATTGCAGAATGCTGAGCCACAATGAAAACATGGGTTTGCCGGTAAGGCTGCAAGGCGCGGGAGAGCCGCTTTCCGCGCAATCGGGATGTGCCCGACCGAACCGCGTGCCGAGACACACGCCGGAAACGAAGTCCCGAAATATCCTGAAACTGAATGCCCTTCGGCATCGAACGGACGTCGATCCGGGCGAAGGGCTCCTCGACCTATAGAACTGCGCGCCGGAAGCGGGCCTGGGCCCTTCCTTGGGTGACGCAGTCAGATGAGCACACACAAAGGAGGGTGGGTATGGCTGCCACAGTTCCCGGCCAGATGTTCTCCAGACCGGAGAACGATGGTCACATCATGACGTCCTGGGAGCGTTTCCTGAGCGGCGACGAAACCGGCTCCGACGCACTGCGCCGTCTGATCGACGATTCCTGGCGGCGCTGTTATGGCGCCAGTGTCGATCCGGCCCGTCACCGGGCGCCGGAACCGCTCGGCGAGCATTCCCTGCATTCGCTCCGGGACGAATGTGGCGAGTTGCTCACCGCCAGCGCGCCGGTGATGGCATCGGCACGCGATTTCCTGTCGGAAACCGGCACCGTGATGGTCCTGACCGACCAAAGCGGCACGATCCTCAATCTCGAAGGCGACATGTCCACCCGCGGGGCCGCCGAGAACGTGCATCTGCTGTCCGGTGCCAACTGGAGCGAACTGGCCTGCGGCACCAACGCCATCGGCACTGCGCTGGCCGTCGGCCAGCCGGTGCAGATCCATTCGGCCGAGCACTACTGTGCCGGCATCAAGCGCTGGTCCTGTTCGGCCACCGTGATCCGCGATCCCTACGACGGCTCGATTCTCGGCGTGGTGGACGTCTCCGGCCTGAGCGCCTCCTACAGTCGCCACAGCCTGGCGCTGGTGGTCGCGACCGCCGGGCGCATCGAGAACCGCCTGGCCAAGATCGAAATGAGCATCCGTTGCCGTTTGCTCGAGGATTGCGTCGACCGCCTGTCCAGCACTTCGGCCGACGGCATCATCGTCTTCGACCGGCGCGGTCGGGCGATCAAGGCCAACGGCCGGGCTTCGGTGGTGCTGGCCGACCTGGGGCTTGGCGAGGCCGCCGTCGTTTCGGACGGACTGGCGTCGCTGTCCGTGTCGTGGAAGAAGGGTGGCGAGTTGCCCGACGAGGTGCCCGAATGGATGCGTCGGGAATGGCTGGAGCCGGTGATCCTGAACGGCGAGCACATCGGTGCGGTGCTGACGCTGCCCGCCCGCCGCAGCGGGAGCGGCGCCGGCAGCAGCAAGGCCGCCCCGCCGGTCTTCAGTTGCGACGTGGCGGAGAAGGGCGCTTTCGAGCGGGTGGTCGGCGAGTCCGCGGCGCTCCTGCAGACGGTCGGTCGGGCCCAGCAACTGGCCAAATCCCGCGTGCCGGTGCTGCTCCTGGGGGAAACGGGCGTCGGCAAGGATGTCTTTGCCCGTTGCATCCATGAATCCGGCGCAACCCGCGATGCGCCTTTCGTCGCCCTCAACTGCGGCGGTTTCTCCCGCGAACTGCTGACCAGCGAACTGTTCGGCTACTCCGAAGGCTCTTTCACCGGCGCGCGCCGGGGCGGCATGATGGGCAAGATCGAGGCCGCCGACGGCGGAACCCTGTTTCTCGACGAAATCGGCGAGATGCCGATCGACCTGCAGCCGCACTTTCTGCGCGTGCTGGAGGAGGGCGAGGTTTATCGGCTTGGCGAGAACAAACCCCGCAAGGTCAATTTCCGCCTCATTGCGGCAACCAATCGGGATCTGCGCAAGGAAATCCAGGCCGGCCGCTTCCGCATGGACCTTTTCTACCGGGTGGCGGTGACCAGCATCAATATTCCGTCCCTGCGGGAGCGGGCCGGCGACATCCCTTTGCTGGGCGAGCACTACCTGCAGCGTCTGGCTCTCCAGCATGGGCTGGAACCCCGGACGCTGTCGCCCGGCGCGATCGAACAGCTCCGCCAATATGCCTGGCCGGGCAATATCCGGGAGTTCCGCAATGTGATGGAGAACATGTTGCTCACCTCCCGCGACCGCGTGCTGACCGAGGACGACCTTCCGCTGGATATCCGGTCGGCACCCGCGGGCGCCGCTCCTGACGCGCCGGAGTTGCCGGACGACGCCCGTAATCTGACCTGCCTCGAGAACGCCGAGCGGGATGCCATCCTGCGGGCCATCAAGGGCTGTCGCGGCAACATGACGGCGGTCGCGCGGGAACTCGGGATCGCCAAGAGCACCGTTTACGTGAAGCTCAAACGCTTCGGCCTCGAAAGCCTGGTGGACGACCTGCGCAATTACCGGCAATAGGCGCCGGTAATTTCCGGGCAATCGAGCCCGCGGTTTCCGTCAATCAGGACGGGAATCGCGGGCTTTGTCTTTTCTATTTCCCCGTCCGCCCCGTCTTTATTGTGTCGACCGTCCGCCGTCCGGACGGTCCGGGCGTCCGATGTTGCGTTGCATGATTTCAACCGGAATCCGGACGGGTATCCGCAAAGAAAACGGCATGGCTTTGCCCGGAAAAGCGCGAATAAATAAAATTTCTATTTAAATCAGTGAATTGAATTAATTGGTCAATGCCATTTAATGCTGGCACGGCCCTTGCCATATCTCGTCATGGAAAGTCCAGGCGCGCTTCCGGAAAGAGTCGCTTTATCCGGCGGTGCGGCGAAGAAAAACCTGGGGTCCAGATGACCACGGTTTTCATTTCTTTCAAATGGAAACGGTTTCAATCCACAAGAGGATGGCAGGAGGTAATGCGGTATGGCATTGCAAATCAATATCGATAACGGTGGGACGCTCACCGATATCTGCATCATGATGGACGACACCGTCAAGAAGACGAAGGTGTTGACCACGCCCTATGACCTGAGCAAATGCTTCTTCGAGGGGCTGCAGAAAGCATCGGGGGTGATCTACGGCGAGCAGAACGTGGCCCGCCTGCTGGAGGAAGTGGATCTCATCCGCTATTCCACCACCCAGGGCACTAACGCCATCTGCGAACGCAAGGGGCCGCGGCTGGGCCTGATCATCGACGCCAAGGCGCGCGATCTTCCGGTGCGTCTGGCCGAACACGATCCCGAAGTGTACGAAGCGCTGGTGGGCGACCGGGTGGTCTTCCTCGACACCGCGGCGGTGACCGGCATCGATGCCGACATCGAAGTCGTCAAGGCGATCAACCAGCTCACCGCGGCCGGTGCCAACCGCCTGGTGGTGAGCTTCGACGGGGCGGCTTTCCTCGACCTGGAAACCCGCTTCAAGAAGGTTGTGCTGCGCAAATATCCGCGCCATCTGCTGGGCGCCGTGCCGGTGCTCTACGGCAGCGATCTGACCACCGACCGGGACGTGGTCCGCCGGACCTGGACGGCGCTGATCAACTCCTTCCTGCACCCGGCGATGGAGGCCTTCCTGTTCAATGCGGAAAACCGCCTGCGCGACTACCGCACCAAGAACCCGCTGCTGATCTTCCGCAACGACGGCGACGCCTCGCGGGTGGCCAAGACCGTGGCGATCAAGACCTACAGCTCTGGCCCCCGCGGCGGCATGGAAGGCATGAAGACCTTCGCCAAGCTCTACAACATGGCCGACGTGGTGGCCATCGACGTGGGCGGCACGACCACCGACATCGGCCAGTGTCTCGACGGCAAGGTGGCCGAAGTGCAGCGCGGCCACGTGGAAGGGATCAGCGTGTCCTTCCCGCTGTGCGAAATCATGAGCGCGGGCGCCGGCGGCAGCTCCATCTTCAAGGTGGTGAACAAGCGCATCGTGATCGGCCCCGAGAGCGTGGGCGCCGTTCCCGGCCCGGCCTGCTTCGGGCGCGGCGGCAAGGAAGCCACCATCACCGACGCCAGCCTCCTGTGCGGGATCTTCGATCCCAAGTCCTACTTCGGCGGCGGCATGGGCCTCGACCTGGATCGCGCGGCCACGGCGGTCAGCCTGTCCATCGCCCAGCCCCTGGGCATCGGCCTCGACGACGCGTTGCTGCAGATGGAGCACGCCTACGAGGACAAGATCGCGGTCGAACTGCACCGCTTCACCAAGATTTCCAAGGACACCGTGATGCTCGCCTTCGGCGGCGCCGGTCCGCTCAACGCCTGCGGCGTGGCCGAGAAGGCCGGCATCGACCGGGTCGCGGTGCCCAAGCTGGCGGCGGTGTTCAGCGCCTTCGGCATCGGCGCCTGCGACATCTCCCAGCGTTACGCGGTGGCCCTCGACGAGCGTAGCGACGCGGCCCTGGCCGCGGCGCTGGAGAGCCTCAAGGTGAAGGCGTCCCGCGACATGTTCGCCGAAGGCTTCGGCCCCGGCGAATACGACGTGGAAGCCTGGCTGGTCGGCGAACGGGAAGAAGCCGACGACCTGATCGTGCCCCTGGGCGACAAGATCGCCTTTCCCGCCGAACTGGCCAACACGCCGTCCGTCGAGCTTGAACTGCGCGCGGTCAAGTCCCTGCGCCGCGAAGGCAGCAAGAGCGCCCGCTTCGTCGCAGGCGAAGCCGCCAAGGCCGACGGCACCCGCAACGTGCTGACCCGCGGCCAGGGCCGCATCGACGTGCCGGTTTACCGCCTCGCCCAGCTCAAGCCGGGCGACCACGCCGCCGGTCCGGCGATTCTCGAAGAAGACTATTTCACCTGCCGGGTGCTGGATGGCTGGAGTTTCGTCATCAGCGACGCGGGCGACATCCTGCTCAACAGAAAGGGCTGAGAAAAATGAAAGTACTGATGACCGAATACCTGCGCATCGACCTCGACGCGGAGCAGTGGGAATGCCGGGTGTGCGACCACAAGATCGGCCCGGCAACCAGGAGCTACAAGGAAGGGATGCTGGTGCACAACCGCGATCCGCGGGAAATCCATCCTCCCATCATCGATCCGGAAAAGTACCGCTTCACCTTCAGCCCCGATCCGGACTGGGTGCGCATCCTCGAGTACTACTGCCCCCATTGCGGCACCCAGGTGGAAACCGAGTACGCCGTGCCCGGCCATCCGCCCCTTTACGACATGGAGCCCGACCTGCCGGCGCTGCGCGCCCAGTGGGCCAAGCGCGAAGAGGTGAAGGAAGCGGTGGTCGGCCCCGCCGTTGCCGCCGACCAGGGCCACGGGCACTGAGCTGCGGTAGCCCCCTGTGAATTGCCGGTGCCGCCCTGCCGCGAGAGGCGGGGCGCCGGGCACCTGTACGAATGAATTGAGGAGATAGCATGAGGCGCGTATCAGTCGATATCGGTGGGACCTTCACCGATTGTTTCGTGGTCTGGGATGGCAAGTACATCGAAGCCAAGGCCCTGACCACCCATCACAACCTGGCGCTCGGTTTCAACGAGGCGCTCGGCAAAGCCTGCCACGTCCTCGATCTGGACCTGGATCGCATCCTGTCCGAGGTGGACTCGGTGCGCTACGCCACCACCCTGGGCACCAATGCGCTCATCGAGCACAAGGGCCCCAAGATCGGCATGCTGGTGACCGCCGGTTTCGAGGCCACCGTACCGCTGTCCCGGGCCCGCGGTTACGGCGAAGGCCTGGACAACATGGGTCAGCAGGACATGCCCAACGCCCAGCGTCCGGATCCGCTGGTGCTGCCGCACATGATCTGCGGCGTGCGCGAACGCGTCGATTTCCAGGGCGAACTGGTGATGCCGCTGGACGAGGACGACGTGCGCACCCAGATCCGCACGCTGGTGGACAAAGGCGCCGAGATCATCGTGGTGGCGCTGGTGAATGCCGTGGTCAACCCCGACCACGAGCAGCGCATCGAGGAAATCCTGCTGGAGGAATACCCGTCCCATCTGCTCGGCGCGATCCCGGTGATCCTCTCGCACCAGGTGGCCGGCCGCAAAGGCGAATACGTGCGGGCCACTTCGGCGATTGTCGATGGCTACCTGCATAGCACCATGTACCACGCCCTCTCGGCGCTGGAGCAGAACCTGCGCGCCCACCGCTACGAGAAGCCGATGCTGGTCATCCACAACTCCGGCGGCATGGCCCAGCTCAACTCCACCGACGCGCTGCAGACCATCCACTCCGGCCCGGTGTCGGGCATCGGCGCCTCCGAGCACCTCGCCATGCAGGCCGGTCTCGGCAACGTGGTGGCCACCGACATGGGCGGCACCAGCTACGACATCGGGATCGTCGTCGATGGCGGCATCAAGCACTACGACTTCAACCCGGTGATCGACCGCTGGCTGGTGTCGGTGCCGATGGTCCACCTGGTTACGCTGGGCGCCGGCGGCGGCTCGGTGGCGAGCTACGACCGCATGTACGACACGGTGAAGTGCGGCCCCGAATCGGCCGGTTCCGACCCCGGCCCGGCCTGCTACGACCGCGGCGGCATGAAGCCGACGGTGACCGACGCGGACCTGCTGCTGGGCTACCTGGACGCCAAGAACTACGCCGGCGGCTCGATTCCGCTGAACCCCCGGCGCGCCTCGGCGGCCATCGAGGATGCCCTGTGCGACGACCTCGACTGCTCGGTGATCGAAGCGGCGCTGCTGATCCGCGAGAAGGTGGACGACAACATGGCCAACGGCCTGTTCACCGAACTGCGGGCGCGCGGCTACGACCCCAAGGACTTCACCATGCTGGCCTACGGCGGCAACGGCCCGCTGCACTGCTGCGGCATCGCCCAGAACCTGTCCATCGACAAGATCCTGGCGCCCCCGCTCAGCTCGGTGTTCTCGGCGGTCGGCGCCGGCAACATGCACCAGCTGCACATCCACGAGCAGTCGCTGTACATGGTGCTGTACGACTCCAACACCCGGCACATCTTCGACGACTACGACCGCTTCAACGGCATCGTCGCCGAACTGAAGGAGCAGGGCACCCAGGATCTGCTGCGCCAGGGCATCGCCAAGGAAGACATCTGCCACAACCTGGAGCTGGACATGCGCTACGGCAACCAGCTGGTGCAGACCACCGCGGTGATTCCGAAGCACGAGCTGCAAGGCCCGGGCGACGTGCTGGCGATGATCTCCCAGTTCTCCAACGACTACGGCAAGCGCTTCGGCGAAGGCTCGCAGGCACCGGAGGCCGGCATCCGCATCAACACCATCCGGGTGGCCGCCTTCGTCCGCCACGAAACCGTGCAGTTCGAGGACATCAAGCCCGTCCCCGCCGAGCAGCGCAAGACCCCGCCGGCGCCGTCGGGCACCCGCAAGTGCTACTTCGTCGGTCACGAAGGCTCCTTCGAAACCCCGGTGTGGAGCCGCTCGGCCATCGAGCCGGGGGTGCAGATTCCCGGCCCGGCGATCATCGCCTCCGAAGTGACCACCTTCCTGGTGAATCCGGGCTGGAACTTCGTGGCCGCCAAACAGGGTGCGTCCTGGTTCCTGCGCGCCTGAGCGCCGCAGGGCACCGATTCAACCTACTTAGACGACAGGATTGAAAATGAGCGAGATGAATACGCCGGTATCGGCAAAAACGCCCAGCCCCGAAGAAGTGGCGCTGATCAAGAAGTTCCTCAACGACACCACCCTGTTCCTGGGGCCGGACCCGGAGATCATGCAGAACCACGATCTGATGCCCCGGACCGAGGTGGAAGACGCCTGCATGCGCAAGGTGGGCGACGCCCACACAATCGCCAAGATCCGCGACCGCATCCAGGCCGGCTGCGACGAAGGCTACGAGATGGTCGAGCAGATGGGCGCCGCTCCCGGCGCCAAGTGGGGCGACGTGATCACCGGGGTGTATTCCGCCTCGGGCGATCTGGCCATCGCCAGTGCCGGCGGGGTGCTGATCTTCTCGGCGCTGGTGCACCACCCGATCAAGTTCATCATCAAGAACTGGGTGAACGAACCCACCGTGGGCGTGCGCGAGGGGGATGGCTTCATCCACAACGACTCCCGCTACGGCAACGTGCACAACACCGACCAGTCGATGATCCTGCCGATCTTCCACGAAGGGAAGCTGGTGTGCTGGGTGGCCTCCACGGTGCATGAAGGCGAGAACGGCGCCATCGAGCCGGGCGGCATGCCGTCGATGGCCGAGAGCCCCTGCGACGAAGGCCTCAAGATGTGCCCGTTCAAGGTGGTCGAAAACTACCAGATCAAGCGCGACATCCTGACCTTCCTGCAGAACTCGGTGCGCGAGCCCAAGCTGCAGTACGAGGACATGAAGGTCAAGCTGTTCGCCTGCCTGCGCATCAAGCAGCGGATCGAGGAAACGCTGAAGACCGACGGCCCCGAGGCGCTGATCTCGACCCTGCGCACGACCATGGAAAACGTCCGTGCGGAGGTCAAGCGCCGGGTCAGCGAATGGCCCGACATGACCGTGCGGACCTACATCATCCAGGACTCGACCCTGCGCGAGAACTGCGTGGTGAAGATCAACTGCAAGCTCACCAAGACCGGCGACCGGCTGATCTTCGACTTCCGCGGCTCCAGCCCCGAGTTCACCAACCGCGCCACCAACACCATCGTGGCGGGCCTCAAGGGCATGCTGGCGCAGGTCTTCCTGTGCTACGTGTGGCCCGATCTGCCGCGCGGTCAGGCGGCCTTTGCGCCGATCGAGGTGATCACCGATCCGCATTCGATCGTCAATTGCTCCTACGACGCGCCGAACTCCCAGAGCCTGATGTCCATCTTCACCGGCTTCACCGCCGGCCAGCACGCGGTCGCCAAGTTCCTGTACAGCTGCCCGGAGAAGTACACCAAGGTCCATGCGCCGACCTTCAACATGATCAACACCTTCATCTGGGGTGGGGTCAGCCAGCACGGCGAGACGCTCGGCAACCTGTGTGCCGACCTCAACGGCATGGGCGCCGGCGCCACCGTGGATCGCGACGGCGAGCATGCGCTGGCGCCGATCTTCGCGACGATGGCCGACATCGGCGAGCAGGAGCTCAACGAGGAAGAAGTGCCCTTCCTGCAACTCGTCTCCAAGAAGATGACCCGCGACGCCATCGCGCCGGGCAAGTACCGCGGCGGCCAGGGCTACACCATGATGGTGGCCACCAAGGACAGCGAGCAGTGGGGCTTCATGACGACCTGCCAGGGCGCCAAGTTCCCGCCCCTGCAAGGCCTCTTCGGCGGCTACGCCTGCGGCACCTACCCGCTGTGCAAGGTGCAGGGCGTGGATGTGTATGACGTGCTTCTCAACGAGCCGCACAAATTCAAGCACTCCATCGAGGAGATCATGAACGAGCAGCCCTTCGAGGGCGCCAGCTACACCACCCACCACATGGGCATGGGCTTCGAAATCTCCAGGCGCGGCGAGCTGTTCATGATCTCCCAGGGCGCGGGCGCCGGTTACGGCGACCTGCTGGAGCGCGACCCGGCTGGCGTGATCCGCGACATCGAGGAAGGTTTGATGTCGCCGGGCGTGGCCGAGCGGCTCTACAAGGTCAAGTTCGACCCGGCGACGCTGGCCATCAACCACGAAGCCACCGCGGCCGCCCGCGATGCCGAGCGCAAGGCCCGGATCGCCCGCGGCGTGCCTTACGCCGAGTTCATCAAGACCTGGAACAAGCCGACCCCGCCCAGCCACCTGCAGTACTTCGGCTGCTGGGGCGACGACGTGGGCAAGCTCTACATGGGCAGCCCCGACAAGTTCCGCGCCGCCGACACGCCGCGCCCCAACTACATGGTGCATCCGAAGGACGTGCGCATCGCCGAACTGCAGGCCCGCCTGCATGCCCTCGGCGCGATGGGAGGTGAAAAGCAATGAGCCAGAGCCTCGCCGACAGCCTGCCCGGCAAGGGCGGGAGTGGCCTCAAGGTGTGGCTGAAGTCCTCGGCCTACACCCGCCGGCTCCTGCTGGGGGAGGGAGGCGACCCGTGGTTGGGCGCCGCCCCCTACCTGGCGTACTTTTCGCAGGCCCAGGGCCTGCTCCGACCCGACGTGGCCGTGGTGGAAGTCGGCGAGCTTTTCGATTCGTGGCTGGTGCGGCACCCGGAGGTGCGCGCCGAGCTGGGTTCGAAGCGGCGTCTGTCCTTTCCGCTGCGCAAGCTGCTGGAGCAGGACGAGCCGCGCCGGCTGCTGGCCGAAGTGGTGGAGGCGGTCGTCGCCAACCTGCGCGGCCAGACGCCGCTGGTGCTGGCGATGCCCTCGCCCAAGCACTGGCTGCATCGCGCCAACGTGCTGGCCGGGCGCAGCGACATCGAACTGGACCCGGACGGGATCGAGGACGCCGCCATGTACATGGCCGACCTGCTCCGCTCGGTGTCCTCCAGCCCGGTGGGCGGGGTGCTGCTGGAAGAGCACCCGGACGACGCGGCGATGGGCGAGACGGATCTTGAGCGTTACCGTCCGCTGATCAACGTGGCCCGCCACTATCGCTGGTCGCTGGCGCTGCGCCCGCAAGGCACGGGGGTGGCCGAATCGCCGGTGCTGGCCGAGTTCGATGCGGTGCTGTCGCCGCTTGTCGCGGTGCCTGCGCCGGTGTCCACCGGGGTGGATGTGAGCCCGCTCCTCTGGAGCGGCGCGGCGCTGCCGGCCCTCGGCAAGGCGCAGTTCTACTTTGTCGAAATCCCCGAGACCCAGCGTCCCGAGTTTGTCCTGGAAAGCCTGGCCCGCCTGCGGGCCTAGCCTTGGCGGGGGGCCGGTCCGGCGCTTGGTGCGGCCCGGCCCCCGCTTTTTTTGCGTTTTGTTGGGCGAGTGAATCCGCCATCGCATCGAAAATGAGAACCCGATGACGCCTTTTGCGCTGAGCATGCTGACGAGCCTGGTCGGCGGCCTGATTTCCGTCGGGGCGGCTGCGGCCTTTACCGTGGCCTTGAGTCCCGCGATGCTGTCCCGCCTCGTCAGCTATGCGGTGGGCGCGCTGCTCGGCGCGGCCTTCCTTGAGATCCTTCCCCACGCGCTGGAAGCCTCCGGCAATGCCGAACGGACCGGCGCGCTGGTGCTCGGCGGCGTGTTGCTGTTCTTCGTGCTGGAAAAGCTGGTGCTGTGGCGGCATAGCCACGCAATGCCGGGAGGGCACGCCCACGAACATCTGCATGCCCACGGCCACGCCCACGATCCCGGCGGGCGCAGCGGTTTGCTGGTGATGATCGGCGACAGCTTCCACAACTTTGTGGATGGGCTGTTGATCGCCACCGCCTTCATGGAAAGCGTGCCCCTTGGGCTGATTACCGCCGCGGCCATCATCGCCCACGAAATTCCCCAGGAGCTGGGCGATTTCGTGGTCCTGCTGCATTCGGGCTGCAGCCGCGGCAAGGCGCTGGCCTTCAATCTGCTGTCCAGTCTGGCGATGGCCGCCGGTGCGCTGCTGGCGCATTTCGCGTTGCCGTCCCTGCACGGCGCGGTGCCGGTGCTGCTGGCCCTGGCCTGCTCCAGCATGATTTACGTGGCCGTTGCCGATCTGATTCCCGGTCTTCACCGGCGTACCCAGCTCCGCGCCACCGTCGAACAGATCGTGCTGATCGCGGCGGGCATCGTCTCCATCGTCGGTGCCCATCATCTGGTCGAGCACGCCGGCTTCGCCGGCTGAGGCTTGCCGTCCTGCGCGAGGTGGGGGCGTTCCGGCGCCCGCCGGGGGCGTGGCCCCGCCTTGCAGATTCCCTTATGTCGGATCGTTTTTGCGCCGCCCGCGTCGGCGCCTTTTTCCGTTTACGGTCCGGTTTATTTGTTGTGGGTAATTCCGGGCGCTATTGGCCGGAAATGAATCGCCACGGCATTTCCAATGCGTTCGGCGGCCGTTCGATAGCCGTTCGATAGTCCGAAGCATTCCCGGACGCTTTCAATCGGATTGCTGCTACGCCGCATTCGAGGGAGTGCGCGCTTCCTATTCAAGCTTTTGTTTTTAATAACAAAAAATTAGTTTTTATGCTGGCATTCAAGTTGCTAATCCTAATCTCGGAGGTGTCCGGAACGTATTGGGGCGATGCGCTGCGGCAAATGGAATGGCCGGCGGAAATGCGGGCGGATGGTTCCGGGGTAATTAAGGGAAATTGAAAAAGGGACGGTCATCTCGGTGTCGCGACCGTTTCCCTATTTTCACGATAAATCCAATAAAGGTCATGGAGTAGATATGGAGACTGTTCTGCGTAATTGTCGATCCGCCGAAGGGGGGCGCATGTCCGGGGAGGCCGGAGCGGGCTGTGGGCCGGTACCGCGAGGAGGCCGACATGCTTAGGGCCATCGGCAAGCTCGGTGCCGGGGCGCGGGGGCTGGCCGCGGTGGGGACGTCGTCCCTGCCACTGGCGATCATCGGCGGCTTGCTTTACGCCGCATTCTTTGTGAAGGCCGAGCCGGAGATCGGCACCCTCAAGGCGCGGCCGTTGGAGCGGCGCGACGCCTTCTACGGGGTGGCGGCGCCGGAGGGCTCGATCCTGTGGGCGGCAGGTTCCTACGGAAAGATCGTGCGCAGCGAGGACGGCGGGCTGACATGGGGCGTGCAAGGCAGCCCGGTCATCACCCACCTCCAGTCGATTGCGGCCTGGGATGCCCGTCGTGCGGTGGCGGTGGGCAACCGGGGGCGGGTGGAGATCACCGACGACGCCGGCAAGACCTGGCAGGAGGTGACGGTGCCGCGCTCCGAAGTGGCCAACAAGCTGCTTCAGGTGCGCGCCTATCCGGATGGCGCGGGTTGGGCCGTGGGCGAGCTGGGGGCGGTGCTGAAGACCGCCGACTACGGCGCGACCTGGACCCGCGTCCTGCCGGAGAAGGATCAGGCCTGGAACGACGTCTTCTTCATCGGCCAGTCGGGTTGGTTGGTCGGCGAATTCGGCCAGATCCTGCGCACGACGGATGGCGGGGCGAACTGGATTGCGGTGCCGAGCCCGGTCAAGAGCAGCCTGATGTCGGTGCACTTCCGCGACGCGCAGAACGGCGTGGCGGTGGGCCTGGCGGGCACGGTGCTGGTCAGCGCCGACGGCGGCGCGAGCTGGAAGGAGGCGCCGCATCTGACCCGGGAGCATCTCAACTGCGTGATCTGGGACGGCGCGGCCTGGGTGGCGGTGGGCGACAAGGGCGTCCGGGTGACGTCCGATGCGGCGGCCCATGACTGGCAGGCCGGCCGGATTTCGGAAAAAGACCTCTCGTGGCGGACCCAGATCGTCAAGGTCAAGGACGACTTCGTGCTGGCCGGCGCCAATCTGGCCGTGTTGCACAAGGACGAACTGCGGATTCTCGGCCGCGACTGACCGGCCCCAACCCAAGACAAGGAAAGCGGAATGAAAAATGTGACGTTCAAGGCGCTGGCGCGCCTGATCGATCTGATCCTGCAGCATCGGGTGCCGGTGGTGTCGGCCATCCTCGGCTTCACCTGCGTGATGGCTTACCTGGCGGGGCAGATCGAGGTGAAGACGGTCTTCAGCGACCTGCTGCCCCGCAACCATCCCTACGTGGAGGTGAACAACCAGTTCAAGCAGACCTTCGGCGGCTCCAACATGGTCAGCATCATGCTGGAGGTGGAGCAGGGCGATGTGTTCAACCCGACCGTGCTGGCGAAGGTCCGGCAGGTGACCCAGGCCTTGCAGAAGGTCGAAGGGGTGGACACTTATCAGATCGCCTCGCTGGCTTCCAAAAAGATGAAGGAGGTGCGGGCCTCCACCGAAGGCATCGAGTCGAAACCGCTGATGTGGCCCGGCCTGCCCAAGGACGCGGGCGAAATCGCCGTGCTGCGCGAAGCGGTGCTCAACAACCCGCTGGTGTATGGGCCGTATGTGTCCATCGACATGCGGGCGACGCTGATCACCGCCGATTTCATCGACGGGGCGGTGGACTACGTAAAGGCCTACAAACAGATCGAGGAGATCGCGGACGCGGCGCGGGGCGATGGGGTGTTGGTGCGGGTGGTGGGCGAGCCGATCCTGTACGGGCTGGTCAATCACTATCTGGGCGAGACGCTACGGATATTCATGGTCACCGTGGGGGCGCTGGTGGTGCTGTTGCTGCTGATCACCCGCACCTGGCATGGCACCGTGCTGCCGCTGGTCACCGGTCTGGTCAGCGCGATCTGGGCGCTGGGCGCGGCCAAGCTGATGCACTTTCACCTCGACCCGCTGGTGATCGTGGTGGCTTTCCTGATCACCGCCCAGGCCATTTCCAACTCGGTCCAGCTGGTGTCGCGCTTCGACGATGAAGTGGCCGCCGGCGCCAGCTCGGCCGCGGCGGCCGCGCGGGCCAGTCTGCTCAACCTGTTCAAGCCGGGCATGCTGGCCATCGTGGCGGATGCGGGCTGCGTGCTGGTGGTGGCCTTGACGCCGATTCCGATGCTGGAAAAGATTTCCTACATCGGCACGGTGTGGATTTTGTCGATCATGTTGAGCGCGATGGTGCTGACGCCGGTGCTGCTGTCCTGGTGCGGGGTGAAAAAGCGCTACGCCCATCCGATCAACGTCTATCCGCTGCTGCAGAAGATTCTTGGCCTGTGCGCGGCCATCGTCACCTCGAAACTGCGTTTTGCGGTGGTGGCCGGGGCGGCGGTGCTCTTCGCGGTGTCGAGCATCTACGCCTTTCATCTCAAGGTGGGCGACGCCAATCCCGGTTCGCCGATCCTGTGGCCGGACTCCATCTACAACAAGGATGCGACGGCCATCAACCAGAAGTTCCAGGGGTCCGACCGGATGTTCGTGGTGGTGGCGGGCAAGAAGGAAGGCGCCCTCAAGGAGCCGGCGGTGCTCGAAGGCATGGAGCGCTTCCAGAAGTACATGGAAGCCCAGCCCGAGGTGGGCGGCAGCATTTCGCTGGCCGACATCCTGCCGGCGGTCAAGCGGGTGGTCCGCGAGGGCAATGCCCGTTATCAGGAACTGGGCGGCAATGCCGACGAGAACGGCGAGCTGGTGTACATGTTCGTCTCCGGCGCCGACCCCGGCGACATGGACCGCTTTGCCGATCCGCAGGCCAAGAATGGCGCGGTGACCTTGTTCTTCCGCGATCACCAGGGCGAGACGATCCGCACCGCCATCGCGCGGGTGAAGGAATACGTGGCCAACAACCGTCTCGACGACGCGGAGTTCCTCCTTGCCGGCGGGCTGGTCGGGGTGCTGGCGGCGGTCAATGAGGTGATCCTGGCCGGGCAGATCGAGTCCATCGCCTTTGCGCTGCTGGTGCTGGTGGTGTGCTGCATGGTCACCTACCGCTCGACGGTGGCCGGCATGTTCTTCATGGTGCCGGTGCTGCTCTCCAACACCCTGACCTTCAGCTACATGGCCTGGAAGGGGATCGGCATGAACATCAACACCCTGCCGGTGGTGGCGCTGGGCATCGGTCTCGGCGTCGATTACAGCTTCTACATCGTCGATGGCATCCGCGAGGAGCTGCACCATCACAAGGATGTGGGGCGTGCCATCGTCAAGTCCATCGCCACTTCCGGCAAGGGGGTGCTGATCACCGCGCTGACCCTGGTGACGAGCGTGGTCTTGTGGAGCTTCTCGTCCCTGCGCCTGCAGGCCGACATGGGGGTGCTGATCGCCATCTGGCTGTTCATTTCGGCTGCCTCCGCGCTGTTCCTGATGCCGGCGATGGTCTATGTGTTCCGGCCCGAATTCATCGTCGGTTCGAAGCGCCACCCCATCGAGCAGGCCGTCGATCTCGAGCCCGTCCGGGCCATCTGATTCCCGTTGTACCCGTCCGACCTCCGGTGCCCGTGCATCGGAGGAAAGGACACGTCTTGTCCACAACAACATAAGCGGAGGTGACACATGAAGACAAAAAGAAGGCTTGCGCTCGCCGTCGGGGCGGCTCTGAGCCTGGGGGCGGCGTGCGCGCCGGCGCTGGGGCAGGAGTCGTCCGGCGCGGCCGACGACGATGGCAACTATTTCCATCTTGGGGGGTATGTGCGGGGTTGGGCCGCGTTCAACCTGCAGGACATTCCCGAAACCCGGGGCAACGACAAGGGCAAGCTGTCGATGCTGCGCGGCTCGCTGCTGCTCGACGCGGATGCGGCCACCGGGCCGATCAAGTGGAAGGCCGTGGCCCGCGTCGACCGCGAAGCCATGACGCCCTACCTGCGGGATCTGGAAGCGCTGCGCACGACCAACGGCACCACCGGCGGCGACCACGGCAGCATTCTCGACAACTACAACAACGGCGACCTGCGCGAGTTCTGGGGCGAATTCAAGGCCGGCGACCGGGCCACCTTCCGCATCGGCAAGCAGCAGATCGTGTGGGGCGAGTCCGACTTCTTCCATGCCATGGATATGGTGCATGGCTACGACCTGAGCTGGCGGCTGTTCTTCGAGGGGGAAAACGAGGAATGGCGCAAGCCCTTGTGGCTGGCCAGCGTCAAGTACGACGTGCCCGAGGCGGCCGGTCAGATCCACGCCTACGTGCGGCCGGGCCTCGACCGCTGCAAGGATATCGGCAACACCTACGATATCCGCGGCGGCCGCTGGTTCTTCCAGCCCTACCGGGGCTACGACCTGTCGGCGGTCACCACCAACGACTGCAAGCACCCGGAAGGCAACAAGGACGACTGGACCGGCGGCATCCGCTGGTCGGGCGAGCTGGCTTCGCTCAACTACTCGCTGGCCTACGTCAAGACCTTCGCCGCCGATCCGGTGGCCAACTCGGTGTATGCGCCCTACAAGAAGACGCCCGAGGGGCCGCTGTTCGATCTGATCCATCCCAAGATCGACGTCTTCGGCGCCACCGTCAGCGGTTATTCGGCGGCGCTCGATACGGTATTCAGCGCCGAGATCGCCTACACCAAGGATCAGCCCTACAACGTGGGCACCGGCGCCCTCACCGCACCCACCCTGGGCGCGGCGGCGGGCCTGGGGCTGGGCGGCATCAAGCTGAAGGACACCGTGACCACCATGGTCCGGGCCGACAAGAACCTGCACTTCGAGAATCTGTTCGGCACCAGCCGGCCGTCGTTCTCGTCGGTGCAGATTTTCGATACCTGGGTGCTCAACCACAAGGAGTCGGAAGATCTGGTCCGCCTGTTCGCCTACGGTGCGCCGCTCACCGAGCACAGCACCATCCTGACCGCCTTCACGGTGCTCAACTACAAGGGCGACACCATCAATCCGGGCCTTGCCGTCGGCGTGGACCTCAACCACGGGGGCGGTTTCCTGATCCCCAGCGTTGACATGGTGCTCGGCGACAAATGGCGGGCCAAGGCCGAGGCCGACATTTTCTGGACCTCCGGCTCCGGCAAAACCCTGTTCGACCCGAATCCCGGCGTGCAGTTGTTCGGCTACTTCGCCAACAACAGCCAGCTCACCTTCCGTTTGACCCGCCAGTTCTAAATTTCAAAAAGGAGACAGAAAGATGGAATCAGAAAAGAAAGTGAATCAGTCGCGCCGCCGTTTCGGCAAGCAGGCGCTGGCCATCGGACTCGGCGCCTGTGTCGTCGGTCACGTCCAGGCCGGCGAACTGCAGGCCGGCTTCGTCATCACCAAGGACAACTTCGACAAGATCAAGACCGAGACCTTCGAAGGCAAGACCATCGCCAGCATGGTTCCCGACAAGCTCGAACTGATGATCAAGAAGTTCGGCCTGACCATCAAGCTGGCCCACTCGAAGAAGATCGAGATGGACCCGAAGTACGTCAATGCCACCAAGGAGTATGCCAAGAACGTCAAGTTCGATCCGGCCACCCGCACCATGAGCGGCTGGAAAGCGGGGATGCCTTTCCCGCCGGAGACCATCAAGCTCGACGACCCGACCGCCGGCGACAAGGTGATCTGGAACCTCCGCGCCGCCACCTACGGCGCCACCATGGATCTGCGCGACATTTCCTTCGTATTCATCAATGGCGGTACCGGCGTCGAGCGCGTGCAGCGCTGGCAGTCGCGCCGCTACTACATGGAAGGCCGTCTCGACGGCGGTCCGGTGAGCGAAGGCGACGGCACCATCTCCCAGAAGACCTATTTGTTCGCCACCAGCCCGCAGGACATCCGCGGCCTGGGCACGTTCTCGATCCGCTACAACGACCCGACCTCGGCCAAGCCCGACGACACCTGGGCCTATCTCAAATCGGTGCGGCGCACCCGGCGTCTGTCCGGCGGCGCGTGGATGGACCCCATCGGCGGCACCGACCAGCTCTACGACGACTGGGACATCTGGGACGCCTTCCCGACCAAATACCGGGCCAACAAGCTGGTCGGAAAGCGCTGGGTGCTGGCCGTCGCCCACAGTCCGCTGGTCAGCGTGGATAACAGCAAGCGCGACACCCCGGCCGAGTTCCCGTCGGTGGGCCTCACCGAAGCGCCGTATTACTTCCCGGCCAAGCACATCGAATGGGAGCCCCGCGAAGTGTATGTGGTGGAGGGCACGCCGCCGGCCGAGCACCCCTACAGCAAGAAGGTGGTGTACATGGAAGTGAACTTCCCGCGGCCCTACCTGGGTGAAATGTATGACCAGAAAGGCGAGTTCTGGAAATACCTGATCTTCCAGAACCGCCCGGATACCGGCGAAGACGGCTACAAGGCGGTGATGCCGGTGGTCGGCCACGTTGTCGACGTCAAGCGCAATCACTCCACCACCTGGGCCGCCAACATGAAGGCCAATCCCAAGGGCGTCAAGGAAAGCGATGTTTCCCTGAGCAAGCTTGAGGAAGTGGCGACCGGCGGTAAGTAAGGAAGTCGTTTTTCAATCCGCTCCCGCGACGGACGGCCATCGTCGCGGGAGCGGCCAACGCGGCAGAAAACCCGATTCGCTCGCCGCTTTTGTTTTCGAGCGTTCCGAAAAACGGCAGGTCGGCCCGAATCCAATCGAGCCACCTACGATCCCGCGCCCGCCGGCTATCCGAGTCGCGACGGGAGCTGGTTTCGATGACGCCAGTCTCTCCCCGATCCGGTCCTTGCCGGCATGGCATCGCGCCCATCCATCGTGGGGCGGCTGCCAGGATTACCTATTCAGAGCACGCATGCGCCGCTCGATCTCACTCATGAGTTGCCGTGCGCTTCGCCTCGTTGGAAACGGCCGCCGCGGCATGCGGGGGAGAGCGGCTGAAAATGGCTGGAAGCCATGCCGGTCTTGCGTTGGTTGGAATCGTCAAAATCGAGCGGGCACAAGAGGCGCGAGCCCCGTGCAGGCATTGTGAGACAATGGCTCCCTCGAGTTGAGGCCGTGAGGCTGGAATATGTCGGGCTGGTCGTCGAGCGCATGCCTGTCTGTTCCGGCGCCTGTTCGGCGGCCCTCATTTTGAGTGGCGCGGTTGAAAAAAATCCAATGCTTTCATATTCTTGTGGTCGGTGAGGGGTTGTTTTTTGTCAAAATTGGTAAAGATATTCGTTCTGACAGAATTCGGCCTATGCGGGTGCAATGACTTGGCTTCGCGTCATTCACGGCTAAACTGATACCATCATTGTTACCTTTGCATTTCCTGTCCCATTGACCCATGGCCGTTACGCCCGAAACCCCTGAAAAGGAATATTGCAGTACGTCCGAAGCCGCCCAGCGTCTGGGCTTGTCTTTGGGCACCGTCCAGCAGATGGTCGAAAATGGCCAATTGGAGGGCTGGAAGACTGCGGGCGGGCACCGACGAATCCGCGTCAGCTCCATCGAGGAATTCCGTGCCCGGTCGATGGCCGGAGGCGGGCAGAATCATCAGCGCCAACCGGCCAACAGTCTGCAGGTGCTGGTCGCCGAGGATGACCGCATCCTCCAGAAGCTCTACGAGCACACCCTGGCGTCCTGGGGACTGCCGCTCAGCATCCGCCTCGTCTCGAGCGGCATCGACGGTTTGCTGGAGATCGGCCGGGTACCGCCCGATCTGCTGATCACCGACTTGCGGATGCCGGGTATCGACGGTTTCGAGATGATCCGCCGTCTGCGTGCCGACCCCCAGTTGCAAGAACTGGACATCGTCGTGGTCAGTGGCCTGACCGAGGAGGAAATCCTTGAAAACGGCGGTTTGCCGCCCGATGTCATCTTCTACTGCAAACCGGTTCCGTTCCGCGAACTGAAAGGTTATGTGCAGGCCAAGATCATGGCCATGCAGCGCCGCGGGCGAGCCGCCTGAGTCCTGCTCGATAGAGCCGGCCCGCGCAGTGCGCCGGCCGGTTTTTTTTCGTCCTTGTTTTATCAAACGGCGCGTCCATCCGAGGTAAGCGCGGTCGATGCGCCGCTGCAAAGGCCTTGAAATGAGCTTCTCTGTGACTTTCTTGGCGCTCGCGCGGTGGGCGCCCGCGCAATAACGCACGTCTGAAAGCCCGGTTAATTCATAAAATTTCGTTAAATCGTTAAAAGACGGGGACAGAACGAGAACGTGCTCGGCTTCGAGTAATGTGAAATTTTTTTAAATTTCGATTTTTTTCGTGATTTTACCGTTTTGCGATTCATTTTATGTCAGCGTGATTTTGGATGGCTCGGCAGTTGCAGGATTGTCCGGCCGATTGCGATGAAACGGGGCTCAACGATGTCATGCACAGAACAGGTCTTGCGGTCACCGCATACAAGCCGGATGTTTGATTTGCCGTCCGACGGGGACGCTTATATGGCCAATCCCGTTTCCGAGGCGGCACTGACCGGCGCTTCCCTGATCCGTCATCTGGACGATGTCCGGTTCGCCAGCCTGCGCGCGCTGCGGCAACTGCTGCGCGCCCTCGATGCGGAGCGGATTGCCATCGGCTTTGTGGCGCCGAAGGGCGAGAGCATCAGGGAAGAACTGGTGTGGGCGCGTGGCTTTGCCCGGTGTGGCGAGTCGGAGCGGGTATTGTGTTGCGCCGGGTTCGCGCATCAGGTCCGCGACTGGTTGAGCGCCAAGAATGCGGTCGCGAATATCGACATCGACGGGGAGTCCTCCACCTGGCACGAATTACCCTGCGACCGTCTCTTGCTGGTGCGTGGCGAACTGATCGCGGAAGGGCGGGAGCGTTTGGTTCTGGCGGTGCAGCTGCGTGGCGAAGTCGATCTGGCCGACGGTGCCTGCCACGCATTGACCCTTTTTCTCAACGAATACGGCAGCCGGCGCTCGCTGATCAAGCCGTAGTCGCGTCCCTTGCCAGCTGGCGCCAGGAGGTGGCGTCGGGGTGGGCGAGGCAGGTTCCGAGATGCGCCTGCGCCGCTTCGAAATGCCGGCGGGCGGCCTCACTCAACTCTTTTCCGAGACCGAAATCGTCTCCCCGCACGCACAGCACGAAGGCGGGCGGTGGCGGCATGCCGCGGATATCGGCAAATACTTGAAGCACGGCTTCGGGCGGCAGCGAATGGGAGCTGACCGGCCGTCCGCTGGCGGGAGCGGTTTCGCTGAATGTGAACGGCGCCGGCGTGCCGGTACCGGCATCGATGAAAAGCGCGAGGTCGCAACCGTCCAGGTCGAGGGCGTGCTCGATCTGCAGTTGAAAATCGCTCACCAGCCGGACGTCCGGCCAATCCTGGCTTTCGAGTCCGGCCATCAGCAGCGGCCCGAGGGCGTCGTCGCCCCGCGAGGGGTTGCCCACCGCAAAGACCACCAGCGCCATGGCGCATCAGCCTCCGCTTGATGCGCTGTCCGTCAGCCTGCCGTCGGCGCCGATCAGCTCGACCGTCAGAGGCATCTTGCCGAGGGCGTGGGTGGCGCAGGACAGGCAGGGGTCGAAGGCGCGGATGGCGACTTCGATGTGATTGAGCAGGCCCTCCGTGAGCTGGCGTCCGTCCAGATAACGGCGGGCGACCTGACGCACGGCTTCGTTCATGGCCTGGTTGTTGTGGGTGGTGGAGACGATCAGGTTGCAGTAGCTGATCAGGTCGTCGTCATCGACGCGATAGTGGTGGATCAGCGTGCCGCGCGGCGCCTCGATGATGCCGACGCCTTCGCGCCCGTGCGGCCCTTCGGTCATGCGTTTGTCCGAAAGGATGTCCGGGTCGTCGAGCAGGCTGCGGATGACTTCGGCGGCGTGGAGCATTTCGATCATCCGCGCCCAGTGGTAGGCCAGCGGCGCGTGGATGGGCTCGCCTTCGCCGTGGGCGATGAAGGCCTGACGCTCGATCTCGGCAAGTTCGCTGGGGATGAAGTCGCAGTTCTGCACCCGTGCCAGCGGCCCGACCTTGTACCAGCCCTTGGCCGGTCCGAGTTCGGTGATATACGGGAACTTCATGTAGCTCCAGGACTTGACCTCTTCGCGGATGTGGGCGTCGTAGTCGGCGCAGGCAAGATTGTCGCTGACGATCTGACCGCGGGCGTCGCGCAGGCGCAGGTGGCCGTCGTAGAGGTCGAGGGCGCCGTCGGCGCGCACAAGACTGAAAATATGGCTGCGGAAAAGGCCGAACTCGTCGTAGAGCGAGCCGTTGGTTTCGTGGAGACGGCGGGCCAGATGCACGGCGTCGCGGCTCCACTGGATCATCTGGTCGGCGTCTTTCAGCAGTTCGTCGCGCTCGGCCGGGGTGAGCGATTTGTTCACGCCGCCGGGAACCGCGCCGGTGCCGTGCACGCGCTTGCCGGCGGTGATGCGGATGACCTCCTGGCCGAACTTGCGCAGCAGCACGCCCTGCCGGGCCACTTCCGGATAGGCGCCGGCGACGCCGACGATGTTGCGCTGCTGCACCGGCGATTCGAAGCCGAACAGCAGGTCGGGCGACGATAGATGGAAGAAGTGCAGCGCGTGGGACTGGAGGATCTGGCCGTAGTGCATCAGACGGCGGATCTTCTCGGCGGTGGGGGTGATCCGCAGCGCGCCGACCACCGGATCGAGCGCCTTGGCGGCGGCCAGATGATGGCTCACCGGGCAGATGCCGCACAGGCGCTGGACCATCACCGGCACTTCCCAGTAGGGGCGGCCCTGGATGAATTTTTCGAAGCCGCGGAATTCGACGATGTGCAGTCGCGCTTCTTTCACATGGCCGGCTTCGTCGAGCAGCAGCGTGACCTTGCCATGACCTTCGACGCGGGAGACCGGATCGATGGCGATGCGACGCAAATTCTCGCGGTTGGTGGCGGTTTCGAGTTCGAAGCTCATGGGTGCTCCTTTGGGCGGGGAGGCGTCAGGTGGGAGGAGTGAGGAGACCTGCTTTAGCCTTGTGCGCCGACGATTACCGGCGCATCACGTTTCTCAGCAGGCCTCCTGTCTCCTTTTGGCTCCTCACTGCCCCTTAATCGTAATGCAGCAGGCCGTCGGTCAGCCGCGGTGTGCGGCCGGCGATCAGGTCGGTGAGAAACTTCCAGATCGCCGGGCCGGAGGGCGGGCAGCCGGGAATGAAGTAATCGATACGCACCACTTCATGGATCGGCCGCACTTTGTCGAGGGGCAAGGGCAATTCCGGGTCGTTGGGAATCTGGCCGTTTTCGACGCCCGGACGGAACTGATAGACCTCGCGCAGGCATTCGGAGAGCGGCAGGTGGTTGCGCTGTGCGGGCAGGCCGCCATTTACGGCGCAGGCGCCCAGGGCGATCAGGGTTTTGCAGTTGCGGCGGAATTCGCGCAGTACGTGGACGTTTTCGGCATTGCAGACGCCGCCTTCGATCAGACCGATGTCGCAGGGGCCGACGTCTTTGATGTCGGTGAGGGGCGAGCGGTCGAATTCGATCAGGTCGACCAGTTCGAAGAGATGCTCGTCGATGTCGAGAAAGGACATGTGGCAGCCGAAGCAGCCGGCCAGGGACGCCGTGGCGACGCGCAGCTTGCGGGCGGGGGCGGGGCTCATGACGAACCCTCCTTAAGCGTCTTGTCGCTGATCGTGGCGGTGTCGAAGGTGCGTTCGCCGATGGGCACCGCGAAGCCGACTTTCTTGTGCAGGATCACACCGACCGGGCAGATGTTGGCGGCCATGTCGGTTTTTGAGAAGTCGGTGTCGCCGAGCCGGCCCGATTCGGCATTGACCACGAGGTGTTTGTTGATGCCGCGGCCGGTCAGCGCGAACACGGCCTTGCCGTCCACGTCGCGGGAGGCGCGCACGCACAGTTCGCAGAAGATGCAGCGGTTGAAGTCGAGCAACACGTCGGGGTGCGAGGCGTCCACCGGGCGGTCGGGGTAGAAGTGGCGGAAGCGCGAAGTGAGCATCTCGTACTCGTAGCCGAGCGCTTGAAGTTCGCAGTTGCCGCTCTTTTCGCACGACGGACAGAAGTGGTTGCCCTCGACGAAGAGCATCTGCAGGATGCCGCGGCGCTCGCCGTTCATTTCGGGGGTGTTGCTTTCCACTTCCCAGCCTTCCTTGGCGGGTGTGGCGCAGGCCGATACGTGACGGCCGGCGGCCTTGACGACGCACAGCTTGCAACTGCCGTGGGGCGGAAAATCCTTGTGCCAGCACAGGCTGGGAATGTAATGACCGGCGGCGCGGGAGGCTTCGAGGATGGTCTGGCCGTCTTCGAAGGGCACGGGCTGGCCGTCGAGGAGAAACTGCTTGGTCACTTTTCTTCCTCCTCATGGGTCTTGAGGTGGGCACCGGGATCGTCCCGTGCGGTGAGCTGGCGGGCTTCGGCGAGGGCGGCGTCGAGGTCGAAGGCCGGCTCGAAATCCAGCGAAACCAGGCGCCGCTCATAGGCCGGGCGGAACTTCTGCAGGGTGTCGATGACCGGATTCGGCGAGGCGCTGCCGAGGCCGCAGTGGCTGGCGTTCTTGAGCAGGCGGTCGAGCCAGTCGATGTCGTTGAGGTCGGCCTTGGCGCCGTGCCCGTCGGCCAGCTTGTCCATGAAGCCCTTGAGCAGCGCGGTGCCGACCCTGCAGGGCGTGCAGAAGCCGCAGCTTTCGTGGGCGAAGAAATGGACGAAGGCGCGGGCTACTTCGAAGAGGTCGCGGGTGCCGTCGAAAATCATGAAGGCACCGGCGGTGGGCACGTCTTCGTAGGCGATGCGGCGCTGGAATTCGTAGCTCGCCAGGCAGATTCCGGAGGCGCCGCCGACCTGGATGGCCTGGGTGTCGCTGGCGCCGCAGTCGTCGAGAATGCGGCTGATCTGGGCGCCGAAGGGGTATTCGTAGATGCCCGGCGTGGCGCAGTCGCCGGAGATGGAGATGAGCTTGGTGCCGGCCGACTGGGCGGTGCCGGTGGCGGCAAAGGCGGCGCCGCCGTCGAGGGCGATGAGGCAGGTCTTGGCCAGGGTTTCAACGTTATTGACGGCGGTCGGACGGCCCAGGTAGCCCTTGACGACCGGGAAGGGCGGGCGGATGCGCGGAGTGCCGCGCTTGCCTTCGAGGGATTCGATCAGTGCGCTTTCTTCGCCGCAGACGTAGGCGCCGGCGCCCAGGTGGATCTGGATGTCGAAATCGAAGCCGGGCTGGCCGAGGATGGATTGGCCGAGCAGGCCGGCTTCGCGCCGGCGGGCCAGGGTCGCTTCGAGTTGCGGGCGCAGGTAGCGGTACTCGCCGCGCAGGTAAAGGAAACCTTCCGCGGCGCCGATCGCCCAGGCGGCGAGGCTCATGCCTTCGAAGACGAGGTCGGCGTAACTGTTGAGGAGGACGCGATCCTTGAAGGTGCCGGGCTCGCCTTCGTCGGCATTGCAGACAATGACTTTGGCCTTGCCGGGGGCGTTGCGGGCGCTGGCCCATTTGACGGCGGTGGCGAAGCCGGCGCCGCCGCGGCCGCGCAGGTTGGAAGCCTGCATTTCGGCCAGCCAGCCTTCGCGGCCCCGTTGGACGGCGGCGGAGAGGGCTGCGCCCGGTGCCATTTCGAGGCCGAGCAAGGCGCCCTTGAGGCGAATGTTGTCGTCGACGCGGAAGTATTCGGCGGGCCACAGTTCCACCGGGCGCTGCTGGCGGATCAGTTCGGCGATCTCGTTGATGCGGCGGTGGTTGAGCTGGCCGATGGCCCGGCCATTGACCAGCATTGCCGGGCCTTGGTCGCAGAGTCCGGTGCACGACGTGGTGGTGACGCTGACGAGGCCGTCTTCCGAAACCTTGCCGGGCTCGATCCACAGCTTGCGGCACAGGGCGTCGAGCAACTCGGCGTTGCCGAGCATACGGTCGGTGATGTTGTCGGAGAACAGCACCCGGTAGCGGCCGACCGGGTGGGTGTAGAGAAAACTGTAGAAGCCTGCGACGCCTTCGACCCGGGCGCGGGGCAGCTTGAGCGCCGCGGCAATGTGGGTGAGGCTTGCTGCCGGCAGCCATCCGGCGATGTCCTGGGCTTCAATGAGGATTTGCAGCAGGCGGGTGGGGTCGTGCCGGTGTCGCTGCAGGATGCCGTCGAGGGCGGCATATTCGTTTGACGGGAGTGCGCTCACGAAAACCTCCGGCGGTTGGAAGCCAACGCGCAGAGTATGCACGTAGGCGCGTCGGGGTTATTGCGCTAGATCATGAAATGACCGCGTGTCGGATGCGCTTCAGGGCTTCTTCGAGACGGGCCGGCGGACAGCCGAAGTTGAGCCGCACGAAGCCGGGCAGGCCGAAGTCCTTGCCGTCAGACAGGCCGACGCCGGCTGCCTCGAAAAATGCGGCGGGATTGGCGATGCCGCGCTCGGCGATGAGCCCGCGACAGTCGATCCAAGCCAGGTAGGTGGCTTCGACGGGCGTGGTGGCAAGGCCGGGCAGTGCGTCGATGGCCTCGACGACACGGGCGGCGTTGGCCCGCAGGACTTCGATCAGCGCCTCGCGCCAGGGGCCGCAATCGCGGTAGGCGACTTCGGTGGCGGTAAGGCCCAGCACGTTCACGTGGGGCACGATGCCGGCCATGGCGCGTTTGTAGCGGGCGCGCAGGCCGGCGTCGGGGACGATCGCGAAGGCGCAATAGAGCGCCGGGATGTTCCAGGTCTTGGAGGGCGCCATCAAGGTGACGGTGCGGCGGGCGACGGATTCGTCCAGTGCGGCGATGGGGATATGCGGCGTGGCGGGATCGAGAACGAGGCCGCAGTGGATCTCGTCGGAGCAGACGATCAGATCGTGGCGCTCGGCCAGCTCGGCAATGCGGCTGAGTTCGTCGCGCGAGAATACGCGGCCGACCGGGTTGTGCGGGTTGCACAGCATGAAGAGGCGCACCCCGTCGGCCAGTGCGGCCTCGGTGGCGGGCCAGTCCCATTCCCAGCGCGAACCCTTTTGGAGCAGCGGCGCGGTGACGAGGCGCTGGCCGAAATTGGCCGGTGCGTGCAGGAAGGGCGGATAGACCGGGGTGGCGGTGAATACGCCGTCGCCGGGCTGGCCGACCGCCCGCACCGCGACGTTGAAGCCGGTCACGACGCCGGGCAGCCAGACCAGCCAGTCGGGCTGGATGCGCCAGGCGTGATCGCGGGCGATGCCTTCGACGACGGCATCGAGGACCGACGGCCACGGATCGGCGTAGCCGAAAACGCCGTGGTCGATGCGTGCGCGGAGGGCGTCGAGGACGGCCGGCGGCGCGGCGAAATCCATATCCGCCACCCACATCGGGATGATGTCGCGGCCGGCATAGCGGCGCCACTTGATGCTGTCGGAGCCGGAGCGGTCGGGGCTGGCGCTGAAGTCGAAGGTGTTCAATTCAATAACCGTGAAGAAATCGTGGCGGGCAGGCCGGGGCGGCAATTGGAAACCTTGCCGGATACCTGGTACGGCGAGTATCGCTCTGTTGCCCCAGGCTGCGCAGCGGATTCAATCGCGGTTTTACACTTCCAGATGCTGGAACAGCACCGTGGAAAGGTAGCGTTCGCCGAACGAGGGCACGATGACGACGATCAGCTTGCCGGCGTTTTCGGCGCGCTCGGCCACTTGCAGCGCCGCCCACACGGCCGCGCCGGACGAGATGCCGACCAGCAGGCCTTCTTCCTTGGCCAGACGGCGGGCGGTGTCGAGGGCCGCGTCGTTGGGCACCGGGACGATTTCGTCGTACACCTTGGTGTTGAGGATGCCCGGCACGAAGCCCGCGCCGATGCCCTGGATCGGGTGCGGACCGCGGGCGCCGCCGGCGAGTACGGGGCTGGCCGCGGGTTCGACGGCGATCACCTTGACATCCGGTTTCTTGGCCTTGAGCGTTTCGCCAACGCCGGTGATGGTGCCGCCGGTGCCCACGCCGGCCACGAAGATATCCACCTTGCCGTCGGTGTCGGCCCAGATTTCCTCCGCCGTGGTGGCCCGGTGGATGGCCGGGTTGGCGGGGTTTTCGAACTGCTGGGGAATGAAATAGCGGGAATCGGAGGCGGCCAGTTCGTCGGCTTTCTTCAGGGCGCCGGGCATGCCTTCGGGGCCGGGGGTGAGGATCAGGTCGGCGCCGTAGGCTTTGAGCAGCAGCTTGCGCTCGCGGCTCATGGTTTCGGGCATCACGAAGGCACATTTGTAGCCGCGGGCGGCGCACACCATCGCGAGGCCGATGCCGGTGTTGCCGGAGGTGGGTTCGAGGATGATGGTGTCGGGCTTGATCTTGCCGGCAGCTTCGGCAGCGTCGAGCATGGCCACGGCGATGCGGTCTTTGACGCTGTGGGCGGGGTTGAAGAATTCCAGCTTGAGGGCGACGGTGGCGCCGTTGGCTGGCGCCAGCCGGTTCAGTTTGACCAGTGGGGTGTTGCCGACCAGTTCGGCTACGTTGTTGGCAATGCGCATGGTTTTTCCTTCCCGAATTGGGCTTTGGTGTATTTATCGATTCTAGAGCGAACCGAAGCCGGCCGAATGCTCAATTTTGTATAAGAAAAGAAGCATTGCAGATGAAGAGCCTGCCGGTGGGCTGGCGGGCGCCATTCGGCAATGGGGCCGGGCTCTAGAGCCGGCGGATCTTTTCGAGCAGGGCGGTGGTGGAGCGCAGGTGCTCGAAGGGAATCGAATGCACGCTGCCGCCGCGGGCGAGGGTTTCCGGTGCGCCGACGATGCGCTCCGGCGCCCAGTCGCCGCCTTTGACGAGCACGTCGGGCTGGCATTCGAGGATGGTCGCGATGGGGGTGTCCTCGTCGAACCAGGTGACGAGGTCCACGCAGCCGAGTGCGGCCATGACGGCAAGGCGATCGGCGAGGGGGTTGATCGGACGGTCGTCGCCTTTGCCCTGACGGCGCACCGAGGCGTCGCTGTTGAGCGCTACGACCATCGCGGCGCCGAGGGCGCGGGCCTGGGCCAGATAGGTGACGTGGCCGCGGTGAAGGATGTCGAAACAGCCGTTGGTGAACACGAGGGGTCGGGGCAGGGTGGCGACGCGGGCGCGCAGTTGGTCGGGCGGGCAGATCTTGGTTTCGAAGTCGGGCGTGGGATACATGGCGTGGGGCTTGAGGTTGGGTGTCGGGGGCGCGCGGATTTTCCCGCTGCCTGCTCTTCAATGGCGATTTCCGTAGCCGGCGATGCCGATCATCAAGCGAACCAGCCCGTAGGCGGCCCAGTTGAGAAGGCGCTGCAGGCTGGAGCCTCGTTGGGATGCGTCGGCGGAAATCTCGCTGGCGCCTTTGGCCATGACCCGGCGGAGGCGGAGGCGGAGGTCTTCGGCGAAGCCGGCGTCGCGCACGAAGACGTTGGCTTCGCGGGCGAGGAGCAGGCTGAAGGGGTCGATGTTGCTCGATCCGACCGTGGCCCAGCGCTCGTCCACCACGGCCACTTTGGCGTGCAGGTGGCTGCGGTGGTATTCGAAGATACGTACTCCGCCGGCGAGAAACTGGCCGTAGAGGGCGCGGGTGGCGCGCTGTTGCAGCGGGTGGTCGGTCCAGCCCTGGGTCAGCAGGGTGACGCGCACGCCGCGTTTGGCGGCGCTCAGCAGGGCTTGGCGGAAGCGCCGGCCGGGCAGGAAATAGGCGTTGGCGACGATGACTTCGCGGCGTGCGGCCGCGATCGCCACCAAGTAGGCATCCTCGATGTCGCGCCGGTGGCGGATGTTGTCGCGGATCAGAAAGCCGGCCTCGACATCGCCGCAGGGTTCGGGGTGTACCGCCGGGCTGGCCGGCAGGCTCGGACGGCGACGGAAGGAGGCCCAGGTGACCAGTTCCCAGACACGGGTGACGGTGCCGTGGATGGGGCCGAGCAAGGGGCCTTCGATGCGCACGGAGTAGTCCTGGCGGGGGGCGTTGTGGTTGGCGGTGCCGAAGTCGCTGATGATGTTGATGCCGCCGACGAAGGCGATGCGCCCGTCGATCACCGCCAGTTTGCGGTGCAGGCGGCGCAGGCGGTGGCGGCGCAGCGAAAGCTGGGCCACTTCGCGGCGGTAGATCAGCACGTTGACGCCGGCTTCGACCAGATCGTCCATCAGCGTGGCGACGAATTCGCGTCCGCCGAAACCGTCCACCATCAGGCGCACCGTGACGCCCCGAGCGGCGGCGCGACGCAGGGCGGCGGCGATGCAGTGGCCAGTTTCGTCGTTGGCGAAGATGTAGGTCTCGAGAAAGATCTCGGCTTCGGCGGCGTCGATGGCGGCCTGCAGGGCAGGAAAGAAGTCGGCGCCGTTTTCCAGAAGGGTCAGCGCATTGCCGCGCAGCCAGGTGACGCTCATGGACTCACGCCGGTTGCAGCTGGGCCGTGAGCGCGGCGTGGTCGGAGATGCGGCTCCAGGGCGGGCCGCAGTGGACTTCGGCTTTGTCGATGTGGAAGCCGCGCACGTAGATGCGATCGAGGCGCAGCACCGGCAAGGTGCTTGGAAAGCTGCGCGCCGGGCGGCCGCGGAGCGACACGAACACTTCACGCACGCCGAGTTGTTCGGTGAGGCTGTCGTCGGCGTGGTTGCGCCAGTCGTTGAAGTCGCCGGCGATGATCAGCGGCGCGCCGTCGGGAGCCAGTTCGTCGAGACGTTCGACCAGCGCGGCCATCTGGCGGCGCCGGCTGCCGGCGGTGAGGCCGAGATGCACGCAGATGCAATGCACCGGACGGTCGACGCCGGTCACTTTGATTTCGCAATGGAGCAGGCCGCGGCTTTCGAAGCGGTGATCGGAAACGTCTTGATTGGCCTGGGAGAGTATCGGGTGGCGGCTGAGGATGGCGTTGCCGTGGTGGCCGTGTTCGTAGACGGCGTTGCCGCCGTAAGCGGTCTGTTGCCACACGTCGCGGGCGAGGAATTCATGCTGCGGCAGGCCGGGCCAGTCGGGGTGGCGCTGGGCGTGGCGCAGGTGCATGCCTTGGACTTCCTGCAGAAAGACGACGTCGGCACCCAGCAGCCGCAGACGATCCCGCAGATCGTGGATGACCATGCGCCGGTTGAACTGGGAAAAGCCCTTGTGGATGTTGTAGGTGCAGATGCGAAGGGTGCTCATCGTATCTCCTGTTTTTGCTTATTCTGCGCGATTGGAGCGGGCTTCGCACGCTGCAGCGCCCAATGAAAACGGCGCCCGCGGGCGCCGTCTTGAGCCGGATGCCGGATTGATCTCAGGACACCGCGAGCATGCGCTCGAGGGCGATCTTGGCCAGTGCGGCTTCGTGCTCGGGAACGGTGATGCGGTTGACCACCTTGCCATCGGCGAGGTTTTCGAGGGTCCAGGCCAAGTGTTGGGGGTCGATGCGCTGCATCGTCGAGCACATGCACACGGTGGGTGCCATGAATTGGACGATCTTGCCTTCGGCCTTCACTTCCTCGGCGAGGCGATTGACCAGATTGAGTTCGGTGCCGACCAGCCAGCGGGTGCCGGGGGCGGATTCCTTGACGACCTTGATGATGTATTCGGTGGAGCCGACGAAGTCGGACTGGCGGCACACTTCCAGCGCGCTCTCCGGGTGGGAGATGACCTTGCCTTCCG